>Ga0302314_10012450_pt1 | contig 14722 bp, 12 predicted proteins | sample III_Palsa_N2_3_FD_200533 | JGI IMG/M metagenome (GOLD analysis project Ga0302314, IMG submission 200533) | Peat permafrost microbial communities from Stordalen Mire near Abisko, Sweden - III_Palsa_N2_3 | ecosystem: Environmental > Terrestrial > Soil > Palsa > Peat permafrost | place: Sweden... | reverse complement strand
GTTCCATGGCAGCGGCAGCTTTCAGTTTCAAGACAAAGGGCTGGATACTTCAAATCCATTTCTGGGATCGGCCAACGCGCAGCCGAACTACTACACCATCTTCGGGCTGGGCAATCTGACTGGACCGATCCGGCCCGGCACCTCGTTTACGATTGGCGGATCGTACCGCGATATTCAGGCGAACAACATCATCAACCCGACCGCGATCTACAGCACCGGTCCGACATCGACGACGATGTGCGCTCCTGGCGCGGTTTCGCTGGGCGTCTGCAACAGCTTTCCCTACCCGACCACGGCGCGTGCAGTGGCCGCTCCGCAGACGCGGTGGGACATCAATCCCCGCGTAGATACGATGATTGGAAAGAAGAACACGCTGACGACGCGGTTTCAGTATGAATCTAACACCATGACCAACAACGGCAGCGGGACTTCGTTGCCCTCGACCGGCGGGAAGTCGAACAGCAACGAAACCACGGTGCAGCTGAGCGACACGCAGTTGTGGAGCAACAGCGTGATCAACGAGACGCGCTTCGAATTCCAGCGCGACGACTCGAATGCCACGCCGTTCAATGCGGGCACCTCGATTTCGGTGCAGGGGGTTGTCAACACGGGCGGATCGAACTACAGCGTCAACTCGACCACGAGCGATCACATTGAGGTGCAGAACTATACGTCGATCCAACTGCTGAAGAACTTCGTGCGGCTGGGCGGACGTCTGCGGACCAATGGCGAGGCGGTAAGCTCGAACTCGGGCAACGCCGGTGGGTTGCAGTACACCTATCTGCTGGATCCGTGCACGGACCCGGGCTACGCTTCAGACAGGCCGGCAAACTGCGTTCCTACCCTTCCCTCGAGCGCCACTCCATGCGCCGCGTCCAATATGATCCCGGTACCCGGCAGCGCCTCAGTGCCGCCGGCACTCGAGCCGCTGTACTCGTCGTACCAGTGCGGCGACCCGTTCCAGTTCACGCAGACAACCATCAACAACCTGACTATCAACGCGCGCCAGACGGACGGCGAGTTTTACGCCGAGGACGACTGGAAGGTGACGCCGAACTTCACCTGGAGCTATGGGGTGCGGATGGAGACGCAAAACTTCATCAACAGCACGCATGACTTCGCGCCCCGCACCTCGCTGGCGTACGGCATACCGAAGAAAAATGGGAAGACGACGACGGTATTGCGCGGTGGGTTCGGCATCTTCTACAACCGGTACCAACTGAGCAGCATCGCTAACCTTATCCAGAACAATGGATTGAACCAAAACGATCTGCTGTACACCAGTCCGGGCACGGCGTGCACGATCACCAGCGCCGGCGCGCCGACAGCAGGCTGCACCGGCGGAACTGGATCGTCAGGAGGCCGGTCCAGCGTGGCCGTTGGCGGGGCCGGATTGCGTAGCGCGTACATCATGGAGTCTGCCGCTACTCTGGAACAGCAGGTGGGCAAGTTTGCCAGCGTGTCGGTGACCTATCTGAACGCGCGGGGCGAACACCAGTTCCTGACACGGACTTTCCCAGTCGCCGCCAGCTCAAGCGCCTGCCCGAGCACTGTGAGCACGGCGTTTTATGTCAACTGCAACCAGTCGGAGGGAATTTTCCGGCAGAACCAGGTCAACACCAACATCACCGTGCGCACGCCAAAGGGGACCAGCATCTTCGGCTTCTACTCGGCAAACTGGGCGAACTCCAACATCAGCAGCCTCACCGATCCGTACAACTCGTCGGTGGATTACGGGCGCGCGGCGTTCGCGATTCGAAGCCGACTGAATATTGGCGGCACAATTCCGCTGCCATTCCTGATCACGGCGAGCCCGCTGATCTTTGCGCAGTCGGGCCAACCGTACAACGTCACCACCGGAGTTCCGGACGCGATCACTCGGTCGGCGAGCGATCGGCCACTGGCGGCGGGGAGCACACTGCATGGTGAGGCGAGTTGCTTCACCGCGGCGAACTTCAACAATTCGACGTTTTATAACGCCGGCGGCGCGAGCGCGGAGATTCCCGTGAACTACTGCACCGGGCCGGCCAACGTGACGTTCAACCTGCGGCTCTCGCGAACGTTTGGGTTTGGTCCGAAGACGGAGGCCTCGGCAAATCGCCGCAATCAGCAAGGCGGCGGCGCGCCCGGCGGGGGTGGACCACCCGGAGGCGGCGGACCCGGCGGGGGTGGACCGGGTGGTGGCTTTGGCGGTGGCGGCTTCGGTGGAGGCGGGGGCGGCGGTGGCCGTGGCGGCGGAGGCGGCGGTGGCGGCGGAGGCCGCAGCGGCTCCAACACCGGGCGCAAGTACAACCTGTCGATTGGACTGCAGGCTCTGAACCTGTTCAACGAGGTGCCGTATGCGAACCCGATCGGAGCATTGAATTCGCCCCTGTTCGGCAAGTCGACACAGCTTGCGGGCGGGCAGTTCTCGGGCGCGACTGCGGTACGGCGCATCACGCTGCAGGCGAACTTCTTCTTCTAACAGAACGCGCTTTCGCGAAACACAAGGCGCGGCCAGCAATCTGGTCGCGCCTTGTTATTGTGCCGGCTCGGCACGGAGTTCGCCTACTTTGAAGCTTTGACCTGCTCTTCGAGAATCTTGCGGAAGGGCACCGGGCCTTTGCGGGCCGGGTCGGCGTCCTTGGGCTGGACTATGGAGTCGGGGACAATCGAGGGCCGCGGGGCAACGGCCGGTTCGGCGATAACGACGGTCTTCGCGTTGAGGAATTCGCGCATGCCGGCGGCGGAGAGCTCGCGGCCGTAGCCGGAGTGCTTGATGCCTCCGAAGGGAAGGCGGGCATCGCTGGCCACGGGCGCGTTGACGAAGACGGCTCCGCATTGCAGGCCGGCGGTGAAGCGACGCTGCTCCGAATCGCTGCGTGTCCACACCGAGGCTCCGAGGCCGAACGGCGTGTCGTTGGCGACGGCAATAGCTTCTTCAACATCGGCCACGCGGAAGAGCAGTGCGACGGGGCCGAAGATCTCTTCGCGGCAGACGGGCGCGCCGCGCGGGACTCCGGCAATCACGGTCGGCTCGTAGTAGTTGCCCTTGCCCAGCATGGGTTCTCCGCCGGTGAGGACGCGGCCGCCGGCTTTGACAGCGGCCTGCACCTGGGCGTGAAGTTCATTGACCTGCTTGGCGGTTGCGAGCGGGCCGATCTCAGTCGAGTCGAGGGTAGGGTCGCCAATTTTCATCGCATCCATGCCGGCGACGAAGCGGGCTTCGAAGTCGTCGTAGATGGAGTCGGCGATGAGGAAGCGCTTGGCCGCGATGCAGGACTGGCCGGTGTTGATGCAGCGCGCGCGCACACCGTTGTGGACAGCGGCGTCAAGGTCGGCTGACGGCATCACGATGAAGGCATCGCTGCCGCCGAGTTCGAGCACAGACTTCTTGATGAGCCAACCGGCCTGGGCGGCAATCGCGCGCCCGGTCGACTCGCTACCGGTGAGCGTGACGGCGGCGACGCGTTCGTCGGCCAGCACCATTTCTACCTGGCTGGATTCGATCAGCAGCGTCTGGAAGGTGGCACTGGGGAAGCCGGCACGGCGCACGAGCGTTTCGATGGCAAGCGCGCACTGGGGCACGTTCGACGAGTGCTTGAGCAGGCCGACATTACCGGCCATCAGCGCGGGCGCCAGGAAGCGGAAGACCTGCCAGAAGGGGAAGTTCCACGGCATGACCGCGAGCACGACGCCGAGCGGATCCCAGCGGACGTAGGCGTCGCTGGTTCCTGCATCGACGGGTTCCGGAGCAAGGATGCGGGCGGCGTGATCGGCGTAGTAGCGGCAGACGGAGGCGCACTTGACAACCTCGGAACGGGACTGCGCGCTGGGCTTGCCCATCTCCGCAGTGATCAGAGCGGCCAGCTCGGCGGTCTCATCTTCCAGCAAGGTCGCGAGCTTGCGCATGCAGAGCGCGCGGTGCGCGAGCGGCACATCCCAATAGGCGGCAGAAGCGGCATGCGCGAGCGCAATCTTGAGGAGCAATGCCTCTTCGGTGAGCGGCGCGAACTGGCGCAGCAGCGTTCCGCTAGCGGGATTGAGGGATTGAATGGGCATGCGACTCTACTCTGAAGCAAGCTTACCAAGAGCGGCGGCAAGCACGCGCGTTCCGCAGGCGATGTCGGCGGGCGAGGCGTACTCGTCGGGGCGATGGCTGACGCCGCCGCGACAGGGGATGAAGATCATGGCGATCGGCGCAATGCACGCGATGAACGACGAGTCGTGGTAGGCGCGGGCGACCATGTGCTTTGCGGGTAGGCCGTGGCTGCGGCAGATGTCATCCAGAACTTCGATAATGTGCGGCGAGGAGATGGCGGGTTGGTCGGCATTGACGAAGGTTTCGGTGATGCGGACCTCGCGGCGAGCGGCGATAGATTCGATGTCGCGGCGGGCGGATTGCATGACGCCTTCACGGCGCGCGGGGTCGATGTCGCGGATGTCGACCTGCAGGGTGACGCGGCTGGGCACGCTGTTGACCGCACCGGGATAGACGTCGCAGGTGCCGACGGTGGCGACGGTATCGATGGCGCGGGTGGCGAGGGCGTGCTTTTCGATCGAGAGGATGATTTCGGATGCGGCGCAGAGTGCGTCGCGGCGGTCGGGCATCAGCAGCGCGCCGGCGTGGCCCCCGATACCTTCAATGGTGAAGCGATAACTTGCGGGAGCGGCGATAGCGGTGACGATGCCAAGCGGGATGCCTTCGCGTTCGAGCAGCGGACCCTGCTCGATGTGGAGTTCCACCCAGGCGTGGAAGTAGTCCGGCGGCAGGGACACACTGGAGAGCGGGCCGGTAAAGCCTGCGGCAGCGCGGACCTGAGCAAGCGTCTCATCTTCGGAGCCGCGCTGCGCCCCATGGAGTGCGTCAGCGCGGTCGGGATCGAGCGTGCCGGAAAGCAGGCGGCTGCCGATACAGCCGATGCCGAAGCGGGTTGGCTCCTCGGAAGTAAGCAGAACCAATTCGATAGACCGGCGCTGGCGGGCGCCCGAGCGCTTGAGGGCGCGAATAGCTTCGAGTCCGCCGAGCACGCCAACCGTGCCGTCGTACATGCCGGCGTGGGGGATGGCGTCGATGTGCGAGCCGGTGGCGACGGCGGGGAGATCGGGCTCGGTGCCGGCCCAGCGGAAAAAGGTGTTGCCGACGGCGTCTTCGCGGATGGTGAGGCCTTCAGCTTCGGCGAGCGACTTGAGCCAGGCTCGGGCGCGGAGGTCGTCGGGCGTGAAGACGATGCGCGTGACTGCGGTGCCCTCGGTGGAGGGCTCGATGGAGGTGAAGGTGGCGAGCGTTTGGAGTTCGCTGAGCAGCCGGGTTGCGTCGATCGCAATCTCAGTGTGGGTCGATGGGTTGGTTGTTTGCGTCTGCATGCTTGCCTCCTGTCCTTGCGGATGGTTCGAGGACGAATCGCTGCCGATCAGCCTAGCGGATGCCGGTTCCAGTCTTTATAGATTAGATACTTTGCGGGCTGCTTGCCGAGCGCGCCAAACCATTGCGGACAGAACGGCGCCATCCAGATGAAGTCGCCCGCGGTGACCGGGTACCAGGCGTCGCCGAGACGATAGATGCCGCCGCCTTCGAGCATGAGCAGACCGTGCTCCATGATGTGGATTTCTACCATGCTGAGAGCTGCGCCGGGCTGGTAGGTCATGGTGTTGACGGCGAAGTCGAAGGCGGGCTCGCCGGGCAGCAGGCTGCGCACCTGGAGGCCGATGTCGCCCATCAGCGGAGTGGAAGCAACTTTGGCTTCAGAAGCGACGAGTAAAGCCGGCGCGGCAACTTCCGGCAGCGGCTGGTAAATTTTTTCGATGACGGCGAGACGCGTCGGACCTTGTGCGGTAACGGTGTGCGCAAGGCCAGTGGGGACGTAGGCGTAGTCGCCGGACGAGAGCGAGTGGAAGCTGGTGTCGGTGGTGAGGTCTGCGGCGCCCGAGAGAACATAGACGAAGCGCTGGGCGAGCGTGGAGCCGAGTGTCCCTGTGGGATCGAGTTCCGCGGTGTATTGCGTGAAGGCCGCTCCGGCCGCGGGCGAAACGTGGACGATGGCCACGCCACCCCGCATGCCGGGCAGCGTCGTGCGCACGAAGGTGTCCGGAGTGAGCAGCAGGTGGTCGCGCTGGTTTGCGCTGCGAGTGCGGCCGAGGTTATGCATGCGGGGCTTCCTGATTGCGTGGCGAGGTGGGCGCGACAATTCGTTCGAGCATCGCTCTATCATCGCGCAAGGTGCGCAGGAACTCCACTCCTGTTGCGAGGGCGTCGGCGACGTCCTGGGGCAGCACGGACTCGTCCGGGTGGTGGCTGAGGCCGCCGGGTGAGCGCAGGAAAAGGATTGCTGCAGGCACGCGGCGAGCGACGATCATGGCGTCGTGGCCCGCGCCGCTGGTGATGGAGCGCGGCTCGCAGCCGGTGGCGCGCTTGGCGGCAGCGGCGAGCAGCGCGGAGAGGTAAGAGCCCATGGGCACTGCGGCCTGGTCGATCCACGTGGCGTGGGCGACGCTGACGCCTCGTGCCGCGCCGGCGGCGAGAGCGTAGTCGGTGTAGTGCTGAACGGCTGCGTGGCGGACGTCATCCTGCGCGTGGCGCACGTCAAGGGTTGCGGTGAATTTGCCAGCGATGACGTTGCCGGCGCCGGAGCTGGATTCGACTTTGCCGACGGTCGCGACCAGGCCTGCGCACGCATTGGCATAGCGTTCGATCTCGACAATCCATTGCGCCGCGGCGGCGAGCGCATCGTGGCGCAGCGGCCCCATGGGCGTGGTGCCAGCGTGGTTGGCCTGGCCAGTGAAGATCAATTCCATGCGGGTCTGGCCGGCGATGGCGTCGACCACTCCGAGCGCCCGGGCTTCGCTTTCGAGCACGGGCCCCTGCTCAATGTGGAACTCGATATAGCCGAAGGCGGAGTCACTGATGATCGCCGCGGGCAACTCGGCGGGATCGAGGCCGAAGTTGCGGATTGCGTCCGCGACGCCGATACCGCTGCGATCCGTGCGCGTAAGGGTCGCGGCGTCCAGCTCGGCGACCAGCGCGAGACTGCCGAGAAACGGCTTGGAGAAGCGCACGCCTTCCTCTTCGGAGAACCCGATCAGCTCGATCTCAAAGGGTGTTCCCTGCCCCGCGGGCTCGGCTGTCCGGGCGTCCTGAGCAAATTGCTCGACGACCGCTACGCCCAGGACCACGCCGAGGATGCCGTCGAACGCGCCGGCATTGGTGACAGTGTCGAGGTGCGAGCCAATCAGAAGCCGAGGCGCTTTGGGCGCAGAGGCGGGCAGGACTCCGCGCAGATTGCCGGCAGCATCGACGTGCGCCTGCATTCCCGCGGCGCGCATCCACCCGCCAACGACTGCATGAACGCGGTGCATGGAGGGCGCGAGAAATGTCCGTGTGGTTTCGCCGGGGACCTCGGTGCAGAGCGCAAGTTCGCGGCAACGGGCGATGATTCGATCTGCACGCGACGTTATTCCATCATTCAAAGCGTTCACTCAATTCCTTTGTAGAGACAGCTGTGGCCGTCTGTTCAGGCTCTTACTCTAACGCATCAGACTGCAGTATTTGCGCAATCCTTGCGGCGCCCTGGCGAGGCGAGCAGAGGCTGGTGTCGATTGAGAGTCTCGGCTCAGGCATGGGGAGCGAATCGAAACGGCCCGATGCGGCAAGTTGCTCGAACAGCGAAGTGGAAGTGAGCTTACCGAATTGCAACCGCGAAGGGCTGCCGAGTCTCTGCTTCAGCTCCGCGAGCGGGCAGACGAGTTCAATAAAGATGGCTTCGCCCTTGTTGTTGGCGATGGTGGCGACAGCGCGGTCGATGAAGTCCGGATGCACCGTCGCTTCGGGCGCGAAGGTGAAGATCAGGCCAGGGAGATCGTTGCGACACGCCTGCTCGAAGACGGAGAGCCAGATTTGTTCGCGCAGTTCGACGAAGGGCGCGCTGCCAAAGTCGAAGACAGAGAGAAGCAGATCCACGGCTAGATGATTGTGGAAGAGCTTGTATCCGGTCATCGCCGAGAGTTCCTGCGCGACGGTGAGCTTTCCCGTCGCCGGTAGGCCGTAGATGAAGATCAGCTTCAACGAATTCCTTCCTCCGTCACGAACGCGAGCGGACAGAGGCAGGCGGAACTCACGATTTGCGCCTCACGCGTGCTTCTATGTGGCCGGCGGGTTCGTCGGTGGGCACGAAGATCTCGTTGGGATTGTTCTGCCCGAAGCGCGAGAGATCGACCAGGAGGCAGTGCCTGTTGGGCATGACGAGGTCGATCTGGTCGACCTCGGCGACGCGTTCAAGCGCGCTCTTGCCCATTTCGTACAGCGTCTCCTGCACGGACTTGCTTTTGTGGTCGGCGAAGATCTTGATCATGGCCTCGCGCAGCGCGGCGCGCATGGCGTCGAAGCCGAGCGAATCAACGGTGTAGCGCCACTCGGCAGCGACGGCGGTACAGAAGAGACGGTCGTTGGTGGGCCTCAGCGTAGTCAGGTCGTCCACGATGTAGTCTTCGAAACCGGAGTCGGAGGTCTTCATGACGATCAGATTCTTGAGGCCGGAATGGATGCTGAAACCGCCGGCGCGCCCGCGAGAGACGGTTGTCGTCTGCACCTCTGCTGAGCCACGCATGAAGCTGGTGGGGTGCGGCTTGCCATCGACAGTCAGGCGCTTCCACATAGTTGCTTCGACCGCGACCGAGACAGACGAAACCTGCGGGTTGCGGCCGAGCAGGAAGTCGATCAACTCCTTCGCGTAGTCCTCCATCGCAATCGCGGAGGAGTTGCGCGCGACTGAATACACTGTGTTCTTCATGGTGTCAGTGGGCAGGATTTTGCTGTTGTCGCCGGCGTAGTGCGCGCTGTCGAAGTCTCCCGTGAGCAGGACCTGCACGGTCCACTCGCGCAGTTCGTTTCCCTTGGGGCTGCGCGTCACCTTCATCAGGCGGACGCGCGATTTTCCATAGCGATTTTCAGCGAGCTCGATCATTTGTTCTCTTTCTGGTCACGATAATTCTGGTTTATCAACTTCCGCGATACGTTGTGTAACCATTTGCGGTCAGTAATAAAGGGATGTGGTAGTGCTGCTGGGTGTCGCGCACTTCGAAGGCGATTTCGACATATGGATAGAGGCCCGCCACGCGCTGCGTTTCGTAGTACGCGGCAGTATCGAATCGAATGCGATAGAGGCCGGCCGCAAGCGCGACGCCTTCAGACAGCAGTTGGCGGCAGCGGCCATCGGCATCGGTCTTGTCTTCGGAGAGCGGGAGCCACTGGCCGCCGCGGAAGGTCGAGAGCGCGAGCGGGACTTCGGCTGCGGGACGGCCAAGCGCGGTGTCGAGGATGTGCGTCGAGATACCCATCTGCTAGTTCTCTCCCAGCCTTTTGCGAAGGCGAAGCTGCATGATCTGCCGTTGCTGTTCCGCGGCCTCGAGCAACTCGGCTCCAGCTGTGTTATTCATGCGTGCGTTGAGGATGGCGAGGATCTCCGCCGCGCTCTTGCCCGAAGCACACACAATAAAGATGCGGCCAAATCTCTCTTCATACTGCCGGTTTCCCTCGGCGAGGGCAAGCTTGGTGGCATCCTCATCCGACATGGCAGCGCTCTGCTCGTGCGAAGACATGGCCAGCGACTCGGCAGTTGCGGCGCGGGCGTGTTGCTGGCCGATACGCGGGTGGCTGTCGAAGGCTTCCTGCCAGGCAGCTTCGGGCAGTGCTTGCCAAATCTCATCGGACGCGCGCAGCAGTTGCTGCACATCGGCGAACGGGCGGCGAACGGCAAGGCCATTTGCCCACGCGGTCGAGCCGCAACAGGGCAGGACTTCGCGCGCAGCAGATACGCCGTCGAGCGAGTTCCAGCGAATGAGGTCAGCATTTGGAGAGGACGTGGTCATAAGGATCAAACGGCAACGCCGGCTTGAAGCGGCAGATTGTTTAGCGTAACGTGAGTTCGCGGCCGCGCGCGCCGGAGATGATCGCGCCGTCTCGAAAGACGGGCTCGCCGCGCAGGTAGGTAGCGTCGACGACTCCGCGCAGCCGCTCGCCCATGTAGGGCGAAATGGCATGACGATAGTGCAGTTTTTCCGGCGCGACGACGAACTCAGCCTCAGGCGCGAAGACGACGAAGCTGGCATCGCGGCCGGGTTCGAGCGAGCCGACCCGGTCGCTGAATCCGGCGAGTGCCGCCGGCGCCGAGGCCATCCAGCGAGCTACGTCTTCGAGCCCAAATCCACGGCTTGCAGCATCGGTCCAAACGACGGGCAGCGCGACGGAGAGGCTTGCGATGCCACCCCAGGCGAGGTCGAAGCGGCCTTCGTCGAGGCGCTTCATGTGCGGCGGGCACGGCGAGTGGTCGGTGGCGATGAGGTCGATGGAGCCGTCGCGCAGGCCCTGCCACAGGGCCTCGCGATTGGCGCGGCTGCGGATGGGCGGTGTGCACTTGAGCAGGGTGGCGCCGTCGGCGATGTCTTCGGCAGCGAAGTGGAGGTGGTGCGGACAGGCTTCCGCTGTGATGGGCAGGCCGTCGGCGCGCGCGCTGTCCAGTTCAGCGAGGGCTTGCGCCGCGACGAGATGCACGATGTGGATGCGCACGCCATATTTGCGGCCGAGATAGATCATAAGTCGGATGGCGTCGAGTTCGGCCTGGTCGGGACGCGAGGCGAGGTAGGTGGAGAACTTGCGCCAGTCAGCGTCGCGGAGCTTCTCGCACGCGGCGTCGATGGGGCCGGCGAGTTCGGCGTGGACCAGTAGTGGCAGTCCAGATTCGGCGATCGCGGGCAGGGCGCGCTCCAACTGCTCACGGTCGATCATAGTGAATCCGTCGCAGCCGGGGTAGATGAGGAAGCACTTGTAGCCCGGAACACCGGCGCGCGCCAGGGGCAGCAGGTGGGCCTGGTTGTCGGCGACACAACCGCCCCACGCGGCCCAGTCCACCACGCACTTGCCTCCGGCTTCGGTCCGTTTGAGTTCGAGCGCGGCAACGGTGGTGGTTTCAGGCAGGCAGTTCAGCGGCATATCGACGAGGGTGGTGTAGCCGCCGGCGGCTGCGGCACTGGTGGCTGTGGCGAAGCCCTCCCATTCGGTGCGGCCGGGCTCGTTGATGTGAACGTGGGTGTCGACGAGGCCGGGGAGCAAGGCCCGCGCGCCGAAGTCGATCACTTCAGCGCCGGCGGGCAGGTCGGCAACTTCGCATACGGCGCGGATGCGGCCCTCAGGCCCGTCCTCCAACAGCACGGCGGCGCGTCGAATACCCTGCGGAGTGACGACCCGGTCTGCGATAAAGGCATGTGCCATACTGGCTATTATCTGCTATGGAAAACGTGGGTATAAGGGTAAAGTGTCCGCCGCGCTGGAGGTTGTGGGCGGCGGGAAACGGAGGCCAGTGATCGAAGGCAATCCAAATTTCATGCGGCGTGCAATCGCGCTGGCCGTTGACAACGTAGTTTCCGGCGCGGGCGGCCCGTTCGGCGCGGTGGTGGTGCGCAACGGCGAGATCGTGGCAACGGGCGTCAACCAAGTGACGGCGACCAACGACCCGACCGCGCACGCCGAGGTGGTTGCGATCCGCGCAGCGTGCCGGGCGCTGGGCGACTTCCAATTGAAGGGGTGCGTGGTGTACACCAGTTGCGAGCCTTGCCCGATGTGCCTCTCTGCGCTGTACTGGTCGCGGTGTGACGCGATTTTCTTCGGCAGCTCGGCGGCCGATGCCGCCAATGCAGGCTTCGACGACTCCTTCCTCTACGAGGAGGTGAAGCTACCAATCGACCGGCGAAAAATTCCCACAATACGCCTGCTGGGTGGCGAAGCGCTTGCTGCCTTCAACGCGTGGCGCGCCCAAACGCATAAGATCGAATACTGATATGGCCACCAAGAGCAAGACCTCACGCCCAACGAGCCCGTCTGCTAAGAAGAGCGAAACTGTTTCCACTGCAACTCCAATGAAGATCGCGCTGCTTGGCTTTGGCACTGTCGGCAGCTCGGTGGCGTGCGTGCTGGCGGAGTCGAAGTTTCCGGGCGTCGAGCTGACTCATATCTACAACCGCAATGTGCAGCGCAAGCGCACTTCCGAGGCGGCGAAATGCGTGCCGGCTTCGGTGGTGTGGACGGAAAGCTTTGACGACATCGTGAATTCGCGCGCTGACATTGTGGTGGAGCTGGTGGGTGGGCTTGTCCCTGCCGAGAGCTGGCTGCGCAAGTGCTTTGCCGCGGGAAAGTCCGTGGTGACGGCGAATAAGCAGCTGATTGCGTACCGCGGTGGCGGCCTGGCCAAACTTGCGGCGAAACACGGCGTCCAGTTGATGCACGGTGCAGCGGTTGCCGGGGGAGTGCCGGTGATCGCTGGCATGCTGCAAGGCTTGTCTGGCGACCAGATTACGCGCATCAGCGGCATCGTGAACGGCACATGCAACTTCATATTGAGCCGCATGGAAACGGGCGCCAGCTACGCCGCGGTGCTGGCCGAAGCGCAGGGACTCGGCTACGCGGAGGCCGATCCCTCGGCGGATGTCGATGGCTTCGACGCGCGCGCGAAGTTGTGCATCCTGTCGCGCGTGGCGATGCACGCAGAGCTCGATCCGGATCAGGTCGCGACACAGACGATCTCGACGGTCGAGGCAATTGATTTTGCCTATGCGAAGGAGCTTAACTGCACGATTCGGCAGGTGTCGCGCGCGCAGCTCGATGGCAGGCTGGTGCATGCGCGGGTTGCGCCAATGCTGGTGCCGATGGCCTCGCCGATCGCATGGTCGCACGGCACGCAGAATATGGTGGTGACCAGCGGCAAGTTCGGCGGCGATGTAGTGTTTTCCGGGCATGGCGCGGGGGGCGAGCCTACGTCGGTGGCTGTCGTGTCGGATATTCTGGCGGTTGCGCAGCGGTCGATTCCAGTGCAGCTTCCGGTGCGGCGACGACAGGTGACCGGCGAATTTTCGGCGCCGCACTATTTGCGATTTGTGGTGGACGATAAGCCGGGGATTGTTGCGGCGATTGCGGGTGCGCTGGCCAGGGTGGGCGCGAATATCGATTCGCTGCTGCAGCATCCGGGCTATCCGAAGCATCGGCTGCCGTTTGTGATCACCACTGAGCCGTGCCTGACGTCGACGATCGAGAAGGCGGTGGCTGCAATCGCGAAGATGGATGCCATGCTGGAGCGGCCGCTGTGCCTGCAGATTCTGACGATCGACGACAGGACGCAATAGACGGATTCTCGCATAAAAGGGCGCACCATATCGGTGCGCCTTTCAGTTTGCATGTGGGGACTTAGTACTTCGGCATGGTCGGATCGATTTTGTCGGCCCAGGCGAGGATACCGCCGGCCAGATTTTCGACGTGCTGGAAGCCGGCGTTCTTTAGAATCAGCGCAGCCTTCTGGCTGCGTGCGCCGGAGCGGCAGTGAATGACGATCTCGCGATCCTTCTGCGCAGCGAGCTCGCCGACACGTTTCTCGAGTTCGCCGACCGGAATGAGCGGTGCGCCTAGGCTGGCGATGGGAACTTCGTGCGGTTCACGCACATCGAGCAGGAAGAAGTCCTCCTTGGCGTCGAGCTTCCTCTTGAGCGTCTCGACGGAGATCTGCGGGATCCCATCGACGATTGGAGCTTCGCCGACTGCCTGATCGCGAGCTACTTCGAGCGGACCTGCGGCCTTGGGCTTTTCGATGCCGCAGAACTGGTCGTAGTCGATGAGCGCGGTGACGGTAGGGTGCGTGCCGCACACCGGGCAATCGGGATTCTTGCGCAGCTTGAGCGTGCGGAATTGCATGGATAGCGCGTCGACTAGCAGCAGGCGGCCGGCGAGCGAGTCGCCGATGCCGAGAATCAGCTTGATGACTTCGGTGGCCTGGATGACGCCGACGAGGCCTGGCAGGATGCCGAGCACGCCACCCTCCGCGCAGGACGGCACCAAGCCCGGCGGCGGCGGCTCGGGGTAGAGGCAGCGATAGCATGGGCCTTCCTCCGTGGCGAAGACCGAGGCCTGACCTTCGAAGCGGAAGATGGAACCGTAGGCGTTAGGCTTGCCGAGCAGAACGCAGGCATCGTTGACCAGGTAGCGCGTCTGGAAGTTGTCGGTGCCGTCCGCGATGATGTCGTAATCCTTGAAGATTTCGAGCGCGTTGGCGCTGGTGAGCATCGTGTTGTGCTTCACCACGTTCATGAAGGGGTTGAGGCCCTTGAGCATGATCTCTGCTGAGTCGACTTTGAGCTTACCCACGGTTGCGGTGGAGTGGATGATCTGGCGCTGCAGGTTGCTGGCATCGACGGTGTCGAAGTCGACCAGGCCGAGCGTGCCAACTCCGGCTGCGGCGAGGTAGAGCGCGAGCGGCGCGCCGAGGCCGCCCGTACCGACGCAGAGGACCTTCGCAGCCTTCAGCTTTTGCTGGCCTTCCATGCCGACTTCGGGCAGGATCAGGTGGCGCGAGTAACGCGAGATCTCTTCGTTGGAGAGCTTGGGGAGTGCGGTTTCAGGTAATGTTGCGGTTGTCATTGGCTTGTCCTTCGCCCGCGGGACGGGCATTTGAGCTAGTTCCGGTTACAAAATATCCTGCTGATTCCAAGTTAAGTTACAGATTGCGCGAAGCGCTTCAGCCGAGTCGGCGGGCACCCGCCGGCGATGGAGGGGATGATGGTAAGCTCGTCGCTCTCCGCGGTCGGGGTCGCTTCCTTGCTGGGAAGGTACCGGATGTCGTCGTCGTTGAGGTAGATGTTGACGAAGGAGCGCAGCTTGCCTTCGCCGGTGTAGAGGTTCTGGCGCAGGTCGGGATATGCGCCGACCAAC
>Ga0302314_10012448_pt1 | contig 14722 bp, 12 predicted proteins | sample III_Palsa_N2_3_FD_200533 | JGI IMG/M metagenome (GOLD analysis project Ga0302314, IMG submission 200533) | Peat permafrost microbial communities from Stordalen Mire near Abisko, Sweden - III_Palsa_N2_3 | ecosystem: Environmental > Terrestrial > Soil > Palsa > Peat permafrost | place: Sweden... | reverse complement strand
AAGATGGTGTTCGTTACATCCGCCGGATCTCACCCTGCCCCGGACAGAACGGCATCGGGGGTGTCGTTCTGACGTTCAGGAACCTGACCGAGCGCAGAAATATCGTAAAATCCTTGGAGGACGCGAAGCACCTCGCCGAACAGGCAACCGCGGCGAAGTCCCGCTTGCTCGCGACCACAAGCCACGATCTGCGCCAACCGCTGCAAACACTCGCCATGCTTCACGGCATGCTGGCGGAAGGAAAAGACCCGAAGGATCTTGTCGGACAGCTGGATCAAGCTCTAGGCACCATGTCGGGTATGCTGAGTACGCTGCTCGACGTCAATCAGTTCGAAGTCGAGAGCGTCCGACCCGCCACAACCAGGGTCTCGATAGACTGGCTTTTCGGGCGTCTGAAAGACGAATTCACCTATCGCGCCCAAGCCGAGGGCCTCTCCCTCCACATCGTCCCCTGTCATCTCTCGGTCGATAGTGATCCCCGTTTGCTCAAACAAATGATCCGGATTCTGCTGATGAATGCCGTCACCTACACGAAGAGCGGCAAGCTCCTGCTGGGGTGTCGCCGGCGCGACGGCGTCTTGAGCATAGAAGTCGGGGACACAGGGGTTGGAATCCCGGCCAAGACGCTTGGAACCATTTTCGGGGGGCCGCAACAGCTGGGCGAGCGCGGTCCAAGCCTTGGTCGCGGGAACGGCCTGTCCATCTTCAAAATCCTCGCCGATTTGCTGGGTCATCAAGTCTCCGTCCGCTCCAAGCCCGGCAGCGGTTCCATCTTCTCGATCGATCTGAAGCTCCCGGTGTCGGAACGACATTCCGCGGAGATCGGCCGCGTTGAGCAGATCCAACCGCCGATGAGGGTTCATGTAAGCCACACCCGCTCGATCCTGGTCGTCGGCGACAGTCAGGAACAACGTGAGATATTAGAGCAGGTTCTGAAAAATGACGGACACGAAGTAACCACGACTTCGGATGGCGCATCGGCCTTGGCAATGGTCACGCATGGTGCGATCCGGCCCGACCTCATAATCACCAAGTATCGGCTGCCGTCAGGGATGAACGGCCTGCAACTCGGGGCCACTCTGCGCGAACAGCTGCACCATGACGTGCCCCTGATCATCATCAGCGCAGACATATTGGCGTCAACATCGGGTGACCCTGCGCTTAGGCATTGCGAACAGCTTCGCAAGCCGGTGAAACTGAAGGAATTGCGGGACGCAATCCAGCGGCTTCTTCCAGATGAACCCGCCGCCAGGCATCCTTCGGGTCCGTCGTCCACGACCATCGAAGCGATACAAAACGCCGTCATTTTCGTCGTCGACGACGATAGCCAAATCCGAGCAGCGCTAAGAAACATGCTCGAAGGTGAAGGCATGATCGTTGAAGACTTCGAAAGCTGCGAGGCCTTCCTGGACGTCTATCGCCCGGAACAGGAGGGATGCCTACTGATCGACGCCTCCCTACCGGGGATGAGCGGCCTTGAACTCCTGAATCGGCTAGCGGCGCAAGGTCATGTCCTGGCATCCGTGATGATCACCGGCAATGGCGACATTCCTATGGCGACCCAGGCCATGAAGGCCGGGGCGTCGGACTTTCTGGTAAAGCCGGTGGGCCGAAGCGAGTTGCTGGCCAGTATCGAGACCGCGCTCAGCGAAGCTCGAGACAACGGGGTATTGTTTGCAAGACGCGAGGCGGCAGCCGGCCAGGTTTCCGGCCTGACCGTACGCCAGCGTCAAGTCATGGAGCTGGTTCTGGCGGGTCACCCCAGCAAGAACATCGCCGCCGATCTGGGTCTCAGCCAGCGCACCGTCGAGAACCATCGCGCCTCGGTCATGCGCAAAACGGGAACGAGGTCTCTGCCGGCACTGGCACGCCTCGTCGTGGCTGCGACTTCGGATAGCGGCAAGTCTGGGAGTTCCCATATGCCTCCCCCCGTCCAAAGATAGTTTTCGGTACGCTGCCTATAGATCAGATTTGCCCTGGAGCTGACGGCTTCAGGGCATCTTCCACGTCAGATCGGGATTGAATTCCGCGATGGTTGGAGCAACCATCGCCGTATCAGGGCCAAGGTCCTTTTCGAAAACGATTCCATCTTGATTGACGATAAAGGTCGTCACACCGGAGTCACCGTATTTTGCTGGAAACGCGATCAGAGCGAAGCCGGCTATCATGTGACCATCGACCAGATAGTTTCGCGCGCCGACGGGTGCGGCAGGTCCCTGCCGCTCCAGGATCTTGTAGAAATAGCCGTGGTAGGGCTGGTTTTGAGACGGCGCCGTCTGGTCGCTTCCACCATAACCTTCCGCACGCGCCGCGGCCATCTCCGGACCGATCGGGCTTTCCGCTTCGCCAGGCTTCATCGGCCAGTAGAGACCATCGTGGTGGCCGGGGCTGCTGATGAACTTCCGGGCATAGTCACCATGGTCTAGGGCGTCGCCCCCATCGGCGGCGTAATTCCTTTGGGCAACGACGTAGCTGCGGCACACCTCGATGGCGTTCAGCTCGTTGCGCCCGACCCGGCGGTTCAGGATTTCTTCTACGCCGGCGCCGGTATCGAAATGCCACGTCTTGCCATGCCGCACGAGCGGGATCGGAAACGCCCATTCCTCGTCGCCCAGGACCAAGGTCGCCTTGTTCTTCGCATCCAACAGGATTTCGTGCCGTTTGCCATAATGCTCGACGAAGCCGGCATCGGCGTTCTTGTCGGCGATCGGGTCGCCCGAACTAACGAGATCCCGCCCGGCGGGCCCGAAAATCTTGAGTAACCCCTGGGCATCGGCGTTGCGGGCGGCCGCGACCAGCGCATCGACCGCCTGCTGGGGCGAGGCAAAAGTTTCGGGCAGGCTCGTCGCGGCCCTGGCTCCCGGTGCACTCGCCACAAAGGCGGCAATCCCCAGAAACAGAAGGCGGTGCCCGACGGCCGGCCCGAGAATTTTCGCCATGACGGTGTGGTCCTTATCAATCGGGATGCGGGGGTGCGTGATGATCATCGTCTGCCTCCACCCCCGCCGCCGCGCCCGCCACCAGCTCCACCGACGCCACCGCGTGAGCCGCCGCCGCCGCCGCGCGGCGCGCCGCCCGCCATTCCCTGGCGGCTGATCTGCCCGCGCTGCGATTGGGCCTGGACGGCGCGCCCGGACCCAAAGCTTTGGTAGACCGGTCGTCCCGCTTGTGCCGGCTGACCATCCCGGCCGGCATAGCCACGGAAGGATTGCTGATAGTTTCGATCGGGCTGAAACTGCTGCGCGTTTCGCTGATCGCGATAGGGCACGCCACCGCGATGCGTCGGATCGTGGCGCCAGACGCCGTCCGCCGGCTGGTGCCCAGAGCGAAACTGGTCATAGCGGCCGCGATCGATCCGAATGTCGCGATTGCGCCAATCGAACGAGCCCCACTCCCAATACCCGAACGGCAGGAAGATGCCCGCTTCGAAGCCGAGGGCATAGTCGGCCCCGTCGCACGACCCCGACCAGGGTGAGTAATAGTAGGGTGGTGCCACCGGCGACGCCCAGGGCCCGTAGACGCACCAGGGATCATACGTCGGGACGTAGATCACCTGCGACGGCGGCGGCAGGATCGTCACGTTCTCTGCGTCGCTGCCGACCACTTTCTGGGGCGAGGATTTGAGCTGGCCGGCACTTCGCGCACGACGGCGCAAGCGCTGGACCGCATCCATCACGTCGGCCTGCTGGACCAGAAAAGTCTCGCCCAGCCGCTGCGTCCAGTCCAGATGGCCATCCATCATCTTCAGGACCTGAGGAAACGGCACCAGGGCCTTGATGCTCGGATCCCAGGGCTCGCCGGCGAGCGCAGTCGCCAAGGCATCACCTTTTAGCCCGGCATTCGCCGGGTCGTTGACCCAGCGTTCGGCCTCGACCAGTTCCAGCGGATAGGTCGATGCCGTCAGCACATCGGCGAGCAGAGGATCGTCATAGAGTGCCACCGGTGCGAGGAGCTGGTCCAGCTGCTGATCCGTGAGGGCGGATCCGGTCGGTGCCACCCATGCCGCCGGTGGGGCCGGTACTTGGGCGACGCAGCCGGTCGTGACGAGCGCGAGACCGGCGATCGAGGCACTGAGCGCCCGCAGCCTGGAAGAATTCATGTCTATGCTTTCTTTGGTTCCGAGCCGCTTGCCCGACCGCCTCGTCGCCCCAATCCTTGGCCAACGCGATGATTCTATCGGGCGATGGTTGTGAGAAAGCAGGATCGGAAACTACTCAGCCTTCCGGCAGCCGGGCCTTCAATTCGCGAGCTGCGCGCGGATCGACAGCAGCTCGTCTCGCCGGGCTTGGTTTGACTTCGGATAGGACATTTTGAGCCCATCGAGCGTGTCGAGCAGGATCCAGGACACGATAAGCCGGGCATTCTGCTTGTCGTCGGCGGGAACGACGTACCAGGGCGTATCCATGGTGCTGGTGGCCTTGAGGCATTTCTCGTAGGCCTTCATGTACTGCTTCCAGAATTTCCGCTCCTCGATGTCGGCGAGGCTGAATTTCCAGTTCTTTTCAGGCTCGTCGATGCGGGCGAGGAAGCGCTTGCGCTGTTCGTCCTTCGACAGGTGCAGGAAAAATTTCAGGATGCGGGTGCCGTTGGCGTGTAGATGACGCTCAAGGTCGACGATCGAGCGGTACCGGTCGTGCCAGACGGCACTCTCCTTTATCGGTTCGTCGGGCAGCCCTTCGCTCCGCAGGATTTCCGGATGCACCCGGGCGATCAGCACCTCCTCATAATACGAGCGATTGAAGATGCCGATACGCCCGCGCTCGGGCAGGTCGCGGGTGGTGCGCCACAGGAAATCATGCTGCAGCTCGGCGGGGCTCGGGTGCTTGAAGCTGAACACCTGGCAGCCCTGAGGATTGATCCCCGACATCACATGCTTGATGACACCGTCTTTTCCCGCTGCGTCCATCGCCTGAAAGATCAGCAGCACCGCATGCCGCTCCGAGGCATAGAGCAGTTCCTGCAGTGCGCTCAGCTGTTCGACATGCTCCTGTAGCAGTTGCTTGTAGTGCTCTGCGGACGAATAGACGGGGGAGACGATCGTCGGCCATTTCTCAAGGTCGACCGCGTCTCCCTCGCCGACACGAAACTCATCGGACTTGATTTTCATATCGGCCCTCTCGGCGGACGTCGGCCCGACTATTCATGGACGGGAAAGATGCCCGCTTCGGCCAGGTCCTCAGGCGATCCGACCGGGAAAGTCGCGGCTTTTTCAGGCGAATGGATTTCGAGGGACGAGGGACCAAACGTCGCAAGGGTCGCCTTGGCGCTCGCCACTTCCTTGGCCGAGCCATGTGCCATGACCAGGAAGCGATCGGCTTTCACGGCCGTCTCGTATTGGACCACGCTGTCCTTGGGCACGCCCAGACCATAGAGCGCCGCGCCGACGGCGCTCATGCCGCCGACCAGGACTGCGCTTTCAATGCCGGAGACCAGCGTGGCCGCCAGATATCCCAGCACGATGACATGGCCCAGCACCGGGACGGTCAGGAACAAGCCGCCGAAGAACAGTCCCCAGAGCCCGCCCCAGAAGGCGCCGCGCGCTCCCCAGAAGGTGATGCGATCGCCGTTGCTGTAGAAGCCCACGACCTTTTCCTCGGTATGGTAGCCCTTACCGACGACGCTGAGGTCTTTCATGTCGAAGCCGCTCGCAGCCAGCTTCTTGACAGCTGCCTCCGCGGCAAGATGGTCGGCGAAGACAGCGACGACCGAATCAGCTTGTCCCATGTGAAGCTCCTTAATGATGAGGCCGCGTCGGACGATCGATTTTTGGGTCGGACGCTTCGGGCCGGAGGTAAAACCGCGATAGCCCATGGAGATCGACTCCTCGGATATCCGTTCGTCTGGCGGCGGACCGCTCTAATGGGCCGAAGATTAGGCGCAGGCCGGCGCTCGTCGGCAGTGTCGGAATATACTCAAGTCCCCAACCCCCGAACTCAGGGCACGAGAACGGCCGCTCCTTCGAACCGGCCCGCACGCAGATCGCCGAGCGCCTCGTTCGCCTGGGTCAGGGGATAGCGCGTGGTTTTCGTCACGATGCCGATTTCCGGCACCAGCTTCAGAAACTCCAGCCCGTCAGCTCGAGTGAGATTGGCGACGGACAGCAGCTGCCGCTCCTCCCACAGCAGGTCGTAGGGGAAGCTCGGGATGTCACTCATATGAATGCCGGCACAGACCACGCGGCCACCTTTGCGGACCGCCTTCAACGCCAGCGGCACCAGATCTCCGACCGTCGCGAAAATAATGGCGGCATCGAGCGGCTCCGGGGGCATCTCGTCGGATCCGCCGGCCCAGGCGGCACCGAGGCTGCGCGCGAACGCCTGGGTCGCCGCGTCGCCGGGCCGGGTGAAGGCGAAAACCGATCGCCCCTGCCAGCGTGCGACCTGCGCCAGGATATGGGCGGCGGCGCCGAAGCCGTAGAGACCCAGCCGCTTGCCGTCGCCGGCAATGCCGAGTGATCGCCAGCCGATCAGGCCGGCGCACAGCAGCGGTGCCAGCGATACGTCATCACCGCTCTCACCGAGCGGAAACGCATAATGCGCATCGACGATGACGGCCGTGGCAAAGCCGCCGTCGCGCGTATAGCCGGTGAACAGAGGATGGTCACAGAGGTTTTCCCGGCCACCGACGCAATAGGGACAGGTCCCGCAGGTGTGACCCAGCCAAGGCGCACCGACACGCTCGCCGATCCGCAATCCCTCGACACCGGCGCCGAGCCTGTCGATCCGCCCGACGATCTCGTGACCGGGAATGATCGGAACCTGCGGGTTGGCCAATTCGCCATCCACGACATGCAGGTCCGTCCGGCAGACGCCGCAGGCGGCGACCTTTACGCGGATCTGTCCCGGCCCCGGTTCACGATCCGGCAGCTCTGCCCATTCGAGCGGGGCCTTGAGTCGCTTCAGCACCATGGCCTGCATGGCATGTTCCTTTAATGGGAGAGCAGCGAGCAGCGATTGGCTGATTGCAGCAGATCGCGCGTCACGCCGCCGAGGACCCATTCCCTGAGACGGCTATGGCCATAGGCTCCCGCCACGACGAGTTCGGCACCGTGATCGCCGGCGATGGCGCTGAGTTGGGCAACGTCATCACCCAACGCGAGCGATGCGATCGGCTCCGCCTCGACGCCGTGGCGGCGCAGCCAGGCAACCACGTCGCGCAGATTAGATCGGGCCGACGGCAGATAGTCATCGTCCGCGATTTGCACGACCGCGACATGGGCCGCTCGTTTCAGGAACGGCAAAGCGTCCAGGGTCGCGCGCCGGGCTTCTCGTGAATCGTCCCAGGCCACCACGATCCGCTCCAGCTTCAGCTTGCCCAAGGTCGATGGCACGACCAGCAACGGACGGCCGACCTGCATGACCAGATCGCCGACATTCACGTTGCGCGAGACATCGAAAGACGAGGCCTTGTGGTCGACGCTGGTGATAACGAGGTCGGCGTTCCGCGCTTCACCCGCCAGATAATTCGATAAGGGGTCGAGGGTGATGGTCGAACGCCAGTCGAGATCGCCGGCCGGCTGTTGGACCACGGTCCGAAATTCCACCTCGGTGGCCGCGATCTGCCGTTCCATGTTCTGGCGGTCGTCGTCAATCAGCTCAGCCGGCATGTATCCGTCGTTGTAGAGCAACCGCATGGGCTGGCACACCGCCACGCCAATCAGCCTGGCTTGGAAGCTTTGGGCCAAGCTGTCGGCGATCCGCAGCAGACCGGCATTGGACTGGCCCAATTGCAGATGAACCATCAGGCTCTTGTAGGTCATGGAAATCTCCCGGGCAGTTTACGGCGGAACCCGCCGACCTGCTGCCCCAGGTCGGCGGCCCCTGCCCCGTCAAACGATGACGATATCGTTCACGACATCGGTCGTTCCTGCGGCAGCCCACGCCGTCGCGAGCGCATCGGCCCGTTCCGAGATGGAATGAACGGTGCCGCTGAGCCGGACCGTCCCGCCCTCCGCGGTTACCGAGATGTTCTTCGGATCGAAGAACCAGGAGCGGTGCAGCGCGTGGACGATCTTGTCGCTGATGTCCGCGATGTTGAGCGTGGGCTTGATGGTGGTCTGGTTCGACACCCCGACGACACCCATCAGCCGGCGGACATCCTGCTCGGCGGCATCTTTTTGGAAATGCCGATCGACCTCACCGCTCAAGGTGATCCAGCCCTTCTCGACCTTCACCTTGACCGCATCCTTGGGAACCGAGACATCCCAGGACAGACGCTCGGTTGCCGCAGCCGCAATCTCCTCATCGCCGCGCTGTCGCTCGAACGGGAGCTTGACCTCGATTTCCTCTGCGACCGCGACCACGCCTTTAACGCGGCCCGCCGCGGTTTCAGCCGCATGCTTTTCCGCGAAACTTTCGACGTGGCCTGTCAGAGTCACGACGCCGTGTCTCGCGGTGACGCCGATATGGCCCGCGGTCACGCTCGGCTCCCAGCTCAATTCGGCGAGAACGGCCTCTTGCAGCTTTCGGTCTTCCGTCATCTCAGTCTCCCGGGTTGCGGTGAAAGGACCTGCTCGGCCTCGGTACGGGGCCGCTGTGATCTTTCAAGCAGACTTGTGCGGTCTCGAGCCCTTCACCCAGCGAACCAATGGTACCCGGTAGGGAGCGGCCTACAGCAGGCTCGGAAACTACCCAGCCCGGGTCGGCCTTAGAGGTTTTGGTGGGGCGGAGATATGGAGGCGTCGGGCAACCTGAGTGCTCATGCGAGCGATCCCGAAGGTCTGAACCGTCTTAAGGGAACCCGGGATCGCCATCGATTTCTTCGAGGCCGTCGTTAGGTAGTTTCCGATCCTGCCGACCCATTCCTGCGCCCTGTAGAGCTTTTGCGGACCGATCAGACGTGGCCCCGGCAGAAGAAGCCGCGCTGATCAGCAAACGCACGAGGAAGGGTTCGATTGATGGCCATACATGATCGCCACAGCATCAGAGGCGCGCTTGAAGCCGACATCTACGGCACCAATGCCGCGGACGTCTCTGTGCCGAAATACAAGCTGGGCCTTAGCGAACTGCGTCCCGACGTCGCCCACGCACTGGTGCGGGACGAACTGTTCCTGGACGGCAATGCGCGCCAGAACCTGTCGACCTTCTGCCAGACCTGGCTGGATACCGAGGTCCACGACCTGATGGATCTGTCGATCGACAAAAACATGATCGACAAGGATGAATATCCCGCAACGGCCGAAATCGAGAACCGGTGCGTCAACATCCTGGCCGATCTCTGGAACTCGCCGGCCGCCGCCAACACGATCGGTTGCTCCACCACGGGCTCGAGCGAAGCCTGCATGCTGGGTGGTCTGGCGCTCAAGTGGAAGTGGCGTCAGCGGATGGAGGCCGCCGGGAAGCCGACGGGCAAGCCCAACCTCATCACCGGTCCCGTTCAGGTCTGCTGGCATAAGTTTGCCCGCTATTTCGACGTGGAGCTGCGCGAGATCCCACTGGAGAAGGGCCGCCTCGGCATGACTCCGGAAGAAGTGCTGAAGCGCGTCGACGAAAACACGATCGGCGTCATGCCGACGTTCGGCGTCACCTTCACCTGTCAATACGAGCCGGTGGCCGAGATCGCTGCTGCGCTCGACAAACTGCAGGCCGACACGGGTCTCGACATCCCGATCCACGTCGATGCGGCGTCAGGCGGGTTCATCGCACCCTTCATCGAACCCGGCCTCGAATGGGATTTTCGCATTCCGCGCGTGAAATCGATCAATGCCTCCGGCCATAAATATGGCCTTGCCCCGCTGGGCGTGGGCTGGGTGGTCTGGCGCGACAAGGCGGAATTGCCGGAGGAGTTGATCTTCAACGTCAACTATCTGGGCGGCAACATGCCGACCTTTGCTCTGAACTTCTCGCGCCCCGCCGGACAGATCATCGCACAGTACTACCTGTTCCTGCGGCTCGGGCGCGACGGCTACAAGCGGATCCAGCAGAACGGTTACGATACGGCGCAGCACATCGGCCGCAACGTGTGCAAGCTCGGACCGTTCGAACTGTTCTTTGACGGTGACAGCCTCAAGGGAATCCCGGCGGTTTCCTTCGTGATCAAGGACGGCGCCCACCCGGGCTATTCGCTGTTCGACCTGTCGGACCGGTTGCGCGTCCGCGGTTGGCAGGTGGCCGCCTATACGATGCCGCCGAACATCCAGGATGTCGTCGTGATGCGCGTCCTGGTGCGCCACGGCTTCAGCCGCGATATGGCGGACATGCTGCTGGAGGATATGAAGCGCGGCATCGACTTCCTCCAGAAGCACCGGCCCACGTCGCCGCAGACCGCCGCTGAGGGAACGACGTTTACGCATGACGGCGTCGCCGCCAAGCGCCTGCACCGGCAACCCGCGCTGAAGCCGGTCAGTCCCACAGCCGACGCGCCGCTGAAAGAGCAGCGGCTCGCCTGAGTCTACGCGCCCTCGGCGAAGGCCGGGGGCGCCGTTCGGATCGGTTGGACGGCGGATGTTTTGGCCGCGTCGTCGCGTCTACGCAATACAAGGGAGGCTCTGATGGCCCTGACAAAAACGGCGGTGGTTTCCACCTTCAGCATGGCGATGATGACCGGCGCTGCCGTCGTTAGCCTGCGTGGCCTTCCGATGATGGCCAAGGAACAGCTGACCCTGTTCATCTATATCGCGTTCGCCACCTTCATATTCCTGATCCCCGCGGCCCTAGTCGCGGCCGAGCTGGGCAGCGCCTTCGGGCAGAAGGGCGGCGGCGTCTATACCTGGGTCAAGGAGGCGTTCGGCGCCCGATGGGGCTTCGTCGCTATCTGGCTGCAGTGGATCCAGAACGTGGTGTGGTATCCGACCGTATTGGCGTTCTCAGCCGCTGCGATTGCTTACGTGGTCGGACGGCCTACGCTGGCGAATAACGGTACCTACGTAGGGGCCTTCTGTATTGCCGCCTTCTGGGCCGCCACGTGGATATCGACCCGAGGCGTCGATGCCATCGCCAAGGTGACGAGCTGGGCGTTCCTGGTCGGCACGGTGCTGCCCGGAGTGGTGATCATGGTTCTAGCCGTGATCTGGATCTACCTGGGTAATCCGATTGCCATGCTGCACCCCGCGGCAACCGATCCGACATCGGTCATGTCGATGGCCGGAGGTCATGCGCATCCGCGCTACTTCCCGTTCATCACGAACATGGGCGACATTGCGTTCCTCGCCGGGATCATTCTGCTGTTCGCCGGCGTCGAGGTGCATGCCGTGCATGCCAACGAGATGACCAATCCGACGAAGCAATTCCCCGCCGCGATCCTCATCGCCTCGGTCGTGATCATCCTATTGTTCACCCTCGGATCCTTCGCGGTCGCGACTGTGCTGCCCAATGAGCAGATCAACCTACAGGAAGGCTTGATGAAGGCGTTCCAACAGATATTCGACCATTTGGGCATCGGCTGGGCGACTCCGATCATCTGCCTGCTGCTGGCCTTCGGCGGCATCGGTGGCGTGATGGCCTGGATCAGCGGTCCCAGCCGCGGCCTGCTCTGGACCGCGCAGGAGGGCGAGATCCCGCCCCTGCTGGCGAAGACCAACAAACAGGGCGTGCAGGTCAGCATCCTCATCATCCAAGGCGTCATCGTCACGCTGCTGGCCGGGACCTATTTCGTGATGAACGACGTCAGCGTGGCATTCTTCCTGCTCAGCGCCATGACGATCACGCTGTACCTGATCATGTATATGCTGATGTTCGCAGCCGCAATCCGCCTGAGGTACACCCAGCCCGATCTGGAGCGAAGCTACCGCGTACCCGGCGGAATGCTCGGCATGTGGATCATCGCTGGGACCGGATTCGCCGGTGTCGTGTTCGCCTTCATCGTCGGCTTCTTCCCGCCCTCGCAGCTGCCGGTGGGAAGCCCCGCACTGTATGTCGGGCTGGTGGCCGGCGGGACGTTGCTCTTCACCGGGCTGCCGCTGTTGATCTTCGGGCTCAAGCAGCCGTCCTGGCGAGCCGCCCGGGCCTCATCCGCACCCCCGATCGTCGTGAAAGCCGCTTGAGTACTGCCGCGGCGGCGACGGCGGGCTCGGAAACGACCCCGCTTAAGCCGCCCGCGGCACCTCCCGGGGTTCTCTAACTGACCGGCAAAGGCTTTCGTCCGCACCCTCTAATCTTTGCGGCGGTGAGAGGCGACAAATGACAATCCTTCCCAAGTTCCGGGTTCGGCCCAAGCTCAGCATCCGCGGCCTCAAGAAAGCCTTTGGCAGCCAACAAGTCTTGACCGGCGTCGATCTCGACGTTGCTCCCGGAGAAAACCTAGTCCTCCTCGGCGCGTCGGGCAGCGGCAAAACTGTGCTGCTCCGCTGCATCGCGGGCCTTCTCGAGCCCGACGCCGGATCGATCCTCATCGATGGGGAGGAAATGGTCGGGCTAAGCCCCGCTGCGCGGGCGCCATGGACACTAAAGATCGGGGTCCTTTTCCAGAGCGGCGCGCTCTTTGACTCCCTTCCGGTATGGCAAAATATCGTCTTCGACGGGGCCAATGCCGGCGGCAGTGGCCTCGACCGTCACGCCCGGGATAGGGCGATCGCAACGCTTGCCCAAGTTGGCCTAGACGGCGATGTGGCTGATCTCCTGCCAGCGGAACTTTCGGGCGGCATGGAAAAGCGCGTCGCCCTTGGCCGCGCGATCTTTCACAACCCCGAGATTCTACTCCTGGACTCGCCCACCGATGGGCTTGACCCCATCCTCACCACGATCGTCGACAGGCTCATCCACGATGTACTCGCTCGGCTCCGAGCGACGGCATTGACGATCACACTCGATGTGGAGAGCGCCAGGCGGCTTGCCGATCGGATCGCGCTGCTGTCGGACGGCCAGATTGCCTGGGTGGGCCCCGCCGCCATGGCCGCGCAGTCGGGCAACGCTCAGCTCTCGAAGTATCTTCAGAAGGGTGGCTGGGAAAAAGCGGAAATCTAGTATGCCGCCTTCAGTCGCCTGGTCGCTCGCCCATTTTTGGGCGCCAACCGATTTCAGGATTGTCGCCCATGACCAGTGCGGAAATGAAAATACCCGATCCCCGGGAAGTCGAACTTAAGCTTCAGCTCCGACCTGGAAGTCGGGCTATCTTGGAGGCATGTGACGCTTTTGCCGACCCAAAAGCAACGCACCGCCACCAGGTGACGACATACTTTGATACGCCAGACAGCGTGCTGAGCAGGGCTGGATTTGCGCTACGGGTCCGCCAAAGCGGCGACTCTCATATTCAGACGGTTAAATCTCGTGCAAACCGCAGGGGGCTTGCAACGAGCCGGAGTGAATGGGAATGGCCAATCGGGGGGAACCGCCCGGACCCGACCCTTCTGTTGCAGATCGTGTCCCAGGGCGTGGTGTAGGAGCGCGGGCTCGCTCGTGATCTACGGCGGGTTTGGCCGGATCGGTCATGCTGGCACTGCGGACAGCAAGACGATTGGATTGTCGCTCACCGTGGCGACGGATTCCAGCGTCATGTAGCGCCCTCGCTGGACGGCCCATTCATCGTTTTGTTCGAGCAGGATGGCTCCGACGAGCCTGTAGATTGCCTCGTCGTTGGGGAAGATTCCGACGACATCGGTTCGGCGTTTGATCTCGCCGTTGACGCGCTCGATCGGATTCGTGCTGTGCAGCTTGGCCCGATGCGCCGCTGGGAAGTCCATGTAGGCGAGCACGTCGTTTTCGGCCTCGTCCATGAACTCGGCGAGTTTCTTGACCTTGGGGCGGAGCTGGTCGGCGACCTGCCGCCACTGCTTGCGCGCGGCTTCGGTGTCAGGCTGCGCGAAGGCCGTGCCGATGAAGGCCGAGACGACGCCACGCCCCTGCTTGCCGGCGTGAGCCAGAACGTTGCGCATAAAGTGGACGCGGCAGCGCTGCCACGTCGCGTTCAGCACTTTCGAGATCGCGGCCTTCAGGCCCTCATGGGCGTCTGAGATCACGAGCTTGACGCCGCGCAGCCCCCGGCGCGCGAGCGAGCGCAGGAACCCGGTCCAGAACGTCTCGGCTTCCGAGGCGCCGATGGTCATGCCGAGCACCTCGCGGCGGCCGTCGCTATTGACGCCGACCGCGATGATGACCGCGACCGAGACGATCCGGCCGTCGCGGCGCGCCTTCACATAGGTGGCGTCGAGCCAGATATAGGGCCAATCGCCTTCGATCGGACGATCGAGGAACGCCTTGATCTTGCCGTCGATCTCCCCGCACAGCCGGGAGACCTGGCTCTTGGAGATGCCGCTCATGCCCATCGACTTGACGAGGTCATCGACCGAGCGGGTCGAGACGCCCTGGACGTAGGCTTCCTGGATGACGGCGGTCAGCGCCTTCTCGGCCATCCGGCGCGGCTCCAAGAATCCAGGAAAGTAGCTGCCTTTCCTGAGCTTCGGAATGCGCAACTCGACCGTCCCCGCTCTGGTCTCCCAGTCACGGTCGCGATAGCCGTTGCGGTGGTTCAGACGGTCGGCGCTGCGCTCGCCATGTCCGGCGCCGGTCAGCCCCTCGACATCGAGGTCCATCAGCCGTTGCGCGGCAAACGAGATCATCTCCCGCAGAAAATCCGTGTCGGAGTTCTTCTCCAGAAGCGCCTGGAGGTGCATCATGTCTGTGGTCATCGTCGGGTCCTTGGTTCGCGTGGACGTTTGGCGACCAAACCTTACCGAAGACTCACGATGACCACCGCTGTGGATAAGTAGCCCGCCGCCGCCTGACTCGTGGCGGTCGCTGCGACGGGCTACTTACCCACAGCTCCTACACCACTCGGCGGGACACGACCC
>Ga0302314_10012445_pt1 | contig 14724 bp, 10 predicted proteins | sample III_Palsa_N2_3_FD_200533 | JGI IMG/M metagenome (GOLD analysis project Ga0302314, IMG submission 200533) | Peat permafrost microbial communities from Stordalen Mire near Abisko, Sweden - III_Palsa_N2_3 | ecosystem: Environmental > Terrestrial > Soil > Palsa > Peat permafrost | place: Sweden... | reverse complement strand
TCACTGCGTCCGCCAAGAGCGCGGACTCCGGTCGAGATGACAGGGTATGAGTGAGGTGAAGAGGAGGCGTGCGGTTCATTGCATGCCTCCGTGGTGGTAGACGGCGAAGACCATGCCGAGGGTGAGGAGAGCGATGAAGATTTCGCCGAGAACGCCGACGAGGATGGGGCGCCAGCCTTGATTGACGAGATCGCGGAGCTGAGTGCGGAGGCCTACGCCGGCGAAGGCGGGAAGGAACGCCCACTTGGAGAGGTTGGAGAGCGAGGTGAGCTGTCCGGCGGTGAAGAAACCGACTGTTGCGAGGATAGAGATCGCGACGAAGCCGAGGATGAACTTGGGGAACTTCTGCCACAGGAAGAGCGGCTTGTTCTTGACGATGGCGGCTTTGCCCTGCGACGCCCAGTAGATGGCGTAGCCGAGCACGACGAAGCCGATGAAGGCGGAGCGGGCGGTCTTGGCGAGCACGGCGTAGCGGCCGGCGACGTCTCCGTAGAGTGCGCCGGTGACGGTGGCTTCGGCGGTGTTATCGACGGCGAGGCCGGTCCAGATGCCGTAGGACTGCTGGCCCATGTGCAGGGCGTGGCCGATGGCGGGGAAGGTGAAAAGCGCGAGCGCGCCGAGGGTAAGGATGGCGGCGATGGCGGTGGAGGTGTCCTCTTCGTCGGGCTCGATGGCGCCTTGCGCGGCCATGATGGCGGTGACTCCGCAGATGGAAGAGCCGATGGCGAGCAGCGAGGTGAGCTTGGGCGGGAGGCCGAAGAACTTGCCCAGGAAGGTCATGACGGTGAGCGAGAGGGCGAGTTCGATGAAGACCAGGACGAGGGACATTCCGCCGATGTGGAGGACGTCGCCGAGGACGAACTTGGCGCCGACGAGGACGATGCCTAGCTTGAGCCAGAGCTCGTAGGTGGCGACGCCGGGGCGGAAGATTTCTGGGACAGTGAAGACATTGGAGATGAGGAGGCCGAGGATGATGGCCCAGAGGACGTACTCGATGTGCGGGAAGTAGATGTGGCGGGCGCGGAGGGTGTAGCCGAGGGATTCGAGGAGTTTGCCGGCGAGGCCGATACCGAAGAGCAGGAGCGTGCCGGGCAGGAGCGCGAGGAGTTGGCGCGGGCGCGAGGCAGGGGCTGCGGTGGGGGTGGGCATCGGGATGGTGAGAGCGGACAAGAGAGGGTTCAGGGTCCAGGGCTTAGGGTCCAGAGAGCGGAACAGCCTACCAGCCGATGTGGTGGATGACGTTGAGGCGGATGAGGGCGGCGAAGGCCAGGGCGATGGCGATGGCGGCTGCGTCCGCGTTGAAGGCCAGCTTGAGATGAGTGACGGCTTTTGTTGCTTCAAACCTGGGGGACATGGAGGAACTCCTGCGATTGCGAGTCAGAATTTTTTGGGGGAGAACGTGGGCTTAAGCAGAAAACCCACGCTGTGCTCGTAAGAGCAGCTGTGCGTGGGTGCTTTTGGCTGAGGCGGAAGCCTCTAGCGGCTTCGCGTTACAGCAGAGAGACACCGGCGCAACAGCGCGGCATGTGACAACACATGCAACATAGGGCGGCGGTGAGATTCTGCTTCATTAGGGTCAAGATTAGAGGGAATGGGGGTGCGTGTCAAGGATTTGGGGCGGATTATTGGCCAGCCAGGACGAATTTGACACGAATATAGCTGGTTGCGAGGGTGCCCATGTCGGCCTGCATGAGCTTGCCGTCGGCGTCGGTGAAGAGGTCGGCTTTGCCCTTGGCGTAGTTCATCTGGAAGTGTTTCAAGGTGATGGGCTTGCCGTCGAGGGTGCCGTTGGCGTCGGGTTGGGCTTGCACGCTTACATAGACGATGGTGTTGGCGGCTTTGGGCCCCATGCCCGTACCCGGAACGACGAAAGTGTATTTGGAATCGGCGTGGGGATGCGCGAGGCTGGTCGTGAGCAGGATCTGGAGGGCACTGGGGTCGTAGTCGGGAGCGACGAGGAAGTCTGGCCTGGGGAGGGGCAGCGGCTTGCCCCCGCCGCTCATTCCCCCCTGTATCTGGTTGACGGTGACGATGTCGCGCGTCTTGTTGGGCTGGAAGGAGGTAATCATCTGGTTGGTAGCGTTCTGGGTGTAGCCGGAGATGTAGTTTCCGTTGAGGTCGACCTTATAGTCATTGCTGAACTGGGCCTCGTTGATGGTGCTGAAGGAGGTGGTGGAGGTGGCTGACGGGGCTACGGTGAGGTGATACTCGTAGCGCGACTTGATGTGGTAGCCGTCCTTGGCCGTGTCGATGGAGTAGGAGGCTTTGCCGACGTTTTTGCCGTCTTTGACCAGGACGAAGCTGTTGGGGTCGGCGGCCAGTGCGGCGGCGGCGGAGGAGGCGAGAGCGAGCGAGAGAGCGGCGGAACGCAGGGTCAGGAAGTTCATAGGGTTGGGTCTACCTTTTGGGGGAGAAAAATCGACGCCCCGATCATACGGGAGTTTGGGGCGATCCGGCAGCGGGTGGCGTAGACTCTATCCGCGAGGCATGAAATGAGCTTGAAGGTGACGATGTTTTTGGCGGGGGCGGTTGCGTTGAGTGGGGTTGCGGCATGGGCGCAGGGGGATCAGGCGCGGGCGTTCGACGCGGCGACGGCTGCGGTGCGGAAGCCGGGGACGGTGGTGCGGGTGGAGCTGATTGGGGATTCGACGCAGACCAACAACGCGGGGTATGGGCGAGGGTTTTGCGCCAACTTTACGGCGCAGGTGGACTGCGTGAACATGGCCAAGGGCGGCGCGAGTACGCGGACGTTTCGAGAGCAGGGTTTGTGGGACCGGGGCCTCGCGACCAAGCCGGACTATATGCTGATCCAGTTTGGGCATAACGACCTGGTGACCAAAGGGCACGCCGACCGCGAAGTGGAGCTGCCGGATTATGTGGCGAACCTGAAGCGGTTTGTGACGGAGGCCCGCGCGGCGGGGATTGTGCCGGTGCTGGTGACTCCGATTACGCGGCAGTATTTTGGGCCGGATGGGAAGATCCATTCCGATCTGACGGAGTACAGCAACGCTCTGGCCGGCGTGGCGAAGGAGATGAAGGCTCCGCTGATCGATTTGCAGGCAGACAGTATCGGTTACCTGGAGAAGATCGGGCCGGTGGCTTCGGCGAAGCTTTCGCTGAGCAAGAAGGATGCGGATGGGGTGACGATCCAGGACAAGACGCATTGGAACTGGTGGGGGAGCTATGTGATGGGGCGGATTGTGGCTGTGGACCTCGGCAACGTGGTGCCGAAGTTGAAGCAGTATGTGTTGCCGGAGCCTGCGGTGCTGCCGATGGAAGGCGTGAAGGCCATGAAGATCATGCAGGGCGGCCCGGTGAAGATTGTGCTGGTGGGGGATTCGACGACGGCGCCGCAGGGTGGGTGGGGGCCGGGGTTCTGTGCGGTGATGACCAAGAATGTGACGTGCATCGACGATGCGCTGAACGGGCGGAGTTCGAAGAGCTTTATCGATGAGGGAGCGTGGAAGAAGGCGCTGGCGGAGAAAGGCGATTACTACACGATCCAGTTTGGGCATAACGATGAGAAGGCCGATCCGTCGCGGCATACCGACCCGGAGACGACATACGCCGAGAACATCCGGCGGTATATTCATGACGCTCGGGCGATTGGAGCGGTGCCGATTGTGATCTCGCCGCTGGCGCGGAGGACGTTCAAGGACGGCAAGCCTTCGAACGACGATTTGAAGCTGTATGCCAATGCGGCGCGGCGGGTTGCGGCGGAGGAAGATGTGACGTTCGTCGATCTGCTGGGGATGTCGGATGCGCTGCTGGCGACGATGACGCAGGCGCAGGCGGATGAGTTCGACGCGGTGGGACATGCGGATGCGAAGGCGGAAAACTCCGATAAAGTTGCGCCCGCGCTGGACCGCACGCACCTGGATGATAAGGGCAAGGCGGTGTTTGGGCGGATGGTGGCGGATGCGCTGATTCGGACGCAGGTGGAACTGGGGCCGGATGTGGTGGGAGTGGCGGCGAAGTAACGGACTATTAGTGGAGCGCTGCTACGTTCGATTTGGTATCGGGGCTGGCTTCGGGTTTGGCCTGGGGTTTGGGTTGGGGAGCGGGTGGCGGGAGGGTTTGGAGACCGGGGCCTAATGGGACGTCGGGACCGGAGTCGGCACCGAATTTAGTTGAGGTGGGCGCTGCTGTGGCGGGTGCGGGTGGAACGGCGTCGGGGCTGACGGTGGCGAGGGTGTCGAGCAGATCGCCGCGGAGGAGGATGGGTTCCTCGGTGTTGCCGTAGCTGGCGAGGACGCGCTCTTTTTCCTGCGGCTGCATGGGGTTGAAGGGGGCGTTGGGCGAGGGCTTGGCGGGATCCCAGACGACGTCGCGGGCGCCGGTGACCTTGAGGATGTAGTCGCCGTCGGGGACGAACTCAAAGTGGAAGAGGCCGTCTTCGCGGGAGATTTCGGTGTTGGCGATTTCTTTGCCGTCATCGCGGGTGACGAGCGAGAGCTTGGCGGCGTTGACGAAGTGGGCGTCGGCGCCGGCGGCGACGTGCCCGGTGAGCTTGTGCAGTTTGGCGATGGGGATGGTCATGTCCTGGCCGGGGAGTTCCTGACCGGCGCGGAGGTTGAAGCTGGCGGCTTCAGAGAGATGAGCGGTGCCAGCGCCGTAGAAGGGCAGCGAGAAGCGGTCGTTGACCATCATGAACTGCATCTGGCGGCCTTCGCCGTCGTCGATGTTGGAGGTCTTGCTGTCGGTGAGGGTGAGGTCGGCTTCGATGAGGTACTCGTCGGGAAGGAGCGAGGGCACGCGGAAGACGCCGCGGTCGTCGGTGGCGAGGTTGCCTAGTCGGGGGCCTTCGAAGCCGGAGAGCGGGACCCACTTGCCGGCGGGGTCTTTGTGGAGGAGCTTGATGTTGAGGCCGCCAGCTGGGCTGCCGTCGTCGTAGAGGACAGTGCCGCTGACGGCTGCGCCGCGTTCGAGACGGACTTCGGCCTGCTCAGTGTGAGAGCCCTCAACCTGAACGCGGGGCAGCGCGGCTTCGACGAGGGAGCGAATCTGAGGTGAGGGGTCGGCGATCTCCTGGTCGGTGAACATGGCGCGGGGCTTGATGTAGCCGTCCTTTTCGACGACGACGTAGTAGACGCCGGGCTTGATCTTGGTGAGGAGGAAGCTGCCGTCGAGGGTGGTGTCGACGGTGTCGGAGCCGACGGCGGGGGGTGGAGTGGGCCTGGAGTTGGCTTTGGGCTGCGCGGCGGCGGGGACGGCTTCCAGGTGGACCGGTTCGAGATGGACATGCGCGAAGCGGGCGGGCTCGTTGGTGTCGGAACAGAAGACGTGGCCGGTGACGGCGCCGGTGGGTTCGGGCGGAGGGGTGATGTGGGTTTGGGCGAGGGAGGGTGCTGCTGCGAGGGTGATGAGAGCGAGGCTGCGACGCATCATGGGGGCTCCTGCCGGGAGGAATAGGTTTTGGGTTTGACCGCGCAGGGTGGATTGGCGTCAACCAGGGTGGGGATTTTTTTGCGGAACATCATGCGAACCCACCTTAGCGAGGATGAAGCCGTCGCGAAGATGGGCCACCCGGCTGTTTAGGCGGCGGTTGGGCGGGTTGGGATTTTTTGTTGAAGTTTGTCCATGCGGGCGAGGAGGTCGGCTTGCAGGGCGGCGTGTTCGGGTTTGCCGTAGAGGTTGTTGAGTTCGCCGGGATCGTTCTGGAGGTCATACATCTCAAACTCCTGCGGGGCCATGGTGTATTGGATGAGCTTGTAGCGTTCGGTGCGGATGCCCTGGTGGGGGCGGACGCCTTCGGGGTTGGGGTACTCGAAGTACTCGTAGAACCACTCCTTGCGGAAGTCGGGGTCGGCGGCTTTTGCGAGGGGAAGAATGCTCTTGCCCTGCATCTTCGGCGGTGCGGGGACGTTGGCCAGATCGAGTAACGTTGGGGCGATGTCGATGTCGAGGACCATCTCGTCGCGTACTGTGCCGGGCTTGATGTGTTTGGGATAGCGGACCATGAGCGGGACGCGGATAGAGGGCTCGTGCATGAGGCGTTTGTCGAAGAGGCGCCACTCGCCGAGGAAGTAGCCGTGGTCGGAGCCGTGGAGGATGGCGGTGTCGTCGAGAATGTTTTTCTTTTCGAGATAGGTGAAGACGCGGCCGATGAGGTCGTCGACGGCAAGGAGACCGGCGTAGTAGTCCTTGGTGAGCTCTTCGAGAGAGCGGACGCAGTCGGGGCTGACAGCGGTGCCGATCTTGTTGAGGAGGTTGTCGGCGAACCAGCGGGGCTTGCCGGGGTAGCCTTTGAGGTCGTCGTCGAAGGTGGAGGGCTTGGGGATGGGCGTGCCGTTGTAGGTGTCGAGGTATTTGCGCGGACGAAAGAAGGGCGCGTGCGGCGTGACGAACCAGACGAGGAGACAGAAGGGTTTGTCGCCGCGGGGTTCGTCGAGCCATTGGAGAGCGCGGTCGACGGCGAGGTCGTCGGCGTAGATGTTTTCGAACTTCTGAGGTGGGCCGATCTTGCCGTCGCGGCCTTCCTTGTAGGTGGGGTTGTAGTAGTTGTTGCCGGGGTCGTTGTGGCCGAAGTAGTAGTCCCAGTAGCGGTCTTCGGCGCCGTTGCGGACGTGAGTTTTGCCGACGAGAGCGACCGCGTAGCCGGCCTGACGGAGGGTTTCGGTGAAGAGGGGGATATCGGCGGGCAGGGGGAGCTTGGCGTCAGTGTTGGCGAGAGCGCCGGTGGAGCGGCTGTACATGCCGGTGAGCGTGGCGGCGCGGGCGGGCGCGCAGAGGGCGTTGGTGCAGAAGGCGTTGGTGAAGCGGACGCCCTCGTTGGCGATGCGGTCGTGGTTGGGGGTTTTGAGGAGCGGATGGCCGGTGACGGACATGGCGTCGGCGCGCTGGCCTTCGCCGAAGAAGAAGACGAGGTTGGGGCGCTTGGGGGCGGGCTCGGCTGCGGCTGGAATTGCGGAGGCCAGGAGGGTGCCGGCTACGGCGGCGGTGGTTTGGAGGAATTCGCGGCGGGTGGGGTCGTTGGAGGATGGCATGGGACTCCTGATGATGACGAGATCATGCTATCGCAGGAGGAAATGCGGCGGTCTGCTGGACTGAGGGTAATTACCCCTCCCCGGGAATTTGGGGCAAAGACCGCGTTTCAAAAGAGCAGATAATTCATCGAATAAGCGGGGATATTGAACTGCCTTAATGATATCTTCCGCTTCGCAGACGTTAGCGAGGTTGCCGTTACTATGTTCGTAGACAGAGAAGGTGCGGAGATGCTCTGTATTTGTGCCGTGCCGCTGCCGTAAGACAATGTGACCGGCTGCGCCGAGAGATTAACCAGGACGAGGGCCTTACTTTTGGTGGCCCCATAGGTGATGGCCGCTCCAGTTACCGGCGGGAACGGTGTGAACCTGGTCTCAGCCGGCGCCGGGGAAATTGGCGCTAAACCTGACACACTGATCGGCGCCACCGAGGATGCTTTGTTGAGCGCCTGACCAAATATCGACATGACTTGTCCCGCCGCAGACAAAGCGCCTGCTTCAGTTTTGACGGCACCGTGCGGTCCGAATTTCTCCGTCCCGTCGTAGATCAGTGAGCTTCGCTTGGATTGACTGTGCACGTTGTAGATATCCACTTGCGTCACCGCAGGCTCGGAGAGAAATTGGATCAGCATTTCCGCATCATAGAGGCCATGGAGCCAGGTGCTGGCGTAGGAGACATCCGAGGTGTGATCGACAAAATCGAATTCTGTGATCCATGCTGACATTTTCTTTGCCGCTAGAGGCTGAATATTATTCGCGTCAAATCTCGCCCATTGCGTAAAAGCCTTGGACAGAATGGACACAGGATCTTCGCTGGTGGTCACTCTTTGATAGAGATGCAATGTCATAGCGTCTGCTCCGCTGATGGTGGAGAGCACTTCAGGATTCCAGGTCCCGCCTTGATAGGCCTGCCCCACCACCGCAATTTCTGACTTAGGAAACGCGGCTTTTAGATCCATTATCCAATCGTTCATTTCGTTGGCGTAAGCAGTCCCCGTGGGGAAACGCCGCAGGTAGTTAGCGTCTGGATTGTTTGGATTAATGCCTAGGTAAAATTCATTGCCTAACTCAATAAAATTGACGGGAATACCCGAGCGCTCTGCTTCGTGGAGCATGGCTATCTGGTTTTTCACCATCTCGCTTTGCTGCGATGGAGCTGCGATGGTGTTGTTGTAGGTCATGACGTTGAGGTCGAAGATGGTTGGGCCGGTGAGTTTAGCGAGTGGAACGAATTTTGCGAGCGTTTCTTTGAAGGGGCCGGCGCCTGTCGGAAAGGCGCTGTAAACCCAGCCGGTTTGCCAATCCCAGTAGTTGGCGTCGGTGCCACCGGGAAAACGAAGGCTTTGCAGGCTGAGGGCTTTTATTGCCGATATGGTTTTAGAGTCGGTCCATTGGTAGGTGCCCGAGGGATTGTAGGCGCCGTCGATGTTGGCTCCCAGGAAGCCGGGAGCCAGGGGATGAGCTGAACCTAGAGCGATAGTGCCTGTTGCGGGTGCGGCTTTTTGATCACTGAAATTGCTGCTGGCGTGAGATGGCTGACAGTATGAAGCTGTCAGCACAAAGGCGAGTGAGGCGATGCGTAGATGGTTCAGGCAGGGGGCCATGGGTTAACACTTACCATACTGTTGCTCATACTCTTTGCCGGTCGAGGTATTGGCGGGGGTGGGGAGTTTGGGTTCGGCGTCGGGGTTGGCGGTATACGCATGGGAACACCTCTGGGGAGATTGCAGATCAAGCCGACCGGCTCTTTGGGGCTCGGATATATTCGTTCTTTGAAGAGGAGTTATGAGAGGTGCGCGCTATGAAAGCTGTTGTCTTCTGAGGGATGTTCTGGTTTGTTGGGATTGGTTATGGCCAGGTCAGCGGTACGGGTTCAATTACTCCAGCCGCGGTGATTCAAACGCTACGCTCGCAGGATGAGGATGCGATCCATGCGCTCGTTGGCCAGGCATAAGATGGAACCAACATGACCCACACCGCCATCAACCTCTCCCAGAAACTCTCCCTCATCCACGACCACTGGACCCCCAAAGTGATCGCCGAGATGAACGACTACCAATTCAAGCTCGTCAAACTTCAGGGCGACTTCATCTGGCATCATCACGAAGACACCGACGAGACCTTCCTCGTCCTCGAAGGCCATCTGCGCCTCGATCTCCGCGACGGCGCCGTCCACCTCAATCCCGGTGAGATGTACGTCATTCCCAAAGGCGTCGAGCACAAACCCTTCGCCGAACGCGAAGTCCATCTCATGCTCATCGAACCCCGCGGAGTCCTAAACACTGGCCACGAAGCCAGCAACCGCACCGCCGTCAACAACGTCTGGATCTAACCCTCCACTATCTCATCGTCACAGCCGTCGCCGCAACCTCTTTCCCTCTCCGCACCGGAGTCGCCGCTCCACTCAGCTCATTGCCTTCCACCACAATCCCGCTAGTCTTCTCCCCATCCGCCTGCAAGAAGCAAGCACTCCCCGCCGCCGCGCGGCATCCATGCACCCACGCCCGCCGAACATCCTTCAGCAACACCGTCGCTCTCTGCCCGCTCGGCGCCGTCGCCTCCAAGTCCGAGATCACAATATCCTCCACATCGTCGCAAACGATCGCCGGCCGAGCATCGCCCTTCGCCGCGATCAGTTCAATCCCCCGCAGCCGCAGCCGCTTCACATGCCGCACATAGAACCCATACGCCGGAAACCGCCCAAAAATAGTCGACTGCGGATAGCTGTTCTCCTTCTCTGGCACCACATTCTCCGCCCACGCCTCCGTACCCTGCTCCAGGCTCGTCAGCCTCACGTTCTCAATCGTCACATCCTCCACGACATGCCCCGGCACGCCGGTAATCGAGTTCGTCAGCGTCTGCCCCACCGCATCAATCCCGCTGATGATCACATTCCGCATCGCAATCGGCGGCGCGCCCTCCCTGGCCTCCGCCCGTGTCCCCAGACGTATCGCAATCGGGGTCCGCACATTCTTCATCCGTATGTTCGAGATCACCACCCCATCCACCGTGCTCCCATCCACCATATTCAACCCGATCCCAGAGATCACCCGCTCATTCACCGGCCCATCGCCGCTATAAATAACCGAGTTCGAAAACACCAAATTTTCATAAGCCCCATGCGTCTCCGTCCCAATCTTGTATCCATTGCAGCTCGTCGTGATCACGCAATTGGTCACGGTAACATTCCCGCACAACTCCGTCTTCCCATCGACGCCTTCACTCTTCAAACAAATCGCATCGTCGCCCGTGTTGATGTCACAATCCGAGATCATCACATTCCTGCACCCGCTCACATCGATCCCGTCTGTATTCGCTCCCCACGCATTCCGCAGCCGAATCCCATGGATCACCACCGACTCACAGCCCGTAGGCCGCAGCGTCCATCCCGGCGCATCCTTGATCGTGATGCCCTCGATCCGCACATTGCTGCATCCTTCTAAATTCACCAGCGGCGATGGCCGCCAGCCCTTCGGCACCAGGTCATTGGACTTCGCCTCGCTATACAACTTGTCCTCCGGCTTCGGAGGCTTGCCCAGCGGCTGCCAGAACAGCGGCCCCTGCCCATCGATCGTCCCACGCCCGGCAATCGTAATCGCCTCCGCCTTGTACGCGTACACCAGGTGCGACCCCGGCGCATCATGGTTCTTCGGCCCTCCACCTTGCCCCTTGTAATCCTTCTGATCCAAGCTGCCCAGCAATACCGCACCCGCTTCCAGATACAGCGTCACCCAGCTCTTCAGCACAATGCCACCCGTAAGAAACTTTCCCGGCGGCATATACACCACGCCACCGCCGGCCTTCGCCGCCGCATCAATCGCCGCCTGCAACGCGCCGGTGTTCATCGTCTTGCCATCCGGCTTCGCACCAAACTCCAGCACGTTGAAGCCCTTGTTCTCATTCGGCGAACTCGCTGCAGCAGGCAGCGCATAGCCCAAAGCCAATGCAGGTAATCCAAACAGATCGCGTCTACGCATACTCACCAAAACCTCTCTTGTCTCTCGTTGAAAGCAACTACTTCGCCGGCGCCGCATCCTTCAACATCGCAATCGCCATCTTCAGAGCAGCCACGCGATGCGCTCCCCGCTCCTCCAGCGAAACCTTATCCACTTGCTCCACCGTCGTCACCGCCTTCGGCTTCATCGACTCGGCGTTGACCTCCAGCTTCTCTACATCGTCCAGCGCAGTCTTATAAAGCAATGGAAGCCTTGCCAACTCTACTCCCGCTGTATCCGGCGCATACGTCAGCCGGTCGCCCATCTGCAACAGATCGATCAGCGAATCCGGCGCATACGTGCTCAGCCCCGCATGGTTCACCACATCGCCCGCATCGTAAAACCGCGTCATCTTCCCCGCGAACCCATCCAACTCCGCCTCCCGCGCCACCAGCGCCGGCGAGCGGTCCACCACCACCGACACCATCTCCGTCACTGGATGCGACCCCACCGTCACGATCGTCGTCAGCGTACTGCCGTCATACCTCCAACCCGGCAACCCCGCTTCCTTCTCATAAGCCACCGGCTTGCCATTCACCTTCACCGACACCGGCGGCCAGTCCCCCGGCAGCCTTATCTCCAGCCCACGCGTCGTCAGCATCCCCGGAAAGGTGCCCTTCACCGGCAGCCTCGCAAACACAACCTTAGTGCCGACCCGCATGGCGCCGATTCCTGTCCACGAGCACATGCCGTCCTTATACTCCTCCGCTTTGCCCGAGTCCTCATATACCTCGTAACGCGACTTCGCACCATCCGTCATCGGCATCACCGTCGCAATCAGCGGATCGACCGGCTTCTCCCCCGTATACTCCATCTTCGGCATCATCGGCACGACCGCGCCCGCGCGCACATATACCGGTATCTGCCCAATTGAGAACTCCCGCTTCACCGTCACTGGCCCGGCAATCTTCTTGCCCGTCATCCACTCCACCCACTCGCCCTTGGGCAACCAAACATCCTCCGAAGCCAAGCCCGTCGCCTCATCCGCCGGCGTCGTCACCGGAGCCACAATCATGCTGTCCCCATACACATACTCGTTCTTGCTCGTATAAGCCTCAGACGCCTCCGGCCAGTCATAGTACAGCGGATGAAAGAACGCCACCCCCGTGTCATACGTCCGCCGCGCCTCCGTATACAAGTACGGCTGCAACGCATAGCGCATCTGGAACGCCTGCCGCATCGAGTCCGAGTAAGGCTCCGGATAAGCCCATATCCTCCGCTCCGACTCCGGGTTCGCCGTCGTATGCGTCCGCAGTATCGGGCTGAACGCCCCAAACTGTATCCACCGCGTATACAGCTCCGGAGTCACCGCTCCCGGCATGTGCCCGCCGATGTCGTGGCTCCAGTAGGCATACCCCACATTCGCAGCAGTCGCCGTAAACCATGGCTGGAACGCCAGCGACTCCCACACCGAAATCGTATCGCCCGAAAACCCAATCTGATACCGGTGGTTCCCCAAGCCGCCCCAGCGATGAAACAGCATCGGCCGCTTACCCTCGCGCTCCTGGTCGGTAAAGTGAAGGTAATTCAGCCACCACGTCACTGAAAGGTTCGCTACCGGCAGTGTCTTCTGCTGCTGCCAGTCCAGCCACCAGAAATCGATCCCCTGCTTCTCCAGCGGATGAAGCACGAGATCGAAGTAGTTCGTCGCAAACTTCTTATCCGTCGGCTCGAACGGCACATACTTCTGCGTCGCCGGATCGACTCCCATGGCCTTCGCCATCGCCGGGTAAGCATCCTCCCACGGCTCCACCCCGCCTGCCGGATGCAGGTTCAGCGTAGCCTTCACACCCTCTGTATGAATCTTGTCCAGGAACTCCTTCGGCTGCGGAAACAGCAGCTTGTCAAACGTATAACCGGTCCATCCCTTCGGCTGCCCCGCCTGGTCCTTCACTCCGCTGTGCGCTCCTCCAAACGTCGGATGCCATCCCATATCGATCACCAGCACATCCAGCGGCACATCGTAGTTCTTGAACCCATCCACCAGCCGGTCGAACTCCTGATCGCTATACGACCAGTACCTCGACCACCAGCTCCCAAACGCAAACCGCGGCGGCAGTGGAATCCGTCCCGCCACCTGGACATAATCCCCCAGCGCCTTCTTGTACTCATGCCCATAGCCAAAGAAGTAAAGATCCTGCCGCTCGCCCGCCCCGCGCTCCACCACCCACGGCCACACACTGCTCTCACCACCCTTGAAACTGAAATCATCCGAATCGAACAGTGGCCGCACAGAGTCATCCACCACCGCCCATCCATCCCGCGACAGCAACCCCGGCTCAATCGGCTCCCGTGTCTTATCCCCGCGCGCCCCATCCAGCGTCCGAGTCGTTCCCTGCAGGTTTCCCGCATCCACCATCCCCGGATGCCACACCACCGCCTTGCCATTCAGCATCAGCGAAATACTCAGGCTTGTCTCCGTAAACTTCCCATCCCCTTCAGGCTGATAAACCAACTCCAACGCCGCCGTATGGATCGTCAGTTCCTCACCATGCTTCGTCTGCGTAAACTCCGGCACTGGCATCTTGCGATTCACAAACACCATCGACGCCCGGTCTTCAAACCTCTCATCCGCCGCCCACTCCATGCGGATCATCTCCGGCGTCAACACCGTAAACCGCGCATGACCCTCCACCACCACGGCCTTCGGATCGGCCGCAGCCACCGTCTGCGCTCGTGCAACTCCAAACATCAACGCAACAACAGCGCCACAGCAGAAATAATTCCGAGGATGATTTTTCATACAGCGCGAATCATACTGGCTCGCAACCTGAAGACGCAAAGCGATTGAACTCTAAGCTCTAAGCTGATCGCCTAACCCCTCTCCGATTAAGCACGCATGCCCCACTTACAACCTAGAACTTACAACTCCTTACCTCGCCCTCGGATGCGTCTCCTCATACACCCGCTGCACCTGCCCCACCGTCAACTGCGTATACCGCTGCGTCGTCGACAACCGCTCATGCCCCAGCATCTCCTGGATCGCCCGCAGATCAGCACCCTCCTCCAGCATATGAGTCCCAAACGCATGCCTCAGCGTATGCGGATGCACATCCGCCGCCAACCCGCGGCTAAGCGCAATCGCCTTCACAATCCGCCCCACACTCCGAGTCGTAAGCCGGCACGTCCCCCGCATCCGCATATTCATCAACAGCGGTCCCACCTGCACCATCTTCGCCTTCCCCGCCGCCTCAAGCCTCGATTGCCGCAACGGTAAGTAAGCGCGAATCGCCGCCGCCGCCTCATCCCCCAGCGGCACCAGCCGTTCCTTCTTCCCCTTACCAAAAACCTTCACCGCATCGTCCCGCCAAAGCACGCTCGCCATATCCAGCCCCACCAGCTCCGAGTTCCGAATTCCGCACCCATACAACAACTCAAAGATCACCCGGTCCCTCTCCGGCCAAGCCGCCGCCTCCTCGCCCTCACTAACTCGCTGACTCGCTGACCCGCTAACTCGCTCCAGGGAATTCATCACCCGGTTCAACTCCTCCATCCCCGGCACCCTCGGCAGATGCTTGGGCAACTTCGGCGTCGTCACCAGCAGCGCCGGATTGTTCTCCACCAACCCCGCCTTCGCCGCCCACTTGAACCAGCTCCGCACCGCCGCCAGCGCCCGCGCTGCACTGGTCTTCGACAGCCCCTTCTCATACAACACACCTAAGTACGCCCGTATATGCGTATGCTCCACAGCCTTGATCCCCGCATCTCCCAGCGTCTCCTGCAAGAACTCCGCAAACCCACGCACC
>Ga0302314_10012444_pt1 | contig 14726 bp, 10 predicted proteins | sample III_Palsa_N2_3_FD_200533 | JGI IMG/M metagenome (GOLD analysis project Ga0302314, IMG submission 200533) | Peat permafrost microbial communities from Stordalen Mire near Abisko, Sweden - III_Palsa_N2_3 | ecosystem: Environmental > Terrestrial > Soil > Palsa > Peat permafrost | place: Sweden... | reverse complement strand
ACGATTACGCCTACGGCTACGGGACGTCGAAGAGCAGAGCGTAAGACGCCGGGACTCCGCGACGCGCGACAAGCGAAAACCGTACCGATCCGGCTGCCATGATGGCGCTCTATACCCCCGATAGGGCACGTCGTTCGCTGTTCCATACCGTGACGTTCCGCGCGGTTGCCCAGGTGGCAACGGTGCTGGGCTACGTCGTCCTGGTGCGTGGTCTGCCGAAGCGGGACTTCGGCGTCTACAGCCTGCTCTACGCATTCATCCCGCTGATCAGCACCGTCGCCTCACTCGGCCTTGAGCAGACCCTGCGGCGCTTCCAGCCCGAATTTCTGCGCGCCGGACAGGCGGCCGCCGCCGCGTGGCTGGTACGCGTTGTCGCAGTCGCCCGTCTCGGGATGAATCTTGTGGTGCTCGCCATCATCCTCGCCGCCTGGAACTTTGCCGCCCCGCTTTTCAAGCTCACACCCTATCGGCCGGAATTTGTGCTCTTCAGCGTGCTCCTGCTGCTGCATTTCCAGCTCAACATTCTGCAGCTCACCCTGGCGTCCCACATGCTGCACCGGTTCAGCGTGGGCTCAGCGAGTGTGCTGTCGAGCGCCAAGCTCCTGGGGTACGGTGCATTGTTTGCGCTCCACGCCATGACGCTCAGAAACGTCATCCTGGCGGATACGCTCGCCTATGCCCTGGCATACGCCTGCATGCAGGTAGCGCACTTCCGCTATTGCAGTGTGCCGAAGGGCACGGCGCCCTTTCGGCCGAGCGCGCCGGAGCGGCGGCGACTTTTCCGCTACGCCTTTTACAACAACTTCAATGACACGGGGACGCTGATATTGTCCTCGCAGAGCGACAATTTCTTTATCGCGGCATTCCTCGATCCGGTCGCCGTCGGCGCTTATTCCTTCTACGTGCGCTTGAACGAGATGGCGAGTCAGCTGATCCCGACGCGCCTGTTCGACAATGTCGTGCAGCCGATGTTCTTCGCAATTCCACGCGACAAGGCTGAAACGCGCATCCCGCGCGACTTCTCCTTGCTGCTGAATGCGAACCTCTTGGTGCACTGGCCGATCCTGGCATTTGCGCTCGCGTATCATGCGCAGATCGTCACGGTAATCTTCGGCGGCAAGTTCATTGAATATTCCTGGCTGCTGCCGTTGATTGCAGCGTTTGGAATGATCAACGTGATAGCAAACCCGGTAACGCTGGTGGCCGAGTACGAGGAGCGGCCTGGGATCATTCTTTTGAGCAAGGTGTTCGCCATCTACAATGTCATTGCACTATTGGCGCTGCTGCCGCTTGCGGGTCTGTATGGAGCGGCATTCGCGAGCGGTTCCGCGCAGGCGCTGAAAAATCTCTTCATTTGGTGGCATGTCCGGCGGCGGGCCATCTGGAACAACGCGCGCGGCGCGTTATTGAGCGGGGCGCTCTTGTGGGGCGCGGCCGTGGCGCTATGTTGCCTCCTCAAGGCGCTCCTGGTGGTGCCAGCTCTCGTGCAGCTCATCATCGGAGCCGCCATCTGCGCGGCTGCGGCGCTCTTGTATCTGCGCACTCCGGCGATTTCCGCAACCGACCGCGCGCTCCTGGCTTCCGTGTTGGGAGGCAGGGAGTCCGGCATATTGCGGCGTCTGGGGCTGCACATGCCGATCGTCAAATAATGGCGCGGGAGTCGCAGCCGAGCGCGCCGCGCAAGCACTTTCGCATGCTCGGGGTGTCCTCTGACAAGTACCCGCCGCAACGCGTCGACGTCGCGGTGCTGTTCGGCGAGGAATTGGCCGGCCGCGGGCACCGCATTGACTGGATTCTGCAGAGCGAAAAGGCGTGCGCGCGCAGCTATATCGCACAATGGGGCGGGGGCAACGTCTGGGTGGGGGCTACGGATCTGGGCACGTCGCTGCTGCGGCGCCTGCGCAAGCACGTCTTGGGAATCATGCACGACACCCAATTGGGCCCGCTCGCGCGCGGCGACAACTACGATCTCATCCTTGCCAAGGACAAATTCATCGCGGCCATTTTTGCCCTGATCGCAGCGCGCCTCTTCGGCAAGCGATTCGTGTATTGGCTGTCCTATCCGTTTCCCGAGGCCTCGCTGCTCGGAGCTCGCGACGGCACGGCCCGTTACCCGATTCTCTATTGGATTCGCGGAATCTGCTTCAGCGTGATGCTGTATCGCATCCTCTTGCCGGCGGCGGATCACATCTTTGTGCAAAGCGAAGAAATGCGCCGCAACGTGATCGCCAAGGGCGCCGCGGCGTCCAAGACGACCGTGGTCCTCATGGGCGTGCGCGTCGAGAGCTTTGCGGCCCTGTCGGGTGTCGAGCGGCGCATGATACCGGCGGGTGAGCGCTGCTTCCTATATCTCGGCGCCTTGGATAATGTGCGGCGGCTCGGCTTCATCATTCGCGTGCTGGCGGCAGTTGCAAAAGAGCTGCCGGACGTCAGGCTATATCTGGTGGGCAGCGCAGATGATCCTCGGGACGAACAGGATCTCCTCGATGAGGCCGAGCGCCTAGGCGTGCGCGCGGCCGTGGCGCTGGTTGGCCAGCTGCCGCAGGCCGAGGCGCTGCGCTACGTCGCGGAGGCGGACGTGTGCGTATCGCCGATCGTTCCGACGCCCATCCTCAATGCGGGCTCACCGACAAAGCTCATCGAGTACATGGCCATGGGCAAGGCCGTGGTCGCGAACGACCATCCCGAGCAGCGCCTGGTGATCGAAGCAAGCGGCGCGGGCTACTGCGTGCCCTATGAGGAGGAGGCGTTCGCTCAGGCGGTGGTGGCGCTGCTGCGCGCACCAGAGCTTGCGCGGGCGATGGGCGAGCGCGGGCGCGTGTATGCAGCCGAACACCGCGGCTACGGCAGCATCGCGGATCTCGTGGAGCGGGAGCTGCTGAAGCTTGCGCAGAGTTAGAAGCGCATTCCTCCTTGCGCACAGGCACTTGAGCTCGACCCGCCCTCGATCCCCATGACCATCACGATTGGCTCTTGAGCGGCGCTGCGGTAGCGGCGCCGGGGGCACGCAGCTGCGATGCGCCGGCATCTATCAGTTCGATAAGCCGCTGCACGTTCTGCATGGAGTGCGAGCGCATGGCATAGCGCAGCCCCCGCGACGTATAGCTGCCGCGCAGGGCTGCATCCACAATCAGCTGCCGGACGGCACGCATGAGCTCATCTTCCGAGCCGGCATGGACTCCTACACCCTCGCGCTCAAACACGCCGTCGGGGTTGACGTGCAAACTGATGACGGCTACCTCACGCATCCATGCTTGAATGAAAGTGTTGGCAAAACCTTCGAATTGACTCGTATTCACGTAAACGTGCGCCCGCGCCAGTAGCTCGTTGACCTCATCCTGGCTCTGCTCGCCCAGATACTCGAGATTGGGAGTGGAGCGGATGGAAGCCATCAACGCCGCGCTCCACGCCTGGTCACCGGAGCCGCTGGAGGGGGCTCCCACCATGACAAAGCGAACTCGGCTCAAGTCACCAAGCCGCGCCGCCAGGCGCACGAAAGCTTCCGGTTGCTTAAGCGGTTTGAAATTGCCGATCCAGACGACCGACATCGGCCCCGTTTTGTCGATGCGCTCTTTTGGCGGCGGATGAAAGTTGGGGACGACGGCGTCCGCCGTGCGCGCGTAGGTTTTCTGCAGGAGCTCGGCCTGATGCTGCGTCTGCACCACGATGCAATTGGCGCGGCGAATGGCGTATTCGATGCTGCGCTTCTCTAGGAGCGGGCGCAGCGGGTTTCGGCCTGCCACGAGACCGCGGCGCGTGAGGTCAGAGTCACTCGCGACATGCCAGACCATGCGCGCTCCATGGCGGCGCGCATACCAGGCACAGATGCCCGTGTAACCGCAGGCGACGCGCTGGTAGATGGCCTGCGGGGCGATGCTGCGCAGGGCTCGGTATAAAGGTATCGCATCCATCGTGTAACCAAATCGCGGCATCGCATCACCGCGGCCTATCTTGACGACGCGATACGCTGTGGGCAGCGGCGGCGCGGCCGTATGGCGCACCAGCAGAAAGATCTCGTGAGAATCTAGCTGCAGGAGCGCATCGATGAGGCATTCGATCTGGTATTCGGAGCCGCCGCCGCGTTGCCGCGGCGTGACGATGCACAATCGCGGCTTTGCGTAGGTCATGGATTCAGCACGAGCACGTCGAGGCCGCCGTCGACGGAGGACCACGCCGCTCGGGCGGCCCAGCCGTGCGCTTGCGCCTCGTTCAGTATGGTGTGGGTCTGATCCGAATAAATAATGAGAAACACGCGATGACTCGGCGCGAGCTTGGCGCCGAGTGCATCCAGCGTGTAGAGGAGCGGCCGCTGCGTCCATCGATCCTCGGTGCCGTCGCGGCACACGTAGGTCTCGTAACGCGGATCTGCCGCGTCCAGGAAGAAAAAGTCCGTCTGGTGATAGTACTGATCAATGTTGGGAACACTGTTTGCCACGATATCGCCGTCATGCACATTCGCCGTAAGCCAGTGTGCCGCGCCGCGCGTGTCGCTGCGCTGATAGTAGTGGTCGGCGAGAGTGGGAGGCATGCCGATGCGAAACGTGACGGCGGCGCTGTCGATGTGGGCCAGGTGCTGCGGCTGGAAGTCCTCCGACAGGCCGAATAGGGCAAGGCTTGCAAGGCCCGTGGCGAGGAGCGCCTTCGGTCCCGCGCCAAGCCACTCCTCGCTCCAGATGGCGATCGCTACGATGGCCAGAGTGATTGCCAGCGGATAAAGGAAGAACGTATAGCGCGTTTCGACGCGGTCGGTAGGAATGGCGCTGACGCCGAGCAGCAGCATTATGAGAACGATGAGCAGCACGCTCGCGACCGTGCAGGATTCGCGGCGCCTGATCGTCCGAACGACCATGGCGCATAGCGCCAGGAGGAGCCCGATTCCCAACAGCGGCAGCACGCGGCCCCACGGTCGTACGACTTCCTCGAGAACATTCGGCAATCCGAGCATATGCTGCGCGACGGCCATGAGCTTATTCGGAACGGTTGCCGCGGCGACAAGGTCGGCGCTCCAGACACCCGAGAGCGCGCAGAACGCCAGCCAGAATGCGGCGCTTGCCAGAATCGCCAGCCAGAAGAGGCGCGCGGCCGGAACCGTGAGCTCGCGCCAATCGACGAGTCCGAGGAGCAGCAGCAAGAGTAGGCTCGCCGCAGCCGCGAAAAACTGGTGCAGCAGCGCGCCGGCGAGCACGATCGCGAGCCCGCAGGCAGCGAGCCAGCGGCCCCGCAGGGACCAAATCCAGCGCAAGTTTGCGACCGCGAGGGCAAGCGGCACGAGCGAGAGCGCGAACCACCCCCAGCCGTTGCGCCAGGTGACGAGGAAGCTGGAAAGCTCGAGCGCGCCTTGGTCGGCGTCGTCGGGCCCTGCCACCTGCAGGGGAGCCGTGGCGAAGCCGCGCAGATCGCGCGTGGCGAGAACCAGCAGGCACAGGAGCAAGAGCATGCCGGCGAGGTAAAGCCAATCAGGCCGCCGCAGACGGCCGTTCTTATGATGGATGAACGGCGGCAGTAGGTTGACAAGGCCAATGAATACTCCGCCTTCCCAGGTCAGGATTCCGAGGACCGACAGCGCGACCATGGCAGTCAAGGCCCTGCGGTTGCGATCCAGTGTGTAGCGCAGGAAAAACACCAGGTACCACGCGAAGACGGCCTGAAACGGCGCATACATGCGCCCGAATCGCGCCATCTCGATCTCCCAGATCGAGACTGCGAGAACGATGACCGCAAGAGCGCCGACAGTGCGGCCGTGGATGCGACGCCCCACCAGATAGGCCGCTGGCAGCACGAGGAAACTCGACACTGCAGCCACCAAGCGCCCGGCGAACTCGGCCGGTAATCCCCACAATCGCAACAGCGCTACTACGTACTGATACAGAACCCCGCGCGTGTAGTAGCCGCCGCAGGGAAACTGCGGCAAGCCCGTGCGCATCACATTGTCTATCGATCGGGATATATAAAATTCATCGACGCCGAGCGGCCAGATGCCGATACCCTTGAAGCGGCCGTAGGCGCCGGCCACGAGCGCCGCAGCGGTAACGATTGCAAGGGCCCACGCGGCTGGCTGCAGCAGCCTGCGCATCAGTATCTCGCAGCGCCGCGTTGATAGCGCGCCGCTGCGGTTACGGCCATTGCCGGCGCTGCCGGTTCGAGGTGGCCCTCAGTGCGCGCCGCGAATGCGAGACGCATGCGCCGGGCGGCAATCAGCCCGGAGAAATACCAAAAGAGGTAAGACAAGGACTCGTATACATGCATCGCCTTGTAGGGCGTTGCGACAACCATCAGGGCCGTAACTCCCGTCCAGCCGATCGCGATCCATCCCGTCAGAGTGTCATCTGCGCGCGCAACAGTCACCGAGTCGCGAAAGATCAGCCAATAGAGCACAAACACGAGAGCCGTGCCAAAGAGCCCGATCTCCAGAAGGAAATAGCTGAAAGATGAGACCAGAAATCCCGAGTACAGCGGAAAATATGCACCGACGAATTGCGGCCCGAGGCTGGAATGTGACGCGTTGCCTATGCCTAAGCCGAAGGCGAGCTGCACGGGATCATTGGACAGACGCTTCAGTGGCACGACGATGGCGTCGATGCGCCCGGTTTCACGCCGCGCTCCCAAGCCCGCATGGGTGTCCAAATACTGATCGACCTTCTTTTCGCTGGTAAAGAACTCTTCAATACCCGTGTAGTAGGGGTTGTTGCGCTCCATGTAGTCGTACACCGGGATGAAGCCGGTGAGGAACACGGCGAAGAGCACGACGGAAAGCACGAACATGCGCACGCGCCGCGCCGGCGGCGAGCCAACCAGCACCACGGTCAAAAGCGCGATGGGCAATAGAATGAGAGTGCCCTTGGTCTCGTTGATCGTGGTCGCGGCCAGCAGATAAAAGAACAGGACGAAATAGGTGAGCTTGGATAGGCGCTGCCGCAGGAATAGAGCCGTGAGTATGCACACCGCGCAGATGAGGTAGATGGACAATACCGAGGAGTCCAGCAACGTGCCAACCACGCTGTCGCCGCTGAACCTGTCGGTACGAATGACGAGCAGGCGCTGATGCCAGGCAATGGGCAGCTGCGCAAGGCCGACCAGCAACAGCAGCCGCAGCTGCTGGCGGATCTGCCAGTCCTTGAAATCGTAAACCGCGGGCAGAAAGAATATCGGGATGGCGCGCATGTAATAGCGGATGCCGGCGAATATCGGTCCGGGCGCGACATCGTTGGCGAATGCCCCGCAAAGCATGACGAGCAGGATCGCGCCAAAGACGAACCAGTAAGCGGTGCGCACAAAGCGAAAGCGCTGCCGTGCACCGACGCTGACGACGTAGAGTACGGTGAGCGCCGAGAGCGCTTCGGGTATGAACTGGACGGGCTTGGGCAATATGTGATTGAGGGTGAGCTGATCCGTCAGCGACACGGCAATGATCATTGCCAGGACTAAATAATGCATACGGCGCGCTGTGCTGGACGATGGACCATGGAAATCGGCGAGCGCACTATGCTACACGCCGCGGCAGCTGGCGCGACTCTTTGCCCGGTGAGGCCTGCGCGGACATCGCGGGGAGGCGGCAGCGTCCAACGACCTCGATCAGAGTGAGCGAAGGGCGCGAGATGCCGGCGCTGCTTGCGGAATTAGCCATCGCGTCGTGGCGGGTCGTCGCCCGAGTGCGTGATCAGCGCAGCACAGCCGTCCCGACGCGGGCCTCGCGCGCTGCCTGCTGCAAAGCGGCTTCGGGGTATTGGATGATCTCGGCGGCCTGGTAGTCCTTCACATGGCGCGCGTGAGTGAAAATGATCAGCTCCGCGAGCAATCCGAGCGCAAAGAGCTGCAGGCCCAAGACCACGAGCAGCGAGGACAGGAGCAGCGCGGGGCGGTCGGCCAGACTCTGGTTGAACACCAGGCGGTCGAAGACAAGATACAGCACGACGAGCGCGCCCAAGCCGCACATGCTCGCGCCAATCATGCCAAAGAAGCGCAGCGGCTTCTTGGTGAAGCGCACCAGAAAGAACACGGTAAAGACGTCGAGCACGAGGTGTGCGTACTCGCGTGGTCGATACACTCCCTCGAAGCGGTCACGCTCGGACTGGCGCAGCTCCACCTCGGTGACGCGAAACCCCTGACGATCCGCCAGAACCGCGAGCAACCGGTGCTGATCCCCGTACAGGGACAGCTCTTCGAGTACGCGCCGCTTCATGGCGCGCGCGCCGCAGCCAAGATCGTGCAGGCGCATCCCAGTGACGCCTGCGACCATGCCGTGGAACATGGCGCGGCGCATCCGCTCGAGGGCGCCGCCGGAGCGCGGCCAGCGCCAGCCGATGGCGACGTCCGCGGAATCGAGCGGCGCGAGCAGCTTCGCCACATCACGGCCGTCGATCTGGTGATACGCCGGCAGAGTGACGAGCAGCCCTCCGGAGGAGCGCTCGAGCCCCGCCATGAGCGCGGTGGATTCACCAAACGCGCGGCTGAGGGAAATGATGATGATGTTGCTCGCGCCCTCGTCAATCAATTGCTCGAGTTCGCTCAGCACCTGCGGATGCGGGCCGTCGAGCACAAAGACGAATTCGTAGGTTAAGCGCGCCGGCTCCAATCCAGCCTGATATTCGGCGTAGAGTTCGCGCACGTCTGCGTAGCGCCTGCCGACGGGAATGATGACCGAGAGCTCGATGCGTGGATCTCGCTCGGTCATTGCGCTTCAATCCCGATGGCGGCGTCGCGTTTGCTGACACGCTGCGTCAGACGCGCGAACTCGTGCTCGCGCATATCACTTAAATTGTAGACGAGCTCGCCGAGCGCGCCGCTGCACAGCAGAATGAATGCAGACGTGAGGAAAATCACGCCTGAGCCGGCAATCGGGAGCGAGGTGGCAGAGTTGTGCAAGAGCGCAGCCGTAAGCGCGTACCCGAGCACGCTCACTCCGACAATCAGCAGGGGCAGCGCCAGGAACCCGAACCACAAAAGCGGCCGTGCGGCGAACGAGGCGAGCGTCTTGATGACCATCAGATCGAGCAGCACCTTGTAGATTCGCGACAGTCCATATTTGGATGCCCCAAAACGGCGCGCGTGATGCCTGACCTTGACCTCAGCAATCCGGGTGCCGGCAATCGAGGCCATCGCGGGGATGAAGCGATGCATCTCCGAATAGAGCGGAATGTTCTTGATCACCGACGCACGGTAGGCCTTGAGTGAACAGCCGTTGTCCTTGATCGATATTCCCGTCACCTTGCCGATCAGCCAGTTTGCGATCACCGAAGGAATCTTACGGGACAGGAGCTTGTCCTGTCGCTGATGCCGCCAGCCGACAACTACATCGTAGCCGGCGTCAATCTTGAGCAGGAACTCCTCGATGTCAGCCGGATCGTTTTGCAGGTCACCGTCCATGGTGACGAGCACCTCACCCGTGGCGTATTCGATCCCTGCCGCCATGGCTGCGGTCTGCCCGTAATTGCGACGGAATTTGACTACCCGGACTCGGGGATCCTGGCGTGCCAGCTCCACCGCACGCGTGAGCGTCGCGTCCTTGCTGCCATCGTCTACGAAGACCATCTCGAACGGAATCTGCAAAGGAGCGACAGCGCCGACAATGGCGGCGTGCATGGGTGCGATGCTGTCCTGCTCGTTATAGAACGGGACGATGACTGAGAGCTTAATGGGCGTGCGCAAGCGCTTGTTCTCCTTGGTTGTTTATCATAAAGCGCCGCTGGCGGGGGTTACTTCGAATGTATCACAGAAGCGCATTTCGTCCGGGCATGAGGCCTGGATCAGCATGCTAGACTGCGGGCCGCCGCAGCGGGGTATTCCGGGTGGCCGGGGTACTTTCAGGGGCAGCAAAGTACCGGAGTCTTCATGACGGAAACGCGGATTGCCACCGATCTAAGCATAGTCATACCGACGCTCGGCAGGGCGTGTCTCAGGGACAGTGTGCGGGCGATCGCGACCGGGTCCATGCAGCCGGGTGTGATCGTGCTCTCCCACCAGGGCCCTGCTGGCTCCATGGACGCCATGCTGCGGGAATTTGCTGAGTACGGCGTTCCCGTGCAGTACCTGCGCTCCGACAAGGTTGGCAAGGCCACCGGACAGAACGCCGGCATTCGCGCCGTCACCACCAAGTTTTTCGGCACGACGGACGATGATTGCATCGTCGACCATCGCTGGGTCGAGGAGATCGCCCTCGCACTTGAGAAGTATCCGGGGGAGATCATCACCGGCCGCGTTCTTGCGAGCGCGCCCGGCGCGCCCTCGGTGACTACATTTGACACGTCGCGCGTCTATCGAAGGTTTCCCCTGGAAGGCGGCCATTTCACCGGCGGCAACTTCGCAGCATCACTCACGCTGTTCAATGATGTAGGCCCGTTTGACGAGACGCCATTGTTACGCTTCTGTGAAGATATCGAGTGGTCGCATCGTGCGATGGCCAAGGGTTATGCGATCCGCTATATACCCGAGGTCACCATCACCCATCTGCATTGGCGCGACGAGGGTGATATAGCTCAGGTCTACTCCCAGTATGCTCGTTCGCAGGGAGGCTGGATCGGCCGCAAGCTGCGCGCGGGCGACTTGTGGTTCGTGACGCTGCTCTGCTTCGAGCTTGCGCGCGGCAGCAAACGCTGGCTCCTCGGAGCCTTGCGGCGTGACTCGCTGCGCAGGGTCAACGGCCGCGCTTTCGTCATCGACCTCTTGAGAGGCGTCGGTGCGGGATGCAAGGGGCAATGAGGCGCCGAGTCTGACGCCGTATCACTGTTCTCGGCCGGCCACGCTCAGATCCGCCCTGACCAGATTGAACGAATCCATTGCCGTGCCGGCGGGCGGAAACAAGGCGCCTGCCGGGGCCGTGCCGCTCGACGAATAGGTTGCCCAAAGCGTTTGACCGTTGGAACTGGTCCACGCGTTAACGATGTGGACTCCGAGGGATTCCCCGGCTGCCGTGCCGAGGTTGGCCCATCCGCCGGTACCGGTTGCCGCGTCGATATTGTTATAGGCAATCACGGCCCAGGGCCCCCACGGGTTTGGCGCCTCATAGAAGGAGGTCTGCGCCGCGTAGCCGCCCTGTGCGACGGCGACGTAACGCTTGAGCGCCGGGACGTACACGGCTTCTGCAACGGGTGAGCCCATCGTGCACACGTTGCCGCATCCAGCCTCATCGACATTGCGGTCGCTGAAGACGGGCTGCATCCGATCGGTGTCTGCGCTCCAGATGGGCGCACCCTTGCTGCCCAATCCTGCAAAGTATTCGTAGGCGGATTGAGTGAGGATCTTCTCCTTGGGCACTCTTGCCAGGTAGGTGTTGGTCGGCAATGTGTCATGGGCGACACCCCAGTTACTGGCGGCGTCCATGCCAAAAACATAAACATAGTCGTCGGTCGAGCCGCTGTTGCCCGCGCCGTAGCTGACAAAGCCCTGCGGGCAGAACGCTCCGCTGACCTTCCGGCCTTGCGCCTGCAGGCCGCAAAAGGTCCAGGAACTGTCCTGCCACGAGTATGCGTTACCGAGGGAGTAGGCGATTTCCAGATGATTCGGACTGCCGGAAGGCTCGTGCGGGTACTCGCTCTTCGTGTCGCTTGTGCGGTAGATCCCGGCAATCGCATAAAAATCCTCTCCGACCGCAATGATTGCGCTCGCTTTTCCATTGATGAGAGAAGGGTGCTCGGCGTTGTAGCCGCCGTAGATGTTCTGCGCGCTCGCGCTCGTGGGTGGCGGGGCGCCTGCGATCATTGCAATCCCGAAACTTGCACGTCCGCGCTCGTTGTCGCCGCCGAATCCTCCCCCGTCACCAAAGAAAGTATAGACATTGCCGTCACTGCCCCAGGCAGCCGGCCATAAATCACTGCCGTTCGCCTGCGTGTAACCGCCCGACCAGTCCCAGTTCATGCTCGTGATGACGGAGCTTGCACAGTAGGGCGCATCGCCAGCGGCGGAAGCCGCGGTGGTGAGCGCCGCCACGGCAGCCGATGCTGCGGTGTTTCCCGCAGTATCGAATGGGGTGACGACATAGGTGTAGGCCGTCGCTGCGGCGACGGAAGTATCGGCAAAGTAGCTATTGAAGGTCGTGCCGATCACCGCGCCGTCTCTTGAAATCCGGTAGCCTGCGACTTTTGCAGCATCGGGCTCCTGCCACTCAAGGCCGACCACGGCTGCTGTGGCACAGACGACCTGCACCGGCGCAGGCGCTTGAGGTATCTCGGCGTTGTCAGCCGTGGGCACGACAAACACCGAATACATGCGACCGCGGTCGCCGCCGCCGCTTGGGATGTTGCTTCCCAAGGTCACCATGGCATGACGCGGGTAGACATTGCTATATAGCTCAAACGCCACGGAGCCGACGCGAAGTTGCAAGCCCGTATCCATGAAGTTGTTCGCAAGCCAACGCGGCTTGAGCCTGATGCGCGTGTCGTGGGCAACATAGACTGTCGAGCTCTGGGCGACTTCGAACTCTAAGAATTGCGTATCGCCGGCGGCGGCGGCTCGATCCCCGTCAGCGGTACGGATGAAGGTCTCACCACGTAACGCGGCTGGCAGCAAGAGCCGGCCGGAGCCGGCACGATCAACATACTGTGACTGCCCGAGCCGGCCATCCAGGCCGCGTGCAAGGCGGTATGTCTTTCCCGTGCCCCCAAACGACGTTGCGTTATGCACCGTCAGGCTCTGCAGCAAGGCAGGGCCCGGCCCCTGCCGCGTGACGGACACGCACCCGGATATCAACGCAAGCGCAATCGCGCCGGCAAATGCTCTTCGAGAAAGTCTCATCAAGCGTTTAGTCTACCTGTGCCCGGGCAGCGCCGCCGCGAGCACCAGGCGCGGTTCGGCGGGCGGGGAGGGCATGTTGCTGCACCTTTGCGTCGCCGGCCGTGCTGGCGGGCATTACGAGCCGCACGGGACGGCACCCGCGACCGAGATGCCGGGTGCTGCGCCAATCACCAGCAGACAGAACAAGTGCTTCCGTCGCAGGCCGCTTTGCGGTAAATGTGGTCTCTACCGCGTGCTACGCGAAGGGATTCCTGCGGAAAAGGGCAACTCGCCGGATCGGCACATAACGACTGCGTCACAGTACTGCGCCGCAGCGGCGAATATTGTTGCGGTAAGGAGCCCCCCTCACGAAAATAACGTATGACTGCCAACCCAGCCCTCTCTCAGGTCGCGCAATTCAAGAAGGACGGCTTTTTACAGATCGAATCCCTCACCACCGCCGAGGACATTGCGCAGATCAGATCTCTGCTGGATCCGCTCTTCGATAGGTTCGATTCGATCGGGCCCAATGCGGTGGATATTGGCGGCCCCCAGGAACGCGGCGCGCCGCCGCGGCAGCCGGAGATCAACGAAGCGATCCATTTTGAGCCCAGGCTGCGCAGGACGCAGGCCTTTGCGCGCTGCCGCGAGCTTGCGCACCGCATCTTGGGCGTGCCGGTGGGCTATGTGTTCGATCACGCGATCTACAAGCCGCCGCACAACAATACGCCCACGTCGTGGCATCAGGACGAGGCATACAACAAGCAGCCCATCCCGCTGCGGTCCGTGCACTTTTGGATTCCGCTGCAGCCGGTAAACGTCGAAAATGGCTGCATGCAGTTCGTGCCGGGCTCGCACCTTGAGGGCCTGCTGCCGCATCACGTGGTCCATCGGCGCCCCGGGGGCCCGACCACCCACAGCGTAGGGGCCACGATCGCGACGAACAGCTTTGACGCTGCGCGTGCGGTTGCATGTCCGCTGCCCCTGGGCGGTGCGACGGCACACCATCCGCTGACGCTGCACTACACCGGCCCAAACCAGTCCGACGGCTATCGTCGCGCCTGGATCATCCATTTCGCGGCGTATGGTTTTTTCCGATTCCGTCTGCACCCGAAGTGTGTGGCGAAGCGGCTGCGCGCCTTGGTCAGCGCACAATAATGAGTGATGAGAAACGCGCCGGCAGGGCGCTTTTGTGGAAGGGAATGCAGCTTGGTGTCTCAAAGCTGCTGTATCTAGTCGGTACGCTGATTCTCGGGCATTTGCTCGCGCCGCAGGAATTCGGACTCGTGGCGATTGCCACGGTGGCGATCACCACGGTCATGACCGCCACCGAGACCGGCATGACGAACGCGCTGGTGCAGGCCTCGGTGCGCGAGCAGGCGCACTACGACGTGGCGTGGACTGTGGGGTTCCTGCGCGGCCTCATCGTATGCGTGGCGCTCCTGCTCGCGGCGCCGCTCGTGGCGCGGCTCTTTGGCGAGGAGCGCGCGGCACCCCTCGTGCGTCTGATGGCGTTCCTGCCCCTGATCAGTTCGGCCGCGAGCCCGCGGATGGCGGACCTGATCCGCGAGCTGCAGTTCTCGCGCCTCGCGCCCGTCGCCTTGGCCGCCGTCATCGTGGAAATCGGTCTTGCGATCGCGCTCGCGGGCAGGATCGGCGGTGCGGCGATCATTGTGGGAAAACTGGCCGGGGCCGGCACGGCGACGCTGGCGAGCTACCTGCTCGCGCCGCACCGGCCGAGATTTCGCCCGAATTATGGCTCGGCGCGGCAGCTACTCGCCTTTGGGCGCTGGCTTTTCGCCATTGGCCTCACGGCCGTAGCGTCGGATTTATTCATTAAAGTTCTGATCGCCAGACGATTGAGCGTCAACGACCTTGGTATGTTCTCGATGTCTGACAAGCTTGCCGAAGTGCCGAGCCAGGCTGCGAACGAATCCATCGGCGCAGTCGCGTTTCCGCTCTATGCAAGACTGCGCTCCGACGTGCCGCGTCTGCAAAATGCAGTGCGAGCACACCTGACC
>Ga0302314_10012443_pt1 | contig 14727 bp, 14 predicted proteins | sample III_Palsa_N2_3_FD_200533 | JGI IMG/M metagenome (GOLD analysis project Ga0302314, IMG submission 200533) | Peat permafrost microbial communities from Stordalen Mire near Abisko, Sweden - III_Palsa_N2_3 | ecosystem: Environmental > Terrestrial > Soil > Palsa > Peat permafrost | place: Sweden... | reverse complement strand
CGCGGTGCAGCGTGGTCGACGAGCGGAGGCGGCTGACTACTATGAGCGGGCCATCGACCTCAGCCCCGATCCCGCGCAGCGGGCGTTCCTGGAGGCTCGTGCCCGGGAGAATGCCGTGGCGTCGCGGCCGCCTGGTCCGGATCCCGGTACGGCACCGACCCACCGCCCCAGCGGGCAATAGGCGATTGCAGGTGTGTGGCGATCGCCTGGTTCATGCTGCCGGTGGATGGGATACGCGGCGCAGCGGACGCGGCTGGGTGCGGCCGTGTCCTCAGGGCCTGCGTTCGGCGGATTCGTGGTCCGGTCCGGAATCCAGTTCGATCACGGGTTCCACCCAGGGCACGGCTTTGGGCTCCGGACCGTCCTGGAACTGGCCTGCCATGGGGCCGAGCGCTGCGAGCGCGTCTTCAACCGACGCGAAGGGGTCGTTCGGACGCTCGTAGAAACGCTCGCTGGTAAGCGTGCCCTGCGACGCGAGCTGGTCGCGTTTCGCCGTCTGCGCAGCCTCGATCAGGCGGCTGAGCTCGTCGAACACCGCCTTGCCCTGAGCGTAGTTCCAGGTCCATTGCATCACCGCCCGGTTGCGGCGTCCGAACACGGTGACGCGCAGGCGCTTGCGGGCGCTGATCAGGAAGCAGGCGAGAAAGGGCGCAAATAGGATCAGGAAGACGACGGTCTCAATGATGAACGCGCCTGGATCCCCGGAACGGACCAGCTTGATGAAGTAGCCGCCCAGCTCGAGGACGCAGATGATGCCCATGGCCCAGATGAGCGCCCGCTGGTAGTGCTCATGCCAGGTGATCATGCGGATGTCCTCGAAAAAGAGCTTGGAGCGTTCGATCGTCACTCCCGAGCTGCTCTCAACCTCGAGCGACTGGTCGACGAGGTAGACGTGGCTGCGCTCGACCAGCGAGACATGCGAACCGAGCTTGTGGCGGATGCTCATCGCGTCATGTCCTCAATGTCTGACTCGTGTGAGCAGCACATGCCACGCCACGAGCATCCCGACGAACAAGAGGGTGCCGACGAGGGTCTCGAGCAGCCCGAGGATGATGCCGAGGATGCCCGGGACGCGGGCCACATCCTCGTTCCGGCGGGAATTGCGGATCGCGCCCCGGATGCAGAAGTAGATCGCGATCGGCCCGATGAACATGCCCAGGATGACCAACGGTACGCCGATCAGGCTGATCAGGAATCCGACGCTGTTGTAATTGAACCGTGAGCTCGCGGTGACCGCAGCCGCCTGCGCCCGATTGAAGCACTTCGGGCAGACCTGCTTCCCGTCGAGATCGATCCGGCACAATTCGCACATGAACGATCCGCAGCGCGTGCAGGAGCCGACCGCGAGATTGCGGGCGTGCTGGGCGCACGGCGCGCCGCTGGTGCTCGGCTGCACCACCGGGCCCTGCTCCTGCGGCGGGGAGAAGACCACCGTCGTATAGCGGGTCTGGCACGAGGGGCAGGTGGTGGCGCCGCGGACCGCTGCCGTGAGCTCCAGTCCGCATTCCGGACAGCACAGGGGCAGGACGCCAGGGGCCGATACCGGGATGGGATCGGGGAGCACCATTATCCGCGACCGTCACGAAGCCGGCGACCGCGCTGCTGTGCAGGATGGGCAGGACGTGCGGAATATGCAGAATATGCAGCATGTGCACGTCGTGCAGGCGCCCAAGACATCAGGCGTTCTTCCGGATGACCATGGTATCGGCCATGCGGTCATGCAGGCAGAGCTTCCGGTGGGAGAAGATCATCAGCACGTCGACCAGGCCCAATATCGGCACGAACATGCACAGGTAGCGGGACCCGACCCGGCCCCAGGCCTGCTTGGTGGTCATGCGGCCGCCGTCGGCATTGACGACCTTGATGCCCAGCGCCTTCTTGCCGAGGCTGGCCTGGTACCGCACCAGCATCAGCCCTTCGTAGAGGGAGGGCAGGAGGAGGACCAGGAACACCTCCTTGACGACGATGATGCCCCAATCGATGTGCGGTGGCTGCCCGGGAGGTCCGAGCCGCACCCCGGTGCTGCGCTGCGCGCCGACCACCATGGCGAAGAGGATGGAGCCGACGGTGCCGGTGATCAGCCCGTCCAGGATGATCGCCACGAGCCGCGCGCCGCGGCCCGCCTGGCTGTACCGCTCGGGATTTCCCGAGCGGATGTCACGCAGGTTCTGCGATTTGCAGGCCGCGCAGGTCGTGCGACCATTCAGCGTGATGATGCAATCCTGGCAGAATGTCTTGCAGCAGCCGGCGCATTCGCTGAGATCCTCAACGACTTCCGGGTGATTCGGGCAGCTCACGGCCATGTCGGGACTCCATCGAGGACTTCATACAGATAGGCGACAATTGGCAATACATCACTCTGTACGGTGCCTGAGCATGCGCGTCGCGGCCTGCGGAACGGTAAAGCGGTTCACTTCCGGTCACGGCGATAGCACAGCGCCAGGAGGTTGCGGACCAGCTTCTCGCCGCTGAGGTGCTCGTCGGCGATGGCGAAGCGGCTGCGGTAGTGCTCGCCGACGCTCTCGAACAGGTCATAGCGCACCGTCTCCGACAGCGCCGGCGCGCGCAGGCACAACGAGAGCAGGAACTCGCGCTCCTCGAGCGACAGGTGGTTGGCCAGCGCGCGCCGCAGCCGCGGGATGTCGAGGCTGTTGCTCGTGACCCGCTCGAGGCGCTGCTCGGCCTTTTGGGACGGCTGCACCTCATTGACCACCAGGGTGTCGGCGATCTGGTCGCCGATGCGGCGCCGCCAGGGATCCAACAGGCAGCTGAGCAGGCCGATGCCGGCGACCGGGAGCATGTCCACGGCGCGCGCCGCGTTGCGGGCCATCGACTGGTGGAGGGTCACGGGCAGGCCGCGCGCATCGCAGACGCGCAGCTGCAGCAGCTTCTTGCCCATGCTCTGGCCGCCGAAGCGCACCTCGCACCAGACATGGTAGCCCCAGGCGATGAGGAAGGCGCCGGTGGTCTTGACCAGGATGCCCACCGCCACCGGTGCGAAGCCGAGCAGGCGCGACAGCAGAGAGATCATGCCGATGCATAACCCGACATCGAGCGCCGCCGCCAGGATGCGGCGGCCCATGCCGGCCGGGACCAGCTCGATGGGCACATGCTCCGGGGTGATGACGGTGAAGGGCCGCAGCTCACGCATGGGGTGCTCGCCGCCGGGTCATGAACAGCCACGCCAGAAGGCCGCCGAAGAGCACGGCGCTGATCGCGATCTTCAGTCCATACGGGACGCTCTTGGCAGAGAACTGCGAGATCGACCCCTCGATCAATCCGGCAAAGACCAGCACCGTGCACGCGGTGAAGAGCATCTTCACCACGTCGCCGATGATCAGCCGCACCGCCTGCGAGCGGCCGATCTCGCCCGGCACCAGCACCGCCCGCCCGAGGCACATGCCGGCCCCGCCGGCGATGATGATCGACGGCAGCTCCAGCGCCCCGTGCGGACCGACCCAGGCGATGAAGAAGGTGCCGACCCCGTCGATCAGGTACATGCCGGCGAGCGCACCGAGGATCAGCCCGTTGCTGAACATCAGGGCCAGGCCTCCGACCAGGGTCGCAGCACCCAGTGCGAAGACCAGGAAGGAGACCTGGATGTTGTGGGTGTAGAGAAAGGACCCGAACTGCGCGGCCTTGCTCACCGTATCGATGCGCTCGTGGCTGTCCTCGATCCGCGCCACGCGGTCGGCAGGACTCTCGCTGAAGAATGCCTGCGGGATGAGCAGCTCGCCATTGCTGGGCCGGACCAGGACCAGGACCAGGCCCGCCAGGACGCCCAGCAGCATGGTGCAGGCGGCGATCGCCACCCAGCGCGCCTGGCGCCGGCAGGCGGCGGGCGCCTCGCGGGTGAAGAACTGCAGGATGCCGCGGCGCGTCGTGCGGGCCGGTGCGGCCTGGTAGATGATGCGGTAGGCCCGCCCGACCAGCTGGTTGAGGCGTTCGAGCAGCTCCGGATTGGCGGTGAAGCCGCGCGCCTGGTTGAGATCGGAGGAGGTCAGGCGGTAGAGGTGCAGGATGCGCAGCAGCTGCTCGCGGCCATGGTTGCGCAGCGAGCTGTTGGGCAGCTTCTCGAGACGCTCCTCGAGCTCCTGCCAGCGCTGGCTGCGGGCGCGGATGAAGGCGTCGATGTCGCGGTCCAGCGGCAGGGCGGCGCCGCCGGCGGTAGCGGCAGGTCGAGATGCTGGCTGTGGCTTCACAGCAGCTGCCGCCGTTTGACGTCGAGATACGCGTTCACCGCCGCCTCGCCGGCGTCGCGGGGCGTGGTATGGACCACCAAAGCGCCCAGCTGGCGCAGCTCGCGGGTCAGCTGCACGCGGTCATCGACGATGTCGGCGGCGGCGATGCGGCGGCACAGCCCCACATGGTCCTCGGGTTCGGCCTGGGCCTCGGCCTCGAGCTGGGGGTCGTCCAGGGCCAGGACCAGCGGCAGGTGGCGCGGCACCAGCATGCGCACCGCCATCACCAGGTCGCCGTGGTTGCCGCGTTCCGGCAGGCAGGTCAGGAGCATCACCAGGGTGCGGCCACGCAGCCGGCGCCGCAGGTGGCCCGCCAGGGCGCGGTAGTCGCTCTGCAGCCAGGTGCTGGCAACACCGGTGGCGAAGGCGGTGATCGCCGAGAGCTGCCTGGTGCCGCGGCCCTGGAGGATGCCCGTGTCGACCTGGGCGGCGAAGCTCAGCATGCCGACCCGGTCCTCGCTGCGGTTGCACAGGTAGGAGCCCAGGACCGCGGCGTTGAGCGCATGGTCGAGCCGGGTCAGCGGCGGGCTGGCCCCGGTGATGGCGCCGCTCATGCGGTGCCCGCGATCGACGCAGAAGAGGATGTCCTGGGAGCGCTCGACGCGGTACTCCTGGACGATCAGGTGGCCGCGCCGGGCCGAGGACTTCCAGGCGATGTTCCGGAAGTCGTCGCCATTGACATAGTCGCGCAGCCGGTCGAACTCCCGTCCCTGGCCGACGCGCGGCGCGAGACGCGCGCCATGGCCGTGCAGGAACAGCGCGTCGAGCCGGCTGCGCAGCCGGCTGACCGCGCGGAGGTCCGGCAGCACCGCGACCACGCAGCTGGCGGCCAGGCGCTCGATGCGTTCGACCAGCCCCCAGCGGCTGAAGGCCATGACCGGCGCCTCCAGCGCCTCCTCGCCGCGGCTCTGGCCGGTGACGGTGAAGCGCAGCTGCTTTGCGTCACCGGGCACGGTGGTGAAGCGCTGCACGCTGTCGCCGAAGCCGAGCAGCTCCGGGTAGCGCAGCCGCACCAGGGCGCGCACCGTCGCGCCGCGCACCTGCAGGATGCTGACCTCCAGGGTCTCGGCTTCGCCCAGCGAGCAGGTCGCGCGCGCCGGGTAGCGCGCCTCGAAGACGCACTCCAGCAGTGTCCAGCGCTCACGCAGCGCCGCGGCGCCGAGCAGCGCCAGGATGCCGAGGCTGACGCCCAGCAGGTACCAGTGCCACGCGGCCAGGCAGGCCGTGGCCGCGGCCACGGCCACCAGGCCGGCGAGATGGGGTCCGGGACGGATCACGTGCCGCCACTCCAGAGCGGGCAGCCGCCGCTCACCGCGGCACCTCGATGCGCGTGAAGATCGACGCCAGCACGTCCGCAAGCTCGACCCCCTCCATCTCGGCCTCGGGGGTCAGGGTCAGGCGGTGCGCCAGCACGCCGAAGGACAGCTCCTTGATGTCGTCGGGGGTGATGAAGTCGCGTCCACGCAGCACCGCCTGGGCCCTTGCCAGGCTCAACAGAGCCAGCGCCGCGCGCGGTCCGGCGCCCGCTGCGAGGTGCGCATGGTCGCGCGTCGCCGCGACCACCGCCTGGATATAGGTCAGGAGCTTCTCCTCGACCCGCACCTGGGTGGCCACCACTTGGCGCGCCATGGCGATGCCCGGCACATCGGTCACGCTGCTGAGCTCATTGAGCGCGACCTCATGCAGCGGCCGGCCCTGGCTGTAGGAGCGCAGGATCGCGATCTCCTCCTCCGGCGCCGGGAAGCTGATCACCACGCGCACCAGGAAGCGGTCCTTCTGCGCCTCGGGCAGCGGATAGGTGCCCTCGAACTCGATCGGGTTCTGGGTGGCGATGACGAAGAAGGCCTCCGAGAGCCGATGGCGCAGGCCGTCGATGGTCACGGCCCGCTCCTGCATCGCCTCAAGCAGCGCCGACTGGGTCCGGGGCGGGGTGCGGTTGAGCTCGTCGGCAAGCAGCACATCGGTGAACACCGGACCGGGCAGGAAGCTGAATTCGCTGAGCTTGGGGTTGAAGAGGTTGGTCCCGAGCAGGTCGACGGGCATCAAATCCGGCGTGAACTGGATGCGCCGGAAGGTGCAGCCGACCATGCGCGACAGGCTCAGCGCGAGCAGCGTCTTGGCCGTGCCCGGCAGGCCCTCGAGCAGCACGTGGCCCCCGGCGAAGAGGCTGGCCAGGACCCGCTCCTTGGCGACCGGCTGGCCGATGATGACCTGGTCCAGTCCGGTGCGGATGCGCCCCGCGAGGTCATGGACGGCGGCGATGGTGGTCATTCAGGCTCCTAAAGGCGCGGTTGAGACGGCGCAGCAGTGAACGGAAGGCGATCGGGGACGGTTCGTCCAGCAAAAGTTCCGGACGCCAGCCGTCGAGCAGGCGGTCGGCCTCGCTCTGCGCCTGCGCGCCCTGGCCGGGGTGGCGCTCCTGGAGCTGGCGCAGCAGGCGGCGGTAGTGGGTGGTCAGCGCCTCGCGTCGTCCCAGGGCGCGTGCATACAGCGCGCTGATCGCGAGCACGCCATCGACGGCCTCGGCGCTCGGCGGCAGGCCATGCCGGGTCGGCTCGCCGATCAGCACGCGCCGGCGGTAGAACCACAGCCCACCGCTGAGCGCCAGGATGGCCATGGCCGGCCCGAGATGGGCATGGCGGGCCAGGCTGAGGAAGCCGATCTGCTCGCGAACGCCATGCGAGAACTCGTCGAGGTACACATCCGTGCGCCCGGCGACCAGCCCGAGCAGCAGGGCGAGGTGGTCGAGGTGCGCCAGGTCGTGGTTGTAGAAGGCCTCGGGACAGGACAGGATCCAGATCTCGCCCCGACCCTGCAGCAGGCGCTCGACCCCGGGGTGCGCGCCGATGGCGATGATGGTGCAGCCACCGGCCAGCACCGCGCCGCTAAGCGGCCGCAGGAAGGCCACGTGCTGCACGCCCGGCAGCGCCGGGAAGACCTTGTGCGGCAGGCTGCTCGGATCGAGGTTGCCGACCTGCAGCGGGCCATAATCCTCGCTGATCGCCAGGACCAGCCGGCCGCCGCCTTCGACCCATTCCTGCTCCTGCGCGGAGAGCAGGCCGCGCGAGCGCGGGGCCTCCTCCGGATCATGGGTCTGCATCAGGACCGGGGCGCTCTGCGGCGCGATGCGCAGCAGCACCGCCGTGCTCGGCAGGTCGGCCTGGGACAGGGCGGTGGTCAGGACATGGAGCACGTGGCCGCCCGGACCGCCGAGATAGGTCCTGGCCTGCGACAGGCCCTGCCCGTCCTGGTCGAGGCTGCAGCCGGGCGGGAAGTCGGTCGCACGCGCCTCGGTCAGCCGCAGCCAGGCCGCGCCGACGACCAGGAATCCGACCGCGACCCACAGCGGAGCGCGGGAGCTCAAAGTCCCGCCAAGTGGGCGGCGATGCGCAGCGACAGCGCCTTGAAGGCCTCGGCATCGTCGGGACCGCCGAGGTTGCCGTACCAGTGGCGATCGAAGCGCGCGGTGAGGTCGACGAAGGCGGAGCGCTGCGCCCAGGTGGCGGGCAGATGCGAGGCGTACTCCCAGTTCGTCCAGCCGACGCGGTGGCGGATGGTGCCGGTGCTCCAGCACTGCACCAGGACCGCATGGTACCAGGCGCGCATCGCCTCGCGCCAGCGGCCCTCGGCGGCGAGCCGGTCGCCATAGTCGCGCCATTCATCGCTGGCGCGGCTGCGCGGATCGGCATCGCGCGCGGCCGCCTGCTTCTGCCCCGGTCCGGTCGGCACCAGGTCGCCGTGGCCGCGGCTCAACAGCGCCAGCACGACGAAGCCGATGGCGATGACCGCGCCCACCAGGATCACCAGGAGGGTCATGTGGCTGGTCCCGTGCCCGGCCTCATCGCTCTCGCCGCCGAACCAGGAGCGCAGCCAGTGCCAGACCGCGCGCAGCCCGGAGCCGATGCCATGCAGGATTGATTTCAGGGCATGGTGGACCACCTCCGGCAGGGTCGGACTCTGCAGCGGCATGCCGCCGAGATCGCCATCGCGTGCCACCTGCGTCAAATGCTGCGTGGCGGCGATGCCGGCCAGGGCCTGGCCATCTGGCCCCGGCGGCTCGGCCGGAAGCGTCGCCAGCTGCGTCAGCAGCACCGCGATCTGATGGCGGGCCCGGCCCACCGCCGGATGGTCGAGGTCGGCCAGCAGCACCGGGTCGATCTCCAGCAGTTCATCGCGGTAGGCGATCCGGCTGGTGGACAGCAGCTGCGCCGTGCGCAGCACCTGCGCATGGTCCTGGTGCGCCAGGTCTGCATCCAGGCTGATCAGCTGCTGACGGTAGTCGGTGACGCTGAGCACCGCGCCGGGCAGTGGTGCCAGGCCGGCGCCGACCACAAGGCCCAGCACCATCGCCAGCAGCATGCGTCTCGGCAGGACCCGGCGCGCGCGCGTCATCGCGGCACCGCCGCATCCGCATCCGCCGCCACGGCGCTCGGCGGCAGGACCGCCGCAGCGCTCGGCTCGCCGCGGGCACGCAGCTGCGCAAACCACAGGCGCAGATCATCGCCCGTCGAGCGCGCGTGCGCCTGGTCGACGATCGCCACGACGATCGCCAGGAACACCGGCTCCATCGCCACCGTGCCCCCCACCAGCAGCAGGCCGTCGAACAGCGGGTGCGTCAGGGACAGCAGCGGGATCCACGAGGCCACCGCCATGCCGGAGGCGGATGCGGCCCAGAGCAGGCCCATCGCTACGACATAGAGGTTCAGCGTCACGAGCGCAACGCCGACCAGTCCGGCCGTGCTGGCCAGGGCGAGGGCGCCGTAGCCGGCGGGCAGGCCGAGGCCCCGGATCGGCTTCCACCAGCCCAGGCCCGCGCTCGGCGCGGTGGCGGCGGCGACCGCCGTCAGCGGTGGCACGAAGGGCGCCACCGCCACCAGCGGCAAGGTCGCCCAGAACACCACCTCCAGGACCAGCGCGGCATGCAGCTGGGTGGCGACGTGCACCCACGGGACGCCCACCAGCGCGCGCCACGAGGGCGGCGCCCCGGCCATGGTCAGGCGGCAGGCGCGCACATACATGCCCCGCCCCCAGATCGAGAGCGGCCAGGCCAGGGTCGCCAGCAGGGCGAGGGTTTCGAGCGTGCCCGCCGCCATGCGCGCATCACCACGCAGCGCCAGCACCTGCAAGACCAGCACCAGGGTCAGCAGGCGCACCGGCAGGATGCACAGCCACAGCAGCGCCAGTGCACGCGGCGTGCGCGTGACCAGCAGCACCCCGCGATCGAAGCAGGCGATGCCATCGACCGCGCCGCCTAGGACAGCCATGAACCGACCTGCGCCAGCGACCAGGCCATCAGCCGCGCGACCACGCCCATCAGCACGACCCAGCAGGCCGCCAGGCCGATGCGCGAGAGGATGAGCCAGGCCGGCGAGCGGGGCAGCGTGCGGGCGCGCTGCAGGGCCAGGCAAGGCCGGCAGTAGTTGATCCCGTCCCAGGTCGTGGCGCACTCCTGGCAGACCACCTGGTGGCAGCGCATGCACAGCGCGGCGCCGGGCCTGGCGGGATGATGGATGCAGGTCTGCGCGAGGGCCGTCACCATGGCAAGGCGGCCATCATGGCGAGGTCGGCGGCACGGTGCAACGCTGTCGCGGCAGACCCCGGCTCAGGCCAGGTCGGGCGGGACCGTGGCCAGCGAGCGGCCATCGACGACCTGCAGCGGCACCGCGCGCGAGGGCATGCGCGTGGCCGTGGCCTTCAGCCGCTCCATGAGCATCTCCACCCCCACCCGGCCGATCTCCTTGTCGGGCGTGACGATGGTGGTCAGCGGCACATCGCTGTCATGGTTGGCCTGCTCGTCGAAGACGATCACCGAGAGGTCCTTGGGGATGGTCAATCCGCAGGCGATGGCCGCCATCAGGACCGGGCGCGAGCTCTGCGGATTGAAGGCCAGGATCGCGGTCGGGCGGTCGGCGGTGGCCAGCCATTGCCTGGTCCAGGCGACGCGCGCGGTGTGGAGATCGCCGATCACCCGTCGCGGCTGCAGCCCGGCCAGGGTCATGGCGTGGGCGTAGCCGGCGTAGCGGTCGATGGTGCTGAAATGCACATCGCCCGGCTCGCTTTCGCTGGTCTGTGAGAAGTCGATGTAGGCGATGCGGCGGTGTCCATGCAGCAGCAGCCGTTCGGTGGCGGTGCGGGCCGCCCCGAATTCGTCGGGATAGACGCAGTCCTGCGCGCGCTTGGTGTTGATCCAGATCGCCGGCAGCTGATGCGCCTCGACCTGGACGGAGAGTTCCGGCGGATGCCAGTGGGTATAGTTGATCAGCATGCCGTCGGCATGCACGGTGCGCAGGACCTTGGGGATGTAGCCATGGCAGGCCAGGCGCTGGTCGTCGAGGCGGGCCAGCAGCAGGTACAAGTCGCGCTGCTCCAGGGCGTCCTCGATGCCCCACACCAGCTCCTGGGGCAGGACGCTGGTCTGCGGGCGCATGCCCAGCAGCAGGGCGACGCAGCCGAAGCGGCCGGTGGAGATGGCGCGCGCCGCGGCGTTGGGGCGGTAGCCCAGGCTGCGGGCGATCTCCAGGACCTTGGCCGAGGAGGCTTCGCCGACCCGACCCCGGCCGGAGAGCGCCTGCGAGACCGTGACCTGGCTGACGCCGGCAGCGCGTGCGATGTCGACCTGGGTCGGCATTCGCCGACGATCTGCTCCTCCCCGGCCCTTGGCGATCTTCTTCGGCATGCTGACCGTGCATTCCAACGGACATTTCCCACTTGGCTAGTAGAAACTCCACGTACGACCAGGGAGTCACTGAACAGGAGAGCTTGGAGCGGCTCCTGGTAGTCCTTCCCCCCCCGGCCACCTCCATAGGCTGGAGAACCCGCGGATATGAACACCGCTTCGCCATTGATCTGCTCGACCTGCAACGGTCCGATCTCCAACGAGGACCTCGCCCAGGGTCTCGCGGTACGCGTCGATGGCGAGACCATCTGTCCGATGTGTGTCGATTTGCTGCCCGGCAGGGCGCAATTCGAGATCAACAAGCTGCGCGCGCTCAAGGGCTTCTCGGCCACCACCTACCGGGTGCTGGTGCCGGCGCATGTCGACCACCTGCGCTTCACCTTCACCACGGCCAGCAACATCATGGGCCACTACCGCACGATACGCGCCGAGGGCGACTTCGTCGCGCCCTGGCTGCCGGAACAGGTCAGCACCATCCGCCCCAAGACCCCCAAGCCGGGCTCGCGCAACCACTCGAGCTCGACCACCGGCGTCAGGGCGAGCCGCACCAGCCTGGCGCAGGCCGCGCATGCGGCCCCGGGCGCTTCGCGGCAGTGGCTATACATCGGCACGGGCGTCGGCGTGCTGGTGGTATTGTGCGTGGTCACCGCCGGGCTGCTGCTGAGCCAGTCGCACCATCCCAAGGCCAGACCCGCCGCCGCTCCCGGCACCAGCCATTCTGCACTGGCCAGCGTGCGCAGCGACTATCCCGCAGATCCCTTCACCGCCTGGATGATGTGCACCACCGATCCGCGCTGCCCGCAGGACCTGGTGATCAGCATCGACCAGGAGCTGCGCACCCATCTGCAGGCCGCCTTGGACCAGACGGCGGTGCAGCTGCAGGGCCACGCCTATGCCGCCGCCGCGACCCTGCTCGGCGCGGTGCGCATCCCCGACGATGCCTCGTTCAATGCGCTGCGCGGCCGGGCCAAGGACCTGCAGGCGCAGCTGGCTGATATGTCGGCCCCGGCGCCCACGCCCGCCCCGCCGGAACCGGGGCCGGCGCCGCAGGAGGCCGCCGTCGCGCCGCCGGTCGAGACTCCACCGCCGAGCGTCGCCCCGCCGGTGGGTGGGCCGCTCGTTGGCGATGATGCGCAGCACCCCCTCGCGACCACGCCCGCCCCGCTCATCGTTCCGCCCCCCGCCCCCGCCCCCGCCCCTGCGCCGCCGAGCGGCGAATCATGGATGATCCCGACCCGCGACCTGCTGCCGCCAGGCAGCTCCGCCGTGTCGCGCGATGGCGTCCTGGTGATGGGCTCCGAACTGCAGCGCACCCTGCCACCGCTGGGCGGCGGGTCCTACCAGATCTGGACCAAGGGCGGCAATCCCCACGATCCGCAGGGCTCGCTGATGCTGATGCTCGATGGCCAGCTGGTGCAGACGCTCAGCGGCAGCGCGGCTAGCGCCGACGACTGGCATGTGCTGACGCCGAACATCGGCCTGGCCCCCGGAGCGCACCTGCTGCAGATCGAGGTGGTCGGCGACGGGTGGCAGATCGGCGGCTTCTACATCGCCACCACCTCCTATCCGGAGCCGGCACGCAATCCGCCCTTCACCAAGGCGCCCTGGCCGAACGCTCCCGTCGCCACGGCGCCTGCGCCGGCGCATGGCGCCGACCAGATCGCCATCCCCGCCCCGGCGCTCACCGGCCAGCGCCATGTCCTGCCGTGGACCCCGTCCTTCACCTGGCCGGCCACCCTGCGCCCGGAACCGCTGGACGGGACCGCGAACATCCCCAGCCCCTGGCCGGCCGGCTCGCCGCCCTTCTACCGCGCGCAGCTCTTCACTCCGGCCGGCCCGGACACCCTGGTCCTGCATCTGCTGCGCAAGGATGTGCAGGGCGGGGGCGTGGTCATGGTCCTCAATCCGATGCGCATCGACCGCAAGATGCTGCGCGTCTTTCTGGAATGGACCGAGGATTCGCCGAGCGGCGAGCTCGAGGCCAGGGATGCGCATGTCGTGCCGCTGGAGCCGCTGATCTTCTCCGCCCAGGCCTGGCAGGTGTTCTCCATCACCCTGCCCGATGTCAGCAAGCTCCCCCGGCATCTGCGCCTGCGTCTGGACGATGTCGCGGACCTCGCACCCGATGACAGCCGCGGCTTCCTCCTCGGCAGCGTGGTGACGGTCGCCAACGGCCGCCCCGACGCCTCCGACCTCGGACCCATCTCCGCGCCATTCCTGGGCAGCGACATCATCTCCGACCCGGACTACCAGCGGAAGATGATCGAGATCCTCGGCCGGGTCGGTGCGCACCGCGATGGCGGCCACCCCTGGACCGACAGCCACATCTTCAATCCGCTCGCCCTGCAGATCCTGGTGGCCCAGGCGACGCCCGACTGGATGTCGCAGATGAAGCACCGCCTGCTGCAGATCGGACCGGTACCGGTGCCGCGCTCCGGGCTGATCAAGACCATGGGCCTGGACCCGGACTGGTTCCAGAGCCATGAATTCGGCCATGGCCGGCCGGTCCTCGACCCGAACGAGGTGTCCCTGGGCGTGATCATGCTCAATGGCCAGGAGGCCATGACCGCGCTGCATGATCCGGATGAGCTGTCGAACTTCGTGCGGCGCTTGGCCAAGGGCCTGATCGATGGCGACCTGGGGCGCCTCGGCGGCATCCTGCCGGTGTTCGTGATCGGCATGACCACCAACAACCCGATGGCCGGCCAGCAGCAGCAGATCGCCAATGCCTGGTCGAGCGCGTTGCTCAGCTTGAAGGATCTGGGCTTGCCGGTGATCGACATCAGCAATGCGCAATTCTCGCAGACCGATACCCCCGAGCAGGCCTCGGTGCGGCTGCTCGGCGATGGCCTGGCGACGCTGTGCTACCAGCTGCAATGGGCGCAGCGCAAACTGCAGCCATGACCCGGCTGCGGCTGGCGACCAGGGGCAGCCCCCTGGCACTGTGGCAGGCGCGCTGGGTGGCGGCGCGTCTGCGCCTGGCCCATCCGGGACTGCGCGTGGAGGTGGTGGCCCTGGTCTCCAGCGGCGACCGCGACCGGGTGACCGCCCTCTACGCCTCGGCGAATGTGGGCATGTTCGTGCGCGAGATCCAGGAGGCGGTGCTCCAGGGCACCTGCGATGCGGGCGTGCACAGCTGCAAGGATCTGCCCACCACCCTGCCCGCGGGATTGATCCTGGGCGCCATCCCGGGCCGCGCCGACGCCCGCGACTGCCTGCTGGGCGCAGCCAGCCTCGAGGCGCTGCCGCCGGGCGCACGGGTCGGCACCTCCAGCCTGCGGCGCCAGTACCAGCTCCAGCGCCTGCGTCCGGACCTGCGCTTCGAGCCGGTACGCGGCAATGTCGAGACACGGCTGGACCGGATCGAAAGCCGCGGACTGGATGCGACGCTGCTGGCCTGCGCCGGGCTGTCGCGGCTGGGCCTGCTGCGCCGGGCGCGCGCCGTGCCCTTGAGTGTTGCGCAGATGGTGCCGGCCCCCGCCCAGGGGGCGGTCGCCATCGACTGCCGCCAGGGCGACACCCGCACCCGGCGCCTGCTGGCCATGATCAGCGACCACGACGCCGCGACCGCAATCACCATCGAACGCCAGGTGCTCGCCTCGTTTGCCGGCGGCTGCTCGCTGCCGCTGGGCTGCTACGCTACGCGCCAGCGTGGCCGCTGGGCGGTGGTCGGACGGCTGAGCTCGGAGTCCACGGTCCTGGACGGCTCCTACCTCGGGCCGGCGGCCGGGGCGGCCGGGGCGATCACCGCCCAGCTGCGCTAAGGCCAGGGGACGGCCCGTCCCGTCCGGTTAGGCGCCGCGCTAGCGG
>Ga0302314_10012442_pt1 | contig 14728 bp, 13 predicted proteins | sample III_Palsa_N2_3_FD_200533 | JGI IMG/M metagenome (GOLD analysis project Ga0302314, IMG submission 200533) | Peat permafrost microbial communities from Stordalen Mire near Abisko, Sweden - III_Palsa_N2_3 | ecosystem: Environmental > Terrestrial > Soil > Palsa > Peat permafrost | place: Sweden... | reverse complement strand
CCGTTTCGTACGCCGTCTTCCCCAGCAGCGGCGTCAGTCTCCTGCGGCGCCGATCATCCCCATCGCGCGTGCGAACGCGGCGTCCGACTGCGCCTGCCGGCCGCGCCGTGCCTCGATCTCGGCGAGGTCCAGAAGCAGCGCGGGAGTGCCCGGTGTGAGAGCGAGGGCCTCGGCGAGCAGGTGCGCGGCCTCGGGCAGCGCGCATGCCGCCCGCGCGGCGGCGGCAGCCTCCGCGTAGTGGACGGCGGCGGCCTCAGGACGTCCGGCGAGCTTGAGATGATGCCCGAGTTCGGCGGCGTGCCGGGCCACGGCGGCGGGGCCGATCGCCGGCGCCGAGTCCGCGGAACCGGCGAGGGCCGCGGCCAGATCCTCGTGCAGGGCGGCCCGGTCGGTCGGCGCGAGATCGGCGTAGCAGGCCTCGCGCACCAGCGCGTGTCTGAAGCCGAGGCCGGCGTTAGGCAGGGATTGCAGCAGGCCGCAGGTGAGTGCCTCGTCCGTCGCGGCATGGGCGTCGCGCAGCGGCAGTGCCGCGAGTTCGGGCGCCCGCAGCGGCCTGCCGGCCACGGCGAGGTACTCCGCGACCCGGCGCGCGTGCGGGGACAGCCGACCGAGCGCGGCACGCACGGCGCAGCGCAGTCCCGTGGGCAGGTCGGCCCGGATCGCCGCGGTGCGTGCCGCCTCGAGCGCGAGCAGCGGGTTGCCGTCGGCGAAATGGGCGATGCGCGCGGCCTGACTTTCCGTCAAGTCCGTGTGCCGGAGCACGAGTTGCCGGAGGAGCTCGCCGGGCAGCGGGCCGAGTTCCAGTTCTCCGCCGACGCTGCCGGAGGCGTTCAGCGCGGCGAGCACGGCGTCGAGATGACCGCGCCCGGCGAGGCGCCTTCTGGTCAGCACCACCAGGCAAGGAGCCTGGCCCGCCAGACGGCGTCCGGCGTAGGCGAGCAGGTCCAGGCTGGAGGGGTCCGCACGGTGCACGTCCTCGAGCACCAGCAGCATCGGACCGGCACGAGCGGCGCGCAGCAGCAGTTGCGTCCCACGCTCGAGTTGGCGTACCCGCTCGGCCCTGGGCTCGGTGTGCGACGGGATCTCCCGCGCGAGGGACTCCGTACCGTGTGTCTCAGACAACTGTGAAAACACGTCCGACCAGAGCGCGAACGGCGCACCCTCGGGCCAGGAGTCCGGGTAGCCGGTCAAAGCCAGCGCTCCCGCCTGCTCGACGCGGCGGCGCAGTTCGGTGGCGAGCAGCGTCTTGCCCATCCCGCCGTCACCCGCCAGCACCACGACGCTGCCGCGCCCGCCCGCCGCCGCATGCCACGCAGCGTCGAGCGCGGCGACCTCGCGCGAGCGACCGAGCACCTGCGAGGGCGGCTGCGGGTGCGGCACGGTCGCGGTGGATGTGGCGGCGGACGTACTCACGGCGTGGAGTCGGCGGGCGAGCGCGCCGAGCAGGCCCATGAACGCTTCGGCGGCGTCCTCGTCGCACGGTTGCAGGGCCAGCCGGCGTCCGGCCGCGTCGAGGGCGGCATCGCGCTGTCCGTCCTGCCATGCGAGGAGGGCGACCTTGCCGAGCTGGGCGCTGAGCCGCACCTGGTGTTCCTCCCGGGCCAGGGCCGCCCAGTCCTGGTCGAAGGAGTGCAGCAGTTCGCCGCGGCACAGGGCCACCGCCTCCGCGGCCCGCCCCGACGCGGCGAGCCTGCCGAACTCCATCACGTCCACGGTCAGCAGGTCAGGGCTCAGGCCCACTCCCGAACGGTCGGCGATCAGGTGGGCGTCGGCCGCGTCGCCGAGCGCGCGACGCAGCGACCAGACTGCACTGCGCAGGCTCGCCCGCGCGGCCTGCTCGGGTGCGGCGGGCCAGAACGTCCCGGCCACCCGACCGCGCGCATGCGCACCGGGCGCCAGGGCGAACCAGGCCAGCAGCTCGCGGGGCCGCCCGGCCGGGACGGCCAGTTCCCGTCCGTCGAGCTCCACCGCGAACTCGCCGAACAGCCGGATGCCCAACCTGCCCGTGCCCACCCCTCCAGGTTAGGCCTGTACCGGGTGAACATCCCCCTATTGCGCTGACCTGCCGTTTGACGAGGAATTGACGCCGGCCGAGCAGGGTCGTCCGGTGGGGGACCAGGCGTGGGAAAGGTGGGATATCTATGAGTAGCATGCAGAGTGCATCAATGTTCGATGTCGAGGCGCTGCGCCGCGGCATCGAGGACCGCGACGCCGCGACCATGCGCAGCCTGTACGCCGAGAACGCGAAGCTGACCCTGGTGGACCAGCGTGACCAGCCGAGCCACCCGCACGAGATCGCCGGGACGTCCGCCATCGGCGAGTTCCTGAACGACTTGTGCGGCCGGGACATGGAGCACCACTTGGAGCAGGTCGTGGTCTCCGCGGACGGCAGCCACGCCGCCTACCTGGAGCGTTGCCGCTACCCCGACGGCACGAGGGTGATGGCCACCTCGATGCTGGACCTGCGGGACGGGCGGATCGTCGCGCAGACCAGCCTTCAGGCCTGGGACGAGGAGGGCGGCGGCAAGTCGGCGGCGGACGCGGGCACGGCCCGGGCCGCTCAGATGATGGAGCACCTGGACTTCAGCGAGCCGGACGAGGTCCGCACCTTCGAGCACGGCCGTCTGGAGATCCTGAACACGAGCGGCGGCGCCGTCGGCCGCGCGCGGTTCAAGCCGGGCTGGCGCTGGTCCAGGGACGTCAAGCCGCTGGTCGGCACGGAGTGGTGCGAGGCGCCGCACTTCCAGTACCACGTGTCCGGCACGATCCGCGTCCACATGGCCGACGGCACCGAGTTCGACGCGAAGCCGGGCGACGTGACCGTGCTGCCCTCGGGCCACGACGCGTGGGTGATCGGCGACGAGGACGCCGTCATCATCGACTGGCAGGGCGCGCTCCACTACGCCGAGAAAGCCTGACAAGGCCGACCGGAAAGTCCGGCCGTGGTGGTGCGGCGTTCGGCATCCGTCGCACCACCACGGCCTTGCCCTGCGCGGGGTGCATCAGCCGAGGACCTCGCTCCAATTCGCCGGGACCCGTCCGGCCGGTCCGGGGACGGGCTGGCTCACGGGGCGGTGCTCCGGCGCGGCGAGGGTCGGTCCGGACTCGTGCATCTCGGAGGTGTCGTAGTTCCAGAACCAGCTCTCACCGGGCTCGAAGCTGCGGATGACGGGGTGGCCGGCGGCCTTCGCGTGGGCGGTGGCGTGCTTGGACGGCGAGTCGTCGCAGCAGCCGATGTGGCCGCACTGGGCGCAGCGACGCAGGTGGATCCACCACCCGCCGGCGGCGTCGCAGTCGAGGCAGCCGGTGCCGCTCGGCGGGACTGCGGGATCGATTCCGTCGATTGCGTGCGCGTTCATGGTGCCTCCTGAAGGTTGTCGGGGTCGGGATCGGGTGCGGTCAGCGGAAGGTGGACCTGGAAGCGGGTGTCGCCGGGCGCCGACTCCAACCGCAGGTCGCCGCGGTGTTTGCGGACCACGATCCGCCAGGAGATGTCCAGCCCGAGTCCGGTGCCCTCGCCGATCGGCTTGGTGGTGAAGAAGGGGTCGAAGATGCGTTCGCGGATCTCCGGCGGCACGCCGGGTCCGGTGTCGCGGAACTCGACGAGGAGTCGGTCGCGCACGAGCGCGGTGCGCACGGTCAGCGTCCCTTCGCCGCCGGCGCCGTTCATCGCGGAGATCGCGTTGTCGATCAGGTTGGTCCACACCTGGTTGAGTTCGCCGGGATAGGCGGGGATCTTCGGCAGCGTACGGTCGTAGTCCTTGACGACGGCGATCCGCGGGCCGATCTTGCCCGTGAGCATCATCAGGGTGCTGTCGAGTAGTTCGTGCACGTCGACGACCTGATAAGGGGCGCGGTCGAGCTGCGAGTACTGCTTGGTCGCGTTGACCAGGCTGGAGATGCGCGTGGTGGAGTCCGCGATCTCGTTCATCAGGAGTTCGGCCTCCACCGTGCAACCGAGCCACTGGATCGCGCCCTCGAGCACCGACGCGTCCACGGCCGCGGCCACCCGTTGCAGCCAGCCGATGTCGAGACCGCCCTGCACGAAGATCGGCGCGAGCTGCCATCCGTCGGCCACGTCGTGCTCGTCGAGCCAGTCCGCGAGCGCGTCCTCGCGGTCGGAGGCTTCCACCGGGCTGAGCGGGACGGCCTTGGCGACCTGCTCGGTGGCGCGTTCCTGGAGCGCGATCAGGGTTTCCAGGCTGCCGCGCTCGTAGGAGCCCGCGGCGACGGCGCCGAGCTTGTGGCGCATCCCGGCAACCCGTTCCCGGAGCGCGGAAGTGGCCCGTACCGCCGCCGCGGCGGGGTTGTTGAGCTCGTGGGTGAGACCGGCCGACAGGGAGCCGAGCGCCAGGAGCCGCTCGCGGTGGTCGATCGCCTCCCGGATGTTCTTGGTGCCGAAGAAGAGCCCTTCCAGCAGGTGCACGGCCATCGGGAACCAGTCGTTCACGACCGCGGCGAAGGTCTCGGCGGGCAGCACGAAGAACCGCGACGGCTCGGTCGCGCGCATCGAGTTCGTGTACCGCTGCGGCACCCGATCGCCGAGGTAGGCCTGGAACGCCCCCGCGTACACGCCGGGGCTGGAGGAGCGGTTGGTCTCCACGTCGTCGGCGCCGACCCGCATCGAGAGCGCGATCGTCCCCTCCAGCAGCACGTAGAAGCAGGAGGCCGGATCGCCCTCGGCATAGATCGCGCCCGCGTCGAACGACTCCACCCGCCCCTCGCGGCACAGCCGGGCCAACTGCGCGTCGTCGAGCTTCTCGAACAGGAACAGGGAACTCAGTTCCGTCGGATCGCACGGCACCGGCCGGCCGGTCATGACTGCTCCAGGTACCGGTGGACGAGCATGACGGCCATCGCGCCCTCGCCGACCGCGGAGGCGACCCGCTTGGCCGACTCGGCCCGCGCGTCACCGGCCACGAACACGCCGGGGACGTTGGTCTCCAGATGGTACGGCGGCCGGTCCAGCTCCCAGCCGGCCGGCGGACTCCCGTCGTCGGTCAGGTCGGGTCCGGTCTTGATGAAGCCGTGCTCGTCCCGCAGGAGCGTCCCGTCCAGCCAGTCGGTCAACGGGGCGGCGCCGATGAAGACGAACATCCACTGCGCGTCGACGAGTTCGGTCCGCCCGGCGACCGTATCCCGCAGCGTGAGCTGCTGCAGATGGTCCGAACCGTGCGCGGCCTCGACCACCGTGCCGGTCCGCACGGTGATGTTGCTCTCCTGCTCGATCTGCTGGATGAGGTAGTAGGACATCGAGGCGGCGAGGGACGGTCCGCGCACCAGGATGGTGACGGACTTGGCGTGCCGAGCCAGGTACATGGCGGCCTGACCTGCGGAGTTCGCGCCGCCGACGATGTACACGTGCTGGCCCCGGCACGACTCCGCCTCGGTCAGCGCCGAACCGTAGTACACGCCGCACCCCGTCAGCTCCGCCAAGCCGGGCGCTTCGAGCTGCCGGTACGAGACGCCCGTCGCCAAGATCACGCAGTGCGCGGCGATCTGCGAACCGTCCGCGAAACGGATGTTGTGCGCCGCGCCGCCGACCTCGAGACCGGTCACCTCGCGCGCGGTGAGCATCTCCGCGCCGAAGCGGGTCGCCTGCCGCCGCGCCCGGTCCGTGAGCTGGGCGCCGGACACGCCGTCCGGGAACCCGAGGTAGTTCTCGATCCGCGAACTCTGCCCGGCCTGCCCGCCGGTCGCCGAACGCTCCACCAGCACCGTCCGCAGCCCCTCGGAGGCCCCGTACACCGCCGCGCCGAGCCCGGCCGGACCGCCCCCGATGACCACGAGGTCGTAGAACCGCGAGGCCGGCGTCGTGGCGAGACCGACCTGCGCGGCGATCTGCTGATCCGTGGGCTCGACCAGCGACGTGCCGTCCGGCGTGACGACCAGCGGGAGCCGCAGCCCGTCCTGCCCGGCCGCGGCCAGCAGCCGCCGGCCCTCCGGCTCGTCGGAGGAGTACCAGCGGTAGGGCACCTCGTTGCGCGCCAGGAACTCCCGGACCGCCGACGAACGCGCCGACCACCGGTGGCCGACGACCTTGATCGTGGTCACGGTCTTGAAGTCGGTGGCCCGCCAGGCCTCGAGCTGGTCGTCGAGGACCGGATACAGCTTCTCCTCGGGCGGATCCCACGGCTTGAGCAGGTAGTGGTCGAGATCGACGAGGTTGATCGCGTCGATCGCCGCGTTGGTGTCCGCATAGGCGGTCAGCAGCACGCGCCGGGCGGCGGGATACAGGTCGATGGCCTGCTCGAGGAATTCGATCCCGTTCATCTGCGGCATCCGATGGTCGGCCAGCAGCACCGCCACCTGGTCGCCGCGCAGCTTGAGCTCGCGCAGCGCCTCCAACGCGGCCCGCCCCGATTCCGCGCGCAGCACGCGGTACGTCTCGCCGTAGCGACGCCGCAGGTCGCGAGCGATGGCGCGGGAGACGCCCGGATCGTCGTCCACGGTCAGCAGGACGGCCCGCACCGGACTCGCTGCTTGTGCCATAGCCCTCTGCCCTCCGAGCCGATCGCCCCTCGCGTCAGTACGATCGTCCGCGCGCGATCGCGCGCACACCTGCCCTCTCCCCGTTTCGCCGGTGATCATTCCCTCGCGCGGCCAGGAGCAGGAGTCCGCCCCCTCACTGCGTAGCCGTTGATCAGGGTGGACTCCGTCTCGGCCGCGTACGCCGCGGCGAAGCTGTCGTAGTCATTGTTCACGGCCTGGCCGACAGACCCGGAGGGCTCCGTCGAGCGGTTCCGATTCGGCTGAGGCTGAGGAATAGCCGCAGCCGACGTCGGCGTTGTCGGGTCCGTGAAGCACATCGGGTTCCTCTCATTCGGGCACTGGTCGGATTCGCCGGGGTCGCAGGTGCGGTCGGCGTCTGACAGCCTGCTGCAGTCGGTCGAGCTCGCGGTGGCCGCCGAGGAGTTGGGCGCGGACGGTGCCTACTTCCGGGTGCACCACTTCGCGAACCAGCTCAGCTCGCCTTTCCCGCTGCTGGCCGCGATCGGCGCGCGCACCTCGAGGATCGAGATCGGCACCGCCGTCATCGACATGCGCTACGAGAATCCGCTCTATATGGCCGAGGACGCCGGTGCGGCGGACCTCATCGCGGGTCAGCGGCTCCAGCTCGGCATCAGCCGGGGATCCCCCGAGCAGGTCATCGACGGTTGGCAGTACTTCGGATATCAGCCGCCGGAGGGCATGGACGAGGCGGACATGGCGCGCGAGCATGCCCGGGTCTTCCTCGATGTTCTGGGCGGCCAGGGCTTCGCCGAGCCGAACCCGCGCCCGATGTTCCCCAACCCGCCCGGTCTGCTGCGTGTCGAGCCCCACTCCGCGGGGCTGCGGGACCGGATCTGGTGGGGTGCCGGTTCCCGGGAGACCGCCGAGTGGGCGGCCCGGCAGGGCATGAACCTGCAGAGCTCCACGCTGGTCGTCAACGACTCGGCCGCCGGCGAGGGCACGCCCTTCCACGTCACGCAGGCCGAGCACATCCAGGCCTTCAAGGACGCCTGGAAGGCGGCCGACCAGCAGCGGGAGCCTCGCGTCAGCGTGAGCCGCAGTATCTTTCCGCTCCTCGACGCCAAGGACCGGACGTACTTCGGTGGCCGCAGCGAGGACGAGGATCACGTCGGCTACATCGACCAGCGGACTCAGGCCATCTTCGGCCGCAGCTACGCCGCCGAGCCGGACAAGCTCATCGAGCAGCTCAGCCGGGATGAGGCGATCGCCGCCGCCGACACGCTCCTGCTCACCGTTCCGAACCAGCTCGGCGTCGACTACAACGCGCACGTGATCGAGAACGTCCTCAAGCACGTCGCCCCGGCCCTCGGCTGGCGGTAGCCGCATTGATTCAATGCAGAATGTTCAGCAGCTGGCATGATGGAAGCCGGGCTGGAGGCCATACGGTTCCGGGCTTTGTCGCTGATGGTGCGACGTGGTGCAGGTGGCGAGGGGTATCTGGGTTCTAAGGAGCTCGAATGCAGCGCGTTCGCAGCCGTCCCGGTTGAGGCGCTTGATGCGTGAGACGTCGCCTTCGAGGGTGCCGGAGGCGTGTTCTACAGTCAGGCCATTGATTAAGGTGGCGAGGTCGCGGCGAATGCCGGCGGCGAAGCTGCGCAGTTCGGGCAGGTTGCCGGGCTTGACTGCGGCGGTCCAGAGAACACCTGTGTCGGCAGACACGGCCTCCTCGTCGCAGCCACAAGGCTTCAACACCTGGGCCGAGCCCACGCAGCCTCTCGCTACGCCGCTCGTCCTGGCCCTGACCGTGACCGTGACATCTACGGCCCGCTGCCGGTCGCAGCGGTATCCAACGTCCTCGAACTCTGCCGCGACCCGGATGCCGGCGTGCGCTGGCATTGGCCGTACCGCGACTCCTGGCAACAGCCGGTCCCCGCCCGCATCCCGGTGGTTCGGGAGGCGGGCTACCGCACGGATCTGACCGGCCGCCACGACGCGGGGTTGTTTCTCGCTGGCTTCTCCGGATCCACCTACCTGCACCCGTTCGACGCGCACGGCGCGCATCACGGCAGCTGCGAATCATAGCTCGAATAAACCGCGTCGATCGTGGTAACAACTACGTGTGGCTATATGAAAGTAGCCGTGCGTCGTATTCCGGGAGGGGCGGCTCGTGACAGAGCAGGTGCGCACGAAGCCGGATGTCCGGAGTCTGGCGGACATTCTGGAGGTAGCGCCCTGGCTGGATCTGGAGGCGCATCTCGATCGACTGCGCGAGAGGGTCGACACGGCCGCGCTGGCCTCGCATGCGAGGCGGGATCAGCTGCGTACCGAGATTCTCTCGGAGAACCCCGAACTGCGTGCGAAGGTGCGTCGACCGCGGCCCGAGTCAATGGAGTGGGCCAAGAGCCTCTTGCGCACCGGCACGGTTGCGGCGGCTGACGGAACGGTGGTGGCGGTTCCGCTGCTGAGCGGCACGAAAAGGGTTTCCTGCCGCGCAACATCGGGATCTTCGGAACGGTCGGCTCCGGGAAGTCGAACACCACCCAAGTGCTGATCGAAGAGGCGCTCAGAGCCGGCTGGGCCGTGGTGGCGATCGATGTCGAAGGCGAGTACGTCCGCATGAACGAGGCGACGGACGAGCAACGGCTCGCCGCGCTACTCAAGGCCAACTTCCCGGACCGTCTGCCCCGAGGGGTGCCGGAGTTTCGCGTTTACGTCCCGAACGCGGGGTCGACCGACGCACCCGACCCGCTCGAGTTCAAGGTGCCGATCGCAGATGTACCGGAAGAGATCGTCGCGGACATCCTCGAACTCACCGAACCCCAGATCCGGATGTGGGGCGCGATCACCAACCAGGCTCGCAAGAGGGCCGAGGGCGGCGGCAGCCGCCGCATGGGCGCTCGCCACGCCCGCCCCACCACCGTCGGCGCACCCGTATACGCTCAGCGATCTGATTGACGGCCTGACCGAGACCGATGAAGGTCAGATACCGCTCCTGCCGAAGGTCGCCCAGACGGAGAAGATCACGGCATCGACGCTACGCACCAAGCTCTACAAACTCGGCCGGTCCAACATGCTCGACTGGCACCCGACTGCAGGAACCAAATACCTAGACGTCGACGAACTGCTCGTTGGCAAGCGCCTGAGCGTGTTCGATGTCAGCGAGACCAACGACACCGCGCGCAACATCGCCATCGCCTTCCTGCTCCAGGCGCTGTTCGATCGGGTCATCGAGATCGCCAAGGGCGAACCGCTCGGCGCCGGCGGTGCCCCGAGGCCTCCGGTCCTTGTGGTGATCGAAGAGGTCCACACATTCGTCTCCCGGGCCAGCGCGGCCCGGATGCGTGCCGTCCTCGACCAGCTCCAGGTGATCAGCCGACGCGGGCGCAAGCGCTGGATGGGACTCGCCTTGGTCTCCCAACAGCCTGGACATGTGCCCGAGGAGCTGTTCGAACTCGCCAACACCCGATTCATTCATCAGCTCAAGTCCGCCGGCAACCTGGCCCCGGTCAAGGCGACGACCGGGGGAGTGCACGAGGCCCTGTGGTCGACCGTGCCAGCCCTTGGCCAGGGACAGTGTCTGCTCACCGGCTCAGTGTTCCGCAACCCCGTGTTCGTCCAAATGCGCCCGGCCCGCTCGCGCAGGATGCACACTGCATAGTCGCGACGCAGTTCCCAAGCCTCGGTACACCACGGCGCCACCCGGATCACCGGGCGGCGCCCCGATCCGGATGCGGAAGGATGCCCGTGAGCATCGACCTGGCCACTGACACCGTTGCCGACGTGCCCGCACCTGCCGTGCCCTGGAACTGGGAGCAGCACGACCAACCGGCCTTCAGCCCGCGACGGGCGCCGGTGGCTACAGCGGTATCCGAGAACGAGGACAGGATGCGGCAGGACGTCGTGCTCGGCTGGTTCCACCGCTACCCGGCGCGCTTCGCCGCCGAGGTCGTCGCTGAGATGCTCGCCGGTGTCATCGCAACGGCGCATCGGCGGGTCGATACGGTCCTCGACCCGTTCTGCGGTACGGCCGCGACCGTGTGCGCCGCGCGGCAGCTCGGTCTTAGCGCCATCGGGATCGAACTGACCACGCTCGGCACCCAGATCGGAAAGCTGCGCATCGACCCGCCGCGCGATCCCTGGAAGGCGGCTGCCTACTGCGAGTCACTGGCAGCCGTTCCGCCCGCACCAACGCCGGACCTGGCCCCCGAACTTGTCGAGTGGCTCGGCGCCGACAACGCCTGTCTCCTGACCGCTTGGAAAACCGAGCTGCAAACCGTCGACGATCACAGGCTCAAGCGATTTGCCACCCTCGCGCTCTCGCAGTCGCTGCGCCCCTCATCCCGGTGGCTCGCCGGCTCGGTCAAGGTCACAGCGGACCCACGCCGCACTCCGGTTCCCCTGCGCTTCAGCCTCCCACGCTGGGCGCGCCAACTCGCTCGCGACTGCGTCGCCGAACACGACGCCGCCGGAGCGCCGCCGAAACCACCGACGATTGGTCCGCACAGCGCTGTCCTGTGCGGCGATGCGCGGACCCTGCCGCTCCCGGATGCGAGTATCGACGCGATCGTTACCAGCCCACCGTACTTCGTGACTTACGACTACTTCGACGTACACCGGCTGACGTACCTCGCCTTCGACTGGCCGATGCCGCGGGATACTCAGATCGGCGCCAAATACGGTCACCGCGGGCTCGACGGGCCGGTCAGCCTGCCACGGCCGTTCGAGCACTGGTACGCGGCCGAATTCGGCCGGGAGAATGGCTTCCTCGGCCGCGCTCTCCGCGCCTACGTGAGCGATCTCCGCGTGCACCTCGCCGAGGCAAACCGGGTCCTTGCTCCTGGCGGCGCCGTCGCCTACTCCCTCGCGAACACCGTTCGCAAAGGCAGGGTGTTCGACCTGACCGCGGGCTTCGGGCGACTCCTGGCCGAAGCCGGGTTCACCGATGTGCACGCCGTACCACGCGTTCAGGGCGGCCGGCGCATCCTGCCTGCAGGCCGCGACACGCGCACTGGCCGGTTTTCCAGCAACACTCAAAACGCCGGAGTACGCGAATACATCGTCTACGCCCGCAAGCGGTAGTCCTCTCTGCTTCAGGCCAGGAACAAGTAGCGTCTGTCGTCGGGACCTGTCAGCAGCGCTCGAAGCAGCGTCGGATCTTGCCGTAGCCGTTCATCCAGGACCGGGTGGATTCGACCGCCTAGCGTTTGCCGACCCGGATCGGCGCCGGTATGCCTTTGGCGGCGATCAGCTCCGTCAGGTGGATTGCGCCGAGCCGTTTGCCTGGACCGTGTAGATCGCGCTGCCGCCTGACGGTGTACTGCGGATTGGGTGGGTGCCCCGAGACGCGAGTTTGTCGGCGTCGATGTAAATGCGACCGAGCAGGGCGCGGCTCAGCAGGGTACGCGTATGAGGTTTGACCTCAACCACCAAGATCCCCGACAGAGTCAAGCAGGAGAGGGACGGCGTAATTTCCCAGCCCCTCCGCTGAGGATCATCGGCTCGTGCTGTGACAGGCGGCGTTCGCGTCGGCGGGGACAGGGTTCGACATCTGCTCGATCGGCCGGGAAAGCCTTCTGCCCGGCCCCGCTGCCGCCCTCGGACGCCACGAGAACCTCACGCTCGACGTCGAATCAGACGGCTGCCTCACCCCGAGGGACCCCGAGGCGGACAAGTGGTCGCGCACCAGGTTCGCGATGGACATCGCCCGGTTCGCGAACGCCGGGGGCGGGCGGCTTCTGCCCGGGTTCGAGGGGACACCGAACCCGCCGAGCGCGGACGAAGTGATCGCCAAGCTCACCGCGCTGCGCATCCCGGCGCGCGAATCCGCGCGCCGCGGCCGGATCAGAGTCGCGACAGTACCTGTACCTGCGGGGTGCTGCCGGTGTCGCCGTTCATCGCCACGACGATCAACTGCCGCCCGGTCCAGGCCAAGCTGGCGGCGGTCAGGTCGGACAACGGGCAGGAGGCCAGGTCGGTCCAGGCGCCGGTCGAGGAGTCGAAGGCGGCCGCTACCCCTGGCCGGATGATGTCCGACGGTGTGGCCGGCAGGCTGTTCGGCGGTCCCAGGCTGGCGCCGGCCTTGGTGGCGAACACCACCATCGCCGACCCGGTCCACGCGGCCGGCCCGGCGCCCCCGGAATACTTGTCCGGCAGGTTGGTCCACCTCCCGGACGAGGGGTCGAACCAGGCGCCGCCGAAGTCACCAGCCGGGCAGGAGGCGCCCGGCGGGCAGTCGTTGCCGCCGAGGAACAGCAGCCGGCCGCCGACGGGGGAGGCGGTGCCGAACGGGAAGCCGGCGATCTGCGGGCCTTCGGGGATCGAGGTCCAGGCGCTTCTCCCCGGTGCCCACCAGCAGGCGCTGAAATGGAAGCCGCTGGGAACGAGGCCGTTGACCGCCGGGGGCCGGGCCGCGACCCAGGAGACAACCGCGCCGCCGGTCCATTCCGCCCCGATCGCGAACGGCTGCCAGCCGGCGACGGAAGGCAGTGCCGGCACACTCGTCCACGCATCGGTGACCGGGTCGAAGGCGGCGCCCGCCGCGGGCTCGATCACGACCATCTGCGTGCCGGTCCACAGGACCGCCTGCAAGCCGTCCGTGCCGGGCTGCAGCGGGGCGGCCGGCAGCATCGACCAGGTCCGGCCGGCCGGATCATAGCTCGCCCCGTCCATCAGCAAGGCAAGCGAGCCGTCCCCGCCGCCCCAGAACAGCGCCCTGTCCCCGGTCCACACGGCGAAGGCGTCGTTCCGCGGGGATAGCGGGGAGGCCGGCATCGACGTCCAGGAGCGGGTCGCGGGGTTATACGCCGCGCCGTCACCGGCCTGTGTCCGTCTTTGATCATCCTGTACTCCGCCCCAGATCAGCAGTTCGGTACCGGTCCACACCGATGACTGCGAGAGCCGGGAGGAAAGTGGCGGGGCGGGGGCAGCCGACCAGGTGAACTCGGCCAGGCTCCGCGCCGTCCCCTGCGCGCTGCCGCAACCCGGTGGCTGAGCCGAACAGGACCCGCCCGCGACCGGGAACCCGTGCGGCGACGCCGGACCGGCGCAGCCGCCGGCCACGAGCACGGCCAGCGCGACGCAGACCATCGTCAACGCCGACCCGATCCGCTGCCCGCGTCCGCTGCCCGCCCGCACCCGGGCGCCGAGGAACCTGCCGGCCAAGCTCTGACCGGCGCGCGCGGTACCCGCCGACGATGACAAGACGTCTCATGCAGCTTTGACGACGGCCGACCCCAGATGGTTTCACCCGGCTGACGGGTCGTCGGCCAGCACAGGTCAGACCGAGGCGAGGCCGGGAGCTTGCCGACGTTCTCGTCGGTCTTGATGACCGGTGTCCACGAAGTGTCGGTAAGGTGCGGAAACCACTCGCGCACCAGCCGCACCCAGTCCACCTCGCTCATCGCCGGACCCCGCACGACGTGAACCCGGCCGCGATCGCCGACTCGATATACCTGCGCAAGATGCTGCGATCCACGTTCGACGACTCGGCAATCTCGGCCTGCGACCGCCCGGCATGCCAGCGCACCAGGATCTCGGTTATGTCGATCACGGAGAAGGCCCTGCTTGCCATCAGCTCCCCAGACCCCGACCAAGCGGGGAAAGGTGTTGATCGACAAGGGGTCAGATACTTTACAACAAGCTCAAGTTAATCGTCGTTCCGATCATGAACATCACGGATGCCCACCGACGTCCATCAAGGACGACGGCCTGGGGAATCACGGCGACAAAGCCAAGCCCCGATGAGGCATTACGCCGCCGCTGACAGTCGCGATCGTTCTTCTGATCCTGCCCCTACCGTCTGCCCCTACCGTCTACGCGGCACGAGTCCGGTTTCGAAGGCGATGATCGCCAGGTGGACGCGGTCCCGGGCCTCGAGCTTGGCGAACAGACGCGCGACATGGGTCTTCGCGGTCGCCGCGCTGATCACCAGCCGCTCGGCTATCTCAGTGTTCGACAGTCCCTGTCCGACCAGTGCCAGCACCTCGCGCTCCCGGTCGGTGATCCCCGCGATGGGACTCGAGTCCGCGGCGGGCCCGGCGTCGTCGGGGGCCGCGGGGCCGGACGTTCCGGCGAAGTCCGCGATCAGGCGTCGGGTCACGCTCGGCGCGATCAGCGCGTCGCCGGCGGCCGCCACGCGGATCGCGTCCAGGATCGCGTCCAGGGCCATGCTCTGAGCAGGAATCCGCTGGCGCCGGCGCGCAGTGCGCCGTAGACGTACTCGTCGTCGTCGAAGGTCGTCAGCACCAGCACCTTGGGCGGGTCCGGCTCGGCGGTC
>Ga0302314_10012441_pt1 | contig 14728 bp, 10 predicted proteins | sample III_Palsa_N2_3_FD_200533 | JGI IMG/M metagenome (GOLD analysis project Ga0302314, IMG submission 200533) | Peat permafrost microbial communities from Stordalen Mire near Abisko, Sweden - III_Palsa_N2_3 | ecosystem: Environmental > Terrestrial > Soil > Palsa > Peat permafrost | place: Sweden... | reverse complement strand
GGTGGGCGGGGAGTCCGGGCTGGTGCCCTTGTCGCCCTTCGTCTCGCACTGCACGTACTGGCCGGCGGAGTTGACGGCGACGACCGCGCCGTCCGTGTCGCTGGATGCGACGGGGGTGCGGGCGGCGATCACCGCGTGGTACTGCGAGGCGTCCGAGCCCAGGCAGGAGGCCAGGATCTTGGCGACGGTCCCGGCGCCGATCGGGGTGGTCCTGCCGCTGACGAACGTCCACGAGACCGGGGCGGAGGTGACCGGGCCCCAGGAAACCGAGCCGCCCGCGCCCGACCCGGTGCCCGGCGTCGCACTGGCGCCCGGCGTCGCGCTGTGGGCCGGCGCCGCGCTCGGACTGGGCGAAGCGGAGGCGCTGCCAACTCCAGTGTCGAGGGCGGTGGTGGCCAGCGCCGGCCGGACGGCCGCGTGCCCGGCGAAGGCGGACGCGGTCGCCACGCTCACCACAGCGGCAGCTGCGGCGACCCCCAGCGGCAGCCCCCAGCCACGGCGCAGCAGAGCAGGCCTGCCCTCAGGATTGATCTTCATGATGAGCTCCTTTCGGATCCGCCAAGGTTCGGCGGGATCACGGTCGAGGGGGCCGCGAGAATGCGCTGTGTGTCATTCATCGTGCGGCCTCCCCCACATGGACGGATCTTTGGAACCGAACGACGCCGCAACCGCGGGCCCGCCCCTTGAGACCGGCCCCGGGCCGCGCCGTGCCTGGTGCGGCCCGGACTTCGCAGTCCCGACCGTCACCCCGACGCCGTCGCGGCCATCCGCCGGTCCAGGCCAGAGCGCACGCAGAACCCGGGGCCCTGCGTCCGTCAGTGGGAACCGGGCCAACTCCCTTCGGAGCTGCGACATCTGGCACTCGTCATCGCCCGGGGCGGCCGCGCGGTCCGCGCGGTCTCCCACCGCCTCGTGCAAGCAGCCCCGGCCGGACATCCGTCCGACCGACGCAGCGAGACCGGCCCCGTTCTGTTCCATGCCCTAGATGTGTCCAGCACCCGGCGAGAGGTTCCCGCTGAGTATGTCGGCCGGTTGTTCGTTCCTACTGGACCTGGCGACTGCTCACCGGTTCGCCGACTTGAGCGGATGCAGCAGGCCGGGCCGGTCACCGAGCGCGGCAAGGTACGTGCCGACGCCACATATATGCTCGCCGTTGTGCGCCGCCGGCCGTGAGTGCACCGCGTCGATCGTGCTCAACGTAGCCGTAGTCACATGTGAGACTCGCAGTGCGCGGACGGCGGGAGCCGACCGATGGCGAACGGAGCGCGGGAATGGTGAGTATGTGGCCCGACATGATCCGGTCCGCGGCCGATCCCGGCCGCCGCCGGATCTTCGAGCGTGGTGACGTGATCGGCGCGGGCGCGCTGATCGCCTGCATGGTGGTCTCGGTGATCGCGGCTGACGGGACGGCGCTGAAGGTCGTCGTCGCCGTGCTCGGGCTCTGCGCGGAGCTGGGCTTGGTGCTCAGTGGCCGGGCCCTGCCGACGCCGTTGACCTGGTTCGGCGTCGCACTGACCATCGGGACCGGCTTCGCCGTCATGGCTCTCGTGCACGACGGGCTCGGCGAGGTTCCGGTGCTGGCCGGCGCCGCCGTGCTGCCGGTATGCATCCCGGCCGGGCCGGTGCGCAACGCCTGCATCGCGCTGCTGGCGGTCGGCTTCGGCGTCGCGGCCATGGTGATCTTCGACAGCGTGGTCGGCCTGCTGTCGGCCGTCGGCGTGTGGCTGCTCGCCGACCGTTCGATCGAGCATGCCGCGCTCCAGGCCGAGCGGGACCGCGCGGTCGCGCTGCTGGCCGAAGTGGAGGCGTCCCGCGCATCCCGGCAGGAGGCGGCGGCCCTTGAGGAGCGGAGGCGGATCGCCCACGAGATGCACGACGTGCTCGCGCACAGCCTCGCCGGACTGTCCATGCAGCTGCAGGCGATCAGGGCGATCGCACGGCGTGACGGTGCTCCGGCGACGCTGACCGCGCCGCTGGACCGAGCCGCCGAGCTCGCGCGCGACGGAGTACAGGAGGCCCGCGCGGCGGTGAGTGTGCTGCGTTCCGTACCGCTCCGGGGCGTTGCCGATATCGACGGCCTGGCCGGGGGTTTTCCGGGCGAGGCGCGGCTGCGCGTGAGCGGCCGGGCCGGTCGGCTCACACCCGAGGCCGGGCACGCGGTGTACCGGGCGGTGCAGGAGGCCATGACGAACGCGGCGCGGTACGCGACCGGCAGTGCCATCGACGTGGACCTGGCCTGGGAGGGTTCCGAGATGCGCGCTGTCGTGCGGGACCGTGGGCTGCCGGCCGGTCGCGGCCCGTCGGGAGTGCAGGGCAGCGGCACGGGGCTGCGCGGCATGGCCGAGCGGATCGAGGCCGTCGGCGGCTCGTTGACCGCAGGCCCTGCGCCCGAGGGACCGGGCTGGCGGATCGCGCTCCGGGTGCCGGTCGTGCCGGACGTGCCGGTCGTGGCGGACGATGGCGGCGCGGCGGACACCGCTTCCGAGGAGGCTGCCGCAGCGGTCGGCGCCATCGCAGGCGGCACTGACGCACCTGGCACTGACACTGGCGGCATGACGGCAGACGGGAAGGCAGACGCGTGACGATTCGGGTGCTGGTCGCGGACGACCAGGCGGTGGTGCGGGACGGGGTGGTGCTGCTGCTGACCTCGGCGGAGGACATCGAGGTGGTCGGGCAGACCGGCGACGGGAACGACGCGGTACGGCTCGCCGTGGCGGAGCGGCCCGACGTCGCCCTCGTCGACCTGCGGATGCCCGGGCTCGACGGCGCGCAGGTGACGGCCGAGGTATTGGCAGCGGGCATTGGGACACGGGTGCTGATCCTGACGACGTTCGCCGACGACGACGCGGTGATGCCCGCGCTGCGGGCCGGTGCGCTCGGCTACCTGACCAAGGACGCAACCGGCGAGGCGGTGCTGGCCGCGGTCCGGGAGGTGGCGGCCGGACGGACCGTCCTCGACCCGGCTGTGCAGCGGCGGCTCGTCCAGCTCGTCGTGACCGAGCCCAAGGCGGCCGCCGCCGCGCCCGCGTCCTCGCCGGCGATGCTTCCTCCCGAGGCCGACGGGCTGACCAGGCGGGAGGTCGACGTCGTCCGGCTCCTGGCGAAGGGGCTGAACAACCGGCAGGTGGCGCGCGAGCTGGTCGTCAGCCAGGCGACGGTGAAGACGCACCTCAACCACGTCCTGGCCAAGCTGGCGCTGGACGATCGCGGCGCGCTGATCGCCTGGGCCTGGCGCTTCGGTCTGGTCGACAACACCGGGCAGTAGCGGCGTGGACTTCAACCCGGGTTGCACCTCTGGGTTGAAGGAGTCCGGGGCGCGTCGGCGGATGCTCTTAGACATGACAACGACCGACTGGTTCATCGACATCGCGCTCCTGCTCATCGTTCTTCGCCAGATGCGCGAGGAGCGGCTGACCACCCGCACCATCCTGCTCCCGCTCGGCATGATCGCCTGGGCCGCCGGCAACTACCTGACCAACATCCCGACCGCCGGCAACGACGTGCCGCTGGCCGTGATCTTCGCGGCCACCGGCGTCGCCTTCGGCGTCGCCGGCGGCCTGCTCACCCGCGTCCGGTACGCCGACGGCCACGTGCTGATCAAGGCCACCCATGGCGCGGCCGCACGCTGGATCATCAGCATGGGCTTCCGCCTGGGCTTCGCGGTGTGGTCCACGCATCCCTCCGGCGCCGCGCACCTGACCAGCTTCTCCGCCGCGCACAGCATCACCAGCGGCCAGGCCTGGGTCGTCGCCCTGCTCCTGATGGCGGTCGGCGAGGTCGTCGTCCGCCTGGGCACGATCATCATCCGCGGCCAGCTGCTGCAGGCACGGGCCGACCGCAACGCGAACAAGCCGGCCCACCGCCAGGGCGCCTACGTCTGAGCCGCGAAAAGGCCCGCGAAAAGGCCCGCGGCACGGCGCTCGACCCGCGCACCGAACCCACAGCTCATCGTGCTCAACACCCCACCCGCACATGATCAGCACGGAGGTCCCCCATGTCCGCATCGCACCGCACGCCGCGTGCCCTCACCCTGCCCCGGCTGGCCGTGGCCGTCGCCACGGTGGCCCTCGGAGCGGTCGCCTGTTCGTCCGGCGGCGGGCACGCGACCAGCGCTTCGAGCAGCAGGCCGAGCACGCAGGCCACGGCGATGACCGCCACTACGGCGGCGTCGACCGTCCTCCCGAACTCCGCGCTGAGCGGGCCGGGCGCGTTCCTCGGGCCGGTGCGCCAGATCCCGGTCGACGGCATCAAGATCGGCTACCGCCAGTTCGGCTCCGGCCCCGACCTCATCATGGTCATGGGCGACACCGGCACCATGAGCGACTGGACGGTCAACCTGCTGAGCCGGCTCGGCCGGTACTACCACGTCACGGTCTTCGACAACCGCGGCGTCGGCTACACGACCGACGACACCTCGGTCCCCGACACCATTCCGCTCATGGCGGACGACACCGTCGGTCTGATCAAGGCGCTGGGTCTGCGGCACCCCACGCTGCTCGGCTGGTCGATGGGCGGCGAGATCGGTCTGACCGTCGCCGCACTCCACCCGGGTGCGATCAGCGCGCTCGTGAGCACCGGCGGCGACCTCGGCGGCAGCCAGGCCGTCAACACGCCGCCCGCTGTGGCCGAGGAGCTCAACAGCCCCAAGACCACGGGGCCGCAGATGCTGGACCTGCTCTTCCCCGCCGACGCCACCGCCGCGCGGACCGCGTACATCGAGCAACTCGGTCTGATCCCGCCGGAGAAGGTCGGCAACGAGACGCTGCTGCGTCAGTACCAGGCCGGACAGGCATACGAGTCCTTCGAGGGCACCTGGGACAAGCTGCCCGACAGCACCATCCCGATGCTGATCACCAACGGCTCCCTCGACGAGATCACCCCGCCCCTAAACGCGAGCATCATCACTCAGCGGGCCAAGCACGCCAAGCTGGTCATATTCCCTGACGCCGGCCACGCGATGCTCGTCCAGGACTCCGGCCGGTTCGTCTCCCTGGTGACCCAGTTCACCAAGGCGTCAGGCATCGGATGACAGCCCCACGTCCGACGGCGACGGCCGCGGCTCGATCGACGAGCCGCAGCAGGTCGCCGGAGCGCCCCGTCGCAGCGGCTGGGAAAACCGCTGTCGGGTAAGTGAATCAAGGTGATAGAAGTACCGCTGTGCATAAGACTCTGGAGTTTCCCGATCTGCTGCGGCTGATCGACGAACGTGCGACCGCCTTCCGCGCCGTGATCGCCTCGGCACCCAGCCTCGACGTGCAGGTGCCGACCTGCCCCGAGTGGACGCTGTTCGATCTCGCGCAGCACCTGGGCCAGGGGCGTCGTTTCCGGGCCGCCACCATCGCCGCGGGGCCTGCCGACGCTCCCCCGGCCGAGGCAGTCGCCGAGCGCACCGTGCCGGCCCCCCGGGAGCGCGACGAGCTGCTGGCCTGGTTGGCCGCAACGACACAGGAGTTGCTGGACACGCTGCTGGTGGCTGACCCGGACGGCAGTTGCTGGACCGGGTGGGGTCCCACGCAGGTGACGGACACCTGCGGTTCCGTCGCCCGGCACCAGATCCTGGAGATCGCGGTGCACACGTACGACGCCCAGCTCGCCGTGGGCGCCCCGCAGCCGCTGCCGGCCGAGGTGGCACTCGACGGTGTCGAGGAGGACCTGTTCATCACCTGCTTCACGACGAGCGCCTGGCCGCACAAGCCCACCGCCTTCGACTTCCACGCCACCGAGGGCCGCTCCTGGCGCCTCACGGTCGACGGCGACGGTGCACGGACCACCCGGCTGCCCGCTACCGGCGAGGACCCGGACGCGGCCGGCCTCGCGATTCGCGGCACGGCCAGTGATCTGGTCCTCTACCAGTACCAACGCATTTCGGTGGACTCCCTGCAGCTCGACGGGGACCCACAGCTGCTCGACCTGCTCCACGCCTGGGAACCTGAGGACTGGGCGTGACGACACGCCACCGCGGCCGCCTCACTGGATGATCGGCTCCAAGGGGGTTCAGGGGAGAACGTCAGCGTGACGATTTCGGCGTGACGATTGCGGTCGGACTCCTTGGCGATCGGCTGTACGACGTGAAGCACCGCCCCCCTGGCGGCCGACCCTAGGCATCGCGCCCGCAGCTCAGCTGACAGCGAAGGCTGAGCGTTGTCACCGAAGGTTGACGGTGACTTCAAGGCGTTTCTCAACGCCTACGGCACCGGGGTCATCTCCGGCGAGCTCGTTGTCTTCCACCCCCGTGGAGCAAGCCCGTTGCTGGAGCGCATGCGTGAGACCAACGGGGCCTTCGCTGAGCGCCGAGACAGAGCCCTCAACCGCGGCGACTCCGAGCACATCCCGTACCCCTTCCACCCCGAGCCCGGTGGGCTGATCTCGTGGGGATACGACTACAGCGGCGACGAGCACTTCTTCCTGCCCTGTGGCCCGGATCCGGACCTGTGGAAGGTCGTCACGATGGTCCACGAAGAGGGCTGCCAGACCTTCGAAGGCCCGTTCTCGGGCTTCGCCCTCGCGTTCGTCCGACGGCTGCTCGATGTCGACCGGTACCACGGCATCGAACCGGAAGCCCTGGAGTACCTGGAACCGGAGGAACTGGAGGAACTGGTTGCCGCCGGAGAGATCGGCCCCGTCCAGCCGGGCTTCGAGCCGTGCTGAGGCGCTCGGCCACACCGATGCGGCGTTGGCCGGCTTCGACCTGGACTTCTCGGCACGCACACAGTGACGCTGGCGGGCGCCGGGTCGGGGTCCTCTGAGCCGTCCTGCCGCGGACAGGAACAGCCGTCCGCGAAGCCGGCGTTCGCGCCGAGCCCACGGCCGGCGGAGCGGCGCAAGGGGGCGCCGCGCAGGAAGCGCGGCGCCCCCCACCAGCCGTGGGTCGAAGCTACGGACCTACTGGGCGCAGGGCGTCGGGTGGCCGCACGCCGGGTGCACTGGCGCGGCACTGGCCGTGGTAGCGACGCCGGTGAGGGCGAGCGCGCTCAGCAGCGCCACAACGGAGAGCCTCTTGATCATGCGCATTGGGTAACCCCTGTTCACTAGTTCGTGCTGTTCGTACCGGTGTGGCGACTTGGCGGTCAGGCCGTCCGGGTCGCAGGAACCATCCTGGTCGAGGCCTGCCGCGCGCTCCATGGCGTTGATGTGGCGTTCCTGTGGCGTTGCGTACGAGCGACGCATAGGGTCAGGGCTCGGGGAGCCGGCGGTCACGCCTCGGGGGGTCCGGGTCGAGGCTGGTCCTGACTCTGAGATGCGGCGTCTAGCGGGGGCGGTCTTGGCTGTGGAATTCGGGTCACTGCTCAAAGAGTTCCGATTGCGCGGTGGGTGGACGCAGGAGGAACTGGCTGAGCGGTCAGGGGTCTCCAGGCATGCGGTCAGCGTGTTGGAAGCAGGGCGACGGCGACCGCGGCTTTCGTCCGTGGCCCGCCTTTCCGCTGCCTTGGGCCTCGATGAGACCGACCGGGCGCGGCTGATCGCGGCAGCACGCCGGCGAGTGGCTGACGATGCCGATCAGACATCGGTCCCGGAGCCGGCGGGAGTGTTCCGGCAGTTGCCTGCCGATCTGAGTACGTTCACCGGCCGGGAGTCCGAGCTCGCCGAGCTCATGGCCATGGTCGACACCTCACACGCGGCCGGGTCCCGTACGGTTGTCATCTCCGCGATCGAGGGGATGCCCGGGGTCGGGAAGACGCACCTGGCCGTCCATCTCGCGCATCGTCTGGTTCGCGCCGACCGGTTCGCCGACGGGCAGTTGTTCGTGAACCTGCGCGGATTCGATCCGGAACTGCCGCCGCTCGACCCGGCAGCGGTCCTGGACTCGTTCCTGCGGGCCCTGCAGGTTCCCGCCCGGCAGATCCCGTCCGCGCTGGATGAACGCTCAGCGATGTTCCGGGACCTGGTCCACGACAGGCAGGTGCTCATTCTGCTGGACAACGCCGTCGACGAGGACCAGGTGCGAGACCTGATCCCGGCCGGCCCCACCTGCCTGGTGCTGATCACCAGCAGGCGCAGCCTCGCCGGGTTGGACGGGGCCCGCCCGCACCATCTCGACGTGTTCTCCACGGCTGAGGCACTGGAACTGCTCGGACGGATTGCCGGGACCGAGCGCGTCACAGCCGAGCCGCAGGCCGCCGCAGAACTGGTCGAGCTGTGCGGGCGGCTGCCGCTGGCAGTCGCACTCACCGCCTCCCACCTGCGTGGCCGCCCCCAGCGGAGCCTGGCGGACCAGATCACGCGTCTGCGCACGCACGGCATCGACGCGTTCGGGGCCGGTGGCAGAAGCCTGCGCCCCGTCTTCGACATCTCCTACCGCAGCCTGGAATCGCAGGCGCGGCGCCTGTTCCGGTTGCTCAGCCTTCACCCCGGGGCCGATTTCACCCCCCGGTCGGCCGCCGCGCTCGCCGGAATGAAGGAAGCCCCGACCGAGAGATTGCTCGAACGCCTCATTGATGAACATGTGATTGAACAGAGGGCGGACGGTCGGCTGGGATACCACGACCTCCTCAAGCAGTACGCGATCGACCGTGCGGAGGACGACGAGGAGGAGCCGGATCGCGCTGAGGCGCTCGTCCGCGTGCTCACCTGGTACCTCAACACCGCCGATACCGCCGCGCGCCTGCCCCGGCCGCAGCGCCGTCGCGCACTGCCCGAACTGCCCGTTCCGGGACCGCTGTGCCTCGCCTTCGACTCCCCGTCGAGCGCACGAGGCTGGCTGGCCGCGGAATACCCGAACCTGTTGGCGGCTCAACGCACAGCGGCGGAGCACGGCCACCACGAGCTGGCGGCACGTATCCCGCAGACCCTGTTCGAGGTATTCACCGGCCAAGGCCTGTGGACCGACTGGGCCGATGCTTGCACCCTCGCCGCCCAAGCGGCGAAACGACTCGCGGAACCACGCCTGGAAGCGAGCCTGAACCTCGACCTCGCGGGCGCCGTCGCCCGGACCGGCAGCCTCGATGAGGCAATCAAGCACTACGAGACCGCCGCAGCGTTGTACGTGAGCGTGGATGACCTTGACGGCGAGGCCGCCGTCCACATCAATCTCGGCCAGGTCCACTTCTCTGCTCAGCACTTCGCGGAAGCGCAGGCGCACTACCAGCACGCGCTGGGACTGCAGCGCCGCATCGGAAAGCCCGGCGGCGAGGCGGCTGCGCTCGACGGCCTCGCCAAGACCAGCCTGGAAACGGGCGACCAGGACATCGCCCTGGAACTGCTTCTTCAAGCGCGGGAGCTGTATCGCCAGGCCGAGGACCGGTTCGGCGAAGCGACGGCGACGTCCAATCTCGGCCACCTCCTCTCGCGTGTTGACCGTCACCGCGAGGCTGTCGCAGAGCTGCGAACCGCTGTGGAGCTGTGTCAGCGCGTCGAACACCGGATGGCCGAGGCGAGTTGCTGGGAATCCCTGGCGGACCCGCTCCAGGCGCTCGGCGATCACCAGGGGGCCGTCGACGCGTTGACGCACGCGTATGCGCTGTTCGCAGGCGCCGATGAGGCTGCGGCCCATCGAGTCCGGGTGCTACTCGACCGAGCGGCTGACTGCACTGGCTCTGCGCAGTGAAGCCATCGAAGTTGACCGGACCCATGGGAGGCCGCAAGATCGCGGCCTCCCATCCCCGCTGAACGCCACGGCGCTGTTGTTGAACCCCACAGGGCGGACCTGGCCGCATCCGCGGCGACATGTGCTGCGTGCCCTTCTTGATGCTTGCGTGGGAAGCTCAGGCCGAGGGTTTGGCGACGCTCCAGCCGCCGTCGACGACCAGGCTCGCGCCGGTGACGAACGAGGCCTCGCTGCTGGCGAGGAACGCGATGGCTGCCGCGACCTCCGAGGGGGCGCCGAAGCGGCCCGCCGGAGTGGCCTGGACGCTCTGCCGCCGGTCATCTTCGCCGACCCGGTCCCAGGCCGCGGTCAGCACCGGGCCGGGTAGTACCGCGTTCACCCGTACCTGTGGGGCGTACTCGACGGCGAGCTGCCCGCACAGCGATACCAGTGCGCCCTTGGCGGCGGCGTAGGCGGGGTGGCCGGGTATCCCGATGCGGGCGTGGACCGAGGAGACCAGCACGACGCTGCCGTCCCGCTCGCGCAGGTCGGCCAGCAGCGCGCGGGTGCCGAGGAACGACGCGGTGAGGTTGACCGCCAACTGGTGGTCCCAGGAGGCTCGGGAGGTCTCGTGCACGGCCGCGACGTCGACGCTGAAGGCGTTGCTGACCAGCAGGTCCACCGGGCCGAAGGTGTGGGCGGCCTCGGCGATGCGGTCCCAGCCCCCCTCGTCGGCGGCATCGGCGTGCACGAAGGTCGCGCGGCCGCCGTCGTCCGCGATCGACCTGCTCACTTCCGCTCCTCGGTCGGAGATGTCCGCGACGATCACCGCCGCGCCCTCCTGCGCGAGGCGTCTGGCTGTCGCCGCGCCGATGCCCGACGCCGCGCCGGTCACCACGGCCACCCTGCCTGTGAACCGCCCGATGGTGGCATGCTCTGGTCCGTTCATCTGCTGACGACTCCTCAATTCGCTGACGGAAAATGCACAGTTACGGCAGTGCTTGGACGGCGGGTCGCGGGTGAACCCGCGGCGGCCGGGGCGTCAGGGGCTTGAGCGGGCCTCGCCAACCGGCCTTCCAGAACCTCGCCCTTCCTCAACCAGGCCACGAAGTCGGCACCGGCCCTCGTCACGCCCGGGCTCGCCCACTCGGGCTCGCGGCCGCCGAAGCCGTCCCGAACGCGGACGGGACCGTCCTTGCCTGCCGTGATCCTGAACCATGTTGTGACGTTGTTCTCGCGCCTCGCGGAGACCCGGTGGCCGCCTTCGGCACGCAGGTCGGTGAAGGCCGCGTCGTGCCAGTGCCACGGGACGGCGGGGAACAGGCGGATCGTCTGGGTGTCGCGCTTTCCCGGGGTCGGACTCCAACTCTGCAGCAGCATCTCCTGGACGGCCTGCATGGCCGCGAAGTTCCCCTCCAGCGTGAAGGGCCGGTATGTGAGGTTCGAGAAGCCCTCGCCCGACTGGTCGCCGTTGAGGTGGAAGCCGTTGCGCGAGACGAACGCGCGTGTGAAGACGTCCAGATGGCGGGCGGCCGCCTCCCCGTCGCCGACCCGCGCGCGCAGGCAGCTCATCCAGGCCCACGTATAGCCGCACCATTCGCCGGTGCCCAACTCGTCCCAGGCCGCGAGCGAGGTTCGAATGCGCTCATTGTCCTGCGCGCCGCCGTCCACGGAGATCAGGTTGAACGGGTGGATCGCGATCAGGTTGGACAGGTGACGGTGGCTCTCGCGCAACGGCGTCTCGGCGTCCAACAACAACTCACCGTTGGCGACGGCGTGGAAGTCGCCCAGTTCGTGGGCCAGTTGTGCCCACGTCCGCGCCGCTGTCGGCTTGTCCTGTGCTTCGGCCATCTCCGTGAGCGAGAGGAACAGCATCTTCAGGCACATGAGGTCATAGTTGCTGTTGGGCTTGAGCCAGGCACGCGGGCCGTTGTCGAAGATCTCCGGCGAGGAGGACCTGGGGAGCACCAGGATCCCGTTGGCATCGCGCGAGAGCAGTTCCGCCAGGCAGCGGCCCACCTCGGCGCACCACGGATAGGCACGATCCCGCAGGAAGTCGTCGTCTCCGGTGTAGCGCCAGTGCAGATAGAACAGGTGGGCGTTCCACGCGCTCATCGTCGGGGACATCGAGTACTGGCCCCACCCGCCGAGGGGCTGGCCGGACAGCGACATCACACCGGGCGACGCGAGGCCGCCGGTGCCGTAGAAGTCCTTGGCGAACCTTCGGAAGGAAGGTGTCAACTCCACCAGGAAGTCCAGATAGCTGTTCCCGGAATCGAAGTGACCGGCCGTCTGATAGGCGATGTAGGTCAGCTGGGTGTTGAGATCGTTGTGGTAGTCGCCCTTCCACGGCGGCAGGCCGCCGTCATCAGCGGTCCAGACGCCTTGCAGGGGCATCGGCGGCGCGCCCCGGCGCGAGCCCGCACCATAGAGGTAGCGGGCGAACTGGTAGGAGCGCCGGATGTGCGGTGACGGTATCTCAATGGACGATTGCGCCCAGAACTCGTGCCACCAGACAGCATGCGGGGACAGCACTTCCGCGTAGCCCTTTGCCAGCGCCTCGTCGCACCGCGTCCGGGCCAGCGTCAGGAGATCCTCACCTGGCGCGCAGTCATTGGTGGTGGTCACAGCCACAGCAAGCAGGGTCTCCTCACCGCGGTGTCGCGTGACGACACAGACGCAGTACTTGAAGCCGTCCGCCGCATCCTGCACGTACCAGTGCGCATTGTCCGTCCGCCCGCGTTCGGCCGGCGGGTAGCCGAGCCCGGCCACGGCACCGCCGCTCCTGGGACCGGCATCTCCGGATTCCTCGACCGCACCGGCCGGCAACAGCCTGGCTTCCAGCACGGACACGCCGATGACCCGAAGCAGCGCGAGAGGTTCGGTCGCACTGACGAGTACCCGCGCCTCGGCTCCGTCATCGAACGCCACCACGCCCTCGGCGGTGGCGAAGTCCAGTCCGAATGTCTGGATCGTCCGCGCGGGATCGACCTTCACTTCCAGGCGGCCGGCCGGCAGCTTGGTCGGGGTGACGCCGTCGTAGTACTCGCTCCAGGGGTCCGCATCGTCTTCGAGACTGTGCCAGGGACGCTCCTTCCACCATTCCGCCTGGCCGGTGGTGCGCTCGTCCCAGAGATCCCCGCGGTCCAACGACAGACGCAGGGAATTGCCTTCGCCCCACAGCAGGCCGCCAATCATCCCGTTGCCGAGCGGAACGGCGTCGTCCCACCGGTCGACGGGAGCGGCGAGGCGGAGGTTGTCGGCCGGATCGGCCGCGGGGAACTGCATGGTGGTGCTCGCTTTCGGTACTGGTCGAGCGGCTCAGCGGACCACCAGGGCGGGACCGCCCTGGTTCCTGCAGAAGCCGGACGTATTCGGGGGAGGGGGCAGCAGGGCGTCAGTTTCGAAGCACGGTCGGACGCGTCCCGGCCGGATCCCTCACAGCCGGTCGGGACGCGTCCCGATCAGACCCGGCGCCCTCGCGCGGATCAGCTCAGTTGATCGTCCATTGCTGCAGCGCGGAGCCGGTGTTGGCTTGCTGCGTCACCAGCGCTCCGGCGGACGCTGAGGCGGCCGTGAGCACCAGCCCGCTGCGCTCGTTGGTGATCGAGTACGCGCCGCCTGCCTGCTGTGTCACCTTCCACAGCTGGTTGGTGCTGCCGACGCAGGTCCACTGATCGATCATGGCGCCCGCGTTCGATCCGCCGCCGGAGACATCGACACAGAGTCCGGACAGGACGTTGACGATCTCGTAGGAGCCGTCGGGCTGCTCCGCGAACGTCCACTTCTCGTTCGAACTGCTCGAAGGCGTCCAGGTGTTGAGCTGGACCCCGGGCGACGTGCTGCTGCCCGGGTCGTCGAGCGCCATGCCACTCGCGGTCAGAGTGCGGGTGGTGCCGTTGAGGTTGGGGGCGACCACCCAGCTGAAGGTGGTCGAGCCACTCGCCCTGCCCGAGGTGGCTGTGATGGCGACGTGCGACGATCCAGGGGTGGTCGGTGTGCCGGTGATCAGCCCGGTGGAGCTGATCACAAGTCCGGCCGGGAGACCGGTCGCTGAGTAGCTGAGCTTCCGACCCGTCGAGTCGGTCGCGTTGACCTGGACCGATACGGCGGTGCCGACCGTGGCGGTCTGCGCGCCGGGGGTGTAGGCACTGACCGTCTCCGGGCCCGGGACCGGGCCGGCCTCGGTCAGCGTCAGGGTCTGCTCGGCGGCCGAACCGGTGCCGCCGACGGCGTTGCCGGTGTGGTTGGTCCAACTGCGGGTCGGGGTGGTCACGGCGTACTGACCGGGCTGCGAGGACATGCCCAGCACCAGTTGGCTGTAGCGGTTGACCAGCCGGTAGCCACCGGTCCGCGCGCCGGTGCGGGGGCTGGTGTCGGAGATGACGAACCACTCCTGGCCGACGGTGGGACCGCTCTTGCCGATCGTCGTGGCGGTGGGCTTGGTGCCCCAGGCCCGGGTGGAGGTTGAACTGGTGCCGACGCCCAGAGCCTGGCGGGTGGCGGCGTTGATGATCTGGTACGAGCCGTCGCCGTTGCTGACGAACGACCAGTCCTGCAACTCGGACCGGCGCCCGGCGGTCTGCGAGGTGGTGGTCGAGCTGCCGGAGACCTGGGCCAGCACCCGGCCGGTACCGCTGCTGATGCGGTAGGCCTTCGCCGGGTCGACCGGCGAGGCGGCGGGCTGGGAGGAGTTGATGGTGACGTTGGAGTACTCGCCGTCCGAACTGGCGCAGGAGATGGCGCAGTACGAGCGGAGGCTCTTGCCGACGATGGTGGAACTGGTCTTGTTGGCGCTGTCGAGGAACCAGCGGTACCAGGAGCCGGACGTCTGGCTGCCCGAGGTGCCGATCAGGGTCCACTTCTGGGTGGCGAGGTTCGAGGTGGCGTAGAACTGCTGTGGCTGGGTCCCGGAGACGACCTCGGGTTCGCCGATGTACAGGCCCAGGTAGGCGTCGTAGGCGATGTTCATGAGGAACAGCGGTGACTTGGACGGCAGTTGGCCGTCCGCGACCTGCTGGTCCACGGTACCGGTGTTGGCCGGGTTGTAGTCGTGCGCCACCGGTGTGTAGCCGGTCGGGTCGGCTGCGGTGACCGGTTCCATGTTGCTCTCCAGGCCACCCACGCCCGGCTGCGACCAGGAGCCGTTGTACCACTTGGACCAGGTGCCGGTGGCCATCTTGCCGGAGATGGGGGCGCGGGCGA
>Ga0302314_10012440_pt1 | contig 14729 bp, 15 predicted proteins | sample III_Palsa_N2_3_FD_200533 | JGI IMG/M metagenome (GOLD analysis project Ga0302314, IMG submission 200533) | Peat permafrost microbial communities from Stordalen Mire near Abisko, Sweden - III_Palsa_N2_3 | ecosystem: Environmental > Terrestrial > Soil > Palsa > Peat permafrost | place: Sweden... | reverse complement strand
GACGACCCGCAGGTCCGGATGGCGGTCGAAGACGCCGCCGAAGATCATGAACCACAGCGGCCGGCGGGTGAAGACGAACACCTCGTAGAGGCCGAGCATGCCGCCGTGCTCGGCGTCGTAGAGGAACTTGGTGTCGGTGGCCGAGCCCGACGCGCCCGTGTGCAGGTTCACGACCATGCCGTGCTCCTCGCACGCGCTCCAGAAGGGCTCGTAGTAGGCGTCGGCGTAGCCGGGCAGCCTGGAGGTCACCGACATGGCGGGGAGCATCACACCGCCGAAGATGCCGTTGGCGCGCGCCCAGGCCACCTCCTCGACGGCACGGTCCATGTCGTGGAAGTCGATCGGCATGACGCCGGCACGGCGGCCCGGCGCGGCGTTGCAGAAGTCGGCCAGCCAGCGCACGTAGCCGTGCAGCGCGGGCCACACCACGTCCAAGCTCTTGTCGGTCGTCGCGCCGAGATACATGGCGGGAGAGAGTCCGCCCGCCAGGATCGGTCCCGGCAAGGCCACCTCGGCATGGATCCCCTGCTCCTCGAGCACGGCAAGACGGCGACCGTCGCCATCACCTGGCACGACCCAGTCGGTGCCGTAGTGCGCGAGCCAGCCCTCGGCCGCGGCGATGTCGACGCCCATGCCGGCGAGGCGGCGCGCCGCTGTGGCACGGACGGGATCGGACTCGTCGACCTCACCCGGATCGAAGCCGCCGAACATGGAGATGGCGAGATTCGACATGTCGCCGAAGGCGGCGACAGCCTCGCGGTGCGCCGGATCCACGTAGGACAGGAAGTGGTCCAGGCTGTCGGGTGACGCGTGCGTGTCGGCCGAGACCACGACGTAGTTCCGGCCCCGCGCGACCGTGGCCGATCCCTTGCTCATGCAACGCCCTCCCTGGTCAGTGACCGCACACTACCGCCGGTGCCTCCGGGCGGCGGAGGGCCGGCGCGCCAGTAGGTTTGGCGGCCGGGATGCACACCTCTTCTACCCTCATCCTGGTCCTGGCCGTGTTCGCCGCCAGCCTGGTGGAGATGGTCGAGGCCCTGACCATCGTGGTGGCCGCCGGCGTGAGCCGCGGCTGGCGCCCGGCGTTGGAGGGCGCCGCGGCCGCGCTCGCTGTCCTGGGCGTCCTCGTGCTCGTCGTGGGCCTGCCGCTGATCCGCTACATCCCGCTCGACGCCCTGCGGGTGGTCGTCGGGGCGCTGCTGCTCGTGCTGGGTCTGTCGTGGTTGCGCAAGGCGATCCTGCGGGCGAGCGGGCACAAGGACCCCCATGACGAGGACAAGATCTTTGCGGCAACGGTGGCCGAGCTCAGCGCGGAGAACGGCGGCGCGGCGGCGGCACCCACCGCGGCCGGGACCAAGAAGCACGACGGCGTGGGTTTCGCCGTCGCCTTCAAGGGTGTCTTTCTGGAAGGCACCGAGGTCGTCCTCATCGTGGTCAGCCTGGGGGCGGCCCAGCATCGCCTCGGCCTCGCCGCCCTCGCCGCCGCCGCGGCCGCCGCGCTGGTGGCGGTGGTCGGCCTGCTGGTGGCGCGCCAGCTGAGTGAAGTCCCCGAGAACACCATCAAGACGGTCGTCGGCGTCATGCTGACCAGCTTCGGCTTGTTCTGGGTCGGCGAGGGAGCGGGTGTGCACTGGCCGGGCGGCGATCTGGCCATCCCCGTACTGGTCGGGTTCTTCGTCGTGGTGTTCTTCGCCCTCACCGCGTTCATGCGCACGCAGCTCCCTGCGCCGGCCGCCGAGAAGGCGGCGCCATGACGGCGGTGACGCGGGCCGTCCGGGCCTTCGGTCATTTCTGGTGGGACTTCCTCGTCGGCGACACGCCCGAAGTGGCGCTCGCCGTCGGTGTCATCGTGGGGCTGGCCTTCCTGCTGGCCGGCCAACGTGTCGTGGGGGCCATCCTGTTGCCGTTGGTGGCCACGGTGTTCTTGTTCGTCAGCACGTATAGAGGGCGACGCCGGGCACCGCGCCCATAGTCAGGCCGCGGCCCACTCGACAGCTGCCTGCAGCTGCGACGGCTCGAAGCACTCGACCTCGCCGGGCATCATGCAGCGGAACACGACTGCCGAGCTTCGTCAGCATGACTCTCCTTCGCGGCCGGGGTTTGGCGCGCCCGACCGCAACCCACTCTGGAGCGCGGCGTCGCCGGGAGCATCCGTGTCCGGGCGCTCCAAGGTGCGCTCGGGCAACAGCAGAATGGCTCCGACGAGGAAGCACACGGCTCCGACGAACGTGCCCAGGTTGGTGAGGGCCAGGCTCAGGAGCTGTCCGCTCGACGTGACGTAGGAAGCCACCGCCGACACGCCGAAGGCGATGGAGCCCACCAGGTTCAGCACGGTGATCCACCACGAAATGGCGGCCGGACGCCACGCGAAGGGCCCGTGGCACTCCTCGACCCACGCCAGCCAGCTGGAGACCAGGAAGCAGATGGAGCCCAGCGCATCGGGACGCCAGATCGGGTGGTGATCCGATGACGCCCCCAGTCCGACGAGGAGCGCACTCAAGGTGGTCCGGTTGAACCACACGGTTCCGACCAGCTGGATGCCCGCTGCCCACCAGTCGATGCGGCGATGGCGGATCCGCAGCAACGACGCAAACCCGCTGCGATGGGGTTCGGCGAGGTCGGTCGGGCTGGACGCGACCTCCATGTACTGCAGGAAGGAGGCGGTCGTGAAGAAGATGGAGCCGACGAAGAAGGTGATGTCGTCCGGGGTGGCGCCCACCGCCGTGGCGTAGAGCGGGAACGAGCCCAGCGCGAAGCAGACGGAGCCCACGGCGAACAACACGCCCATCCACCAGTCCAGGGCGAACGGGGCCCACCACGTCGAGCCACCCGGCACGCGGCCCGCGTGCTTGCGGTGCCACCGTGAATCCCAGAGCAGGTGCGAACCGTCGGGGAGCCGGAACACCTCCCGGGTCACGAAGGGCCCGAAGCCGCGGCTCGCCACCCGCCGCCAGCCGCGCGGGACCTCGACATAGGCGACGGACATGGGAGGTCACGATAGGGCGGCGGGCCTCGGCCCCCGGGAAGCCGGTTCGAGGGGTCGGATGTCGGCCCCGCCGGCCGATCGGGCATCATGTGGGCTCGCCGACGAGGTCGACGAGGTCGACGAGGTCGACGAGGTCGACGAGGTCGACCGAGAGGAGCACGCATGGGGAGCGAGACACGCGGTGTGGTCGCCAGGGAGAAGGGCGCGCCCGTGACCCTCGAGACGATCCTGGTGCCCGACCCCGGGCCGGGCGAGGCGGTCGTCGCCGTGCAGGCGTGCGGCGTGTGCCACACCGACCTGCACTACCGCGAGGGCGGGATCAACGACGACTTCCCTTTCCTGCTCGGCCACGAGGCCGCGGGCGTCGTCGAGGCGGTCGGAGACGGCGTCACCGACGTGGCACCGGGGGACTTCGTCGTCCTCAACTGGCGGGCGGTGTGCGGGGAATGCCGGGCCTGCCGGCGCGGCCGGCCCTGGTACTGCTTCGCCACCCACAACGCGACACAGAAGATGACCCTGGCCGACGGGACGCCGCTCTCCCCCGCCCTCGGCATCGGCGCCTTCGCCGATCGGACGTTGGTGGCGGCCGGCCAGTGCACGAAGGTCGACCCGGCCGCCCGGCCCGAGGCGGTCGGGCTGCTCGGCTGCGGCGTCATGGCCGGCATCGGCGCCGCCATGTACACCGGAGAGGTCGGCCTCGGCGACTCGGTGGCCGTCTTCGGCTGCGGCGGCGTCGGGTGTGCCGCCATCGCCGGGTCGAAGCTGGCGGGGGCGGCCGTCATCATCGCCGTCGACCTGGACCCGGGGAAGCTTGCGCTGGCCACCGAGTTCGGCGCCACCCACACCGTCGATGCCGGCGCCGGCGATCCGGTCGAGGCGATCAGGGGGCTGACCGGTGGCAACGGGGCCGACGTGTGCATCGAGGCGGTGGGGCACCCCAAGGTGATGGAACAGGCCTTCGGGGCCCGGGACCTGGCGGGCACGCTGGTGCAGGTGGGCGTGCCCACCCCCGACATGCGCATCGACCTGCCGATGATCGAGTTCTTCGGTCGTGGTGGCGCACTGAAGCCGAGCTGGTACGGCGACTGCCTGCCCTCACGCGACTTCCCGATGCTGGTCGACCTCTACGTCGGCGGGCGGCTCGACCTCGACCGCTTCGTGAGCGAGACCATCGGCATCGATCAGGTCGAGGACGCCTTCGCGCGCATGCAGCGCGGCGAGGTGCTGCGCTCCGTCGTCGTGCTGTAGCCCCGGGCGACCCGGCGCTCAGCGCTTCTTCTTCGCCTTGCTCGCGTCGAAGAGCTCGCGCCAGCTCTTCTCCTCCAACTCCACGCCGAACTTCTCCGCCGCCACCCGAACGCGCCGCCAGGCCTCGTCGCGCTCGGCGTCCGTCACACCCTCGACCTGGTCGAAGCGCGCCACGGCGTTGCGGACGTGCGCGGCGTCGACCAGGGGCTCCTTGCGCTCCTTGGGGAACGCGAACTCCCTGTCGTCGAGCTTGTTCTTCTCGGCCGTGCTCAGACCGGCCGTTTCCTTTTGCTTCTCCGTGGCCATCGCAGCTCAGCACCTCCTCGCAGAGCGGATCAGGTCACACCGTATTCGGCGCCGAGCGGGATCGTGCTATTCCTGAGGCATGTCCCTCCCTCTCGCCCCCTTCGGACCGCGCACCGGGCGGCGCGGCATGGTGGCGGCCGCCGACCAGCTGGCCGCGTCGGCGGGCCTCGGGATGCTGGCGCAGGGCGGCTCCGCCGCCGATGCCGCCGTCGCCACGGGGACGGCCATGGCTGTCGTCGGGCCGCACCTGTGCGGGCTCGGCGGTGACGTGCTGGCGATGGTGGCGCCACCGGGGTCGCCGCCCGAGGCGCTCCTCTCCGTCGGCCGGGCCGGCGCGGCGTCCGACCCGGACCGTCTGCGCCGCGACGGCATGGCGACGATGCCGGTGCGGGGCGACATCCGCAGCGTGCAGGTGCCGGGCGCCGTCGACGGCTGGCTCGCCCTGCACGAGCGCTACGGGCGGCTGCCTCTCGACGAGGTCCTGGCCCCCTCCGTCGAACTGGCCGAGGAGGGCTTCGCCGCCTCCATCCTGCTGGCACTCTCCAGCCATCTCGTGCACGCCCTCCCCGGTGCCGACGAGCTCTGCCCGGACGGCCCTCTGGCGATTGGGCAGACCGTGCGCCTCCCCGGCATCGCCCGCACGCTGCGCGCCATCGCCCGCCACGGCCGCGACGGCTTCTACCAGGGCGAGTTCGGCCGGGGCCTCCTCGACCTCGGCCACGGCCACTTCGCGCCGGCCGACCTCGCCACCAGCGCCGCCGCGTGGTCCACCCCCCTGCGCGCCGTCGCATGGGGCCACGATCTGTGGACGGTGCCACCCCCTTCGCAGGGCTACCTGACGCTGGCCGGTGCCGCCGTGGCCCAGGCGGCCGGCCTCGGCACCGATCCGGACGATCCCCAGTGGGCCCACCTCCTCGTCGAGACCTGGCGCGCCGTCGGCCACGACCGCCCGGCCGTGCTCTTCGACGGTGCCGACGGCGCTGCGCTTCTCGACCCCGAACGCCTGGCCGCCGCGGCCGCCCGCGTCGGGGCGACCTCAGTGGCGCCGCCCGACGTGGCGCCGGGGCAGGCGACACCCGCCGCCGACGTGGCGCGCCTCGGCGACGGGGACACCACGCACCTGTGCGCGCAGGACGCCGACGGCCTGGGGGTGTCGCTGACGCAGTCCAACGCGCTGGACTTCGGGTCGCACCTCGTCGAGCCCGCCACCGGTGTCTTCCTGCACAACCGCGGCGTCGGCTTCTCGCTCGAACCGGCCCATCCGGCCGAGGTGGGACCGGGACGGCGGCCGCCGCACACCCTCTCGCCGATGCTCGTCACGAACACCAACGGGGCCCTGACCCACCTGGTGGGGGCCATGGGCGGCGACGCCCAGCCGCAGATCCTCGTGCAGCTCCTGGCCCGCCTTCTGCTGGCCGGCCACGACCCGGCGACCGCCATCACCGCGCCCCGCCTCACCCTCGACGCTCCCTCCGCCGGGCCGTTCCGCCTGTGGTGGGGGGAGGACCTGACCGTGCTGGTGGAGGCGGACGCGCCCCCGGGGTGGCGGCCCGGCCTGACCCGGCACGGCCACCGGGTGCGGACCATCGGCGCCTTCGACCCCGTGGCGGTCGGCTGCGCCCAGATCATTCAGACCGAGCGTGATGCCACGGGCGACCGCCTCCTGGTGGGGGCGTCGGACCCGCGCAGCCCCGCCGGCGCTGCCCTGGGCCGGTGACGGGGTGAGCCGGGCCGCCGGTGACCCGCTGACGATCGCGTCACTGGCCAAGCAGGTCCCGCTGGCCGAGTCGCTCCGGCTCGACGGTGGCCGGCTGGTCCGCGCCGGCGTCGGCGTCGGCGTCGAGATGAACCCGTACTGCCGCCGGGCGGTGGCCGAGGGGGTGACGCTCGCCCGGGACACGAGCGGCACCTGCACCGTGGTGACGCTCGGCCCACCCGGCGCCGAGGACGTCCTGCGCGAGGCGGTGGCGTGGGGCGCCGACTCGGGGCTCCACGCCTGTGACGCTGCCTTCGCGGGCTCCGACACCCTGGCCACGGCGCGCGCCCTAGCCGCCGTGCTGCGCGCCGCCGGCCCGTTCGACCTCATCCTCCTCGGGCGCAACTCCATCGACGGGGAGACCGGGCAGGTCGGTCCCGAGCTGGCCGAGCTGCTCGACCTGCCCTTCGCCAGCGGGGTCCGCCGGCTGCAGGACAAGGGCCCGGTCTGGCACCTCGAGCTCGAGCACGACGACGGGTCGCAGGAGGTGGAGCTGGCGCTGCCCGCGGTGCTCTCGGTGGCCGAGCGCCTCTGCGACCCGTGCAAGGTCGACCTGGCGGGCCGGGCCGCCGTGGCACCGGCACGGCTGACCCGGATGGACGCCCCCGCGCTCGGCCCCGGGCCCTGGGGAGAGGCGGGCAGCCCGACGACGGTCGGGGCGACGCGGGCGATGGAGCACACGCGCGCCATGCACGTCCTCGACGGTCCCGTCGACGCGCAGGTCGCCGAGGCCGTGCGCGAGCTCAGCCGACGCGGCGCCTTGACGCCGCCCGCCGGCCCGGCGGCTCCGCCGCCGGATGACGACCGGGCCGCGGACCGTGGTGCCGCCCGGATCATCACCGTCCTCGCCGAGCCCGGCCGTCAACGGGTGTCCGAGGAGCTCCTCGGCGCGGCGGCGCGCCTCGGGGACGAGGTGGGCGCGGCCGTCCACGCCCTCTGTCCGGCCGCGGCGGACGCCGCTCCATGGGGTGCCGCGGACACCGCGGCGCTGGGAGCGGCGGGGGCCGATCTCGTGCTGGTGCTGCGCGGCTCCGGCGTCGCCGAGGACGTGGCCGACGCGCTCGCCGCCTCTGTCCGGGAGACGGCGCCGTGGGCGGTTCTCGCCCCGAGCACCGCGTTCGGCCGCGAGGTGGCAGGCCGCGCCGCGGCCGCCACGCACTCGGGACTGGTGGGCGATGCCGTCGCACTGTCCGCGCGCGACGACGTCCTCGTGGCGGCCAAGCCCGCGTTCGCCGGCGCGCTCGTGGCCGACATCACCGCCCGCAGCGCGACGCAGATGGTGACCGTCCGCCCGGGCGTGCTGCCGTTGCCGCGGCCGCGGCCGGGGCGCTCTGTCCCCGTCCTGACGCGGTCGATCGGCCTCCGGGGACGGGTCCGGGTGCTCGCGGAGCGGCGAGACGACGACGTGGAGACGCTGGCCAGGGCGCCGGTCGTCATCGGCGTGGGGACCGGGGTGGCGCCGGAGGAGTACGAGGAGCTCAGCCCGCTCGCCGCCGTGCTGGGAGCCGAGCTCGCCGCCACCCGCAAGGTCACCGACAAGGGGTGGGCGCCCCGCGCCCGCCAGGTCGGCATCACGGGCCGCTCCATCGCCCCGGCGCTCTACGTCGCCGTCGGCCTCAGCGGAAAGTTCAACCACATGGTCGGGGTGCGGGCGGCGGGGACCATCCTGGCCATCAACGCGGACCGGCACGCCCCGGTCTTCGAGCACTGCGACGTGGGCATCGTGGGTGACTGGCACCAGGTCGTCCCCCAACTGCTGGAGGCACTGCGCCGGGTCACACCCCGGCGCGACAGCGCGACGATCAGTTGAGGGCCGCGCCGGCGGCCGTGCGCACCGTCGCCACGACCTCGTCGTTGGAAGCACCGGGCCCGAGCACAGCGGCCACGCCGTCGGCCATCAGCACGTCGACGTCGGCCGGCGGGACGATGCCGCCGATGACGACGGGCGTCTCGAGGCCGGCGGCACGGAGCGCACCGACGACCGCCGGCGCCAGCGTGAGATGGGCGCCGTTGTGCATGGAGACGCCGACGACGTCGACATCCTCCTGGGCCGTCATGGCGGCGATGCTCTCGGGTGACTGGCGCAGCCCGGCGTAGACGACCTCGCATCCGGCGTCGCGCAGGATGCGCGCCACCACCCGCAGCCCCCGGTCGTGACCATCGAGACCGACCTTGGCCATGAGGACGCGCAGCGGGCGCTCCGTGCCGGTCATGGCGGACATGCTAGGCCCGCGTCCCGCAGGCCCCGGTGCAGCGGAGCGCTCAGGCCTCGGTGTCGGCCCGCTCCACAACGCGCTGCCGGCGGACTTCTCGTACCCGGTGCCAGATCACCAGCGCCACGGCGACCACGGCGAGCGCGCCAAGGACGTACCCGGCGAAGCTGAATGCCTTGAGCACATGGTTGTAGCTGCTGCCCAGGCTGTACCCCAGCGCGCACAGAGCGGTGCACCAGACCGCACAGCCGATGACGGTGAAGACGGCGAACTTGGGGAGCGCCATCTCACCCAGCCCGGCGGCGAAGGAGACGAACGAGCGGAGCAGCGGGATGAAGCGCCCGAAGAGCACGACCGGCTCCCCCCGGCGCGCGAACCAGGCCTCGGCGCGGTCGAGATCCTTGTGGGTCAAGAGGACGTACTTCCCCACCCGGTCGACGAGGGTTCTCCCGCCGAAGCGGCCGATGGCGTAGCCCGCCGCCGATCCGAGAAACTCACCGAGTATCGCCACGACGATCACCACGGCGAGCTGGAGCGGCTTGACCCCGCTCACCTGCCCGCTGGCCAGGACGCCCCCGTAGATCAGGGCGAGCTCGGCGCCCACCGGGAGGCCCATGGCGGAAATGAAGCTCAACGCGAAGATGGCCCCGTACCCGGCCGACCTGAGAAACTCCTCCACTCCTACCCCGCTTCCGCCGTCGGCACGGGGTCATCTTTGGCGCGTCGAACCCAGATCGCAACTCGCCCGGCCGGGCGCTTCCATCGACCGCCGGGGAATCCGATGCCGTAGGGTGACGCCGCCGGCCCGACCGAGAGGGAAACGTTGCTCTTCATCGAATACGACGTCACAGCACAGGGTGCGATCGAGGTCGTCGCCCTCATCAACGCCGTGGAAGAGAACGGCGACGACGCCGACGGCACGGACTGGCTGGCCTGGCGCGTTGCCGAGTTCGACGACGACGGCCTCGGTTGCGTGGGTGTCCCTGCGCCGCAACTCGCTCTGATGGAGCGGACCGAGGATCCTGACGAGCTCCGCTCCATCGTCGAGCGCGTCATTCTGGCCGACCGCGCCACGAAGGAACGCGCACCGCGGTGAGCACCACCCGTTCGCAGCTCTACCGCTTCGCCCGCGACCTCGGAAACGTCGAGGCGGTCGAGCACGGCTACAGCCGAGCCGGGTTGTCGGGCGCGGCCAGCGGCGCGGCACAGCGGCAGGCGCGCCGGGTCATCTACCGGGAAGGCAACCGCCAGATCAACCATTTCGTCCGCGCCATCGGCCTCGGGCCACGTCGCCGCTGAGCTGATTCTCGACGGCACCGACCGAGCGGAGCCGACAGAAGCGCGGTCTACTATGTCGGCGCGACGGTGGACGCGGCACGGACCTGCGGACACATGGCGAGGACTGACATGACGAGGACTGACAGGACGAGGACTGGGAGTACGGATGGAAGACAGCAAGGCCAAGAAGCTCCTCAGCGTTGAGCGACGCCGCGTGGAGGGGTTGCTCGAGGGCATCGAGGTGGCCGGGGTGGACGACCGGACGGCCGCCGACCAGGAGGGCGAGATGTACGACTCGGCCGAGCCCCTGACGACGGAGGGCACGGACGACGCGGTGCGAGCCGAGCTCGAAGAGCGCTTGGCCGCCGTCGGCCGGGCGGAGCAGCGCGTAGAGGCCGGCACGTACGGCATTTCCGTCCGCAGCGGGCAACGGATACCCGACGCCCGTCTCGAAGCAGATCCGACTGCTGAGCTCACGGTCGAGGAAGCCGCCGAAGGGCCGGGTCTCAACTCTCTTTCGTAGGTTCTCCGTGCTCGGCGTTGGGCAGGCCCCGGCGCCAGTAGGCCTTGCCCGAGATCTGATCAGGCTGCAGTCCCCGTTCGGTCAACGTCCGGGTGACCCCGCGGACGACGCCGGCCTCGGCGGCGACGTACACGTGACCGACGCCGGTGGGAAGGTCCACGCCGGCGACCGCCTCGAGCAACGGGTCAGGATCGCCCGGTACCGATCGGCCGGACCGGTCGAGCCAGTGCAGATTGAGTCGATCGGCGCGTGACGCCTCTGGCTCCTGCTCGTCGGCGGGACCGTCGACCTCGAGCAGCGCGATCGCCGTGGAACCGGCGGGGAGCGCCTCGATCATTGCCAGCGTCCCCGGCATTCCCGTCTCGTCACCCACGAAGAGGTGCCAGTCGGCGTCCGAGCGGAGCGTGATTTTGCCGCGTGGCCCGATGGCGTCGATGCGGTCGCCCGTCCCGGCAGCAGAGATCCAATCCGTTCCGGGGCCCTTCCCGTGGAGAGAGACGTCGACGACCACCTTTCGCTCGGCAGCGTCGAAGTTCCGTATGGTGTAGCGGCGGTTCACCACCTTGTCGCCGGCCAGTGGCACCCGCAGCATCAGGTCCTGGCCCGGCGCGCACTGCAGCCCTTCGATGCCGGGGGCCGTCACCACCACTCGGCGGAAGGACGGGCTCAGTGCGCCCGCCTCGATCACCTCGAGGTGCCAAAGGGCGGCGTCGGCGAGGGGTCCCCCGGGGCGACCCACCATGTCGAGCAAGCGATCCGTAGCCATGTGCTGCTGGTTTACCAGGAATTCCTGCCGCCCCGTCCCCCAGTCCCGCGGTGGGTCACCCACGACCACCCGCACACGAGCCAGGTTCTGGAGCCGCGCGAAGGGTCCCGACGTCGTCCCGTCCCCCCGGGCCACGACACGCACTGCGGGGAAGGAGGTCCCGGTCTCGGGGAAGGAACGACGGCGCTCCACGACCACCTTCGGGGCCGCAGCGACGGGCTCCGCCTCCAAAAAAAATGGACGGAACCGTCGAAGTCCCAGGCAACCTCCGTGATTACCCCCGTCCCCTCGGGGACCGCCGCCACGGCACGGAACGTGAGCTCGTCCCCCGTCGTGCCGTCTGCACGCAGACCGCCGTTCACCGTGAGCGAGACCACGGGCTGAATGCCCCGTCGCCGTGTCGCATCTGCGGGCACGACTACCTGCCCGTCGACCACCTCGTCGCTCGTGCTCGCCGGCGGCGCGACACCTTCCTCCACCGACCGGCTCAGATCCCGCAGGGCCTGTTGCAGCACGCCGAGGTAGCTGACCGTGTGCAGAGGGCTCTCCTGGAGCTCGTCGTCTCCGTGCAGCGCGTTGTCCGTGAACCAGAGCCGGAAGTGGTCGTCGATGGCGTCGCCCAGGTGCTCCCGCACCTTGCTGCGGTATCAGTCGGCCTGCCACGGGAGGGCTTCCCGGTCGAGCAACGACTCGACCACGATCATCTTTCCCTCGAAACGACCCGATTGGACCGATCCGGCTGCGGCCGCGGCGAACAACGGACCGAGCACGAGCGGCCGCTGCGGATAGATCGGCGAACCATCCCGGTTCCGGAATTGATCCCAGACCTCGAAGTCGTCGCCCTCGGACACCTGGTGCCGGTGGTAGGTCTCGGCGGCGAGGTAGCCGCTGTTGTCGATGGTGACCGTGTCACCAGGTCGGATCTGCACGACGGTGGCCTCTCCCCCGGGCCCGAACACGGCCACGTCGTCGACGACCGACAGCAGACCGACCCTCGCCCCAGCCGCAGCGCCCGAGTGCACGTAGAGATCGGCGCCGCGCACGTCGACGGGCGGGACGCCCGACAGCCGGACTCCGATGGGAACCGGTGCCGGGTCGCCCGACCCGCGCCACGCGGTGTCGACACCACCGCGGGCCTGGCCCGGATGTCTGCCTATGGAACCAGCCGGCGCAGAGGCCTCCGCCTCGGTGACGACGGCCAGTATCGCGAAGTCCTGCGTGACGCGGTCGCGCCGCAGCGAGTGGGGCGGCTCGTACCCCAGATAGCCCGGCTTGGCCCAGAAGTCCTCGAAGTAGGTCGGGTCCGCTGCGACGAGCCCGCGGTACAGAACCGGGAACGCGTGCATCCCCATGGTGCGGTGACCGAACCAGGAACGCGGCGGAAATCCCATGCGGGTCACCTCGGTGAGGGCGTCTCGTTCCTCGGCATCGAGGTCCTCGAACATGTCACCGCTCCCACCGGGTTCGACGGCATCGACGATCTGATCGAACCGGTTGCGCAGAATCCGCTGGGCGTGCATCCGGACCGTGAACATGTTCGGTATCGCCATCGGTGACCCGATGACATAGGGGACGAAGCCGTCCCAGATACCCGAGGTGTTCTCGGCGCTCCCTATGGTGCGGAAGCCCGCGCCACTTCCTCCGTAGGCGTAGCCGTAGGGCCGGTGGTCGCCGTACATCTGGGCGGCGACGACCCGCGCCTGCTGGGCGCATGCGGCGTTGGCCCGGTAGGCCGCAATGGTCGGGTCGACCGCCGACCCCAGTTGACCTGACGCCCCACCTCCGTTCGTCTCCAGGAAACAGCCACCGCTCGAGATCGCGAAGCCGATCCTGTCCTGGGCACCGGTCGCCCCTCTTGCGCGAGGTGCTCGCTGTCGGGCACCGGCGTGATGTGCTGGAAGAATCGTCCCTCGTAGGCAGCCGCGGGCGGGAAGTAGATCGAAAAGCGGGTCTCGGTGTCGGCGAAGCCGCCATGCGCGTACCGATGGCGGACCGGGACGTCCCTCCACTCGTCGAGGTCGACGTAGCGCTGCATGAACAGCGGGTCGATGCCGTGGGGTCGGATCGAGTCGGCCATGTCGGTACGGTACCGGCAGAATTCTCGGCGTTTCGGCGCCGCCGTGAGGCTCCCGCTGGAGAGTCCGCTCCTACGCGTTCGTTGCGCCGGCGGGAGCGGCCGGCGCCGCCGGGGGCGCGGCCGCGGCTGTCTTGTCGGCCGGCGTGATCCAGATGGCGACGACATACGACACGACGACCGCCACGATCACCACCGGCATGAGGGCGACGGCGTCGGAGATGAAGAGGAGGCTCGGGAGGAGCACGGCGGTCATCGGCATCTTCAGCGCGCCGGCCACCATGGCCCCGACGCCCATGGCCGCACCGGCGACCACGGGCAGCCCACCGACGTGGGAAAGCGCGATGCCGCCGGCCGCGCCGATGAACATGCTCGGGAAGATCGGACCTCCTCGAAATCCGCTGAGCGAGATGGCGTAGGCCAGTCCCTTGCAGACGATCAGCAGCAGGAGGGCGCCCACGGTCCAGCCGGCCGCCTGCTGGACGAGAGTCGGCAACGCCGACTGGCCGGAGAACAGCACCGCTGAAGAACCGTGAGTGGTCCCGGCCGCGAAGGCGACAGCGAGCCCCCCGACCGCCAAGCCGGCCACCGGAGTGAGCACGATGCGCTGGCGCTGCACGAGCGCGCGCAGCAGGGACGCCAGCCTGAAGATGGCGGTGGCGACGATCGCGGAGCCAAGACCGATGACGATCGCCCAGAGGAACTCCGATCCGGTCGGCGACCCGACGTGGGGCAGGGGGCCCACGTTCAGGGAAAAGGTCCCGAAACCGGTCAGATTGTCGAGGCCCACGAAGATCAGGGCACCCACACCCGCCGAGAGCAATCCGGGGACCAGCACCAACTCCATCATCGGGCCCCCCAAACCCGCCATCTCCATCAGGAGGAAGGCGCCGACGATGGGCGAGCCCAGGAGCGTGGCGATGGCGGCAAAGCTCCCGGCGACGCCGATCACGAGCGCTGCCATCGGTGGCGCGTCCCGCTTGAACAAGTGCACCGCAAGGACACCGAGCCCGCTCCCGATTGCGATCAAGGGAGCCTCGGGACCCAACACGGCACCAAGGCTCAGCGTGGCGAAGGCCGCAGCCACGATGCCGAAGAGCTCGAGGGGTGGCACCGGTCCCCCCGCCTTGAAGCCCTCCGAAGGTTCATGACCCCCCGTACCGGGCAGGTAACGGATGGCCAGGGCGACGAGCAACCCGCTCAAGGTCAGCCATGGCAGCGGCCACCACAGCGGCTCCCCATGGAACCCGACGCTGGTGGGGAGATCGACGAAGATCTCGTGTTGGAGCTTGGAGACGGCGTCCAGGAAGAAGTACGCAACCGCCGCCACGGGAACACCGATGACGGCTCCGACGAGGAGCAGCACGACGTAGCTCCGGGACCTGATGATTGCCGTCGGGTCCGGCGCCGCTGCCGGTGCCGGCCCGGCCGAGGCAGCCGGGTCGGTCACTGTCCCCTCCTACGACGGTTCATCGGGCCTCAGCCTTGCACCATCGCCGCGCACGGACGGCCGAGCCATGGCGGAGAGACTATTGAGCAGGCGTGCGTGCTTGGCGGATGCCGAGGAGGAGCCGGAGCC
>Ga0302314_10012439_pt1 | contig 14729 bp, 9 predicted proteins | sample III_Palsa_N2_3_FD_200533 | JGI IMG/M metagenome (GOLD analysis project Ga0302314, IMG submission 200533) | Peat permafrost microbial communities from Stordalen Mire near Abisko, Sweden - III_Palsa_N2_3 | ecosystem: Environmental > Terrestrial > Soil > Palsa > Peat permafrost | place: Sweden... | reverse complement strand
TGACGCTCAACGTGGCGCCGCTCCGGTGGATCACATGGAGGTCGGGATCGCTTCCCGATCGCACCGCCCGGCAGGTCGGGCACGTCCCGCATCCGCCATCGGGGCACAGCAGGGCAGCGGCGAACGCATACGCGGCGACCAAGCCTCCGTTCCCCGCCGCTCCCACGAACAGGTAGGCGTGCACCGGTTGCACCGCGGCGGCGCGCAGCGCGGCGACCGCATGTTCCTGACCCACCACCTCCTCGAAGAGAGCCGGTGCCGGTTGAGCGCCCGGCGGAAGAGCGCTCATCGACCGGTTCCCACCGGAGGTTGTCCCAGCCGCTCGTGCACGACCGAGACGATATGTGCCGTCAGCGACGACGGATCCATGGTCCCGTCGACCACAACCCAGTGCGCGGGGTCCGCCGCGGCGAGGGCCAGGAATCCGTCGCGCACCAGCTGGGCGAACGCGGGGCCCAGGCGCTCGAGCCGATCGGGGGCGCTCTGGGCCAGGCGCGACTGGGCCACGGGTACCGGCACGTCGATGACTATGGAGAGATCGGCGGCCACGCCGTCGGCGGCCCACTCGACGACCCGGCGCAGCTCGGCCACGTCCAGCCCACGCCCGTAACCTTGATACGCCAACGTCGAACCAGAATAGCGATCGCTCACCACCCACTCCCCGGCCGCCAGCGCGGGTGCGAGAAGGAGCGCCACATGCTCGGCCCGGTCGGCCGCCATCAGGAGGGCCTCCGCCCGCAGTGAGACGGGCGGCGAGTCGGGCACCAGGAGGATCTGACGCAGGGCGGCGCCGACTGGTGTCGCCCCGGGCTCATGGGTGAGCCGGGCGCCCAACGCGGCGGCCAGTGCCGCGGCCTGCGTCGACTTCCCACAACCATCGATCCCTTCGAGCGCGAGCAAGCGGCCCGGTGCGGCCATGTCAGAAGGGATCGAGGGGCTCGGCCCGCTCGGCCGCTACTTTCTTCGTTGCGCCGGCCTTCTTGGCCCCGGTCGCCTTCTTGGCGGCCGCCTTGCGGGTGCCGGCCGCCTTCTTCGCCCCACCCGCCTTCTTGGCCGTGGTCGATTTCTTGGCCGCCTTCTTGGTCGCGCCGGCCCGCTTGGCCCCGGCCTTCTTGCGCGTGGAGGGTCCGGCCGCCCGCCGCTCGGCCAGCAACTCGGCCGCTCGCTCCATGGTGATCGACTCGACGTCATCGCCCTTGCGCAGCGACGCGTTCGTCGTCCCGTCGGTCACGTACGGCCCGAAACGGCCCTCTTTGACCACGACGGGCAGCTGCGTGGCCGGGTCCGGCCCGAGCTCGCGCAGGGGCGCGGCCGCGGTGCGGCCGCGGCGCTGCTTGGGTTGGGCGAAGAGCGCCTGGGCTTCGGGAAGCGTGACCGTGAGAATCTGGTCTTCGCTGGTCAGGCTGCGGGTGTCCGACCCCTTCTTCAGGTAGGGGCCGAACTTCCCGTTGTGGGCCACCACCTCTTCCCCGCTCTCGGGGTCGGTCCCCACGGTGCGCGGGATCCGCAGGAGCTCGAGCGCCTCGGCGAACGAGAGCGTCGCCGGATCCATGGTGGAGAAGAGGGACGAGGTGCGCGGCTTGCCTGCGCCCTCGCCCGCGTCGCCCAGCTGGACGTAGGGCCCGAATCGCCCGGCCTTGACCGACACCTCCAACCCGGATTCGGGATGGGTGCCGAGGACGCGGTCGTTGGTCGGAGCCGCCAGCAGCTCCTCGGAGCGGGCCACGGTCAGCTCGTCGGGAGCCATGTCCTCGGGCAACGAGGCCCGGTCGTCGCCACGTTGGAGGTACGGCCCGTAGCGGCCGACGCGCGCCACAATGGGCACGCCGTCGTCCCCGGCCCCGATGGGGATGGAGTTGATCTCCCGGGCGTCGATGTCCCCCAGGTGCGCCGCCACGTTTGCCTTCAGGCCCAGCGACCGTCCGTTGCCGTCACCCGCGCCATCCGCGGGCGCGGTGACCCCGGGCGACGAGGTCCCGAAGTAGAAGCGGGAGAGCCACGGCAGCGACTCCTCACGGCCCGAGGCGATCTCATCGAGGTCGTCCTCCATGCTGGCCGTGAAGCCGTAGTCGACGAGCTCGCCGAAGTAGCGCTCGAGCAGGCCGACGACGGCGAACGCCGTGAAGCTCGGCACGAGGGCCGTCCCCTTCTTCCAGACGTAGCCCCGATCGAGAATGGTGGCGATCACGCTGGCGTACGTCGAGGGTCGACCGACGCCGAGCTCCTCCATCGCCTTGACCAGCGAGGCCTCGGTATAGCGGGCGGGCGGCTGGGTGGTGTGCGATCCCGGCTCGAAGGCGCTCCCTTCGACCACGTCGCCGACGGCCAGCGCAGGGAGGACCACCTCGCGGTCCGCCAATTCGGCGTCGGGATCGTCTTCGCCTTCGACGTACGCCCGCAGGAACCCGGGGAAGGCGATGACCCTTCCGCTGGCGGAGAACTCGGCCACCTCTCCGACGGCCACCGCGTTCGGCGCGCCATCGGACCCTGTCGCGGGGACGTCGGCCACCAGGCGGATCTGGGCACTCGTCCCGGTGGCATCGTTCATCTGCGAAGCCACGGTGCGCTTCCAGACCAACTCGTACAGGCGGAGCTCGTCGCCCGACAGCGCCCGCCCCGCCTGCTCGGGTGTGCGGAACGTCTCGCCGGCCGGGCGGATCGCCTCGTGTGCCTCTTGCGCGTTCTTGACCTTGCGCTCGTAGCGTCGCGGTTTGTCAGGCACATAGGCGTCGCCGTACATCTCGCGGGCCTGGGAGCGAGCTGCCGTGAGCGCCTGGTCGGACAACGTCGTCGAGTCCGTCCGCATGTAGGTGATGAAGCCCTGCTCGTAGAGGCGTTGCGCCACCTGCATGGCCCGCTGGGCACTGAAGCGCAACTTGCGCCCGGCTTCCTGCTGCAGGGTCGAGGTCATGAAGGGCGCCGCCGGCGAACGCCGGAACGGCCTCTCCGTGACGGCGCTGACGGTGAAGGACTGGCCGGCCAGCGCCGAAGCGACCGCCGTCGCTTCCTCCTCGACCAGGACCCGTACCGATCCCTTGCTGGTCTGCACGCCGTCGTCGTTGAAGTCCTTGCCCGTGGCGACCGCGGTGCCCCCCAGCGACACCAGTGCGGCGCCGAACGTCGACGGCGTATCGGCATGGGCGAACGTCCCGTCGATGCCCCACCAGGTGGCGGAGTGGAACCGCATGCGCGCCCGCTCCCGCTCGACGACCATGCGGGTGGCGACGCTCTGCACCCGGCCCGCCGAGAGCCTCGGCATGACCTTTCGCCACAGCACCGGTGAAACCTCGTAGCCGTACAGGCGGTCCAGGATCCGCCGCGCCTCCTGGGCGTCGACCAGGCGTCGGTCGAGATCCCGCCACTCCTCTACGGCGCGGGCGATCGCCTCCGGGGTGATCTCGTGGAAGACCATGCGCTTGACCGGCACCGTGGGCGACAGCACCTCGAAGAGATGCCAGGCAATTGACTCGCCTTCCCGGTCTTCGTCCGTGGCGAGGTAGAGCTCGTCCGCGTCCTTGAGCAGCCGTTTGAGATTGGCCACCACCGACTTCTTCGAGGCCGACACGACATAGAGGGGCTTGAACCCGTTGTCGACATCGACGCCGAGCCGGGCCCATCCCTCGCCCTTGTAGGCCGCCGGCACCTCGTCGGCCCCCCGGGGGAGGTCGCGGATGTGGCCGATGGAGGATTCGACGATGAAGTCCGGGCCCAGGAGGCCCCCGATGGTGCGCGCCTTGGCGGGCGACTCCACGATCACCAGTGCCTTACCCATGGTGAGCCCGCTCGAGCATCAATTCGTCGTTCCGTTCGGTCCGCATGGTGCCGCAAGGTTGAGGGTCAGCCACACCCCTGTCAAGAGCAGGCCGCGGACGGCACGCTGCCACACGGGGGTTGTGCGCGGTGCCCCCCAGGTCAGTCGCCTCCGACCGCTGAAACGGCCGCCGGCGGGTCAACGGCCGTGGCATCGCCATCCATGGCCTCGGTGGCCCGCTTGGAGAACGCCAGGGCGCCGAGGAGGATCACCAGCGCCACGGCGGCGATGGCATAGCGCTCACCGTTGTGGTGGCGCAGCGAGATCACGGCCGGCAGGATCAGCAACGAGACCAGGTTCATCACCTTGATCATCGGGTTGAGCGCCGGGCCGGCGGTGTCCTTGAACGGGTCACCGACGGTGTCGCCGATGACGGCCGCCTTGTGCGCCTCGGAGCCCTTGCCGCCCTCGTTGCCGTCCTCGATGTACTTCTTGGCGTTGTCCCATGCCCCACCGGAGTTGGACAGGGTGTTGGCCATCAGTTGGCCCGTCAGGATGGCCCCGGCCAAGAAGGCGCCGAGGGCCAGGTAGTTGATCCCGAAGCCGACGATGACCGGGGTCAAGATGGCGAGCAGCGCCGGGGTGGCCAGTTCCCGCTGGGCCGCGGCCGTGCAGATGGAAATGACCCGGCCGTACTCCGGCTTCTCCGTGTAATCCATGATCCCGGGGTGCTCGCGGAATTGGCGCCGCACCTCGAGGACCACCGTGCCCGCCGAACGCCCGACGGCCCGGATGGCCAGGGATGAGAAGAGGAAGGCGATCGAGCCTCCGATGAGCAGGCCGATGAACGTGGTCGGATTGGCCACGTTGATCTGGATGATCGAGAAGAGCTTCGCACCCGTGGCGTGCAGGCTCGGGATCTGTTCCCCGATGGTCTCGATAAAGGACGCGAAGAGCGCGACCGACGCGATGACGGCGGAGCCTATGGCCACACCCTTGGTGATGGCCTTGGTGGTGTTGCCGACGGCGTCGAGGCTGACCATGATCCGCTCGGCCTCGCCGGAGAACTCGCCCGACATCTCGGCGATGCCCGCCGCGTTGTCCGAGACGGGACCGAAGCTGTCCTCGGAGACCACCATGCCCGCCGTGGCGAGCAGCCCGATACCGATGAGCGCGACCAGGTAGAAGGTCAGCTCGATGTTGCCGTCACCGAGACCGATGGCCACCCCGAGCGCGATGGCGATGGCGATGATGGCCCACACCGACGACTCGAGGCCGATCGAGATGCCTGACAACACCGCGGTGGCCGGGCCTGTCCTCGTCGACGCCGCGATCTCTTTGACCGGGCCGCGTTCGGTGGAGGTGAACTGCTCGGTGATCTGGCTGGCCACGAGAGACAGGACCACGCCGGTCAACACGGCGTAGAACACCTTGAGGTCGTGCACGTAGTACTGGGCCACCAGGAACGCGCCGATGACCGTCAGCAACGCGGCCAACCAGAAGCCGCGGTTGATCGGGGCCAGTGCGTTGCGGTCCTTGTTCCGGGCCTTGACCACGAGCACGCCGATAACCGAGGCGAAGATCCCGATGGCCGGAACGATGAGGGGGAACAGCACGGCCGGTGTGGGATTGACGTGGTGGCCGTGCTTGAGGAGCGTGTTGAACGCGGAATAGCCGAGGATCAGCGAGGAGATGATCGTGATCTCGTAGGACTCGAAGAGGTCGGCCGCCATGCCGGCGCAGTCACCCACGTTGTCACCCACGTTGTCGGCGATGGTCGCCGCGTTGCGGGGGTCGTCCTCGGGGATGCCCGCCTCCACCTTGCCCACGAGGTCGGCGCCGACGTCGGCCGCCTTCGTGAAGATGCCGCCGCCGACTCGCATGAACAGAGCCAGGAGCGAGGCGCCGAAGGCGAACCCGATGAGGACGGCGGTGGCCGAATTCTGGAAGATCAGGACGATGGCGGTGGCGCCGAGCAGGCCCAGGCCGACACAGAGCATCCCGGTCACCGCCCCGGTCCGGAAGGCCACCCGCAGGGCGCCGGCCATGCCGCCGCCCTTGGAGGCGGCGGCGGCCGTGCGCACGTTGCCCCGCACGGCGATGCTCATGCCGATGAAGCCGGTGAGGCCGGAGAAGGCGGCTCCGAAGAGGAAGCAGATGACGCGGTAGAGGCCGTCCTGCTGGAAGCTCAGGGCGAGGTCCCCGTCCGGCTTCACCACCTTCGTGGCGGTGAAGAAGATCAGTATGGCCAGGGGCACGACGATGATGGCGATCGTGCGGAACTGCCGCTTCAAGAACGCCTCGGCCCCTTCCTGGACCGCCAGGGCGATTTCCTTCATCTTGGGCGTACCGGTGTCCGCCGCCAGAACGTTGCGGGCCAGCAGGAGACCCGCCGCGATCCCGACAACACCGGCCCCAAGGCAGATGTACAGCCAGGTCTTGTCCGCTCCACCAAGGTGGAAATTCTGGTATCCACCGTTGCCTGCAGCGAGGAGGTTGATCATTCCTGGTGTGCCCTTTCTGTTTCGGTCCGTCTACTTCCGGCGTGGCGATGACAGGCCGTCCCACCCTGCGGTACGGCAACTGTCACGGCCCAAACCGGAGATCGATGCTGTATTCCCTGGTCGGAGGCGCGCACTGGTGAGGCACCCAACGACGGGCCGGGGGGCACGTTAGGCCACTGTGACAGGGTGGAGCAAGCACGGCCGTAGGGGTTCAATCCCCGGCCGAGTCCTGTTCGGCCCCCGCCACCAACTCGAACGATGGGTTGAGCATGGCCGGGCGCCTCCCCCAGGCCCCCACCATGCCCTCGGCCACGAGGCGTGCGCCGGGCTCGATTCCGGCGATCTTCGGCCGACCCTGGAAGACCAGCAACAAGCCGCCGGTCCCGTCGCTCAGGACACACTCGAGGTTGGACGTGCCGGCCCTCGGCTGCACCCGGACCGATTTCACCCGCCCGGCCACCTTGACCCTCTGGCGAGACTTGACGTTGGCAATCGGCGTGGTGGTACCGGCCCGGCGGGCCAATGCTGCGTCGGCCTGGGAGACGGCGTTCGCCTTGCGCTGGTTGTCCCTGCGACCCACTCCCCGATCGACACCCGTGCGACCTTCCGCGTCGATCGGTGGGAGGCCGGACGCGTCGGACGTGGTCTCCTCTTCCTCGCTCGACGTGCTGGTGAGTCGCGCCTCCTGCACCGACTCGCCGTACGAGCGCACCTTCTCGCCGAAGCGTCCTGGCAGGTTGTAGGGAATGATGGTGGCGCTCACGTGGGGTACCTGGGACAGCACGCCGGCGATCTTGTCGGCTGTGCGATCGTGCAGGAACCGCTGCCAGATCTGCGAGTAGCCCCGGCGAGGCAGCAGGACGGTGCACTCGGTGTCGCCGTCGAGGGTGGCGTCGGCCACGAGCTCTATGGCGGCGCGGCCGAGCCGTCGATCGGGGCACTCGATAATGTCCAGAGGAAGTCGGGCCAGGCCCACGCGCCCCCACTCCTCTTCGAGCTCCCGGGCTTCCTTGGAGTCGATGTCGAAGTGCACGGCGCGCAGGTCGTCAGGAGTCAGCGTGCGGGCGTACTGCAGGGCGCGGGCGGTGGCCATATCGAGCCGGTCGACCAGGACCACGACGACGTGACGGCGCAGGATGGGCGCCTCGGATGCCTTGACCGCGCCCGTCTCGAGCAGGACGGCCTCGCGGTCGTACTGGCGGTGCAGGCGGATCAGGCCCACGTAGAGCAGCGGTCCCACGACGACGATCAACCAGGCGCCCTCGGTGAACTTGGCCACGGCGAAGATCAGCACGACGATGCCCGAGACAAACGCCGAGAACCCGTTCACCACCATGCTGCGGCGCCAGTGCGACCCCTTTTCCGTGAGGTGGTGCTTCACCATCCCCGCGCCGGCCATGGTGAATCCGGTGAACACGCCGATGGCGTAGAGCGCCACCAGGCCGTCGACCTTCGCCTTGTAGGCCAGGACCAGGGCGATAGAGACCGCAGCCAGGACCAGGATCCCGTTGGAGAAGGCCAACCGGTGGCCCCGCCGGGTCAGCTGGCGGGGCAGATAGTGGTCGCCGGCCACGAAGTTGGCCAGGAAGGGGAAGCCGTTGAAGCTGGTGTTGCCCCCGGTGTAGAGGATGAGCAACGTGGCCAGCTGCACGACGAAGTAGATAAAGCCACGGCCGAAGACCGCCTGCACCTCCTGGGACACCACCGTGGGCGAGCCGGCGGCATAGGGCACGGCATGGGTCCAACGGGCCAGCAGAGTGGTGCCCAGCACCAGGAAGCCCAGCACCGAGCTCATGACGACCAGGGTCTGGCGGGCGTGCACCGAGGCCGGACGCCGGAAGCTGCCCACCCCGTTGGAGATGGCTTCGAGCCCGGTCAGCGACGAGCCGCCGTTGGCGAAGGCGCGCAGGAGGGTGATGAAAGCCAGACCCATCAACAGGCCGTGGCCCGATGTACCCAGCTGTCCCCCGAAGATCTCGTTGCGGGGCGGGATGGGAATGTGGTGGAGCTGGCCGAGGGCCTCTTTGATGTAGCCGGCGATCACGACCGTGCCCAGCGACACCACGTAGAAGTACATGGGGAAGGCGAAGAACTTCCCGGCCTCGCGGATGCCGCGCAGGTTCCCGTACAGGAGCACCACCACCACGCCGACGGTGATGGCCACGGTGTCGAAGGTGTTGGCCAGGCTGGGTACCGCGCTGGTGAGGGCGGCGGTGCCGGCCGACGTCTGCACGGCGACCGTGACCGTGTAGTCGATGAGCAACGCCACGGCCGCAATCTGGGCGATCTTCGGTCCGAAGTTGTCGCGAGCCACCACGTAGGCGCCGCCGGCCTTCGTGTAGTACTGGATCACGTCGAGATACGACAAGGTGACGAAGAACAGGACCCCGAGGATGGCCAGGGTGATCGGCACGAGGAGGCTGAAGGCGGCCAGCCCGATGTAGGGCGTCATCTGGGTCAGCATCTCCTCGGTGCCGTAGGCCGATGACGAGATGCAGTCGGGAGCCAATACACCCAGAGCCGTCGGCCGGCCCAGGCGTTCGGAGCTGAGCTGTTCGGTGACGAGCGGGGGCCCGAGCAGCTTGTTCTTCAGCCGGTACCGGAGCCGCTCGGGTATGGCGCCAGCCGTGATTCCCGATAATGCAACCGGCGGCCGGGGACCTGTGCGGGACGCCACGGCGACAGCGTAGGAGGAAATGAAGGCGTGCTCCGGATGGTCCTCTTTGCACAGAGGCCGGTCGCGTGTTGTGCTGTGGCGTGCACGTGATCGTCGTTGGCTGTGGCCGGGTCGGATCTGGTCTGGCCGTTTCCCTCACCGCCCAGGGTCATTCCGTGGCCATCATGGACAAGAACGCCCGGGCCTTCCGGCGCCTGAAGGAATGGGACGGCCCGCGCATCATCGGCTCGGGGTTCGACCGCGACGACCTCGAGAAGGCCGGGGCCGTCGGCGCCGACGCGCTCGCCGCCGTGACGAGCGGCGACAACACCAACATCCTCACCGTGCGCATCGCGCGCGAGACGTACATGATCCCCAATGTGGTGGCACGCATCTACGACCCCCGCCGGGCCGAGATCTATCAACGCCTGGGCATCCCGACCGTGGCCACGGTCACGTGGACGATCGATCAGGTCCGCCGGCGCCTGCTCCCCGACGAGGACGCTGGTGACTGGTCGGACCCATCGGGGCAACTGACCCTGATCGACCGCTCGTTGCCCGATTCGTGGGCCGGACGGCCGCTGTCGGAGCTGGAGGAGCCCGGCCGGCTCAACGTGGTGGCGGTCACACGTTCGGGGGTGCCCCGGCTCGATGCCCGCGAGCTCGTCGGGCAAGCCGGGGACGTGTTGCACCTGGCGGTCATGCACGGGGCGCGGCTCGAGCTCGACCTCCTCCTCGACCCGGACCGCATCAAGTGAAGGTCGCCATCGCCGGGGCGGGCAGCGTCGGTACGGCCATCGCGGCCGACTTGTTCGCCAACGGCCACGACGTCATGGTGTTCGAGCAAGACCCCGATCTGGTCGAGCGCCTGCGCCCGACGCTGGCTATCACGTGGATCGCCGCCGACGCCTGCGAAGTGTCGTCGCTGGACGCGGCCGGGCTGTCCACGGTCGACGTCGTGGTGGCTGCTACCGGGGACGACGAGGACAACCTCGTGATCTCGTTGCTGGCCAAGCAGGAGTTCGCCGTCCCCCGAGTGGTGGCCCGGGTCAACCACCCGAAGAACCAGTGGCTGTTCAACGAGAGCTGGGGGGTGGACGTCTCGGTGAGCACGCCCCAACTTCTGACCGCCCTGGTGGAAGAGGCTGTCTCCGTCGGAGCGCTGGTCCGGCTCTTGCAGTTCCAGGGGGGCTCGGCACACCTGGTCGAGATCACATTGGCCGAGGACTCCCCCGCCAATGGCCTCGCCATCGCCGACCTGCCCTTCCCCCGGGACGGCGTCGTGGTTGCGGTGGTGCGGGCGGACCGGCTGATCGTGCCCCGGGGCGATACCGTCCTCATGTCCGGCGACGAGGTGCTGGTGCTGTCGACGGCCGACGCCGAAGATGCCGTGCACACCCTGTTCATTCAGGACTGACGATCCCCTCCGACATGCTGAACCGTCGCGGGAAGTTCCGCCAACGGTCACCCTGGTCGTTCTTCTGATCAGGGGCGCTTTAGCATGGTGGCTATGGAAGCCGCCTTCTTCGATCTCGACAAGACGGTCATAGATCGCGCCTCCATCGCCGCCTTCGGCCGGCCCTTCATGCGGGGTGGCCTGATCAACCGCCGGGTGGTCGCCCGTGCCGCGCTGTCCCAACTGATCTTCCTCTACTTCGGCGCCGACGAAGAGCGCCTGGTTCGCGTCCGCCAGTCGATGCTCGCCATGACCAAAGGGTGGGATCGGGACCAGGTACGCCAGATCGTGCGCGAGACACTGCTCGAAACCATCGAGCCGATCATGTACGCCGAGGCACTCGAACTGATGGAGCTCCACCGGGCCGCCGGGCACCGGGTGTACCTGGTGTCCGCTTCACCCGAGGAGATCGTGCTCCCGCTGACCGACATGCTGGGCGTCGACGGGGCCATCTGTTCGCGCGGAGAAGTCGACGACGAAGGTCGCTACACGGGCCGCATGGCGTTCTACGCCTACGGGCCGGAGAAGGCGACGGCGATGCGCGAGCTGGCCGAGCGCACCGGGATAGACCTGACGGCGAGCAGCGCCTACTCGGACTCGGCCACCGATCTACCGATGCTCGAAGCCGTCGGCAGGCCGGTCGCGGTGAACGCAGACCGCGCTCTGGCCAAGGTGGCGCGCGAACGAGGGTGGGAAACGCGGCAATTCACCAAACCGATCCGCCTGCGGGACCGGGTCGGGCGTACCACGCCCGTGGTGACGACGAGCCTGGCGGTGGCCGGCGCGGCGCTCATCTTGTGGCGTCGGGGCGTGCGGGGTCGCACGCCGGGAGGGCGCGCCGCAGCCTGATGCACCACGCGCGGCCGCCTCCGGCCGCGTCAACTATGTGGGTGCGTCAGCCTTGTGGATCAGGCGTCCCGCAGCCGCCGGACGGCGACGAGACCAAGTCCGAGAATCAGGGCTAGCAGCAGAAGCTTCTTCATGCGGCTCAGCCTAGCTGGCGCGACTCAGAAAGTCGCGACTCAGACGGTGAGGAGATCGCGGGCCCCGGTGTCCGATGAGGGGTGGCGCAACTTCGACATGGCGCGTGCCTCAATCTGACGGATGCGCTCACGGGTGAGGTTGAAATGCTCGCCCACTTCCTCGAGCGTGCGGGGCTCACCCCGGTCAAGGCCGAAGCGCAGGCGGAGGATCTCGCGCTCCCGCTCATCGAGCGGGGACAGGAGGCGGCCGATCTCGTCGGGCAGCAAGGAGACGGCCGCCACCTCGAAGGGGGACTCGGCCGAGCGGTCCTCGACGACGTCACCGAGCTCGGCGTCGCCGTCCTCGCGCAGGGGCTCGGAGAGGGACAGGGGCTCGGCGCGGAACCGGAGGGCCTCGACAAGCTTGTCCTCGGGCATTTCGACCTCGATGCCGAGTTCGGCCAGCGTGGCCGGGCGGCCGAGTTTGAGCTCCAGCCGGGCCTGCGCCTTCTGGACGCGGGCCAGGGTGTCGCCGGCGTGGACCGGGAGGCGGATGGTGCGACCCGTGTTGGCGATACCGCGGGTGATGGCCTGGCGGATCCACCACGTGGCGTAGGTGGAGAACTTGAAGCCCTTGCGCCAGTCGAACTTCTCGACGGCGTGCATCAATCCGAGGTTTCCCTCTTGGATCAGGTCGAGCAGTGGAAGCCCGGACGCCTGGTACTTCTTGGCGATCGACACCACGAGACGGAGATTGGACTGGACGAAGGTCTGCTGCGCCTGCTCGCCCTCAATCACCGCACGACGCATTTCTCGTCGCTTGGCGGTACTGAGTCCCTTGGGTGCCTTGGCAACGGCCGCCTCTGACTCCCGGCCCGCCTCGATGGCCTGGGCCAGACGAACTTCGTCGTCCTTTGTCAGCAGTGGATATTGCCCGATGTCGGTGAGATAGAGGCGGACGAGGTCCTCATCGTCGCGCTCAATACGTTCTTTGGCCAAAATGTGCCGAACCTTCCCTCACAGTGGGCCTCGGCACTAGGTTATTGCCGGGCGCTCACTTTCGCTTTTGCAGTTTGCGTCGTTTTCGGCGCGCAAGGGCTGCAGAAACATTGTAGTAGGCGTGTCAAGATGCCCATGCAGCTGGGAGTATGCCCAGCTCATGTCCAAACGCCTGTTGGATCGCCGCCCCGAATTCGCCCCCTTTTTCGGCCGTCCCCCGACCCGGAGCGGCCCGGAGCAGCAGCGCCGCACCCTCCTCCCGCTCCTGGGCCAGGTAGAAGCCGGCCCAGGCCAGAACAGCCCGGACCGGGGCCTCGCTGACCGCTGAGGCGTGGGCCCGGTCGTCCGCATACGAGGTGAGGAGGCGCGGCAGGATCTGCTCCATCAGCCCGCGCAGGACGAGCACGGGATCGGGCTCGGACGCCAGCAGGTCCAGCGCCGGACCGAGCTCGCCGTCCGGGGGGACGACGAGTGCGCCGGCCTCGACCCCGGCCCGCACCGGGAGGCGGTCCCGCCACTGAGCCGCCAGCGAGGCGTGGCGGGGCGCCATCTCGCTAAGAAAGACCCGGACCTCGGCGTCGCTCGGGCCGTCGCCCGCCTCGACCCGGCCGACCGACGCCTTCCCAGCCAGCTCGAAGAGCCGGTTCTCCAACCAGCAGTAGTGGCCGCAGCGCGCGGCCAGCTCGCCGATCGTCCGAAAGCCACTCGTTGCCGGCACGGCGCGTCAGCCGTGGCCCGGCTCGTTCGGAACGGGCGGGCGATAGTGGTTGGTGATCGGCATGCGCCGGTCCTTGCCGAAGGCCTTGGTCGTGATGCGCACGCCCGGTGGCATCTGCCGGCGCTTGTATTCCGCCCCATCGACGAGGCGGACGACCTGGTCGACCACAGCCGGATCGAAGCCCTCGGCGACGAGGTCGGCGGCGGTGCGGTCACCTTCCACGTATCCCTGCAGCACTGGATCGAGCTCCTCGTACGGCGGGAGCGACTGATCGTCACGCTGGTCGGGCCTGAGCTCGGCGGAGGGCGGCTTGTCGAGCACGCTGTCGGGTATCGGGCCGGGCAGTCCTTCCAACACCGCTTGGGTGTTGCGATACCGGCACAGCTCGTAGACCAGTGTCTTGGGCACGTCCTTGATCACGGCGAACCCTCCCGCCGAGTCGCCGTAGAGCGTCGAGTATCCGGTGGCCATCTCGCTCTTGTTCCCCGTCGTGAGGACGATCCAGCCCTTGGCGTTGGACACGCCCATGAGCAGCACGCCGCGCAGCCGGGACTGCAGGTTCTCGTCCGTCAACCCGGACGGCTCACGGCCGAGCACGCCCGCCAGCATGGAGGTGAAGGCGACGTGTGCCTCCTCGATCGGCACCACCCGCAGATCGATGCCGAGAAGCGAGGCCAGCGCGCCGGCGTCATGACGGGACCCGTCGCTCGAATAGCGCGACGGCATGGAGATCCCGTGCACGTGCGCCGGGCCCAGCGCATCGACCGCGATGGTGGCCACCAACGACGAGTCGATGCCCCCCGACAGGCCGATCACCGCCTCGCTGAACCCGTTCTTGCCCAGGTAGTCCCGGGTTCCCAGCACCAGGGCGGCATAGACCTCGGCTTCGTCGGAGAGCGCGGGCGAAAGGGTGGGCCGCAGGACCGGGCGCGCTCCCCCCGGCCCGTCGGGACGAGGGGCCGTGGCCACGACCCGCGGCAGCTTTGCGGCACCCGTCCGGCCGTCACCGCCGGCGACCGGGATGTCGACCACCACCAGATCCGGCTCGAATTGCGCCCCCGTCGCCAGCAGCGTTCCATCGGCGTCCACGATGAGCGAGTCCCCGTCGAAGACGAGCTCGTCCTGCCCGCCCACCTGGTTGACGTACGCGATGGCGCAGCCCGCTTCGTGCACCCGTCCCCGCAGCATGCCGAGTCGCTCGCCGCGTCGCCCCCGGTTGTACGGCGATGCGTTGAGGTTGACCACGACGTCGGCCCCGGCACGACCCTGCTGCGCCACGGGGCCGTCGGGGAACCACACGTCTTCGCACACCGAGATCCCGACCCACGCCCCCGCCACCCCGAACAGGGTCGGCGTCTCGGTGCTCGGCACGAACCAGCGCTGCTCGTCGAACACGCCGTAGTTGGGGAGGAAGCGCTTGCGGTAGATCCCCACCACGCGCCCACCGGCACACAGCGCGGCCGCGTTGGAGAGGCCGGTTCCGTCCGGGGTGGCGCCCACGAAGCCGACCACGATGGCGCAATTCGTGGTCGCCGCCGCCACCTTTTCGAGCGCGGCCAGGTTGTCGGCCACGAAGGCCGGCTTGAGCAACAGGTCCTCGGGTGGATAGCCCGGGATCGCCAGTTCGGGCACCACGCAGATGTCGGCCCCGGCCGTCTCGGCCGCCGTGAGCGCAGCGAGTAT
>Ga0302314_10012438_pt1 | contig 14730 bp, 11 predicted proteins | sample III_Palsa_N2_3_FD_200533 | JGI IMG/M metagenome (GOLD analysis project Ga0302314, IMG submission 200533) | Peat permafrost microbial communities from Stordalen Mire near Abisko, Sweden - III_Palsa_N2_3 | ecosystem: Environmental > Terrestrial > Soil > Palsa > Peat permafrost | place: Sweden... | reverse complement strand
TGTCGAGCCGGCCGCCGGTTTGGCGTCGATTGGCGTGAGCGTCCCGGCCGGTAGCGGGATCGTGTCGAGGAACACCTGTTGGTAGGGATTCGTCGCCTCGAACGGGCTCTGCAACGCGACGAACGTCAACTGATGGATATGGAAAGCGTGGATCTCGCCCGAGGCGTTGTAGAGATACCACTCCTCGACGGCGTTGCGATGGACGCGAATCCACGGGATGTAGGGGTAGTTCGGATCCGGTGACGTCCCGGCCGGCGCGAGCCAGAACGGCCGCTCGGTGAACGGCAGCGCCCGCACCGACGGCGGCGGATTGCGGCCCGGCGCGTAGCCGGTCTCGGTCACGTTCCAGTTCGGCGGTCCGGCCTGCGAGTACATCGTGAACGTCACCGCGCGCGAGGCGGTCACCTTCGGCTGATCGTCGGCGACGAGTTGGCCGGCGCCGGTGAGCCGCGCGTGCTGCTGCGTCGGCCGGGCCACCGCCAGGCTGACCGGATGCGCGCCGACGAGCGAGGGGATGATGCGCAGGATGTTGCGCTGCGGGATCGCGGAGCCCAGGTATCCGCCGCACCAAGGGATCCCGCTCGCGCTGCGGCTCTGCATCGTGCCGGCCGCCGAGACGATGGTGAGCGGACCGCGCAGCGGCGTGACCTGGATGTCGACGCGTCCCGAGGGCGGCACGAAGACGTTCGGCACGACGACGAAGCCCGGCTTCGTCGGGTCGACCCGATTGGTCTCGAAGTTCCAGTTGACCGGGACGCCGTCGCGCGCCAGGACGACCAGCGGCACGACGCTGCCGTCGTCGGCGAGGGTCTGCACGTTGATATACGTGTCGGCTGCCGCGTCGAGGATGCGATACCGGACTCCCACGAAGGCGAGTTGCCGCACCGCCGGCCCGATCGCCGGCGTCGGCCGGCCACCGAGCACGACCGGGATCAGCGCGCCGTTGACCGCCAACGGATCGCCGAGGGCCGACGGCGTCGGCGGCTGCGGCGAGCAGTAGCTCGGCCCTGCCGGTGGCCAGGCGAAACCCGAGAACCACGGTCCCGGACTGAACGCCGGGAACGGCACGGGCGTGCCGGCCACCGCGCGCAGGGCGTGGAGCACCGGCGCTGCCAACTGCGCGTAGTGTGCCGCGAGCGCGTCCGGTGCGGTCTGCAACGAAGCATCGCCCATGCCGGGCATCGCGCTCATCGCGCGCGCCGCCGCATGCACGCCGGGCGGCAGCGTGGCTTGGACGCCCGGCGCGTTCTTGACGACCAGCAGCACGGCCGACGGCTGGGGACCCGGTGAGGCCGGCTCGACGATCAGCGCGCCGGCGAGTCCACCGCCGACCTGCTCGTACGAGAGCCCGTGCAGATGCGCGTGGTACCAGTACGTCCCCGGCGGTTGCGTCAGCGGCACCGAGAAGGTGTAGACGCAGCTATTCGTGTTCGGCGCCCAAACCAGCGATTTGAAGACGTTGTCGACGTACGGGTCGACGTGCCAACCGTGGGTGTGGAAGTTCGTATCGTTCGACGCCATCCACGGCACGTCGGGCTGTGTCGGGACGCGCGCGTGATTGAAGTAGCCGGGCGGCAAGAGCGCCGGGTTCGGCGTCGGCATCGCGCCGTCGAACGGGAGCCAGGCGCAGCCGTCGCTGGTCGGGATGATCCCCGAGGGTGGGCTCGGGACCGGCGTCGGGCCGCCGGGGATGCGGTTGATGAGCGTCATGCGGAACGTCCCGCCCTGGCGCACGCGGATCGCCGGCGCTTCGACGTAGGACAGCGCCGCTGCCGGCGAGGTCACGTAGCAGAAGTGCTGGACCGCGCTGCCGTTGTTCTGCGTGGTCGGCCCTTGCATGACATAGATGGTGAACTGCGTGTTCACGGTCGCGTCGATCACCGGCGGGCTCGGCAGCACTCCCGGGGCCGGCGAGTTCGGGATGCACGGCCGCGTCGTGGCGGCCGCCGCGATGCTCGCCGCACCGGCCGCGCCGTGCGCGCGTAAGGGAACCGCCGCGATGGAAACGCCCACCGCGACGACGGAGAGAACGGCGAGCGAACCCGCCCGTGCCACGACACCCATCAGAGCCTCCACACCAAGCTGAGGTCGGCCCCTTAGCGGTAGAGAGCGACCGTCCCTTCGACGCCCAGGCGCCCGCGATCGGGCGCTAGAGATCCAGCGTGCGGACGGAGCCGACGCCGGCGACGGCGCGCAGGGCGGCCAGCGTCGGTTCGTCGGCGGGGCGGTCGATCGAGAGGACCATGATCGCGTCGCCGCCGACGGTGTTGCGCGAGACTTGCATCGTCGAGATGTTGACCTGCGCGTTGCCCAGGATCGTCCCGACGCGGCCGATCATCCCGGGGACGTCGGCATGCTGGGTGATCAGCATCCCGCCGATCGGCGTGGCGTCGATCTCGTAGCCGTCGAGCTCGACGATGCGCGGTGCGCCGCCGATCGAGGTGCCGGTGATCGACGTGCCGTCGGCGACCAAGTGCAGCGAAGCACCGTAGGACGATGCGTTCGCGTCGCCGCGCGCGTCGACCGAGATGCCGAGCTCCTGCGCGATCGCCTCGGCGTTGACCACCGAGACGCGGCGGTCGGTCGTCGCCTGCAGCAGACCGCTGAGGAAGGCGCGCACGATCGGGGCCGCATCGGTCTCGGCGAGCGTGCCGCCGAGGACGAGCGCGAAGCGCGGCAGCCGTTCGGCGAGCGCGTACTGCGGATAGAAGCGCCCGATGCGGTAGGCGACCTCGAGGAACGGGACCGCCCGCTCCGCGCCCGGACCGTCCGGTATCGGTGCGTTGACGGCGCCGCTGGCCGGCGCGCCGAGCAGGACGCGCGCGACGTCCTGCGCGAGCTCGGTCGCGATGCGGGCCAAGGCCTCGTGCGTCGAACCGCCCAGATGCGGCGTGGCGAAGACCTTCGGATGGCGGTGCAGCAGCGCGCCGGTTCCGCCCGCCGGCGGCGGTTCTTCGGCGACGACGTCGATCGCGGCGCCGGCCAGTACGTCGGCGTCGAGCGCGTCGAGCAGATCGCGCTCGACGATCACTCCGCCGCGAGCGCAGTTGATCAGGTAGGCGTGCGGCTGCAGTTGGCGCAGCCGTGCGGCGTCGATCATCCCGCGCGTCTGCCGCGTGAGCGGAACGTGCAGCGTCACGACGTCGCTCTCGCGCAACAGCGTGTCGAGCTCGACCAGCTTCACGCCGAAGGCGTCGGCGCGTGCCGAGGTGATGTACGGATCGTAGACGAGCGGCGTCATCCCGAAGGCGCGCGCGCGGGCCGCGACGTTGCCGCCGATGCGGCCCAGGCCGACGATCCCCAGCGTCTTGCCGAACAGCTCCGAGCCGACGAGGTTCTTGCGGTCCCAGATTCCCTCGCGCAGCTGCTGGACGGCGGCCGGCGTGTGGCGCACCAGCGAGAGCATCAGCGCGAAGGTCTGTTCGGTCGCGGCGATCGTGTTGGCGCCCGGCGTGTTGAGAACCAGGATCCCGGCCGCGGTCGCCGCGCCGACGTCGATCGCGTCGACCCCGACTCCGGCCCGGGCGACGACGGTCAACTTCGGCCCAGCCGCCAGCAGCTCGCGGTCGACGCGCGTCTCCGAGCGCACGATCAGCCCGTCGGCCTCGGCGAGCGCGGTGACGAGCTCGGCGCGCGGGCGACCGACCTGCGAGTCGACCTCGATCCCGGCCTCGCGCAGCACGGCCAGCCCCGCCTCGGCGAACGGCTCAGCGATGACGACGCGCGGCCGCGACAGGCCGCTGTGCGTCATCGGGCGTACTTGCACGTACTTGGTCCTCCGCTCTCGTGGGACGCGCGCCGCCGCGATCGCGTTCGCCGTTCCGCTCGTCGTGTTGTTGGGATCGATCCGGACATCGGTCGGCTTTTGGGACACCGGTGACCTCCAGACAGTTGCCTGGATCGCCGGGATTCCATATCCGACCGGCTACCCCGGCTACGTCCTCGTGGGCTGGCTGTGGACGCACGCGATCCCGGTCGGCGAGGTCGCCGCGCGCTTGAATGCGCTCTCGGCGTTGTCGATCGCGGCAGCGGCGGGGACGCTGGCCGCGCTCGCGTCGGAGCTCGAGGTCAGCCCACTCTTCGCGGTGCTGGGCGCCTGGCTGTTCGCCTTCGCCAACGTCGTCTGGTCGCGCGGAACCTACGCCGACGTCCACCCGTTGGGCTTCGCGCTGGCGCTGGGAGCGCTCGCGCTGGCAGTCCGCTGGGCGCGCCGCGGCGAGCCGCGGGCGCTGGTCGCGGCGATGCTGTGCGGCGGAGTGGCGCTGGCGGTCGACAACACGACGCTGTTGACGTTGGTGGGCGGGCTGCTCATCGCGTTCTCGCGCGCGTGGCCTCTGCGCGCCGCCGCGTTCGCTTGCGGCGTCGCCGTGCTGATCGTGATCGTGACCTACGCCTACCTGCCGCTGCGCAGCGCGTACGTCGTCGCGCATCGTCTCGATCCGACCATCGCGCTGGGCGTGCCGCCCGGCCGCCCCTATTGGGACGATCACGATCCGCGCACGCTCGACGGTCTGCGCGCGCTCGTTACCGGCGACGAGTGGAGTCCCGAATACACGCTCGCGCGCATCGTCAGCCCGGAAGAGTTCGCTGCCGCGCAAGCGCGTTTCGGCGACGCGCTGAGCGACGCCGAGCCGGAAGGACTCACGGTGGTGGCGCTGATCGGCCTTGCGTTCCTCGCCGTCGACGCGCCGCTGGTGGGGATCGGTTTGCTCGCCGCGGCGTTGTTGCCGGCGCTGTTCGGCGCGTCGTATCAGGCCGAAGCCGACCCCGAGCGCTACGTGCTGGGCCTCTACGCGATCTCCGCGCTCGGCATCGCGGTCGCGGCCGATCGCACCGCGCGCGCGTTCGGTCGCGAGACGCCGGTCCTGGCGGTCGGGATCGTCGCCGGCCTGCTCGGTCTCGCCTTGCTGCACGACGTCCTGGGCGCCGGTGACATCCTGCAAGCGCGCGTCGACGATCGTCCGAGCGAGCTGGCGGCCCGCGTCGCGGCGGTGACGCACGACGACGCGATCGTCATCGCGACGTGGAACTTCGCCTCGCCGCTGGCCTACCGCAGCTACGTCCAACACGCCTTCGGGCACCGCATCGTCTTGTGTGCGTTCCCCGAAGACCATCTCGGTGAATATCGTGATTGGATGCGCACCCACCAGATCGCGCTGGTCACGCTCGGCGATCCCGAACTGCCGGTCTACCGCACGCGGCTGCTCACCGTGGTCGACAAGGAACAGATCTACGAGGTCCTGCCGCGGTGAACGCGCTGCTGGCCGGACTGCTGGGCGCGATCATCGCCCTGGCCTGCGCGCACGGACGCGCGACGCCGTACGACAACTACGTGCTGTTCGAGGGCCACCGCTACATCGTCAACGACCCGCTGCCCGCGCTGCTGATCCTCCCGCTCGTCGCGGTGTTCGGGTTGAGCGCGAACCAGACGCTGTTGGCCTGCCTGTTGTGCGGCGTCGCGGTCGGCGCCGCGTGGGCGCTGCTCGCACGGCTGGGCCTGCGCGCGCCGGCGACGCTCTGGCTGGTCGCGTTTCTGCTCGCCGGCACCGATCTGCTCTGGTGCTCGATGCTGGGCGACGTGTGGTTCATCGCGCAGACGGCCGCCGTCGCGTTCCTGTTGTTGGCGCTGTGCGAGCTGGCCGGAAAGCGGCGGGGTTGGGTCGTCGGCCTGTTGGCGGGGCTCGCGCTCGGCTCGCGCTTCACGCTGGTCATGGCCTTGCCGGTGTTGCTCTGGTGGTGTTGGGACGGTTTCCTCGCGCAGGAGCGCCGGCCGCGCGCGGCGTTGTCGTTCGTGCTGACGTTGATCCCGTTCTTCGTCGCCTGGGTCACCTACAACGAACTGCGCTGGCATCTCCCGTGGGACGCCGGCCACACGATCTTCTACCACCAGGACCCGTTCATGGGAGCGCCGACCGGTTCGCCGTTCGGCCTCGAGAACGTCCCAGTCGAGCTGTGGTCGTTCTTCGTGCAGCCGCCGATCTGGAATCCCGCCACGCACTGGTTCGAGTTCGCGCTGAGCGGAACCGCGCTGTGGTTCACCAGCCCGGCGCTCGTGCTGGCCGCTTTCGCGCGCCAGCCGCGACGGCTGGTCGTCGCGCTGTGGATCGCGACGTTGCTGGTCGCCGCGCCCTCGCTGCTCTACTACGCCAACGGCGGCTCGCAGTTCGGGATGCGGCACGCGCTCGACTTCGAGCCGTTCCTGCTGGTCCTGATGGCACTGGCGGTACGCGCGGGCGTCGGTTGGATCTGGCCGGTCGCGCAGGTAGCGATTGCTTGGAGCGTCGCGGTCGGCTTGTGGGGCTGCTGGGTCTGGGACGCGATGCGGGCCAAGCTCGGAACGTGATCCGGGTGGTCGGCGTGGGTAACACGGATAGCCGCACACGTGACCCAACGGAGGAACGACCATGCCGAAAGACGACCGAATTGAAACGCTCAAGGCGGACACCCGCGACGCGCTCGACGAAGTCAAAGAGCGGGCGCAGGCCACCGGCGAGCGCGTCAAGCGCGCCGTCGCCGGCGACACGATGCCGCTGGGAGACCAGGTAGCCTCGCACGCCAAGGAGTTTGGCCACGAGGTCAAGGCGAATGTCGACCAGGCCAAGCGGGAATCCCGCGACCCGATCGAGCGCGAGCCCTAGCCCGGCCGCGCGCCGGAGCACATCGCTGAGCACACCGAAGAAAAAGCTCGCCGAGTACGTCCGTAAGCGCGACTTCTCGGCGACCCCGGAACCCAAAGGCGAACCGCGGGGCGCTTCCAAGCGACTCCGCTTCGTCGTGCAGGAGCACCGGGCGAGCCGGCTGCACTGGGATTTCCGGCTCGAAGCCGGCGGCGTGATGCCCTCCTGGGCCGTCGCCAAGGGCCCGACGCTGATCCCGCTCGAGAAGCGCCTGGCGATGAAGGTCGAGGACCACCCACTCGACTACCGCACCTTCGAGGGTGTGATCCCGGCCGGTAATTACGGCGCCGGCGAGGTGATCGTGTGGGACGCCGGGACGTATGCGCTCGCCGAGGGCGACGACCCGATCGCGGCGATCGCCAAGGGGAAGCTCAAGATCGTCCTCTACGGCAAGAAGCTGCGCGGCCTGTTCAGCTTGGTGAAGATCAAGCCGCGCGCGGGCGAGCACGGCGAGCCGTGGCTGCTCTTCAAGGATCACGACCAGTACGAAGATCCGAACTGGAAGATCGAAGACCACCCGGAGAGCGTCAAGAGCGGGAAGACGCTGGCGCAGCTGCAGGCGGCCCGCAAGGACGCGCCGATCTGGCGCAGCAACCGTGCCGCGTCGCCCGACGGCACGCTGGTGCGCAAGGCGGCGGCTCGCGCCGGCGCGCGCAAGGATCCGTTGCCGCGCGACGTCGCACCGATGCTCACCACGCTGGTCGACGAGCCGTTCGACGACGACCGCTGGCTGTTCGAGCTCAAGTGGGACGGCTATCGCGCGATCGGCACGATCGAGCGCGACACGGTCCGGCTCACCTCGCGCACCGGGAAGAACTTCACCGAGCAGTTTCGCGAGCTGCGCGATCTGCCGCAGTCGTTCCGTTCCTTGCCGGTCGTCGTCGACGGCGAGCTGTGCGTGCTCGACGCGCAGGGGAAGCCGGATTTCCAAGCGCTGCAAGCCCGTGAGAAACCCGTCAAAGGAAGCCCCGGCAAGCCCGCGCGCGTCACCTACGTCGTCTTCGATCTGCTCTACGCCGACGGGCACGATCTGCGCGAGCGGCCGCTCGAAGAGCGCAAGCGGCTGCTCGAGGAGCTGATCGTCCCCGACCGCGACGTACTCTTCTCCAAGCACGTGATCGGCCGCGGCAAAGAGCTGTTCACCCTCGCGCAGGGGCGTGGACTCGAGGGGATCGTCGGCAAGGTTCGCGAGTCACCCTACCGCTCGGTGCGGTCGCGCGAGTGGGTGAAGATCAAGGTGCGCCATCGCCAGGAGTTCGTCATCGGCGGGTGGACCGAGCCGGGCGGCAGCCGCAAGCACTTCGGCGCGCTGCTGCTCGGCTATTACGATGGCGATGCGTTTCGCTACGCGGGGCACGTCGGCACCGGCTTCGACGCCACGCGGCTGCGCGATCTCGCCGCTCGGATGGCGCCGCTCGAACGCAAGACCTCGCCCTTCGTCGAGCCGCCCAAGTCGAACACGCCGGCGCACTGGGTCCGCCCGCAGCTGGTCTGCGAGGTCGCCTTCGCCGAGTGGACGCGCGAAGGGCTCTTGCGTCAGCCGGCGTTCGTGGCGCTGCGCAGCGACAAAGATGCGCACGACGTCGTGCGCGAGCGCGAACAGCACGCGGATCCCAACGCATGACCAAGGCCGTCGCGGCGGCGGCACACGTCGACGGCCGCGTGGTGCCGCTGACCAACCAAGACAAGGTCCTCTTTCCGCGCGACGGCTACACCAAGGGCGATCTGGTCGCCTACTACCGTGCCGTCGCGCCGGTCATCTTGCCCTACCTGCGCGGCGCGCCGCTCACGCTGGAGCGCTATCCCGACGGCATCGACGCGACGCGCGCCTTTTGGGAGAAGCAGATCCCGCGCTACGCGCCCGACTGGGTCGCGCGCGTGGCGACCGAGCCGAGCACGGGGGAGAAGCGCAAGGTCACCTTCACCGTCTGCGACGACGAAGCGACGCTGGTCTGGGTCGCCAACCTGGCGGCGATCGCGCTGCACATCTGGACCTCGCGCCTGCCGGACCTCGATCGGCCCGAGCTGGTGCTGTTCGACCTCGATCCGGGCGAGCGGTGCCCGCTGGCCCGGTTGGCCCGGGTCGCGCTGGCCTTCCGCGACGAGCTGGCCGCGATCGGGCTCCACCCGCTGGTGAAGACCACCGGCGGGATGGGGCTGCACGTCGTCCTGCCGCTCGCGCCCCACTACGACTACGAGCAGGCCAAGGGGGTCGCCGAGCTGGTCGCCCGGCGGGTCAACGGGGTCCTGCCGGCCGACACGACGCTCCAGCGGGCCGTCGCCAAGCGGCCCGAGGACCGGGTCTACCTCGACTGGGTCCAGGTCGGGCGGGGGAAGACCTACGCCGCGCCGTTCAGCGTGCGGGCCCGCGACGGCGCCCCGGTCTCGATGCCGCTGGCCTGGGCCGAGGTCGAGGCGATGGGGCGAAAACGAGCCCCCGAGACGACCCGCGAGATGCGCCGTTGGACGATCGCGACGGTCCCGAAGCTGATCGCCGCCGGCGGCGATCCGTGGCAGAACGAGGGCTGGAAGCCCCAACCGCTCGAAAGCGCACTTACTCGCGCTCGCTCGCTTTGGGAATAGGCTTCGTATGGCACACGCGATCTGGTCCGGTGCGATCAACTTCGGCCTCGTCACGATCCCGGTCAAGCTCTACACCGCGATCCGGACGAACGATCTGCGCTTCAACTTCCTGCACAAGACGGATGGTGGGCGGATCTTCAACGAGCGGCACTGCAGCATCGACGGCGAGAAGGTCGAGTACCAAGACCTGGTGCGCGGCTACGAATACGAGAAGGGCCACTACGTCGAGATCACCGAGGACGACCTCAAGGCCGTGCGGCCCGAGGCGACCCAGTCGGTGCAGATCCAGCAGTTCGTCGCGCTCGACCAGATCGACCCGATGTTCTTCGACACCCCCTACTATCTCGAACCGGAGAAGAAGGGCCGCCACGCCTACGCGCTGCTGCGCGACGCACTCGCCGAGGCCGGCAAGGTCGCCATCGCGAGCGTCGTGATCCGCTCGCGCGAGCACCTGGCCGCGGTCAAGCCGCACGGCGAGGCGCTGGTCCTCGAGCTGATGCACTTCGCCGACGAGCTGATCGCGCCGGCCGACTTCGACTTCCCGGCGCTCAACGAGCACGTCGCGGAGGGCGAGAAGAAGGTCGCGCAGCTGCTGATCGACACGATGAGCGTCGAGACGTTCGACCCGGAGCAGTTCAAGGACAAGTATCGCGAGGACGTGCTGGCGATGATCGAAGCGCGCGCCAACGGCGAGACGATCGAGGCGCCCGAAGTTCACCGCCCGGCGGCGACCAACGTCGTCAACCTGATGGACGTCCTGCAGCGTTCGCTCGAGCAGTCGCAGGCCAAACGCAGCGCCGCGAAGCCGGCCCGCGCCGCCCAGGCCGCCGCGCCGGTAAAAAAAGCACCCAAGGCCGCCGCGCCGGCGCGCAAAAAGTCCGCCAACGCAGCCAAACCCAAACGCAAGAACTCGGCGGCCTGACGGCGCGCGTCTAACGCGAGCGGGGCGCTCCCGCGTCGATGATGCGGTCGAAGTCGAGCGCGAGGTCTGCGGGCGGCTCACCGAAGGTCTCGACCTTCCGCCGCTCCGGATCGATGACGACGCCGTAGCGAGCGCCCTGCTCGACATAGCGCGGTACCTTGCGCCGCTGTGCGGCGTAGGAGTCGAACTCAGAGACGATCTCGATCACGACATCCGGGACGATGGGCGGGTACTTCGCGCGATCGCGATCGCTCAAGGCTTCCCAACGCTCGAAGGAGATCCACGACGCGCCTGGGGCGCGAACCGCATTGTCCGGCATCTTGATTCCACCATCGGACGATGCGGCCCAGCCACGACCCGCTCCCCATGCCTGCAACTGGCGCGTCGCTTCCGCCGCCCGGATAGCGTTGCGGTAGGATGACGGCGGGCTCACGTACAGCGACCCGTCAGGCTCGCGTTCGATGTGCCAGCCGGGATTGGCGGCGCTCAGGGCCAGCAGTTCGTCGTCGTCGAGGGGACGTGCCGGAACGATCATGGTTTGCCACGTCATGCTATCACGCGTATGCCGCCGGCGGCGAGGGGCCGGCATGGGGGCGGGCAGCGGACGGCGTAGACGGTGGGACGATGGGGACGCATGCGATTGCCGCGATCGGCGGCGACGGGATCGGGCCGGAGGTGATCGAGGCCGGGCTGACCGTGCTGGCCGCCCTGCAGCGGCGCGATCCGGCGCTGGGGCTGACGATCGAGCGCTTCGATTGGGGCTCGAACTATTATCGTCGCCACGGCGTCATGATGCCGGAGGACGGCGTCGCGCAGCTGCGGCCGTTCGACGCGATCTACTTCGGCGCCGTCGGCAGCCAGGACGTCCCCGACCACGTCACGCTGTGGGGCTTGCGCCTGGCGATCTGCCAAGGCTTCGATGAGTATGCGAACGTCCGGCCGACGCGCATCCTGCGCGGCTTGACCAGCCCGCTGCGCGCCTGCGAGCCCGGCGATCTGGACTGGGTGATCGTACGCGAGAACACCGAGGGTGAGTACGCCGGGATGGGCGGGCGCGCGCACCGCGGCCACGCGATCGAGGTCGGCACCGAGGTCGCGGTCTTCACCCGCACCGGCGTCGAGCGCATCGTGCGCTTCGCCTTCGAGTTGGCGCGTAGCCGGCCGCGCAAGCTGCTGACCGTCGTCACGAAGTCGAACGCGCAGCGGCACGGGATGGTGCTGTGGGACGAAGTCGCCGCGGACGTCGCGCGCGACTTCCCCGACGTGACCGCCGAGCGCGAGCTGGTCGATGCGATGGCGGCGCGCATGGTGATGAAGCCGCGCTCGATCGACACGGTCGTAGCGACGAACCTGCACGCCGACATCCTCAGCGACTTGGCGGCCGCGCTGGCCGGCAGCCTGGGGATCGCGCCGACGGCCAACCTCGATCCGTCGCGCCGCTACCCCTCGATGTTCGAACCGATCCACGGCTCGGCGTTCGACATCACCGGCAAGGGTGTCGCGAACCCGATCGGCGCGTTCTGGTCGGCCGTCATGATGCTCGAGCACCTCGGCGAGCCCGAGAGCGCCGCGCGGCTGATGGAGGCGATCGAGGCCGTCACCGCGGCCGGCGTGCGGACGCCCGATCTGGGCGGCACGGCGCGCACCGCCGACGTCACCGCCGCGGTCTGCGAATCGCTCGCCGCCGTTCCGGTCGGCTGAGCTTCAGCCGCCGACGCGCACCAGCAGCCAGGCCACCCGGTCCTCGTGCGCGGTCTCGTCCTCGAGATCGTGGCCGAGGTCGTAGACCTTGATCGCGCGGTCGCGATTGGGCGTCGCGTTGTAGAACGCGACCCCGGTCGACTCGGCGACGTACTGGTCGTTCTTGGCGAACTGCAACAGCGTGCCGTGCTGCTGCCCGCGGGTGAGCCAGCCGGGGAGATCGAGCACGCTCATCTGCGCGACGTAGGCGCCCTGGTCGGCGGGGGGACCGCCGAGCAGATACCACTCCCAAAAGGTGAGCGCCGGCGCCATCAACACCGCGTACGACGGGCGTCGATCGACCGCGAGCAGCAGTGCGGAGGTCATTGCGCCGAAGTCGTGGCCGACGACCGCGATGCGCGCCGGGTCGACGTGGGGCAGCGCGGCCAAACAGTCGAGGCTGCGCCGCAAGAGCAGCACCGCGGCGACCGTGTCGGCGTAATCGTGGTCCGGCGCGCGTACCTTGGTGAACCAATCGGGCTGCGACCACGGCATGTCGAGCAGCAGCGAACGCACGCCCCGCTCGGCGAGGGCCTGCGCGTCGACCAGAAACTCGGTGTGGTCGGTCGTCGCGACCGCGCCGAGCCAGTGGGACCAGAGTACCGCACCGCCCGCAGCGGCTGGATGCGCCGGCAGGACCAGGACACCGTGCGTGGTCGGCACGTCGGGGCCGGCGACGGTGAACGGGATCGTCCCGTCAGCCGCCGCGCTGCCCGCTTGGCAGCTCGTCCGCGCCGGGTCGTACGCGAAGGTCGGTGCGGTGGGTGCGGGGGGTGCGGCCGGCGCGGCGGCGAGGAGTGTGAGGGAGGTGAACGCGGCGGCCAGAGGGCGCATCGCCAGCACTCGGCCGCGCGAGCGCGCCGTTCCTGTGCGGCGCCGGCGCCTTCTCCGGCCGGCCGGGAGGGGGCCCGCCCGGCGGTATTCCCCGATCCGACGCGGAAGGTAGTCGCATCATGACGACCACCGCTACCGCGTCGCTGCTCGAGCGCCTCGAGGCGTTCATGGCCTCCGACGTCCTCCCCAACGAGTCCGTCTATCGCGCCCAGCTGCTCGCCGCGCCGACGCCGTGGATGCAACCGCCGATCATGGACGAGTTGCAGGAGCGTGCGCGCGCGCAGGGACTGTGGAACCTGTTCCTGCCCGAACGCGAGTTCGGCGCGGGGCTGACGAATCGCCAATACGCGCCGCTGTGCGAGGCGATGGGCAGATCGACGATCGGCCCCGAGGTCTTCAACTGCAGCGCGCCCGACACGGGCAACATGGAGGTCTTCGCGCGCTACGGGACCGGCGCGCAGCAAGATCGCTGGTTGCGCCCGCTCTTGAAGGCCGAGATCCGCTCCGGCTTCGCGATGACCGAGCCCGACGTCGCCTCGTCCGACGCGACCAACGTCAGCTCGACGATCCGGCGCGACGGTGATGAGTACGTGATCGACGGGCGCAAGTGGTGGACCTCGGGCGCCGGCCATCCGCATTGCAAGGTGCTGATCTTCCTGGGCCGTTCGAATCCCGACGCGCCGCGCCACCAGCAGCACACGATGGTGATCGTTCCGATCGACACGCCGGGCGTGAAGATCGTCCGAACGCTGCCGGTGTTCGGCTACGACGACGCGCCGCACGGTCACGCCGAAGTGGTGTTCGAGAACGTGCGCGTCCCGATCGAGAACGTGCTGCTCGGCGAAGGACGTGGCTTCGAGATCGGACAGGGGCGCCTGGGTCCGGGCCGCCTGCACCACTGCCTGCGCTCGATCGGCGTCGCCGAGCGCGCGCTGGAGGCGATGGTCGCGCGCGCCAAGTCGCGCGTCGCGTTCGGCAAGACGCTGGCCGAGCAAGGCGTCGTGATGGAGGCGATCGCCGACTCGCGCATCGAGATCGATCAGGCGCGCCTGTTGGTGTACGACGCCGCCGAGCAACTCGACAAGCACGGCAACAAGGCGGCTCGGGCCGCGCTGGCGATGGCGAAAGTCGTCTGCCCGAACATGTCGCTGCGGGTGATCGATCGGGCGATTCAAATCCACGGCGCGGCCGGCGTCAGTGACGACACGTTCCTGGCCCGGGCCTACGCGCATCAGCGCACCCTGCGGCTGGCCGACGGCCCGGACGAAGTCCACCGGGTGACGATCGCGAAGGACGAACTGGCGAAACGCGGCCGGTGAGTCGAGTCGATCCGCTCGAAGAGCTGGGCCTGAGTTTAGGGGCCGGCGCGGCCGAGTTGCACGTCGTGCGCCACGCCGACGCCGTCCCCGAATCCGACGACGCGTTTCGGATCTACGACGACTACGAGCAGCACCCGCTCAGCCCGCGCGGTCGCGTGCAGGCCGAGCGCGTCGCCGAACGCTTTCGCGAGCTGGGCGTGGCGGCCGTGTACACCAGCCCCGTCCGCCGCGCGCGCGAGACCGCCGAGGCGATCGCCGCCGTCGCCGGCCTGGCGGTACGCGAGGAACCCGGCGTGACCGAGATCTCGATCGGCCCGGTCGACGACGCGATGCCGCTGCGCACCCGGTTGGCCTGGCTCGCGATGATCGCGATGCGCGACGGGTCGTGGCGCGGGATCCCGGGGACCGAGGACGGCGCCGCCGTGCGGGCGCGGATGCTGCGTGCGCTCGACGCGATCGCGGCGCGCCATCCGGGCGAGCGGGTCGCCGTCGTCTCGCATGCCGGTGCGATCAACGCCGCACTCGGCGCGATCGCCTGCACCGAGCACGACTTTCTCTTCCCGCTCGCCAACGCATCGGTCTCGGTCGTGCGCATCGGCGGCGGCCGGCGGCTGCTGATGAGCGCGAACGAGACCGCGCACCTGCACGCGTTCGC
>Ga0302314_10012437_pt1 | contig 14730 bp, 12 predicted proteins | sample III_Palsa_N2_3_FD_200533 | JGI IMG/M metagenome (GOLD analysis project Ga0302314, IMG submission 200533) | Peat permafrost microbial communities from Stordalen Mire near Abisko, Sweden - III_Palsa_N2_3 | ecosystem: Environmental > Terrestrial > Soil > Palsa > Peat permafrost | place: Sweden... | reverse complement strand
GACCGACCTTTTCCCGCGCATCATCCCCGCCGCCGAATGGGCCAAGATCGAGGCCGGGCTGACCCAGCGCCTGAAGGCGCTCAACCTCTTCCTGACCGACATCTATGGCGACCAGAAGATCCTGGCGGACGGGGTGGTCCCGCGCGAACTGGTGCTGGGCGCCCCCTCCTACCGGCGCGAGATGCGCGGCCTGTTCGTGCCCCACAACACCTATGTGAATGTCTCCGGCGCCGACCTGATCCGCGACGAGGCGGGCGAGTTCGCGGTGCTGGAGGACAATCTGCGCGTGCCCTCCGGCGTCTCCTACATGCTGGCCAACCGCGACGCCGCCAAGCGCACCTTCCCCGGCACCTATCGCACCGCCAATGTGCGGCCGGTCGAACGCTATCCGGACTTGCTGCTGGCGACGCTGAAGAGCCTGGTCGCCGACTGGCGGCCCAACCCGCAGGTCGTGGTGATGACGCCCGGCGTCTACAATTCCGCCTATTACGAGCACGCCTATCTGGCGCGGCTGATGGGCACGCCGCTGGTCGAGGGCCGCGACCTGCTGGTCCATGACAACATGGTCTACATGCGCACCACCGTGGGCCTGCGCCGGGTGGACGTGATCTACCGGCGGGTGGACGACGACTTCATCGATCCCCTCACCTTCCGCCGCGATTCCGGCCTGGGCGCCGCCGGCCTGTTCAACGCCTACCGCGCCGGCAATGTGGTGATCGCCAATGCGCCCGGCACCGGCGTCGCCGACGACAAGGCGGTCTATGCCTATACGCCGGAGATCATCCGCTACTACCTGGCGGAAGACCCGATTCTGCCGATCATCGAGACCTTCCTCTGCCGCGAGCCGAAGCAGCTCGCCCACGTCCTGGCCAATCTCGACAAGTTCGTGGTCAAGGCGGTGGGCGCGTCCGGCGGCTACGGCATGCTGGTCGGGCCGCACGCCACCGTGGCCGAACGCGCCGAGTTCGCCGAACGGATCAAGGCCGACCCGGAAAACTATATCGCCCAGCCGACCATCCAGCTCTCCACGGCCCCCTGCCTGGTCGACGGGCGGATCGAGCCCCGCCACATCGACCTGCGCCCCTTCGTCCTGGCCGGCCAGCGGATCGTGGTGACGCCCGGCGCCCTGACCCGCGTGGCGTTGAAGCGCGGCTCGCTGGTGGTCAATTCCAGCCAGGGCGGCGGGTCGAAAGACACCTGGGTGCTCGCCGACGGAGACGCCGCGCCATGATGCTCGCCCGTGTCGCCGACAGCCTCTACTGGATCGGCCGCTATATCGAGCGGGCCGAGCACATCAGCCGGCTCTCCGACGTCATGCTGACCGCGACCCTGGACCAGAACGACGCCGCCGTGGTGGTGGCGCAGGTGGCCCTGGCCTCGATCGGCGGCGATGACGACGAGATCGAAGGCACCGCCTACGACGCCGTGCACAGTCTGGTGTTCGAGCGCGACAATCTGGGCTCGGTGGTCACCTCCCTGGCCCGCGCGCGGGAGAATGCGCGCCAGGTGCGCGACCAGATCACCACCGAGACCTGGGAGCGGCTGAACCTGCTCTATCTGCGGGTCACCGACCCCCGCGCCGAGGACTCGTTCAACAACCACTCCTCGGCCTTCCTGAACGAGGTCATCGCCGACCTGCATCTGTTCAAGGGCGCCGCCGACGCGACCATGAGCCATGGCGAGGGCTGGCGGTTCCTGCTGCTTGGCGTCTATCTGGAGCGGGCGCAGCTGATCGCGCGGCTGCTCGAGGTCTGTTTCGGCGACCGCGCCGCGGCCAAGCCGCTGAACGACTACCGCACCCAGATGTCGGTCCTGCGCATGGCCTGCGCGCTGGAGCCCTACCTGCGCCTCTACACCGCCGAGATCCAACCGCAGCGCATGCTGGAATTTTTGCTGTTCGACGAGGACTTCCCGCGCTCGATCCGCTTCTCAACCGAGCGCATCGCGGAGCACCTGACCAGTCTCGCCCGGCGCGACCAGTATTACGAAGGCGCCGAGCCGGACCGGCTGGCCGCGCGGCTCTCGGCGCGGCTGAAGTTCGCCGACATGGACGATGAGACTCAGGGCGCCGGTCCGCTGCTGGCCGCGGTGGTCAGCGAGTGCTCGCGCATCCACCACGCGATCTACGAGACCTTCGTCGCCTACCCGCTCGAAGAAAGGCTGCCGGCTTAAACCCGATGCTGCTCGAAATCCGCCACCTGACCCAATACCGCTATGACGAGCCGGTGCGCGAAAGCGTCATGGAGCTCTGGGTGCAGCCACAGAAGAGCGTCAGCCAGCGGCTGATCAGCTTCGAGCTGGAGCTGGACCCCGCGGCGCAGCTCTTTTCCTACGTCGATGCCTTCGGCAATGCGGTCTACCATTCCGACGTGCCGCAGCCGCACGACCGCCTAGCCATCCGCTCCCAGGCCGTGGTCGAGACCGAACCGGCCGAAGCCCTGCCCAACGCGCTGGACATGGGCGAATGGGAGCGGCTGAAGAGCGAGTTCGTCCGCGGTCAGCAGTTCGATTTCCTGCGCCCGCACGGCTATGCGATCGAAACGCCGGCCCTCAAGGACTTCGTCCGCGCTTTCGAGATCGATCAGCTGCGCCGCGCCGATCCTCTGACCGCGACGCGCAACCTCTGCCAGGCGCTCTATGACGGGCTGGGCTACGAGACCGGCGTGACCCGCGCCGATAGCCCGATCGACGAGGCGCTGGAGGCCGGCCGCGGCGTCTGCCAGGACTTCGCCCACATCATGCTGGCCATCTGCCGCGGCTGGGGCCTACCGGCGCGCTACGTCTCCGGCTACCTCTATACCGACAGCGCCGAGGGCGGCTTCCGCTCGGACCCCGACGCCACCCACGCCTGGGTCGAGGTCTTCCTGCCGACCCTGCGCTGGGTGGGCTTCGATCCGACCAACAACACCACCACCGGCGAGCGGCACGTGACCGTCGCCATCGGCCGCGACTATGACGACGTGCCGCCCTCGCGCGGGGTGTTCAAGGGCGACGCCGAGAGCGAACTGGAGGTCGCCGTCTCCGTCCGCCAGACCAAGACCGCCGCCGCCGAACCGGAATTCCTGCGCACCGGCCGCCCGGTGATCTCAGGCTCGGCCCGCCGCCGCCTGTCAGCGGCGGCGCTGGACCAGCAACTGCAGCAACAGCAGTAGCCGAGACCCTCTCCGAGCCGCGGTCAGGACGCCGGGAAAACGTGGGCCTGTTTTACCGCCAGCCTGAGCGCCGTTCCGTGTTCCAGGCCGACAAGCTGGTCGCGCGCGAAGTCGGCCTCGATCCAGCGGCCGTCTAAGGTCTGGGCCTCGACGCGGCCGGTGGCGCCCTGGGGCACGACGCGGCCGACATGGGTTTCGAAGCCGTCGGCGGGGCCAGCTATGCTCAGGTCGTGCGGACGCACGAAGGCGACGGCCGGGCCGTCGGCGACGTTCGGGGCCGGCGCCATGACCGGGCCGGCGGTGAACAGGCCCCGCTCGACCACGCCCTCGAACCGGTTGGCTTCGCCGACGAAGCCGCAGACGAAGGCGCTGACGGGGTGGTCGTGAACCTCGGCCGGCGTGCCGATCTGTTCGATGCGGCCATGGTTGAGGATGGCGACGCGGTCGGCCAGCTCCAGCGCCTCTTCCTGGTCGTGGGTGACGAAGATGGTGGTCACACCGGTGGCGTCGTGGATGTGGCGAAGCTCGCGGCGCAGCGACTTGCGCACCGTGGCGTCCAGGGCCCCGAACGGCTCGTCGAGCAGCAGCACCCGAGGCGAGACGGCCAAGGCGCGAGCCAGGGCCACCCGCTGCCGCTGACCGCCGGAGAGCTGCGACGGATAGCGCGGCCCCATGCCGTCGAGCTCGACCAGCTTGAGCAGGTCGTCGACCCGGCGCGTGATCTCGGCGCGCGGCGGCTTGTTCTTGCGGCGCACATCGAGGCCGAAGGCGACGTTCTTGGCCACGGTCATGTGCTTGAAGAGGGCATATTGCTGGAAGACGAAGCCCACCTGGCGCGCGGCGGCGTGCAGGTAGGTGACGTCGTCCCTGTCGAACAGCACCCGGCCGCGGTCGGGGAATTCCAGCCCGGCGATCAGGCGCAGCAGCGTCGTCTTGCCCGACCCTGACGGCCCGAGCAGGGCCAGAAGCTCGCCGTGGCCGATCTCCAGGCTGACGCCGTTCAGCGCCGGATAGCGGCCGAAGCGCTTTTCGACCCCTTCGATCGAGATGGTCATCGGCGGCGCGTCACTGGGTTCAGACATGGCGGCCTCGCACCGATTGGGTGAGTTCGAGCCCAGTCTTCAGCGCCAGGGTGACCAGGGCCAACAGGCAGAGCAAAGCCGCCACCGAGAAGGCGCCGACGAAGTCGTACTCGTTGTAGAGCAGTTCGATATGCAGCGGCATGGTGTTGGTCAGGCCGCGAATATGGCCCGAAACCACCGACACCGCCCCGAATTCGCCCATGGCGCGGGCGTTACACAAAAGCACGCCATAGAACAGGCCCCAGCGGATGTTGGGCGCGGTGACCAGGAAGAAGGTGACCAGGCCCGAGGCGCCCATGGAGACGGCCGCCTCCTCTTCCGCCACGCCCTGCTCCTGCATCAGCGGGATCAGTTCGCGGGCGATGAAGGGAAAGGTGACGAAGATGGTCGCCAGCACGATGCCGGGCACGGCGAAGATGATGGTGATGTTGTGGTCGATCAGCCAGTCGCCGAACCAGCCCTGGGCGCCGAAGACCAGCACATAGATCAGGCCCGACACCACCGGCGAGACCGAAAACGGAATGTCGATCAGGGTGATCAGGAAGCTCTTGCCCGGGAAATAATGCTTGGCGATGGCCCAGGCGGCGCAGATCCCGAAGGCGGCGTTGAACGGCACGGCGATGACCGCGACCAAAAGGGTCAGCTTGACCGCGCTGATCGCGTCCGGGTCGCTGATGGCGGCCAGCGACGCCTCCAGCCCCTTCCTCAGCGCGCCGGCGAACACCGCCGCCAGCGGCAGGATCAGCATCAGCGCCAGGAAGCCCAGCACCAGGGCCAGGATGGTCCAGCGCGCCCAGGGCGGGTCCTCGGTCGGGTGGCGGGCGTGGGTCAGGCTCATGAATAGCGCCTTGACCAGGCCTGCACGGCGTTGATCACGAACAGCATGGCGAAGGCGGCGACCAGCATGACCAGGGCGATGGCCGCGGCCTCCTCGTAATTGAACTGCTCCAGCGCGAAGCCGGTCAGCCAGGCGGGCGCCAGCGACGGCAACACAACCTTGGCCAGCGTCGCCAGGCGGCTGGCGCCCAGGCTGGCGGCGGCCTCCTCGACGTCATCGGCCAGGTCGCGCACCACCGGCTCCAGCGTGCGCACCACGAACGGCAGGCCGATGAAGGTCAGGGCCACGATCACGCCCAGCGGCGTATAGGCGACCTTGATGCCCAGCGGCGCCAGGAGTCCGCCGATCCAGCCGTGCGGGCCGTAGAGCGCCGCCAGCGATATGCCGGCCACCGCCGTCGGCAGGGCGAAGGGCAGATCGACCAGGGCGTTGACCAGCGCCCTGCCGGGAAAACGATAGCGCACCAGGGCCCAGGCGGTGATCAGGCCGAAGATGCCGTTGATCCCGGCCGCGATCAGGGCCGCGCCGAAGGAGAGCCGATAGGCCGCCAGAGCGCGCGGCGAGAAGCCGGCGGCGAAAAGGCCGCCCCAGCCCAGGCCCGCGGCCTTGATCGCCACCGCCGACATCGGGATCAGCACCACGATCGACAGCACCGTGATGGTGATGCCCAGCGTCAGGCCGAAGCCGGGAATGGCCGAGCGGCGCCGGAAAAACGGCGGCCGCGCGGCCTCGATCAGGGATCGCTCCGGCCCGTCGGGAATGAGAATGGAGTCCTGGCTCACGCGAAACGCGCGCGCCTTTCGCGCCAACGGCCGGATCGGGTCATGGCGTGCATCGCTGGGGTCCTCACCAGGCGACCTAATAAGTCTATTGGTTTAGCGGACAATGCAGAAAATCTGCCGCCCACGCCCGTAAAACTCGCGGGCACGCGGCGATGGCTCAGACGGCGGAAGTCGCTGTGGGCGTCTTCCCCTCGGCGAGCTCTATGCCACCCAGAAAAAGCTTTCGCTCGCGGGGGCGTGGGAACCAGATCCGCGCCGCCTCCTCTATCGTGGCGGTCGAGGCGACGGCGAACTGCGCCAACGCCTCCTGGGCCTCGCCGGTCTGGCCGAGATGGCCGTGCAAGGCGGCCAGGACCGCATAGCTGATCGGCAGTCGCATCGCCGTGGTCCGGAACAGCGCCAGGGCCTCGTCGAACCGTTCCTGCTGAAACCGCGCCGAGGCCAGATACATGCGCATGAAGCCGTTCTGCGTCGAAATGGGGTCGAGCCGGATCGCCGTCTCGAGATGCTCGGCCGCCAGGTCCGGCTCTCCGCATTTGAGCCGCAGCGACCCGCTGGCCATGAAGACGAACGAAGAGGCCGGATTGAGCGCGATGGCGCGGTCCATCAACACCACGGCGCGGTCCAGACGCCCCTCGAGGCCCGGCAGGCTGACCGCGACCTGGGCCAGCACGCGTGCGTCTTCGCCGGCGAGCCTCAGCGCGCGCTCGGCCAGGTCCAGGCCGTGGCGGCGCACCTCATCGGGGTTTTCGCTCCAGCCATGATCGATCACCTGGCGGTGACAGACGCAGGACTGGGACATGGCACCGGCGAACTCCGGATCCAGCGCGATCGCCCGATCGAGCAACTCGATCGACATCAGCATCTCGGCCTTCCGCGACAGTCTGAACAGCGGCATGGAGCGAAGGTAGAGATCGTAGCTGCTCATATTGGCGGTCGGCCGCTTCGCCGCCTTCTCGGTGTCCACGTCCTGCACCGTGTTCTCGATGACGCCCGCCACGCGCGCCGCGACACGATCCTGCAGCGCGAAGACGTCCTCCATCGTGTCATCCAGCCGATCGGCCCAGATGTCGGCGCCGTTGCTGGCGTCGATCAGATGCACGGCGATGCGGACCCGCCCACCGGCCTTGCGCACACTGCCCTCCAGGAGATAGCGCACGCCCAACAGCTGCGCCGCTTCCTGCGGGCTCATCGCCTTGCCCTCGGAGACCAGGCCGTCGCCGGCGGCGATGACGTAGAGCGACTTGAAGCGTGTCAGAGCGCTGACGATCTCCTCGACGACGCCGTCGACGAAATAGTCCTGCTCCGGATCATTGCTCAGATTGGCGAAGGGCATCACCGCGATGCTCGGCTTCACCAGGCCCTCCGGCAGGGCTTCCACGACCGGCGCCGCCGCCGGCGCGGCCGTCTTCGACTCGCCCGCCAGGGTGGCGATGCTGTCGACGACCCTGCGCCAGCCCGGGGCGGCGAGATCGCCAGTCCAGCCGGCCAAGTCGGCGCACTGGATGCGGTCGAACGGCATCGGCAGCATCGCGCCATCGATATTGAGCTGCACCAGCTTGCCGGCCTCGCGGGCGTGATCGGCCTCCGACTGCACCCATTGCGACTTCACCGCTTCGCTCGACCAGACGACCACCACGGCCGAAGCCGCCTTCAGCTCTTCCTGGATGACGTCGGTAAAGGCGCGGTGGGCTGGAATCGCATCGTCGATCCAGACGCCATAGCCCTGCGCGCGCAGGGCCTGGACGATCGGCTGGGCCTCGGTCGCCCTCGAGCGGGCATAAGAAATGAAGATGTCCGCCATGCCCCGCCGCGACGCAAAAATGACTGACGCCAAACTTCCGACGGCGTCATCCGACGCGGGATCGTATCAGAAAATGGCCGGCCGGAAGGGGTCGCCCCCTCAGCCACGCGATTAAAAATCGAGGGGCGGCGTTGAAGTCATTGAATTTTGGGCGACGGCTCCTGCCTCGTTCACGACGCCGCTAGCCGGATGCCGTCAGGCGTCATCCGCAATGACGGCCGGGTTGCCCACGGCGAGCGCGATGCCATCCAGAAACAGTTTCCGCTCCCGGGGGCGCGGGAACCAGATTTGCGCGGCCTGCTCGATCGTTCCGCTCGACAGGCTTTCGAACTGCGCAAGCGCCTGCCGCGCCTCGCTGGTCTGTCCGAGATGACCATGGAGTGCGGCAAGGATGGCATAGCTGATCGGCAGTCGAAGCACGGTGGTCCTGAATAGCGCCACGGCCTCCTCGAACCGCTCCTGCTGAAAACGCGCCGAGGCCAGATACATGCGCATGAAGCCATTCATGGTCGAGATGGGATCAAGCCGCATCGCGGTCTCGAGATGCTCAGCCGCGAGGTCCGGCTCGCCGCACTTGAGCCGCAGCGACCCGCTGCCCAACCAGACGAAAGAGGACGCCGGGTTCAGGACGATGGCGCGGTCCATCAGGGCGATCGCGCGATCCAGGTTTTCTTCCAGTCCCGGCAGACTGATGGCGACGTGGGTCAGCACCTGGGCGTCGTCGCCGGCGAGCCTCAGGGCGCGCTCCGCCAGCTCCAGGCCGCGGCGGCGGACCTGTTGTAGATCGTCGCTCCAGCGGTGGTCGATCACCTGGCGGTGGCAGACGCAGGACTGGGACATCGCGAGCGCAAAGTCGGGGTCCAAAGCGATCGCCTGGTCGAGCAGATCGATCGCCGTCAACATCTCGGCCTTTCTCGACAGCCTGAAGAGCGAAAGCGCGCGAAGATAGATATCGTAGCTGCTCATATTGGCGGTGGGGCGCGCCGCCGCCTTCTGGGTGTCGGCATCGAGCACCGTGTTCTCGATGACCCCGGCCACCCGCGCCGCCACCCGATCCTGCAGCGCGAAGACGTCCTCCATCGTATCGTCCAGTCGGTCGGCCCAGATTTCCGCGCCGCTGCTGGCGTCAACCAGATGCACGACGATGCGGACCCGCCCGCCGGCCTTGCGCACGCTGCCCTCCAGCACATAGCGCACACCCAACTGGTGCGCCGCGTCCTGAGGGCTCATCGCCTTGCCCTCGGAGACCAGACTATCGCCGGCCGAGATCACGAAGATCGATTTGAAGCGCGACAGGGCGCTGACGATCTCCTCGACGACGCCGTCGACGAAATAGTCCTGCTCCGGATCGTTGCTCAGATTGGCGAAGGGCACGACGGCGATGCTTGGTTTCAGTTGGACCAGCGGCAGGGCTTCCACGACCGCCGCCGCCGCCGGCGTGGCCGTCTTCGACCCGCCCGCCAGGGTGGCGATACTGTCGGCGACCCTGCGCCAACCCGGCGCGTCCACGTCCCCAGTCCAGCCGGTCAGGTCGGCGCACTGGATGCGGTCGAACGGCATCGGCAGCCTCGCGCCATCGATATTGAGCTGCACCAGCTTGCCGGCCTCGCGGGCGTGATCGGCCTCCGACTGCACCCATTGCGACTTCACCGCTTCCGCCGACCAGACGACCACCACGGCCGAAGCCGCCTTCAGCTCTTCCTCGATGACGTCGGTATAGTCGCGGTGGGCTGGAATCGCATCGTCGATCCAGACGCCATAGCCCTGCGCGCGCAGGGCCTGGACGATCGGCTGGGCCTCGGTCGCCCTCGAGCGGGCGTAGGAGATGAAGATGTCCGCCATGGTAGTACGACCCCGCCTCTGGCCTTGGGCGACCCTATCGACGGCGCCAAGCGAGCGGCAAGGAAAAGCTGGCCGAAGGCGTTGCGTGGTTGGCGATCGAGGATCCGATTTCCACCGTCAACAGATGCTCGGAAGGTCAGCTTTTCGGCCCAAAGCTAATGGCCGCTTTCGACCCTTAGCGGACTCTATCGGTCTAGCTCAAAACCTCACTCAGCGATTTCCCGTCCGACAACGTCGGGCGGCGGCGTTAGCATCTCCTTCTGTCCTAAATGCGGGTCGTCAGTTTTCTGGGTAGCGGCCAACTATCCATCGATGATCGGCGTAGCCTTGGGCGCGAGCGCCGCCAGCTGAGTGGCCCGATCGAACTTTGCCCTGAGGTCCCCGGCAACGTCAGCTTCTCGCCCGGAAGCCAAGGGGAAAACGACCCAAACCGGATCTTCGTCTGGCGCAGAGCTACTTCCGTCTTTGGTCTTCACTCAAGAGTGACGCCGCCCCTAAACGGCGTCGCTTGACATGTCCCCTACACGAGCCAAGAACTCTCTTCAGTCGGGGAAGTAAGAGTTCACAGCGGTGGCTACCCGCCACCCTGTATTTGCGAAAGCATTACAGGAGTGAGCCATGAACAGCCCTTCATCCCTGGCCGTCACCACTGCGCCCCGCCACGGCGCTGACAACGAGCCTGGCCACGCCGCCACAGATCCGAACGGACCGACAGGGAGGCTCGCCACTTGGCTTGCGGGCGTCGGGCTGGATGACATCCCCGAACCTGTAAGAGAGCACGCAAAGCACCTGCTCCTCGATGGCGTCGCCTGCGCTCTTGTGGGCGCTCAGCTCCCTGTTTCGCGCAAGGGCGTTGAGGGCGTCACGGCCCTCGATGACGAGGGGAGCGCCGTGCTGATCGGCTGGGGCGGACGCGCCACCAGCTCCACGTCGGCCGCGATGCTCAATTCGAGCTTTATCCAGGGCTTCGAACTGGACGACTACCATCCTATCGCGCCGCTCCATAGTAACGCGCTCGTCGTACCCGCAATGCTCGCCGCCGCACCGCACGTCGGTCGGGTTTCCGGCGCTCAGTTCCTGCTGGGCGCGATCCTCGGCTACGAGACCGGCCCAAGGGTCGGTCAGGCGTTGGGCGGTCTGGAAATGATCTCCCGTGGCTGGCACTCAGGGGTGGTGTTCGGCACCCTTGCCGCCGCCGCGTCCGCTGGAAGTCTCTACGGGCTGGACGCCGCCGGCTACGAAGACGCGTTTGGTATGGCCGCCACTCAATCCTGCGGCCTGATGTCGGCGCAGTTTGAATCGATGGTTAAGCGCATGCAGCACGGCTTTGCCTCCCGCGCCGGCCTTACCGCCGCAGCGCTCGCCGCCACAGGCTACGTCGGAATCAAACGCGTCTTCGAGCGGGAGTATGGTGGCTGGCTGCCTGTGTTTGGCGAGTGTCACCACCCTGACGCCAGCCAGATCACAGCTGGCCTCGGAACCTTGTGGGAGACCGAACGGATCGCTGCGAAGGCCTATGCCGCCATGGGCCTGTTGCACGCCGCCATTGATGCTGCGCTGCAGCTGCGTGCCGAAGACAAGGTGACTTCAGACCAAATCGAACGGATCGACATCTACATGCCGCAGGCCGCTTACGGGCACGGCGGATGGAAGGCGGTGCGACCGCTGGAGCCGATCGGCGCGCAGATGAACGTGGCCTACGCCGTCGCCGTGGCCCTGCTCGATGGGCAAGTGCTCATCGACCAGTTCTCTGCCAAGCGAATCAACAGCGACGATGTGTGGAACCTCATCGACCGGACGCAGACCCACCACCAAGACGCGTACGACCACCTGCCAGTGGATGATCGGCTGACGACTCGCGTGCGCTTGACTCTGAAGGACCACAGCGTCCGCGAACGTGTCGTGGCCCACCCGCGCGGCACCGGCGACCGAGTGCTCTCCGACGCCGACATCGTGGCCAAATATCGCAGCCTCACTGCGTCGGTAATCAACTCAGACCGCCAAGCCGCGATCGAGAAGATGGTGCTTAGCCTAGAAAGCCTAGACGACATTTCCGAGTTAACTGCACTGCTCACACCCACTGTGCGGCCCGCCCTCAACTAACCATCGCGATCGGAAAGGCGACCCCTCGATGAACGTGACCGTGTTGCTTGACCGCGCCGTCGCCCCGGACCCCTACGTGCTCCTGCCGCCGGTCCCTCCTCTCGACCTCCGAAGCGACGACATCGAAGATGGACAGCGACTCCATCTCACGTTCACCAGCGCCACCCAGGGCGGACAGGACATTTCGCCGGAACTTCACTGGTCGGGCTTTCCCAGAGAGACTCGAAGTTTCGCGGTCACCTGCTTCGACCCTGACGCACCGACCGGCAGCGGGTTCTGGCACTGGGTGCTGGTCGGATTGCGGCCCACCGTGATCAGCCTGGCGCGAGGAGCGGGCACAGGAAGCGGAATTCCCGAGGGAGCCTTCCACGTCCCGAACGACTACGGCGAGCCTAGCTATGGTGGCGCAGCGCCGCCGAAAGGGGATCGGCCCCATCGATATGTGTTCGCGGCGCACGCCCTGGACGTCGCGACTATCGATGTGACTCCGGATACATCACCCGCCATGGTCGGCTTCAACCTCACCTTCCATAGCCTTGCCCGTGCTGTGGTACGGCCGATCGCGTAGGCCCTGATGTTTACCCCGCCGAGCGCCCGCTATCCGGACGAGTTCCCCAGCCGGATGACCGTGCGACTCGAGAGCGGCCGGTCGTTCACGCATGAGGTGTCCGATTACCCTGGCTTCCCGACGCGGCCATTCACCCGGCAGGAGGTCAGCGCGAAGTTCGACAGGCTTGCCGCCGGCCGCGCTGACGAAGGGGTGTGCCGCCAGATCAAGGATGCAGTGCGTTCGCTCGAAACCATCCAGGTCGCCGACCTGATGGAACCACTGCGGAGCGTGAAAGCGTCGACGCGCCACTCCACGGGGGCCGCGCGCCCCGCTGCTCAGAAGGAGCAACTACGATGAACCGTCGTACCCTCACAACCGGGCTGGCGGTTGGAGCCGCGGCCTCGCTGTTGCCCCGCCTCTCGTTAGCCGGGGACGCACCGCTCTCAGGAAAGGCGTTTGGCGCTCGAAACGTCGTCCTCGTGCATGGGCTGTTCGCCGACGGGTCTTCTTGGTCTGAGGTGATCCCGCGGCTGCAGGCAGCGGGCCTGAACGTGACCTCCGTGCAGAACCCGCTGACGACGCTGGATGAGGCCGTGGCTTCGGCGCAGCGGGTCCTCGCGCGGCAGGATGGCCCGACAGTGCTGGTGGGACATTCTTTCTCCGGGATGATCGTCACCCAGGCCGGCGCCGACCCCAAGGTCTCGTCGGTCGTCTACATCGCGGCGCGGGCGCCGGACGCAGGCGAGGACTACACCGTGCTGGCTAGTCGTTTTCCACCTCCGCCTGCCTCGACGGGCATCGTCTTCGATGGAGACGAAGGGCGGCTGAGCGAGGAGGCGTTTTTGCGCGATTTTGCAGGCGACCTTCCCGAAGCGAAGGCGAAGGTTCTCTATGCGGCCCAGTGGCCGTTCCACAAGGCGCTGCTCGCCGGGAAGACGACCCGAGCCGCCTGGCGGTTGAAACCCAGCTTTTATGCTGTCTCGACCCAGGACCGGACCATCAACCCTGACCTTGAACGCTTCATGGCCAAGCGCATGGGCGCCAAGACGATCGAGATTGATTCCAGCCATCTGTCGTTGATCTCGCATCCGCAGGAGGTGAGCGATCTCATCCTGGAGGCTTCCGGCAGTCGCTGAGGCGTGCCGAACGGCGCGGCCTCGGCGAGCGTCTCGGCGCGCGCGGCCAGGGTTTGGCCTGCGTGGCCGACAACTCGATAGCCGAGCACCTCGGCGCAGGGCGGCTGATCGCCGTGCTCGAAGACTGCTCCCCGGCCTATCCCAGCCTTTGCCTGTACTACCCGAGCCGCCACATCCCTCAATAGCTGAAAAAGACGGCGCCTCTGACGGACTGCTTCTTGCTCGTTCAACAGTCCGAAGGTCCGCTTTTCGATGCCGAGCCGTCGCGAAATCGCCGGCCGATACCGTGGTGAACTTCCGATTCGGAACGTCCAAAGGACCAGGTTGGACGCCCAACCGGACGAAGGTTGGACGTGTCGGCGGCCTTGGCCGCCAACCGCTTGAAATAGTGGTAGGCCGGGAGGGGGTCGAACCCTCGACCACTCGATTAAAAGTCGAGTGCTCTACCACTGAGCTACCGGCCCTTGGGAAGGGGCGCGGACCATAGTCGGGCGGGCTTTTGGCGACAAGGGCGGGCTAAGAAAAGCCTCGCGCCCCGACCTTGAAAAGGCCGGGGCTGAAAAGCTGGGCTAGCCGCTTAGGGCATTAGCACCGTATCGACGACGTGGATCACGCCGTTGGACTGGTCGACATTGGAGATGGTGATCATCGAAGTCCCGCCCTTGGCGTCGGTCAGGACCAGATGGCCCATGTCGCCCTCGGAAACGGTCAGGGGTTCGCCCTCGACGGTGGTCAGCATGGCCTTGCCGCCGCCGGCGGCGACCATGGACTTCAGGTCGCGCGCCGTGATGCGGCCGGGGACCACGTGATAGGTCAGGATCTTGACCAGCATGTCCTTGTTTTCCGGCTGGACCAGCGTCTGGACCGTGCCGGGGGGCAGCTTGTCGAAGGCTTCGTTGGTCGGGGCGAAGACGGTGAACGGCCCGGGGCCTTCCAGCGTGTCGACCAGGCCGGCGGCCTTGACCGCGGCGACCAGGGTGGTGTGGTCCTTCGAGTTGACGGCGTTCTCGACGATGTTCTTGGTCGGGTACATGGCCGCGCCGCCGACCATGGGATTGGCCTGCGCCGCGACAACGCCCACGCCGCCGGCCGCGCCGGCGCCGATCGCCATGGCGGCCACGGCGATCAAGAGCCGTGATTTGATGTTCGACATCTTCAGTTCCTCTGGAATTTTGCCTGGTTGGCGTCAGGTCATACGCACGCAGCGCGCGACTGGATGACCGACAGAGGAACAGGGCGCCGTTTTCGAGCCTAAGGGTGGCAGGCGGGCCGGCGCCTGGCAAGCCAACCTATCGTGCTTTGCCATCGGGCTTTTCGGCCGCGATCCTGAAGCTATGAACCCAGATATTTCAGGCGATTGGACCGGCGTCCTCGACACCGGCACGGCAAAGGCGACCCTGAGTTTCAAGCTCGAGCCCACCGCGGAGGGCGGTTTCGCCCG
>Ga0302314_10012436_pt1 | contig 14731 bp, 6 predicted proteins | sample III_Palsa_N2_3_FD_200533 | JGI IMG/M metagenome (GOLD analysis project Ga0302314, IMG submission 200533) | Peat permafrost microbial communities from Stordalen Mire near Abisko, Sweden - III_Palsa_N2_3 | ecosystem: Environmental > Terrestrial > Soil > Palsa > Peat permafrost | place: Sweden... | reverse complement strand
ACGACAATCTTGTGCCGCTGCAAAAACTCCTGCGACAGATCGCAACCTGCATCGATAGCCAGACCCATCCGCATTTCGTGTCCCCTCATGAAAGGCAGGCGAAACATAGCATGCAATGTAATCAACGACGCAGGTAGGAGGGCGAGCATGCCAAGTCAACGGTCTAGAACAGCGGACTTCACGGAAGGCCAGCCTCCGTTCACTCGTGCCTCGCTTTTGAAAATACAGTCCGGGATCGAGCCATGCCCGCGATCGATCATGGCAATCAGCCCCCTTGCAGGATCAAGTCGCTAGCTCTGCAGGTACGCGATAGCGAAAAGTCCGTGCCGTAATTCTCCAGGAAGCGACTATAAGAGACTGTTTAACAAGGCTGTTCATGTACAAAATTTGTTGACAACGCGTAAAATAAGCGTGATAAATAGCGTCCAGGGTGAAGTTTCGTTAACTGCTCGCATGATCATAATTTCGGTTTTGCCGCTATGCGCGGGTTTTGTGCGCTTTTAAGTGGACAAAGTGTTCACGAAACGTTAGTTGCCTGTTAGTATCCAGATCAAATAAGGGTTGACTGGGTTGGGAAGCATTGGTCTGGGGAACTTTGGGCCGGCTGGCATTTTTTGGGCAGAGCTTTTTCTGACCCATGGTGATAATTAATCGGAGGGTGTCGTAATGAAACTTGGGGTCACAAAACTTTCTTCATCAGTTCGCCTGGCGCTCTCGCTTGGCGCTGTGCTCGCCGTAGGTGCCACCAGCAGCGCGGTATTTGCTCAGGACACGGGTAGCCAGCCTGCCTCGACGACACAGTCGCCGCCGAGCGACAAAAAAACGTCCGACCTGCAAACCGTCGTCGTCACCGGTTCGCTGATCCGCCGCGTCGATCTGGAAACGGCCAGCCCCGTCGTAACGATCGATCGCGCGCAAATCCAGGCGACCGGCAAGGCCACCTTGGGCGACCTGATCCAAGAGTTGCCAACGATGACGGGCGGCAACGTGAATCCGCAGACCAATAACGGTGGCGGTACGGGTTCGTCGTCAATCAACCTCCGCGGCCTCGGTTCGCAGCGCACGCTGATTCTAGTCAACGGCCAGCGTCTGCTGAGCGGCGATCCGAACGCGATCCCCGCCGATGCGATCGAACGCATCGACGTGCTGACTGTCGGCGCATCGTCGGTTTACGGCTCCGATGCCATCGGCGGTGCCGTCAACTTCATCCTGCGCAAGGATTACCAGGGCGCCACCTTCACAACCAATGTGGGCGAGTCGGACCACGACGATGGCGACACGTCCGGCTACACGTTCACCTTCGGCCAGTCGGGTGACAAAGGCAGCATCATGGCCGGCGTCAACTACCAGAAAACCGATGGCATTGAAGCAGGCGCGCGCAACTTCTCGAAGAACGCGTTGAGCCTGACCTCCTCGGGCAACGTGATCGTGGGCGGCTCGTCGTCCACGCCGGTCGGCCATATCCAGATTCCCGCCAGCCTTGCGGCACAGTTTGGTTGCAGCACCATCTCGCTCAATCCCGGTGGCAACGCGACCGTGCCGACCGCGGCCAACTATCACTGCTACGGCAACGCCGACAAGTACAACTACGCCACAGTCAACCTCATTGAAACCCCGCAGGAGCGCACAGGCGCCTTCCTGAACGGCGATTACAAACTCACCGATCACGTCTCGGCCTACATGGACGCGATCTACCAGAAAACGTCATCCAATTTCCAGCTGGCTCCGGGCGTATACGGCACGGATACATCTGGCGCGACGCTTTCTCCGACCAATGCCTTCAATGTGTTTAAAACGGGTACGCAGGGATACAACGCCAGCACCGGCTATAACTTCCGCACGCGTACCACTGGCCTCGGCAATCGCTACGCGTTCTCCGGCCGCGAAGATGCCCAGATCAACACAGGCCTCAAGGGCGACTTCAACATTGCCGACAACAACTGGCAGTGGAACGTAGGCGTGAACTACGGTCATGAGAGCGTCACCACCACCACCGAAGGCCTGGTCAACGCGAACGACCTGTACACGGGGCCTTCGGTGCTGAATGCCGATGGCACGGCGAGTTGCCCGACCGGCATCAGCGCCGTGGCTTGCCAGTTCAACCCCTTTGCCATCAATTCCCCTGGCAGCCTTGCTGCCGAGAAAGCCGCTTCGGCGGTGGCCACGAGCAACGCCTATAGTCAGGAAAAGGTCTGGCACGCCGATGTGAACGGCGAATTGTTCAGCCTGCCTGCAGGCGCCGTGCAGTTGGCTATTGGTGCGCAGTACCGTACCGATCATGAGACGGTTAACCCGGATACCGAGTTGCTACTCGACCCGACCACCGGCACCTGCGCCTTGGGCAGCCAATGCGTAGCGGGTCTGTCGGGTGGCTATAACGTGAAGGAGGTGTATTCGGAAGCCTTTATCCCGGTGCTGGCTGATTTGCCCTTCGTCAAGTCGTTGAACGTGGACATCGGTGACCGTTATTCGCGCTTCAGCTCGTTTGGCAGCACCAACAACTTCAAGTTCCAGGTCGAGTGGAAGCCGTTCGACGACCTGCTGTTGCGCGGCACGATGGCCGACGTGTTCCGTGCGCCGACGATTGGAGAGCTTTACTCTTCCGGTTCGGATGCACCCTATCTGACCAGTGACCCCTGCAACGGCTATACCGGTCAGGCTAACTTGGCGGCAGCATGCCAGTACGTGCCGACGAATGGCACGTTCGTGAATAAGTCGGTTACGTCGGCCACGCAGATCAGCACGATTACCGAGGGTGCCGCCGTCGCCGGCTTCCCGATCAAGCCGGAAACGGGTAAATCGTTCGACCTGGGCCTGGTGTATAGCCCTTCCTGGGCGGAAGGACTGTCCACAACGGTCGACTTCTGGCATATCTACCTGGACAACACCATCTCGTCGATCGGGGCGCAGGCTGTCCTGAATCTCTGCGCTAGCGGTCAGACGGTGTATTGCCAGTACATCAAGCGTATTGCTTCGGGCCCGAACGCGGGTCAGATCGGCTTGGGCTTTATCGAACCGACGGGCAATCTGGGCAGTCTGGCCACCGGTGGCATCGACTGGTCGGCTCGATACAAGTTGCCGCAGTATTCCTTCGGCAAGTTCACCGTCGGCGTGGACGCCACCTACCTGAATTATTTCAACCAGCAGGCAGGCGGCACCACCTACAAGGATGCCGGTCAGTTGCTTGCCTACGGTTCGAGTGCGCAGGCGGCTTGTCCGACCAATGCTGGCATCTGCTTGTTTCCGCGCTGGCGCGCTTCGGGCTTCGTCCAATGGCAGCTGGGCAATTGGGAGGCTGAGTGGCGCCCACGTTACATCGGCACCTACTCGCTGCAGGACAGCTACGGCGGCGTTCAGGGTCCGTTGTTCCACGAAGCATCGACGCTCTATCATGACTTCTCGTTCGGTTACAATCTCGAGGTCATCAACAGCCGCGTCGACTTTGGCGTCAACAACGCATTCGACAAGCAGCCGCCGATCCTGTACGCCAACAATACGCTCAACGCAAATACCGATCCGAGCGACTTTGACCTGATCGGGCGCTACTACTGGGCTCGCTTCACCGTCAAATTCTAAAAATCGTTCGGGTAAAACTTAGCCTTACAGGCCGCGTGACTTTTTCACGCGGCCTTTTTCATGCCATGAATCTCGAAAATACTCTTACCGAAATCATCACCGCCATCCGGAACGGCCAGCCGTACCGCGCAGAGCGGCTGGCGCGCGATATCCTGCCGGCTCATCCGCATAACGAGAGCCTGCTGGTGTTGCTGGCGTTGAGCCTTCAGTATCAGCAACGGCAGCAAGAGGCCGTCTCCGTCTACGCCGAGCTGACCCGCATATATCCTCAGAGTGCTTTGCACTGGGGTAACTACGCCGTTGCATTGAATAGCGTGCACGATCTCGACGGCGCGAAGGCTGCTTACGGGCGTGCGTTTGATCTAGATCCATCAAACCTCATCATTTGTGACCAGTACGGGATGCTGCTGCTTGACTGCCGCGAGTATTCGGCGGCCCGCGAAATGCTGCTTGCCGCGCATTTGTTGGACAAGGATGCGATTACCGTCCGCGTGCATGCGGCCAAGGCATGTTGCCTGTGCCAAGATTTCGAGAGCGCTGCCGAGCTACTCAGGCACTGGCGCGCTTGGTTGCCTTTGGGTAACGACGGCCTGCAGCTCGAGCTGGCCCGAACGCTCAGCCTGCGCAACGAAACGGCGGGTGCGGCGTGGCTGCTTGAAGATCTTCTGATTCATCAGTCTGGCCATTTCGAAGCGAAACTGCTGCTGGCCACTATCTACGAGCGGCAAAATCGGCTCGACGACTCCGAGACGCTCGCGCAGCAAATTGTCGATTCGGCCGAGAACTTGCGTTCCCAAAAAAACGAAGTCGAACACCTTCTGGCGAGTCTGGCTTTGCGTCGTAAACAACCGGAACGGGCGCTCCATTTTCTTCTCGGTGCCGGCGCGCAAGATGATGACGATGCCCAGCATTATTTCCAATTGGCCGCTGTCCACGACAAACTTGGTGACGTTGCGGCAACCCTGCAGGCTTTGCAGAAGGCCCACGATATTGACGATAGATTGTTACGCATCGATGCACCGGAACATTTCGCTCCAGGTGTTGCGGCGTTGCCGTCGGAAGCACCTCAGGTAAGCGCCGAACAATACCGACGTTGGCCGGTGCTGATGGCACCGGACATGCTCGATTCCCCGATCTTCGTGGTTGGTTTCCCCAGGTCGGGGACCACGTTGCTGGAGCAGATGCTGGACGCCCACCCGGGGCTGCAGTCGATGGACGAGAATCCGTTCTTCAACCGCCTGATCAACATTTTGCGCAATCACGACGCTCGCGTTCCGAAAGACCTCAGCCTGTTGCGCCAATACGATTGCGATGAATTGCGCAAACGCTATCACACCATGGTTGGCGAACGGATCGAGCGAAATTCGGCCGCACGTCTGGTGGACAAGAATCCGCTGAACATGCAATGGCTACCAATGATTCACCGATTGTTTCCGGCTGCCAAGATCATCCTGGCCGTACGTCATCCGTGTGACGTGATCCTGAGTTGCTACATGCAGCATTTCCGCTCCCACGTTCTGGCAACGGCGTGCGGATCGCTGGAACGGCTGGCGCAAGCCTACGTGGATACGATGCAGCAATGGCTTGCCGATGTACAAGTGTTCAAACCCGACGTACTGGTGTCGCGCTACGAGGATTTGGTCGGTGACTTTGCCGGCCACGCCGGTCGCATAGCGCATTTTCTGGATCTTGAGGACTGCGCGCCAATGCTACAATTCGACAAGCATGCTCGCAGCAAGAGCTACATCGGCACCCCGAGTTATTCTCAGGTCATCGAGCCCATTAACCGCAAGGCGATTGAACGTTGGATGGGCTATCGCGAGGCATTCAGGCCGGTCCTCCCGATTCTTCGGCCGATGCTGGAGCACTGGGGTTATCCGGTCGAGTTGAGTTCCTAGACGGCTCGTGCGGTTCCGGAAAACCGGGTTCAGGAATCGAAGCGGAGAAGCTCGGGAAAAAACTCCGCGTACGTGCGCCAGCGGCCTACAGATGTTTGATAGATCGGCTGACGTGCCTGCCACACGCTGGCGGTGCTGATCATTACGGGCGATATTCGCGTCGCAGATTCGACCTCTGGGGCAGTGTTCAGCCATTTTCCGAGCGACTCGATTTCGGCATCCGGTGCCACGACCATCGTCTCGTAGGAAACCAGTCGGACGGATGCGGGATAGCGCGCCATCCAATGTCCCGTCAGCCGATGACAGCCTTGGATGACGGCAGCGATATCATGGAAATCGTACGCATAGTCGTGTGCGGGATCACCAAAGCGCTGCGTCCAAATCGATAGCGCGGTATCCCTCGGGTTGCGTACGCAACAGACAATTTTCGCGTCTGGCCACAGGGCCAGAATGAGATCGATATGGAGCAGGTTGAGCGGTTGTTTGTCGATGAACCATTTCGCGTGACGGTCATCCTGGCGCAATTGCAGCTCATAGTGCTTGGCTAGCAGCGCCGCCTGCGCAGGGTCGGGCAGCTGCGCGGCCATTTCAGGTAGCCAACGCAATTCGCCACGCTGCACAATGTCCGCTAAAGACGCCAGTCGCTGCGCTAGCAGGGTGGTGCCGGAACGCGGGACGCCAACGACGAATAGCGGCGCCCAGCCGCGCGATTCCAGCGGGCGCTGCCTCATTGGCGCCGCATGAATGCGGGCGTCGATCATACGTCGCCAGGTTTTTCGCGACCAACGTGAATGCGCATGAGCTAGGGTGTTGGCTTCGCGCCAGGCCTCCGCTGCCGCGCCCGCATCACCGAGATCGTCATGCAGCTTGCCCAAAGCGAACAACAGTTCGATGCGCGCTGCGGGACTGATATCGTCGCGACGCAGCGCTTGCTGGAATCGTTGTCGATCAACGTCAGCTGGTTCCACATAGCGCTGCGACTGACTTATGCCTGCGGCGATATGCCATTCCCAAGCCCTCGGCTCGCCGGCCTGTTCAAGTACGGCTTCATAGTGCGCTCGCGCATGCACAAACTGCCCTAGCTGGATAGCAAGCATGCCAGCATAGGCATGCAAGCGTGCGTCATCGGCGCATTCCGCGTTCAACGCGCGCTGGCATATGGCGTAGGCCTCCGCTTTGCGGTCGGCATCGTCGAGCGCCTCGATCGTCTCGATAGCGAGTTCAGTATCGAGGCTATGCAGAGACACGGCGGCGACCAGCTGTTGCGCCATTCGGTTGAGCTGGCCTTGCGCCTTCAACACGCGCGCAAGCATGAACGCCGCCCCCAGATGGTTTGGATGTTCCTTTCGAATCGCGTTTAACAGCCTTTCCGCCTCGACGTATCGTTGCCGGTCCACGTAAAATCCGGCCAAGGCAAGGGATAAGCCACTGTGGTGCGGGCAAGACGCGTGGCCCGCCTCAAGCAAGGCGAGCGCCTCCTGTCCGTGACCGCCCAACGTCAGGCTTTGCGCAGCATCCAACCATTCCGCGGGGGGCCGCCCCGGTAGCGACGTGCGCCACGAGACCGACAACACGTTCACGACGTAGCCTCGAATCTAGAGAGAGTCAAATGTTTTCACGCCTGGCGATCGCGGCCAAGGCGTGACGCAATGGATCGAGCATTGCGCCGTAGTGTTCCAATCGCGCCGTATCCCGGCGCAACGGCTGGCGCACTTGCGTGGCACTGGGGGAGCGCACTGTGCGCGTGCTGGTGTGAAACGCAAGGCATTCCGGCTCATATTCGAGGTTACAGAAATCCAATAGGCGGCGCACTACGTGCTCTGGCTCGGCAACGAGATCCTCGTATACATGTTCGTGCACACCGGTTGGCCACCGGTTCAAAGCCTCGTGCAAGCTTGAGTCATAGTCACCCCAAAATGCGGCCAGATCCTCGAAGCGGTTGGCGTAGTCGCTGTTTTGCATGTACTGGCGATAGCACGAAAAGCATGCCTCCAGCGGATCGCGACGGCAACCGATTACGCGTGCGCCCGGAAGCATGGCGCGGATTGCGTCGATATACATCCAATTGTTCGGCAGCTTGTCGATAAAGATGGGCCGCGCATGTCGCCAGTGTGCCGTGCGCTCCAGGTAGCGTCTGCCGAGCCGCTCCCATGCCGCCGGCTGTGTAGTGGCGACCCAGTGCGGAAAAGGCTGATTGCGGCGCCGTGATTCCTCGGCGATGACCAAGGGCAGATCCGGCAGTTCACCGGCGCCTTCCACTTGGGAGTGCGAGGCGAGAATCTGTTCGACCAGGGTGGAGCCTGAGCGTGGCAGGCTGACTACGAAGATTACCTCGCGGCCAAGCGCGCTTGCCGCGGGTGTCGGCGCCGATGCAAAAGCCTGACGGATGCGAGCCAACGCGCCGGACATGGCCGCCGCGTTCCATGGCCGCCGTTGCCGTGCAAGCGCATGCGCCTGATGAAGCGTCCGCAGCGAATCTTCAAATCGTCCTGTATCGTCGAAGGCTTTGGCCAATGCCAGCCCGATGGCGATGCGATCATCTACGCTTGCCTCGTGGCGTTCGAGCGCCGTTTGCATGGCGCTGACTTCCCTGGAGTCGAAGCGCCGATGCTTAAGATCCGCCAAACCCCACCAAGCTACGCCCGACCAAGGCCGATTCCGAATCAGCCGCTGATAGATATTTTCTGCGTCGACGATCTGACCTTGCGTGCGCAGCAGATCTGCAAGCAGGGCGGATGCGTCCGTATTGTCGGGTTTTAAGCGCAACGCCTCGCGTAGAGCGACCATCGCCTCATCATTGCGCACAGCACGGGTCAGCATCACGCCGAGGTTGTACCAGGCCAATGCAAATCGTGGCTGCATGGCACAGCTGTGCCGGAATATCTGGATCGCATCGTCGTAGTCGCCGGCGGCGCCAAGCACGGTGCCCAATGTATTGTAGTAAAGCGGATCCTCGCCTCTGCGGCTCAACGCCAGCCGCATGAGCCGAACTGCCTCGGCGTGATGACCGCGCTGGCTAAGTAGGCCGGACTGCAGCCGCAAGATTTCCGGATGCTCCGGCGTATCGTGATGTGCTGCCTGCAGCAACTGCGCGGCTTCATCGAGACGACCGGCTTCAAGCGCCTGGCTGGCACTCTCTAGCCTGGCTGCATTCACTGCACTCATTCCGTCTAATTGGCCAAGCATGGGCACGGGCGCGGGTATATGACTGAACAGGTAGGGGACGAATATGTCGTCTGCGTGCGAGCCGCCCGCATCGATCCGAAGCAAATTGTATGTTACTCAAAAAGCCGGGCGTTGTCCCAGCCGATAGAATCCACTACGCCACGGTCTGCCGCGCGAACCTGTTGAGACGTCATGCCCAGCAAGTCGGTTGATCGCGCACCGTCCGTTGGCTCTCGCATATCGATTGTGCGGCGCCATGCAAGCCTCGTGAATCGTCGACCGTCACCCGAGTTCAGTGCTGGAAACAGTGCATACGCCTTTTCCTAAGTTATCGTGACCACGTCAGGAACGCCTGCCTCTAGCCGTTGAATTCAACATCGATGCGCCATGTTGGAATGAGGCGAAACGGCTTGGCCCGACGTTTCGCGCGTGTGGCCCTGCCGCACCGCTGGTGCGGTACTGGCTTCGTTTCGATTGTCTCTTGAGCGAATTTCTAGCCATGGCGAGACGAATTGCGCTGGCCTCAGGCGTGCCTGCAGCCGATGCTTCAGATATCGCCGCGCCCGGCGGTGCGCGATACCACGTGCCTCTGTCTTCAATCGTCGTGCGCACCGGCAGCCGGACTAGCCCGATCGCAACAGTTGTCTGGTGCCAATCCCTGGCGACGCATGACACGCCACTCCGCGCCGGTCGCGCCTCATCGTCAGAGATTCGTTGTTGGTCATACGCGTGAAGACTTGCCTTTTCGTCGCTGGTTGTCATGCAAGCCGCGATGCCGTTCAAGGCCGATGGGAAGTCTCGCTTTACTCCTTGGACCTATAATCCGGTGAACTACGAGCAGGCGGCTAGTTATGGGTATCGAATTTGAGCTTACGGCTGATGCGCTTCGCGCGCGTGCCCTGGAATATCTGCGCGCCGGCAAGCCGGATCTGGCCGAGCGCGCCTTTCGCAACATACTGGAGCAGGATCCGAATGACGTCGATGCATCGAGGTTTCTTGCTGCCCGTCATCTGGAGCGGAATGAACGTGCCGCGGCCATTGGGCTGTTCGAGCACGCAGAAAACGTGCGGCCGGGCCATGCGGTGACGTTGCATCAGTTGGGCATGGCGTACGCCGCGGAAGGGCGTCTTGCCGATGCGATCGGCGCGTTGGGGCGCTGCCTGGAGGTCGACGAAAATGATTTCGTCGGCCGCTTGTTTCTGGGCATCGTTTTGGAACGCCATGGCCAGAAGCAGCGTGCGCTGACACAGTATTTCAGCGCCATAAACAGGGCTCAGGCAAAAGGCCATTGGCTCAGTGACGAAAGCACCGCACCGGCGTTCCGCGAGACGGTGATCGCTGCCATGCGCTCTCTTGATGCGGGCCGGCGTGAGCTGTTTCACAGCTTGCTGGAACCCTTGCGTGGCAAGTACGGCGCAATGGCACTACGCAGGGTGGAGCACGCGCTATCGATCTATCTCGGCGAACGGCAGCCGCAGTGGCCTGATCCGCGGCAAAGGCCTCTTTTCTTGTACTTTCCGGACATACCCAGCCAGCCATACTACCCGCGCAATCGATTTCCGTGGATGGATTCACTGGAAGCTGGAACTGCCTTCATTCGCGAAGAGCTTCTCAACGTGTTGTCGCATTCACAAAATCTGGAATCGTTTCTGCAAACGGATTCCCCGCAGGACGCGTCTGAACTGCTCAGGTCCTCAAACAGCCAAGCCCCGGCCTGGGATGCTTATTTCTTCCACCGCCATGGCGAACGCTTTGACGAGCACTGTCTGAAATGCCCGCGTACCGCCGGTCTGCTTGATACATTGCCTCTCGCATACGTACGCGAACATTCGCCGGAAACCCTGTTTTCGGTATTGAGTCCGGGCACCCACATTCTGCCGCACCGTGGTGTAACCAACACGAGGCTGGTCACGCATCTTCCGCTTATCGTGCCGGCCGATTGCGCGCTTCGCGTGGGAGGGGAGACTCATGTGTGGGAAGAGGGCCGTTGCGTCACGTTCGATGACACGTTTGAGCACGAGGCCTGGAATAAAAGCTCGGAAACGCGCGTCGTCCTGATCGTCGATAGTTGGAACCCGGATCTCAGCGAAGCCGAGCGCGAGGCCGTGGCCGACCTCGTTGGCGCTATCGGAGACTTTAATCGTGCCAGCGAGCTAACCACGGCTGGCTGAGGTTGGTTCGAGATGCCATTTAAGATCTTTGGCACCTAACACTTTACGCATCTTTACGGCAAACGCAGCCGAAAATATTCAGTTTCAACGAATTGCAGTATCCATTAAAAAATTTTAATGCGAAATATATTGCGAATATTCCACCTCGGGATTTTCTAACTCATTATTTCCGCTTGGATCTGCTCATTGCCCTGCGAACAATCGAGTTAAAAAACGTAATTAAATACGAATTTAACCTGTTGACTTTTTGTTATTCCAAAGTCTATGGTCGGGTTGTATTCAGATTGCTACAAGTGTGTGAAAGAAAGGCGACCGTTGCGGGTTTTTCGCCTATCTACTTGACTCTCTAATTAATTATTGAAGCTTTGGATTTGGCGTTGGCATAAACAGCCACATGCCCGCTATTGGATTGGCTTCATTTGTTTTTGGGTCGCAATTCTTGCCACTGGGGATCTACTTGATGAATTCTAAAAAGCTTGCACTCGCATCTAATGGGAAGAGCGTGCGACGTAACGGTGTGACCGTTCGTCATACCGCATTGGCAGTCGCTATTGCCGTGGGATTTGGTCTTTCCGGGCAGGTGCTCGCGCAGGCGACCACGGGTTCGGTGTTCGGTACGGCTCCAGTGGCAGCCGGTGAAACGGTGCGGGTGGTAAGCGGTAGCACTGGCCTCACACGCGAGGTGGCCGTCGGCAAGGATGGTCGCTTCGGCGCTAACCAGCTGCCGATTGGCAGCTACACCGTGTCACTTTTGCAAAACGGCAAGGTGGTAGCGACGCGCGACAATGTGCAGGTCAGCGTGTCTGGCGGCACCGCGGTGCCGTTCGCCGCGTCCGAGATTGGCGGCAGCGGCGTTAACGCTCAGAATCTCTCCACCGTCACGGTGTCGGCGAACAAACTGCCGCCGATCGACGTGTCATCCACCCGGCAAACCCAGGTGATCACTGCTGAGCAGTTGAAATCGCTGCCGCTGGCCCACAGCGCTGAGGCGATTGCGCTGCTCTCTCCCGGCGTGAACACCGGTGGTGCAAGCCTTGGCACGGGTCCGACCGGTACGCCTTTGGTTTCCATTGGCGGCAACAGCGTCGTGGAAAACGCCTATTACCTCAATGGTTTCAACACGACCGATCCGATCGGTGGTGCTGGCGGTATCGCGTTGCCGTATTTCGCCATTGCCGAGCAGCAAACCATTACCTCCGGTTACGGTCCAGAATACGGCCGCTCGACCGGCGGCGTGATCAGCCAAATCGGCCAGCGCGGCAGCAACGATTTCCACGCTGGTGTGTATGTGTCATGGCAGCCGACGTTTGCCGAAGGCAACTACAACAACATCCATTACAACAACCCGAACACGCCTGTCGGTGCTTTGGATAATGGTCAGCAGGCAGGAGAGAACGGCGTTCCTAGCCCTTATCTGGGTACTCAGGGCACCACGAATTATCCCGCTGGCTACGGCCAGATCGACTACGGAAGAAAGCAGAACCAAGACTGGGAAAACGTTTACGACGCTTACCTCAGTGGTCCGCTGATCAAAGACACCCTGTTTTTCTACATCACGGCCGAGTGGCAGCACGACAGCGTCCAGCAGGGCCTGGGTAACAATGGCCTGACGGATAGTGCGACGTCGCCAGCGGGTTTCTTTCAGTCGAAGGCTATAAAATCGCCAAAGCTCTACGGCAAACTGGACTGGAACATCAACGACAGCAATGTGCTCGAGTTCACCGGCGCGCAGACCCAGCAGCAGGAAGTCAGCAGCAATTACTACAATTACAACTACTCGAACCAGAGCGTTGGCTCGCTGTACGGTCCGGGTATAACGAACAAGAACACCTTTAAAGTCGGCGTTCTCAAGTTCACCTCCTACATCACCGACAACCTCACGCTCGAAATGCAGTACGGCATCATGACCGGACAGTATTACAGCGACTTTGCAGGTCCTTCGGATGAGGCGCCGGTGACTTTTGGTACGGGCGTTGTTGTGCCGCCGGGTGTGACTGTCCCGAACTTGGTTGATACAACGCTCCCGAACCAGGATCACAAGACCAAGACATCCAACCTGCGCGTCGACCTTGACTGGAAAGTCACGCCCGACCACGACATCAAGTTCGGCATCGACAACGTTCAGTACCGTGACGATCATGATGGCTTTTCGACGCTTGGTGGTGGTAGCTACTCCTACAGCAATGGCTTGCCGCCTTACACGGGCCCCGGCGGAGCGCCTTACGTGACGCCTCCCGTCTCCGGCAACTACGTGACGGAGAATTTCTTTGGCTCGGACGTGAATCTGGCAGTCCGAGAAAAGGCACAGTATGTGGAAGACAAATGGCAGGTCACGCCAAACCTGCTACTTGACCTTGGCGTGCGCAATGACCAATTTCAAAACCTCGGCCCCGGTGGTATCGCCTATATCAATGAAACCGCCCCGCAGTGGGCACCGCGCCTGGGTGCCAGTTGGGACGTGTTTGGCGACAGCACATTCAAGGTCTTCGCCAACGCGGGGCGCTACTATCTTGCATTGCCGGCGGGCTTGGCCACACGTAACCCGGCCTTTGGCACGATCAACGGCGAAGTGACCTATACCTACACAGGCATCAGTGCGAATGGTGTTCCGACCGGTCTAACGCCGCTCCTCGTCACGCCGGCTGCTGGCGTAACGACTCCGGGGTACTACTCGCCAGATGGTGAGAACGGTGTTCCCGGAAATACCAGGGACTATGCCTCGAACAACCTCAAGGCGGAATATCAGGACGAGTACGTTCTGGGCTTCCAGAAAATGCTCGGCGATACAGGTCTGGTGTTCGGTATGCAGGGCACATACCAGAAGACGGAAAACTTCGTAGATGACGTCGATATTGATAACGGCGCCGTAGGCGCTCTGGTCAACCCTGGCAAGACCAACTACATCTACCAGCCCGGTGGTATTTATACGTGGGATCCGAATACGGGGCAGGGCGTGACGGCAGGTTTCCTCCCCACGTACCCGGTGAAGCCGACGCGCCAGTATTACGCGCTAGATACTTATTTGGAACACACCTGGGACGGCAAGTGGTTCGGCAAGATCGACTATGTGTTCGCCCATTCGTACGGTACTGACGAAGGTCCGACCGACACGGCTACCGGGCAGATTTCAAACCAGCAGGGCAACCATTTCTCTGGTACCACTACGGCGAATTGGGATTACACCGATATCGAGGCAAACACCAACGGTGATCAGGCCAACGACCATCGGCATACCCTCAAGGCTTTTGGTTCATACGCTATTACCCCGGAGTGGATGCTCAGTGGCACCTTGATCATGCAGACGGGTGCGCCAAAGGTTTGCTTGAGCGGTTACGGCGAAGAAATTAACGGTGATCTCTATGGCGGCTCCTATGAGCACTTCTGTGGCGGCATACCGAGCTCCATCTCGCCCACCAACACCGGGACCGGCGGTTTGCCGTCGGCCCCGGGTGCCAGCGGTCGCACGCCAACGACGCACCAGCTCAATTTGAGCCTGACTTACACGCCGGACTGGGCTAACAAGCACCTCACCCTGCAGGCTGAAGTCCACAATGTGCTCAACGAGCAAAAGGCCACGCTCTATACCAGCCAGTACGCTATTGATCCAGGCGGTCTAGGTAATGGCGTGTCCATCTACAACCCGATCTATAACACCCCAATCGCGACGGAGCTGCCTCGCTATGTGACCTTCAACGCGAAGTACGACTTCTAAGCAACCCACTCCAACCTCATGCCCTCGCGAGCGGCGGTATGAGGAAAAGAGATGTGAAACGACAAGGCCGCCGGGTAACTGGCGGCCTTGTTTTATCGTGCTTTATTTTGTAATCGAAAAGCTTATGTGTGTGTTAATGGCTGCTGTCGCAGTGGCTGTAGCCAATGCAAATAAGGTGCGCTATTCGCCGCATCTGCGCGAATGGGCTC
>Ga0302314_10012434_pt1 | contig 14733 bp, 15 predicted proteins | sample III_Palsa_N2_3_FD_200533 | JGI IMG/M metagenome (GOLD analysis project Ga0302314, IMG submission 200533) | Peat permafrost microbial communities from Stordalen Mire near Abisko, Sweden - III_Palsa_N2_3 | ecosystem: Environmental > Terrestrial > Soil > Palsa > Peat permafrost | place: Sweden... | reverse complement strand
ACTCCGATGCCGGCCCGGCCGATCACCTTCAGGGACTTAGCCGCGGCGATCACGTCCTTGTCGGCCTTGGTGGCCGAGCGCAGCGCCAGGCCGTCATAGTCGGCGATGATGGCCAGCAGTTCGTCCTTGGAAAGGCCGGTCTTGATATCGGCTTGGACGCCCCGCGCCTTGAAGATGTCGACGGCGGCGGGGGAGAGTTTGTCAGCGATGAGAACGCGGGGAGCCATGAGGGTTCTTTCTGGCTTCCTTCTCCCCTTGCGGGAGAAGGTGTCGGCGAAGCCGACGGATGAGGAGTGAGGTGCGGGGACTTCAGGCGATGCAGCAGGTCGCCGTGCGTCCTTCGAGGCTCGGCTTCGCCTCGCACCTCAGGATGAGGAAATTTCAGGGTTTCCCCTCTTCCTCATGCTAAGGCGCCGCGAAGCGGCCTCGAAGCACGCAGCCGAACTACGCCGCTTGCAGCAGTTCGTCGGCGACGGTGGCGAAGGCCCAGTCGATCCAGGGAATCAGCGCCTCGACATCCGACAACTCAACCGCGCCGCCACACCAGATGCGAAGGCCCGGAGGCGCGTCGCGATAGGAGGCGGCGTCGAGCCCGACGCCCTCTTTCTCGAGCAGGTCGGAGACCTTCTTGGCGAATTCAGCCTGGCCCGCGGCGGGAAGGCCCGCCACGCGCGGATCGACGAATTTCAGGCAGACGCCGGTGTTGGAGCGGGTCGCCGGATCCTCGGCCAGAAAATCGATCCAGGGCGTTTTTTCCACCCACTTGGCCAGCGCCGCGGCGTTGGCGTCGGCGCGGGCGTACATGGCGTGCAGGCCGCCGATGGATGAGACCCATTTCAGCGCGTCGAGATAATCCTCGGTGCAGAGCATCGAGGGGGTATTGATGGTCGAACCCTCGAAGATGTCCTTGGAAATCTTGCCCTTGCTGGTCATGCGGAACAGTTTCGGCAGCGGCCAAGCCGGGGTGTAGCTCTCCAGCCGGGCCACCGCGCGCGGCGACAGGATCAGCATCCCGTGGGCCGCCTCGCCGCCCAGCACCTTCTGCCAGGAATAGGTGACCACATCGAGCTTGGCCCAGTCCAGCGGCTGAGCGAAGGCGGCGCTGGTTGCGTCGCAGATGACGACGCCCTTGCGGTCCGCCGAGATGAAGTCGGCATTGGGCACGCGCACGCCCGAAGTGGTGCCGTTCCAGGCGAACACCAGATCGGCGTCGGGGCTGACCCGGGTCAGATCAGGCAATTGGCCGAACGGGGCGGTGATCGCCTCGGCGCCCGGCAGCTTGAGTTGATCGATGATGTCGACCACCCAGTCCTTGGAGAAGCTTTCCCAGGCGGCGACCTGGACCGGCAACGGGCCTAGCATCGACCACATGGCCATCTCCACCGCGCCGGTGTCGGAGGCGGGCACCACGCCGATCAGGAAATCGTCGGGCACTTCCAGCACTTCGCGCGTGCGGTCGATGGCTTCCTTCAGGCGGCCCTTGCCGATCTTGGATCGGTGCGAGCGGCCGAGCGGCGCCGCCGCGAGGTTGGATAAGCTCCAACCCGGGTGCTTGACCGTCGGTCCTGAGGAGAATTGGGGGCGCGCCGGACGCATGGCCGGCTTGGCGAGGGTATTCATGATGTCTCCCATCCTTACAGATGAGCAGCGCCCCGTTGGGAGGGCGTGGCCCGGGGCTGGAAATACACCAACGCCGTATCCGCGCCAGCGATATTTTGTTTCGACGCGGTCACCTTCCAAATCGGCGGGTTGCCCGACACGCCGATTTGCACGCCCATCTCCGATTGTCTGTGTGACAAATCCCGTTCATTGCGGCTTCATGTTGTCGGCGTTGAAATGGGGGTCGCGTCGAACCCTCCGCGACGCTTAAAAATGAGGAACTGAATCCATGAAGAAGCTGCTGCTTTCGCTGACCGCCTTCAGCGTGGTCGCGGTCGCCGCCTCGTCGGCCGCCGCCTACCCACATCATTGGCATCATCACCATTGGCATCATTGGCATCACCATCATTGGCATCACTGATCGGCGAGGTCCGCGCTGCGGTTTGACGGGCTCGCCGGCTCCCTTGGCGGGCCCGTTGACACATTCCAGGAACTGATCGTGGAGAGGATGACGACCCAGGAGGTTCAGCATTCTGACGGCTATCGCCTCAGCGACGCCCCGGGCGATTTCGACCTCGCACGCGCCCACGGCTGGATCGCGAACGAAAGCTATTGGGGCGCCGGCCTCCCCTTGGAAACCTTTCGCCGCGCCGTTGAAAACAGCCTGACTGTGGGCGTCTTCGCGCCGGACGGCCAGATGGCCGGGATGGCGCGGGTGGTGACAGACCGGGCGACCTTCGGCTGGATCGCCGACGTGTTCGTTGACCGGACCCACCGCGGCCACGGCCTGGGCAAGCGGATCATGGCCTATCTTCGCGCCCATCCCGATCTGCAGGGCCTGCGCCGCCTGCATCTGGCGACCCGCGACGCCCATGGCCTCTACGCCCAGTTCGGCTTCGGCCCGCTGACCAAGGTCGAGAACTGGATGGAGATCCGCGACCCGGCCCCATACCCGCGCCCTTAAGAACCCTCTCCCACTGCGTCGGGCGAGGGTTCAAAGGGGCGACTGGATCACCACCTCAGGCCACCGCTCCCTGGCCGACGCCGTCACCTTGCTCCAACCCACGGCAAGCCCGCGCAGCGGATTGGGCCGCAGCCGCAGGGCGAAGGCGTCCTCCAGGCCGAACGGCGCGGCGACATCCAGCCCGCCGTCCGGCTCCAGTCGCACGCCGATGGCGAAGGCCGGGGCGACGAACCGGGCCAGCGCCTCGTCGGTGTGGGTCAGGGGCGCATAGGGCTCGCCGAAATGCGCCTCGAACCACAAATGCACGCGCGCTTGGTTGCGCACCTCGACCAACGGCGACAGGTCGGCGGGATAGGCGGCCGCGGCCCGCCGGACGTGCTCATCCTCGGCCTCGTACGAGATGTCTGCGCCATCATAGTAGAGCAGGTCGTAGTCCTTGATCCCGTAGTCAGGGTCGCGGCCCGTCAGGCTGTTCCAGACCGTCTGGTAGACCGCGCCGGAGACGATCCGCCAATCCGGCAGCGCCAGATCCCGCGCGATGGCCAAGGTGCGCATCAAGCGAGGGCTGGCGCGCAGAATCCGGTCAAGGCGAACGTACAGATCGGGCGGGGTTGAAGAAATCAGTGAGGCGGCCATCTCGAACAAACCAAGAACCAGAATCACGTCCGGATCAAGTCCTGGAATCGGCCCTTAGTCCTTTCGCATCGGCCAGGCATGGTCCAGCGGGCCATGGCCGGCGCCAAGGCCAGGGGCGCGACGGATGGCTTCGGCGACATAGGCCCAGGCGCGAGCCACGGCGGCTTCCAGGGACAGGCCCTGGGCCAGGCCGACCGCGCAGGCCGAGGCCAGGGTGCAGCCGGTGCCGTGGGTATGGCGGGTCTCCAGGCGCGGGCCGGAAAAGGTGGTCTCGCCATAGGACGTCATCAGAATGTCGGTCAGGACCCCGCCCTCGATATGGCCGCCCTTCATCAGCACGGCCTTAGCGCCCCGGGTCAGCAGCGCTTCCCCCGCGCGGCGCAGGTCGTCGGTGGTTTCCACGACAAGGCCGGTCAGGGCGGCCGCCTCGGGAGCGTTGGGGGTCAGCAAGGCGGCTTGGGGGATCAGCCGGTCGCGGACGGCGTTCAGCGCGCTCGGCTCCAGTAGGGCGGCGCCGGCCTTGGCGATCATCACCGGATCGATCACGGCGGGGATGCGGGCTTGTTCCAGCAGTGCGGCCACCGCCTCGACGACAGAGACATCGCCCAGCATACCGGTCTTGATCACATCGGCGCCGATATCGTCCAGCACGGCGCGGGCCTGGGCGAGGATGATCTCCAAGGGGATCGGGTGCACGCCGAAGACGCCCATGGTGTTCTGCACGGTGACGGCGGTGATCGTGCTGGAGGCGTGCCCGCCCAGGGCGGTGACCGTCTTGATATCGGCCTGGACCCCCGCCCCGCCGCCGGAATCGGATCCGGCGATTATCAGAACGCGGCCCACCCCCTGTGTCGTCATTGCCGCGCCGCGCCGATCGCCGCTTGCACCGCCAGGGCCTGGCGGGTCTCGCGTACGTCGTGGACGCGCAAGGTCGCCGCGCCGGCCCGCGCGCCAGCCAGGGCGGCGGCCAGCGAGCCGGCCAGCCGGTCCTGGACGCTCTTCGCTGAGCCGTCGATCCGGGTCATGAAGCTCTTGCGGCTGACGCCCAGCACGACAGGAAAACCCAGCGCGACGATACGATCCAGATGGGCCAACAGGGTCAGACTGTGCTCGGCCGTCTTGCCAAAGCCGATGCCGGGATCGAGCTGGATCGCTTCGCGCCGCACGCCCGCGGCCATCGCCGCCCGCGCCCGCTCCGCCAGATAATCGGCCACCTCGCCCACCACATCGTCATAGCGCGGATCGTCTTGCATCGTGGCAGGCTCGCCGCGCATGTGCATCAGGACTATGCCGCAACCCAGTTCAGCGGCGACGGCCAGGCTATCGGGCGCCCAGGTAAGCGCCGTGACGTCGTTCCATAGGTTGGCGCCGGCAGTGATGGCGGCGCGGGCCACGGACGGCTTCATGGTGTCGATCGAGATCGGAATGTCACTCTCGGCGCGGATGGCGGCGATCACCGGAACCACGCGGGCGATCTCATTTTCCGCAGGAACCGGCTCGGCGCGCGGCCGGGTGGACTCGCCGCCGATATCGAGCAGGTCCGCGCCCTGGGCCATCAGGTCGCGGGCATGCGAAACGGCGGCCGCTTGATCGAAGAAGCAGCCGCCGTCGGAGAAGCTGTCGGGGGTGACATTGACCACCCCCATGATCAGGGGCCGGCTCCGGCTCACGCCGGTTCGGGATCCGGCGCGTGGGTCAGGGGCACCGCGACCGAGGGGCCGAGCGGGCGCTTGTCTTCGGGTTCGTCACGCCTGGGTGGAATGCCCTTGATCACGGCGATGAGCTCTTCGCCGCTGAGCGTCTCGAACTCCAGGAGCGCCTTGGCCACTTTGTGCAGGTCCTCAATCCGTTCGGTCAGGATCCGGCGCGCCTCGTCCAGGCCGCCCTGTACCAGCCGCCGCACCTCGACGTCGATCTTCTGGGCGGTGTCTTCCGAGACGTTCTGGGTGCGCGCCACCGAATGACCCAGGAACACTTCTTCCTGGTTGTCGCCGTACGAGACCGTGCCGACTGCTTCGGAAAAGCCCCAGCGTGTGACCATGTTGCGGGCCAGGCCGGTGGCCGCCTGGATGTCGCTGGACGCGCCGGAGGTAACCTTGTCCTTGCCGAAGATCAGCTCTTCGGCGACGCGGCCGGCCATCGTGATGGCCAGGCGCGAGGTCATCTGCTGGAAGTCCATCGAATAGCGGTCGCCCTCGGGCAACTGCATGACCATGCCCAGGGCGCGACCACGCGGGACGATCGTCACCTTGTGCACCGGATCGGCGCTCGGGACGGTCAGAGCCACCAGGGCGTGGCCGCCCTCGTGATAGGCGGTGCATTTCTTTTCGGCGTCGCTCATGGCCATGGATTTGCGCTCTGCGCCCATCATGACCTTGTCCTTGGCGTGCTCGAAGTCGTGCATCGAGACCATGCGCTTGTTGCGGCGCGCGGCCGCCAGCGCAGCCTCATTGACCAGGTTGGCCAGGTCTGCGCCGGAGAAACCAGGCGTGCCCCGAGCCAGGGTGCGCACGTCGACATCGGCCGACAGGGGCACGTTGCGCATGTGCACGCGGATGATCTTCTCGCGGCCGCTGACGTCCGGATTGGGCACCACGACCTGCCGGTCGAAACGGCCTGGACGCAGCAGCGCCGGGTCCAGCACGTCTGGACGGTTGGTGGCGGCCACCAGGATAATGCCCTCGTTGGCCTCGAACCCGTCCATTTCGACCAGCAGCTGGTTCAGGGTCTGCTCGCGTTCATCGTTGCCGCCGCCCAGGCCCGCGCCGCGATGGCGTCCGACCGCGTCGATTTCGTCGATGAAGATGATGCAGGGCGCGTTCTTCTTGGCCTGCTCGAACATGTCGCGTACGCGGCTGGCGCCCACGCCGACGAACATTTCCACGAAGTCCGAACCAGAAATGGTGAAGAAGGGCACGCCCGCCTCGCCGGCCACGGCCCTGGCGAGCAGCGTCTTGCCGGTGCCCGGAGGCCCGACCAACAGCGCCCCTTTCGGGATCTTGCCGCCCAGTTTCTGGAACTTACCGGGATCCTTCAGGAAGTCGACGATCTCGGACAGTTCGTCCTTGGCCTCGTCGACGCCGGCGACATCCTCGAAGGTCACGCGGTTCTTGTTCTCGGTCAGCAGCTTGGCCTTGGACTTGCCAAAGCCCATGGCGCCGCGCGCCCCGCCCTGCATCTGCCGCATGAAGATGAACCATATCGCCGCGATCAACAGGATCGGCAACAACTGGAACAAGACGTTCAGCGCCAGATTGCCACCGGCCGGCTTGACGTCCAGCACCGCGCCCTCGGCCAGCAGCCGCTTGACCAGCTCGTCCTGATTGGACGGGGTCACCGCGGTGACGGTCTTGCCGTCGGAGTCGCTGGCCTCGACAGTTTCACCGCGCAGCGTCGCCTTCTTCACATGGCCGGAATCGACCATGCTCAGGAGCTGTGAATAGCTGACCTCGCCGCTGGCGCCGGATTTGGCGCTTTGGTTCATCATCGTATAGAGGCCGACCACCACGACGGCGATGACGCCCCAGATGGCCAGATTACGCAGGTTCATTCCTTCGCCCTCGTTAGAGCCTAGCCCAAGAACATAGGACGCCTGGGACGATTTCGCCACGCGCGAGATCGGGGGCGTGAGCTTAAGTCGCGGATTCTTTCGAAAGTGCTCCACACGCGGCCAGAAAGCGCATCGCGACGAGCGAGCGAATCCCAACCGCTGGCGTACATGCAAGGAACGGGCAAACCGCCGGGCGATGGCCGCCGGTCACAACTGGCAGTCCCGGGCGAACCGGCGCCGGCAGGCCGGCCAGAGCCTGGCGCTGCGCCTTGTCGAGGCCGGACATGCCGCCCGCCAGGCCGCGCGCCGTATGGCCCGGCCCCCGCACCGTCAATTCGAACCGCCCATCCCAGACTGTGGGAACCATCGGCCGCAGCGCGACGCCAACGAGCCCGCCGCGACGAACCTCCCCCGCGTCGCGGGTCAACAGCAGGTCTCCTTCGGCCACGATCTTGCTCCCGGCCAGCGTCGCCTTGAACGGGGCCCAACCGAGCGCCTGTTCAAACAGTCGGCCGAGCCGGTCGCCGCGCGGCGGGCGCTCGCCTCCGCCGGCGCAGAGCACGGCGGCCGCCAGCAGGCGTCGCGCGCTTGAAACGGGCGCCTGACGAAGCGCCTCGCGATCGATGCGCAGAAAGCCTTGCGGCGCGGTTGTAACGGAGCGAGCCAGCGCGGCGAGGCCGGCATCGTCGCCCGGCTTCTGCTGGCTGGGGCCGGAGCTTGGATCCCCGGCCCCAGCCAGCAGAAGCCGGGCGCGGGCTCGCATTGAGCGGGGGTCGACATTGGCCGGATCATCGATCCAGTCCTCGCCCGCGGCGCGCAGGGCCTGACGGATCGTTTCTCGTCGGGTTCCCAGCAAAGGGCGCAGCAGGAATACGCCGCGCCCTCGCGGCCAGACCGGCGACGGCGCCCATTCGCGCAAGGCGCCCAGGCGCGCGCCCTCGGCCCGCATCAGGTCGGCCTCGAGGATGTCGTCGGCGGTGTGCCCGAACACCACGACCCTCGCGCCGGCTTCGCGCGCCGCATCGGCTATCAGGCCGTGCCGGGCCTCGCGGGCGGCGGCGGCGATGCCGTGCGCCGGCTTGGGCCCCACCCAGTTCAGCGCGCGAAAATCCGCGCCGAGCCGTGCGGCCGTCCGAGCGGCGGAGGCGATCCAGGCCGCGCTCTGAGGCTGCAGACCGTGGTCGACGCTGAGCACCAGCACCCGCCGTCCGTGCCGGTCGGCCCAGGCCTTGGTCAGGTGCAGAGCCGCCAGACTGTCGCCGCCGCCGGAGAATGCCACGGCGATCGGGATCGTCAGGTTCGGATCAAGCCGTCGGTCGAATGCGTCAGAGCAAAGCTCTTGCCCCCATCGGGACGCGCCGCCGCTCGGCCCGAGGGGGGAATAGGGCTCTGTCTTCAGCCCGCGCACTGGGCCCTGGCCCGTGTCGCCGCGGCCCGCGCCTTGAGCGACGGGGTGAGATGAGGATAACGGCGGTCGAGTTCGCCGAGCGCCCCGCAAGCGTCACCGGGCTTGCCCAGCTCCAGCAGCGATTGCGACAGCTTGACAACGGCCTCGGGCGCCCAGGCGGTCTTGGGCCAGCCACGGATCGCGCCCAGATAGGCTGTCGCCGCGCCCGAATAATCCTTCTGGATGAACTTGGTCTCGCCCAGCCAATAGCGGGCCGCAGGCGCGCTCGGCGTGTCGCCGTAATGATCGAGATAGGCCTGCATTTCGCTCGCCGCGCCGGGATAGTCGCCGTTCTCCAGGAGTTGCCGGGCGTGGGCGTAGGCGGCCTTCGGATCGCCCGCGGCGGCCGCGCCGTCGCCCGGCGCCGCGTCGGGGACCGGGCCGGTCGGGGGCGCTGGCGGAGGCGAAGCCGGGGGCGTCAGCGCCGCCACCTGCTTTTCCAGCTTGTCGAGTCGGTCGGCCAGGGCTGCGGTCTGAGCGCGGGAATCGTCCAGGTCCTTGCGGGCCTGCTCCATATCGTGGGTCAGGGTTTCGATCTCGCCGGTCAGCCTGCGAACCTGGTCGGCGCCTTCGTCGATCCGGCCCTGCAGCGCGGTGATCTGCGGGTCGGGTCCGGCCTCCTTGATCTCCACCGGCTGACCCGTGGCATGGGCCTGGAGCACGATCTGGCGGACCTCGCGCAGCTCCTTTTCGAAGCGGTCGAGGCGCTTGGCGCTGGGTTCGTCCGGTTGGGGCGCGTCCTGGGCAAAGGCCGGGGCGCTCACTCCAAGAACCACCCAGGACGTCAGTGCAAGAAGTGATAACCGGACGGTTCGACCCGGCCCGCGAAGAACCCTTCCCCCTCTATGGGGGAAGGGTAGGGTTGGGGGTGAACACGCCAAGGTCTGGGCGAAGAACGCATAAGGCGTCGCAAGCAATCTTTTCGTCTCCGCCAGTGGATGCGCCCCCATTCCAACCTCTCCCCCATTGAGGGGGAGAGGCTTTTTCGGCGCATTCGTCTTGAGGTCGAGCCGAAACAACGAATCAAAACTACCTTGCGCCACTTCGGCTACTGGGCGCCGCTGGTCAGCGAAGTGTGGCCATTGCGGTTATGGGCATAGGCGTCGTCGCCCGTACCCGTATCGATGGGGCGTTCCTTGCCATAGGACACCGTCTCGATCCGGCCGGCCTCGACGCCGCGGCCCACCAGATAATCGCGTACCGCATTGGCCCGGCGTGCGCCGAGGGCCATGTTGTACTCGCGGGTGCCCCGTTCGTCGCAATTGCCCTCGATCCGCACCTTGACCTGCGGATAACGCCGCAGCCAATCGGCCTGCTTGTCCAGGATCGGACCCGCGTCGCCGCGGACGGAATAGGAATCAAGATCGAAATAGACCCGATCGCCGGCATTGATCACGAAGTCCTGGGTCGAGCCCGGAACCGGACCGGTCGGCTGTTCAGCGACGGGCGGCGGAGGCGGGGGCGGCGGAGGCGGCGCTTCCGGCGCGGGTGGCGGAGGCGGCGGGGTGGGCGCCGGCTTCGGGTGCGAGGCGCAGGCGGCCAGTGAGAGGACGGCGCCGGCGACCAGGGCCAGCTTGACGATGGGGTGGGGTGACGTGCTCACTGGGAGCCTCCTAGCTAGCGTCTGGGACGAACGAACGGCTCGGGTCTCTCAACGGTGGAGCCCGGCATCCGGTTGCAACCACTATTGGGCAAGATTGAGGTGATGTCAGTTTCATTTCGGCGACGTCCGGTCCATTTCCGTGACGCCGGTGCAAATTGGGCGCTTCAGTTCAAGAGCGGGGACCAGGCGGGATCGGAAGCTGACCCCGGATAGGGCTCCGGCCGCTCGACGCGTCCGGTCACGTCGACGGTCCAGAGTCTGGGCGCCGTACCGGGCGCCTCGCGGCTGAACATCAGAACCCGGCCGTTGGGCGCCCAGGTCGGCCCCTCGTCCAGATAGCTGGTGGTCAGGATGCGCTCCTGCGATCCGTCCGGACGCATGACGCCGATATGGAAGGTCGAACCCGTCTGCTTGGTGAAGGCGATCAGGTCCCCGCGCGGCGACCAGACCGGCGTCGTGTAGCGGCCGTCGCCGAATGAGATTCGGTGCTGGCCCGAGCCGTCAGCGTTCATCACGTATAGCTGCGGGCTGCCGCCGCGGTCGGAATTGAAGGTGATCTTGGAGCCGTCCGGCGAATAGCTGGGCGAGGTGTCGATGGAAGGGTCGGACGTCAGGCGGCGCGTCGAGCGGCTATGCAGATCCATCTCATAGATGTCGGTATTGCCGTGCTGAGAGACCGAAAAGGCCACCTTGCCGCCGTCCGGCGAGAAACGGGGAGCGAAGACGATGCCTGAAAACCGGCCCAGGCTCTCACGGCGGCCCGTCTCCAGATCGAACAGATAGACCGCCGCGCCGTTGTCGCGTAGCGCCATGTAGGTGATCTGGGCGCTGGTAGAGGAAAAGCGCGGCGTGAAAATCTGTTCGCTGGGGTCGGTGGGCAGATAGCTGCGATTGGCGCCGTCCTGATCCATGATCTCCAGCCGGTGGATCCGCTTGCTCCGGGTTCCGCTTTCGGCGACGAACACGATCTTGGTGTCGAAATAGCCCTTCTCGCCAGTCAATCGCTCGTAAACAGCGTCGGAGATCTTATGCGCCACGCGTCGCCAATTCTCCGGCGTCGAAGTGAATTGCAGGCCCAGCAATTGCTGCTGGGAGAACACATCCCACAGGCGAAAATCGACCCTCAGGCGACCATCTGGCGCGATCGAGACCTGGCCATCCACCAACCCCTGGGCGTGGATCTGCTTCCAGCTGGGAAAGACAGGCTGCAGGTTCACGTCGGTGGTCTTTTCGATGAAGCTGGCCGGATCCAGCGGCTTGAACAGGCCAGAACTGCCCAGATCGTCGGAGATCACCTTGGCCATGTCGCCGCCATAGGGCGCGGCGCCGCCGAAGCCCGGAATGGCGATCGGCAAAGGCTGCAGGACGCCCTGGTTGACGTCCACCTCGACCTGCGCGCGCGCGGGCGCCGCGCCAAGGACGGCGGGGCCGGCGAGGCAGAGCAGAACGGCGATCAGTCGGGTCAGACGCATCGGTCGAAGTTCTCCATTCAGTGCTCAGCGGCTGGTAAAGGCCATCAGTTCCGTCATCGCCGCGACAAGCGTGGCGATGACGGACGAACAGGGACTGTTGGGCGTCTTACGAGCACTTGTGTCATCCCTTTGCGCAGGCGGCCTGGCCATTGAACTTGACGGTTATCGACTGGCTGTAAAGGTTCGGCGGCAGACCATCGAACGGCTGGGCGCCGTATACGGCCCGCTTGGCGCGATCGGATGACACGCGCAGCAACGAAGACTCCGGCGCGTTGTCGCCGGTGGACTGGGGCGAGCCGATCAGCCGTCCGGAGGGGCTGAGACGGAACGTCACCCGAATATCCAGGTCGCTGGCGCCGGGTACGTCGCAGTTCGGATTCCACGATCGTTGCAACGCGGCGGCGAGCGAGGTGAGCGCATTGGCCGACACGGCGTCCCCGGCGCCGGTGGTCAGGCGCGCCTGCACCGCCGTCTGCGGGCGCGTTGGGCCGCGCAAGGCTGAGGACTGTTTGGTCCGCGAAGTCTTGGCGGACGTGTTCAAGCTGGCCAGCACAGCATCGGGATCGAAGGTCGAAGGCGTCGGCTTGGCGGGCTGTTTCGGCGGAATGGGCGTCGGCTTGGTCTGCACGGCCTTGGCGGGAGCAGGCGCCGGAGCCGGAGCCGGAGGCGGCGCCTGCTCCTGCGTCTGGGCCTGGGGTGTGGCTTCCGGCGTGGGGGTTTCCGTGGCCGCGGTCTGCGGCGTCGGCGCGGCGATGGCTTCGCTTTGGTCGGAGGCCTTGTCGGAGGTCACCAGAGTGACCGGCACCACCGAGGACAGCCGGATCGGCTTGGACCAGGGCCAGACGAACAGGACCGACGCCAGCAACGCCAGGTGCAGGAGCGCCGAGGCCGTTATGGCCGGCGCGCGGTTGTGCGCCGCCTCGCGCATCACCGGCCCATCGGCGCGCCAGAAGGCGACACCAAGTTGGGCGGCGAGGTGGGGTCGATCCCCGAGGACGGCCCGCCGGTGTCGGTCAGAAGGCCGATCGACTTGAAGCCGGACGCCGACAGGCTGGCCATCACTTGGGCGACGATCGCATAGGGCGCCCGGCCGTCGGCGCGCACATAGATCGGCTTGTCATAGCCGGCGTCGGACATCGCCTTCATGGTCGGCGCGAACCGGGAAAAATCGACCTGCTGGCTTTGCAGGAAGATCGATCCGTCGGCGCGGACAGTGACGGTCAGGGGCTGGCTCTGATTGCTCAGGGCGCCGGCCTCGGTCTTGGGCAGCTCGACCGGCACGCCGGCGGTCAGCAGCGGTGCGGAGATCATGAAGATGATCAGCAACACCAGCATGACGTCGACCAGCGGGGTCACGTTGATTTCCGACAGCGCGCGGCGCCCGCGGCCTCGCCGGCGACCGCGTCGAATATTGGTGGAATCCAGCGTCAGGGCCATGATTCAGACCCGCTCGACCAGGCGGCGCGCCACCGCCGAGGACAGATCGTCGGCAAAGCCTTCCAACCGCCCGGCGTACTTGCCCGCGTCGGTGGAGAACTTGTTGTAGGCGATATAGGCCGGGATGGCGGCGGCCAGGCCGACGGCGGTCGCGAACAGGGCTTGGGAGATCGCCGGCGCCACCACCGACAGATTGGTGTTCTTCTGCACGGCGATGGCCTGGAAAGCGTTCATGATTCCCCAGACCGTGCCGAACAGGCCGATGAAGGGCGAGGCGGTGGCGACGATGGCCAGCGAGCCCAGCCCCTCCTCCACCCGCGCGCTCTCCCGCGCGACGATGCTGTCCAGGCCCCGGTCGATGCGCTGCAGCAGAAGCGCGGTCTGGGTCTCGGCGCCGGCCGCCCTGGCCCTGCCCTCGCGCCAGTCGCGCAGGGCCGATTGCAGCATGCGCGGCAAGGCGTGGCGCGGCTGATCCCCCGCCTCGTGAGCGACGTCTTCGAGGGATTTTCCCGAGGACACCAGATCTTCGAACTGTTCGGCCTGGCGGTTGAGCGAGGTGAAGCGGAACACCTTGTCGATGATCACCGCCCACGACCAGATCGACGCGAACGCCAGTCCCAAAAGGACCGCCTTGACCACCCAATCCGCCCGCAGGAACACTGCGATGATGGAGAAATTGTCCGGGTTGATGGCGTTCTGCGCGACGTCCATACGGCTTCTGGCTCCTTGAGATTGCGCTAGGTCTTTACGCGGCGCAGGGTGGTGAAACTATGGCGCGGCCAATCTAGAGTCGGGTGGCGCGAACCAGGGCGAGAGCAAATCCACCATCCCCGCCGGCGGCTTTCTTGGCCGTCCGTCCAGGCTGATACAAGCCGCCTCCACCACCGCCTGGGCGATCAGGGCCTCGTCGCGCGTGATCTTCTGGGTGATGTAGAGCCTTGGCCCCCTGACGCGGTCATAGGTGGTCAACACCAAGAGCGCGTCATCGATCCGTGCCGGAACCTTAAAATCCAGCTCCATCCGGGTGATCACGAAGGCGGCCGGGTCGTCGCGGGCCAGAAGGTCGCTGTGACTGATCCCCGCCAGGCGCAGGAAGTCGGAGCGGCCGCGCTCGAAATAGCGGACATAGTTGGCGTGATAGACCACGCCGGTGAAGTCGGTGTCCTCGTAATAGATTCGCACGGGCAGGCGGTGCTCGCGGCCTTCGAACCAGCCGGCGGTAGGGGCGTCAGATGAAGAGAGATGTGCGGAATTGGCGTTCATCACTCCTCCTCGAACAGGCCCGGCTGGATAGGGCCCGGCCCCGCGGGCTGCCCAGGGGGGGGCGGCGTCAGACCGATATGCAGATAGGCCTTCGCGCAGGCGAGGCGCCCGCGCGGCGTGCGCTGGATGAAACCCTGTTGCAGCAGATAGGGTTCAATCACGTCTTCGACGGCGTCGCGCGCCTCGGCGATCGCATAAGCCAAGGTCTCCACTCCGGCCGGACCGCCGCCATAGTGCTCGATCAGGGCGCGCAGATAGCGCCGGTCCAGGCTGTCCAGCCCTGCCTCGTCCACCTCCAGCCGGGCCAGCGAGCGGGCGGCGCACGCCTGGTCGATCTCGCTCGCGCCCTCGGCCCCGGCGAAGTCGCGCACCCGGCGCAGCAGGCGTCCGGCGACCCTGGGCGTGCCCCGCGCCCGCGCCGCGATCTCGCCCGCGCCCCCTGCCGTTAGGTTCGCGCCCATCTTGCGCGCGGCCTGGGTCAGGACGCGCTTCAGCTCGTCCGGCGTGTAGAATTCGAGTCTGAGCGGAATGCCGAACCGGTCGCGCAGCGGCGTGGCCAGCATCCCCGCCCGCGTCGTCGCCGCAACCAGGGTGAAGGGCGCTAGGTCGATGCGGATCGAGCGGGCTGACGGTCCCTCGCCAATGATCAGGTCCAGCACGTGATCCTCCATCGCTGGATAGAGGATCTCCTCCACATTGGCCGCCAGACGGTGGATCTCATCGATGAACAGGACGTCGCGCGGCTCGAGATTGGTCAGGATC
>Ga0302314_10012433_pt1 | contig 14736 bp, 10 predicted proteins | sample III_Palsa_N2_3_FD_200533 | JGI IMG/M metagenome (GOLD analysis project Ga0302314, IMG submission 200533) | Peat permafrost microbial communities from Stordalen Mire near Abisko, Sweden - III_Palsa_N2_3 | ecosystem: Environmental > Terrestrial > Soil > Palsa > Peat permafrost | place: Sweden... | reverse complement strand
GCGGGCGCCAGCGCGAGCACCGGATCGATCCCGGCCGTCACGCCATTGTTCGCCGCCGAGTAGTGCCGCAGCTGCCAGCCGGCCAGGACCGCGAGGACCAGCAGTGCGATGTCCAGCCCGGCCCGCGCCGTCCCCGCCACCCGGGCCCCCCTGCCCCGGCGGCTTCGCGCCGCGGCCGGACCGGGAGCAAGCCCGGGGGCGAGCAGCGCGGCCGCGGCGACGGCGGTGACGGCGATCGCCGCGCTCAGCGCGTCCGGCCAGATTCCGGCCAGGCCGGTGAGCTGGATGCCGTCACCGCCCAGCGGCCCGGCGGATACCAGCGCGCTGACGAGCCAGCTGCCCGCGAACGCGCCGACGACGGAGACCAGCGCCGACAACGGAATCACCTCGACCGCCGTCAGCCGGGTGAGCTGGGACTTGCTCGCACCACGGGCGACCAGCAGCGCTGTTTCCGCCTCGCGCTGGGTTGCCAGCAGCCGGGCCACCGCGAGCAGCGCCGCGATGGCCAGCACGAACAGTTCCAGGGCGCTGATTACCAGCAACGACCGGGCGACGGCGAGGTTGCTGGCCGCTGCGGCGAGCACCGACGGCAGGCTGCTGACCAGCTGAGCGCCGCTCAGCGCGGTCGAGTCCGGCAGCGACTGCGCGAGGGCGGCCACGCCGGCCGACATCGGGGCGAGGTCGGCCTCCGGGAACGCCGCCATGTCGGGTTGCGCGACCCATGACCCGCTCAGCATTGTCAGCGACGGCCCGAATGCGTCCTGGTTCACCACCAGGGGGCCATAGGTGGTGGATCCGTAGACGGCCGACTTGCCGCTGGCCGGAATGTAGTCAAGCTCCCAGTACGAATCCGCCGGGCCCGCCGCTGGCCGCGGCGCGAACAGGCCGGTGATATCAAAACTCACCGGCGCATTGGTGATCCGGTCCCGCAGCCGCAGCACGTCGCCGGCGGAGATATGCAGCAGGGCCGCCAGCGAGGCGGGCAGCGCGGCCGGGACCGCGTGCTGCCCGCTGACCGCCGCCGTCGGCCACTGGCCGGAGACAAGCGAGGCATGGCCGGCGATGCCGCTCATCGACGCCGCCTGGAGCAGGGCCGTGTTGCCCGGGCCGGTACCCGGGGGTGGGGCGGGGAGCGCTCCGGGCACGAGCGCCAGTGGATCGGACCAGAGCGCCTCGGCGAAGCTGAACGGGATGCCCGGTATCGTCGCCGCGAGACGTGACCGCACCGCCGAGGTATCGCCGGCCGCCTGGCCCGGGCCGTTGGCCAGCGTGGTGACCGACAGGGCGGTACCGGGCGCGACGGTGAGGTCGTGCCGGACCGCCTGCGGCAGCGCTTGCCCGCTGAAGACGGTGAGCGCGGCCGCCACCGTGGCGGCGACCAGAGTTGTCAGCGCGGCCGCCGCGAGCACCACCCAGTGCGCGGTCATCCGGCGCAGCGCCAGCGGACCCCGGGGGCTGATCACGAGCACAGCATTCCGCATGAAAAGCGGAATGTACATCTAGTTGTGAAATGTAAAGACTGAAAAATCGACGCGTTATGGCGGCAGCTCACCCGCGCATTAGCGATTCTCCATAAGGTCTTGCCATGTGATCGATAAACCGGTAAAGTAACTTGGCTCCTCGAAATGCCGTCCGCCAGCTCGCGCTTGGCCGCATCGGACTGACCGGTGATGCGCTGGCAGCGGTCGCCGGCGCTGGCCGGGGCGCTGTCGCTGACCGTGCCGCTGCTGGTCGGACCTCCTTCGCCGTGCTTTACACCTTGCGGGGCGCCACCTGCTGGACGCGGCCGAGCCGGGCCCCGGCCGGAAGGATCGGCCAGCGACCGCCAGGCCCACTCGGCGACCCGCAGCGGGTTACAGCGCGGCCGATTACGGAGATACCCGATACGAGCCCGCGCCGGAAGGCTGAGCGGGCGCGGATGCGGTCAGTCGCATCCAGGTTGCAGGTCAAAGTCAGTCCGCGCCGAACGAAGCGGCTGACCCGCCGCGGGCGCGGCTGCGCCCGGAAACCGGGCGGACTGACGGCAGACAACAACAAGCAGGCTGATCCCGCCCCGCCACCGGCGCGGCAGGCGGCGGCAGCGGCCGGCACCAGCGAGGCGGCGTCCGCGCGGCCCGCCTGGCGCCGGGCGGCGAACAACGGCAAAGGAGCAGCTGATGAGCGCGACGGTCGCTGAGGTCATGGTCTCGACACTGAAGGCGTCGGGCGTCCAGCGGGTGTACGGGATCCCGGGCGACTCGCTGAACGGTTTCACCGACGCGCTGCGTCGCGACGGCGCGGTGACCTGGGAGCACGTCCGGCACGAGGAGGCCGCTGGATTCGCCGCCGCGGCCGAGGCGGCGCTGACCGGGGAGCTGGCCGTGTGCGCGGGCAGCTGCGGGCCGGGCAACCTGCACCTGATCAACGGCTTGTACGACGCCAACCGCAGCGGGGTCCCGGTACTGGCGATCGCCGCGCACATCCCGGCCGAGGAGATCGGCGGGGAGTATTTCCAGGCGACCCACCCGGAGCAGCTGTTCCGCGAGTGCAGCGTCTACTGCGAGCTGGTCAGCGTGACCGCCCAGCTGCCGCGGCTGCTGGAGATGGCCATGCGCGCGGCGGTGCAACGGCGCGGCGTCGCCGTGCTGGTGATACCAGGGGAGATCTTCCTGGCCGGCGCGGAAGGCAAGACCGAGCCGAGGGAAATCCGCGCGGCCGCATCGACGGTCGTCCCCGGCCAGGAATCGCTGGCAGCCGCCGCCCGGGTGCTGAACGACGCCAGCCGGGTCACCATCCTGGCCGGGGCCGGCTGCGCCGGGGCGCACGACGAGCTGCTGCGCTTCGCGGAGACGGTCAAGGCACCAGTGCTGCACGCGTTCCGCGGCAAGGAGTTCGTCGAGTACGACAACCCCTATGACGTCGGGATGACCGGGCTGATCGGGTTCAGCTCCGGCTACCGGGCGATGGAACACTGCGACGCGCTGGTCATGCTGGGCACCGACTTCCCGTACCGGCCGTTTTTCCCGGACGGCGTGCCGGTCATCCAGGTCGACGTGCGCGGCGAGCGGATCGGCCGCCGGGTCCCGGTGGCGGTGCCGCTGGTCGGCACGGTCAAGGACACCATCGACGCGCTGCTGCCGCTGGTCACCGCCAAGACCGACAGCGCGCACCTGGACCGGATGACGGCTCACTACCGGCGGGCCCGGTCCCGGCTCGACAAGCTGGCCGTGCCCAGCCGCGGCGACTCGCCGCTGCACCCGCAGTTCGTCGCCGCCACCGTCGACCGGCTCGCCAGCGCGGACGCGATCTTCACCGCCGACGTCGGCACGCCGTGCATCTGGGCCGCCCGCTACCTGCACATGAACGGCGCCCGCCGGCTGGTCGGCTCGTTCAATCACGGCTCGATGGCGAACGCGCTCCCGCACGCCATCGGCGCCCAGGCCAGCCACCCCGGCCGCCAGGTGGTGGCGCTGTCCGGCGACGGCGGTGTCGCCATGCTCCTGGGCGAGATCATCACCCTGCGCCAGCAGCACCTTCCGGTCAAAATCGTGGTGTTCAACAATGGCGCGCTGTCGTTCGTCGAACTGGAAATGAAGGCCGCGGGGATCGTCACCTACGCCACCGACCTGGACAACCCCGACTTCGCGGGCATCGCCAGCGCGGCCGGGCTGGCCGGCTTCCGGGTGGAACGATCCGATCAGCTCGAAGACGCACTGCAGGCCGCGTTCGCGCACGACGGCGCGGCCCTGGTCGACGTCCGCACCGACCGGCACGAGCTTTCGCTGCCGCCTAAGCTGACCTACGGCGAGATCAAGGGCTTCACGCTCTACGCCACCCGGACGATCTTGTCCGGTCAGGGCGGGGAGCTCGTCGAGCTCGGCAAGACCAACCTGCGGGACCTGGAAGTGGAGTAGCGGCCGCGGTCGCTGTTCACCGGAGGATCACCATGAAGCTCCCGGACGGGGCACAGGCCCGCACGGCGCTGGCCGACGGCGTAATCCTGGCCCTCGCCGCCCTGGTCACGTACCTGCTGGCCACCAGGCTGCTGTCCTGGGTGCACTCGGTGTCGGCCGCCGACGACGCGCTCGGCGGCCTGTGGGCGGTGATCGCCGCCATTTTCGTCAACCGCGCCAGCTACGCCGAGAGCGTCGGCGCCGCCGTGTCGCGCATGGCGGCGACCCTCATCAGCTTCGTGTACTGCCTGATCTACCTGGCGTTCCTGCCGTTTCACAGCTGGGCGCTGGCGGTGCTGGTCGGCGTGAGCGCGCTGACCGCGACGCTGATCGGCCGTCCCGGCGACGCGATTACCGCCGCGATCACCACCACCGTCGTGCTGGTGGTAGCCGACGTCAGCCCGCACGGTGCCTGGGAGCAGCCGATCCTGCGGCTCGCGGACACGGTGATCGGCGTCGTCATCGGCGTCGCGTCGGCCTGGCTCGACCAGCGGGTGATCCGGCCGCGGGTCCGCGCATCCGGGTAGCCGCCGCCGTCACCCGCTGCGGTCACCGCAGCCCGCCGCCGTTATCCGGTTGGCTCGACTGCGGTCATTGCGGCAGCTCAGAGGACCATCCGGCCGGGTGACCGCTCGTCGGCTCGTCGTCGCCGGGCCGGCCTCCCCGGGCAGCCTCGTCCGAGTTGGGTGATGCGCCCGAGTGTGCTGGCCGCGATAGTGGCAAAGCGCCGAGCGTCAGGGAGGAACCGTGCCTGGTTACCCGAATATCGCTGATCACGGGCTTATCGGTGACCTGCAGACAGCGGCCCTGGTGTCGACCGACGGGGTTCTCGACTGGTTCTGCTGTCCCCGGTTCGATTCGCCCAGTGTGTTCGCGTCCCTGCTCGACGCCGGGGGTGGCGGCTATTACCGGATCGCCCCGGACCGGGACGACTACGTGACCAGGCAGCTGTACCTGCCCGACACCGCCGTGCTTATTACCCGGTTCATGACCCCGGACGGGGTCGGCGAGGTACACGACTTCATGCCGGTCATCGAGGGCCCCGCCACCAGGCGGCACCGCCTGGTGCGGAACATCCGGGTAGTGCGGGGCGTCATGCGGTTCGTCATCGAGATAGAGCCGCGTTTCGACTACGGCCGCAAACCGCACCAGGTGGAGATCACCGAGCACGGTGCGGTGTTCCGGTCCAGCGAACTGGAACTGACGCTGCACGGCATCGCCCCGCCCGGGGTCTCGGCCCAGGACCTGAACATGCGGCCGCAGCCCGGTAACGGCAGCACCGGGCTGCGGTGGACCCGGACCATGAAGGAAGGCGAGTCCGGCGGGATGGTGCTGGAGTCGATGGGCGGCGCGCCCCGGACGGTCACCCCGGAACAGGCGCAAAGCCTGCAGGACGAGACCGCGCGGTTCTGGCGTGGCTGGCTGCGCCGCTCGACCTACCGCGGCCGCTGGCGGGAGATGGTGCTGCGCTCGGCCATCACCCTGAAGCTGATGACCTACGCGCCGACCGGCGCGCTGGTGGCAGCGCCCACGGCGGGCCTGCCCGAGCAAATCGGCGGGGAACGTAACTGGGATTACCGCTACACCTGGATCCGGGACGGCTCCTTCTCTGTCTACGCGCTACTCGGCCTGGGCTACGTGGACGAGGCCGCCGCCTTCCTGGCCTGGCTGCGGGACCGGGCGCAAGAGCAGGCGGGAAAGGACTCAGGCCCGCTGAAGATCATGTACCGGGTGGATGGCAGCTCGGATCTGATCGAGGAAACCCTGGATCATTTCGAGGGCTGGCGGGGCTCCCGTCCGGTGCGGATCGGCAACGGTGCGGCCGACCAGCTGCAGCTGGATATCTACGGCGAGGCGGCCGACGCCATGTACCTGGCCGACAGTCAGGGGGTGCAGCTGGCCCACGAGGGCTGGCTGGCGGCGACACAGATCATCGACTGGCTGTGTGAGCACTGGGACCAGCCCGACGAAGGGATCTGGGAAACCCGGGGCGGGCGGCGGAACTTCACCTACGGCCGCGTGCAGACCTGGGTGGCCCTTGATCGCGCGATCCGGCTGGCCGCCAGCCGCGGGCGCCCGGCTGACATCACCCGGTGGACCACCGAACGCGACGCGGTCTACCGCCAGATCATGGACCGCGGCTTCAACCCCAAGGTCGGTGCGTTCACCCAGCACTACGACACCGAAGTGCTCGACTCCTCGCTGCTGCTGATGCCGTTGCAGGGCTTCATCGCCCCGCGCGACCCGATGTGGCTGTCCACCCTCAAAGCGATGGACCGTGAGCTGGTCTCCGACAGCCTGGTGTACCGCTACAACCCCGCCGCCTCGCCCGACGGGCTGGCCGGCGCGGAGGGCACCTTCTCCCTGTGCACGTTCTGGTACGTCGACGCCCTGGCCCGGGCCGGGCGGCTCGACGACGCCCGGCTGACCTTCGAGAAGATGCACACCTACGCCAACCACCTGGGCCTGTACTCCGAAGAGATCAGCAGCACCGGCGAGCAGCTCGGCAACTTCCCGCAGGCGTTCAGCCACCTGTCGCTGATCAGCGCCGCCGTCAACCTCGATCAGCAGCTCGACCGCGCTGCGGGCCCGGCCGGCTAGGCCGGCGCCGGGGCTGTCGCGCCGCACAATCTTCGGCCGGACTTACTTCGGGTGTAACTGTGCGCTCGGGTGTAACGGTGCCTGGGCTTAACTGCCGTCAGGCGGGATGCCGAGGGTGAACCAGTCATACCAGTCGCCGCCAACACCCGCGCCCTGCGTCGAGGGCAGGTAGCGGCTCGCGCTCGCCATCCCGGGCACCGGGGCGACCTCGCCCATCAGCGCTTCCTGCAGCGTGAGGGCGACACGCCGCTGCTGCTCGTACATCTTGGCCACCTGCTGCTCGGCCCGTTTGCGCGCCCCGATGTTACGGCTGAACGCGCACGCGCCGACCAGTGTCCCGGCCCGGTCGAGAATCGGCCACAGCGTGATGTCTACCTCGAGCAGTTCCCCGCTCTTGGTCATCCGCTGCGACTCGAAGTGGTCGATCCGCTCACCGGTTCGCAGCCGGGCCAGCAGCGCGTCGATCTCGGCCACCTTGTCAGGCGGCGCCAGCAGGGCAACGTGCTGGCCGACCACCTCGGCGGCGCTGTACCCGTACATGCGCGCCGCGGCGGCATTCCAGTACGTGATCGTCCCGTCCAGCGTCTTGGTCAGGATCGCGTCCTGGCACGATTCCGCGATCAGAGCCAGCTCGCGGATCCGCTGCTCGGCGGCCCGGCGCTCGCTGACGTCACGGATGGCGGCCGCGGAACCGGGCGGGGAGCAGGATCTCGATAGAGCGCCCGACCAGTTCCTGGCGCGGGTATCCGAACATGGCTTCGGTCTGGGCGTTAACCAGCCGGATCAGGCCCAGGTCATCCACGATGACCATCGCATCCGGCGCAGCCTCAAGCAAAGCCGGGAAAGGCTCCGCCGTGCCGGCCGCAATTGACGCGGCGGCTTGATCAATAACCGACGTTGCCGAGCCAGCTGGCGCGGCATAGACCTGGAAATCCACAGCACCCTCCCCGTCCCCGCCCCGGTTCCCCAACCAGCGAAGTGCCATCAAGCGATTATGCGGGCGCAGGCGGCGGTGATGCGGTGCTTTCGCTGGAAATTTGCCACGTACGCCAGCGACTACGTCCCTGTCGGCACACAAAGCACATGCCGCGGTAAAAGGTACAAAGCCTGAACATGTCTGGTTGTTTAACGGTTAAAGGGCCGGCATTTTCTTAGCGGGCCGACGGTGATAGCGAAGTTCGTTAAAGGGTTCCCGGCCGGGCCGCCAGGCGTTAGGTCGCCGGAGCTGGCATTGGCGCAAATAGGGTCAGCGCGGGTACGCGCCTGCGGGCCGCCCGGCAACGATTCTCGGGGTGCCCGCCCGCGGCAGCGGCGCCGCTGCCGCGCGGTCCGGCCTTGATCAGCGGGCAGCGCGCGCGATGCCGCTGATGCCGGCTGGGTTATGGTCGGGTCATGGACAAGGTGGTTGCGAGCGCCCGGGAAGCCGTCGCCGACATCCCGGATGGCGCCACGCTCGCGGTGGGCGGGTTCGGTCTGTGCGGCATTCCCTCGGTGCTGATTCAGGCGGTGCTCGAGACAGGGACGAGCGACCTCGAAGTGGTATCGAACAATGCCGGCGTGGACACCTGGGGGCTCGGCCTGCTGCTGAGCGCGCGCCGGCTGCGGCGGGTGGTCGCCTCATACGTCGGTGAGAACAAGGAGTTCGCCCGGCAGTACCTGGCGGGCGAACTCGAGGTGGAGCTGACTCCGCAGGGCACGCTGGCCGAGCGGATGCGAGCCGGCGGGTCGGGTATCGCGGCGTTCTTCACCCGCACCGGGGTGGGCACCCAGGTTGCCGACGGCGGCATGCCATGGCGGTACGACTCCGGCGGAAACGTCGCGATCGCCTCACCGCCGAAACCCACGCAGACCTTCGACGGGCTCGACTACGTGCTCGAGCGCGCCATCGTGGCCGACTTCGGGCTGGTCCGCGCGTGGCGCGGCGACCGGCACGGGAACCTCGTGTTTAGGGACGCGGCCCGTAACTTCAACCCGCTGGCCGCGATGTGCGGCCGGCTTACCATCGCCGAGGTGGAGCACCTGGTGGAACCGGGTGAGCTCGACCCGAACGAGGTGCAGCTGCCGGGCGTGTTCGTGCAGCGGGTGGTCCCGCTGACGCAAGAGCAGGCGGCGGACAAGCGGATCGAGAAGCGCACCGTGCGGGCAGCGGGCCGTGAGGGGAGCGCCCAGTGAGCTGGACACGCGAGCAGATGGCGGCCAGGGCCGCCGCCGAGCTGTCCGACGGCGACTACGTCAACCTGGGGATCGGCCTGCCGACGCTGGTGCCCAACTACGTGGCCGATGAGGTGGAACTCGTCCTGCAGTCGGAAAACGGCATCCTCGGCGTGGGCCCCTACCCCGAGGAGCAGGCGGTCGACCCGGACCTGATCAACGCGGGCAAAGAGACCGTCACCGTCCGCCGCGGTGCCTCCTTCTTCGACTCCGCGACCAGCTTCGGCATGATCCGCGGCGGCAAGATCGACGCCGCCATCCTCGGCGCCATGCAGGTGTCCAAGGACGGGGACATCGCCAACTGGATGATCCCCGGCAAGATGGTCAAGGGCATGGGCGGCGCCATGGACCTGGTGCACGGGGCGAAGAAGGTGATCGTGCTGATGGAGCACGTTGCCCGGGACGGCAGCTTCAAGATCGTCGACCAGTGCTCGCTGCCGTACACCGGCAAGGGCGTGGTGCAGCGGATCATCACTGACCTGTGCGTCCTCGACATCACCGCGGACGGGCTGGTCCTGGTGGAGCTCGCCCCCGGCGTCAGCGAAGATGAGGTCCGCGCCAAGACCGAGCCGCCGGTTAAGGTCCGCTAAAGCCCCTTGTCCGGGTGTTGCGGCCTGCTTATCCGCGGCAAGCAGGCCGTCTCACCGGGGAGCTGCGGTCTGCTGGCCGGCAGCGCTTGCGGGCGGCTTATTCGCGGTGCGCCGGCCGTTCCGGCATCAGCAGCCCGCGGTTGAACGCCTCGGCGACGGCGGCGGCCCGGTCGGTGACACCGAGTTTGGCGTAGATGTGCAGCAGGTGGGTCTTGACCGTGGCCTCGCTGATGAACAGCCGGGCGGCCGCCTCCCGGTTGGTGGTGCCGGCTGCCACCAGAGCGAGTACCTCGAGTTCGCGCTGGCTGAGCAGTTCCGGTTCCGGCGCGCGGACCCGGTTCATCAGCCGCGCCGCCACCGACGGGGCGAGCACCGACTGGCCGGCCGCGGCCGCCCGGACGGCGCGCAGCAGTTCATCGCGCGGCGCGTCCTTGAGCAGGTAGCCGGTCGCGCCCGCCTCCACCGCGGGCAGCACGTAGCTGTCGGTGTCGTAGGTGGTCAGCACCAGCACGCGGGCCGGGTTGCCCCGCCGGGCCAGCTCCGCGATCGCGGTCACCCCGTCCATGCCCGGCATCCGCAGGTCCATCAGGATCACATCGGGCCGGACCGCCTCGGCCAGCCGCAGCGCCTGCGAGCCGTCGGCCGCTTCGCCCGCCACCTCGAAGCCGGGGTCGGCGGCGAACATGCCGCTCAGCCCGTCGCGCACCACCGGATGATCATCCGCGATCAGCAGCCTGATCGGCTGGCCCGACGAGGCGGCCGGCTGGTCCGGGCCGGCCGGGCCGTCCGCGGGGGCGGTCACCGGTCCGCCAAGGCGGGCACGGTGGGCACGCAGGCGGAGACCGCGGTGCCGCCGCCGGGTTCAGACTCGACTTGCAACGTGCCCGACAGGGCGGCGATCCGTTGGCGCATCGCCACCAGGCCGAATCCGCCCGAGGGCGTGGCGGGGTCGAACCCCGTGCCGTCGTCGCGCACGTCCACCGCGACCTCATTCTCCATGTAGGACACGGTCAGCCCGACCCGGCGGGCGTGCGCGTGCTTGGCCACGTTCGCCAGCGCCTCCTGCGCGGCCCGCAGCAGGGCGAACTCGGCCTCGGGCTGGATCGGCCGTACCGTGCCGGTGGTGGTGACCTGGACCGGTACCCCGTTCAGGGCGGACCAGCGCTCGGCCACGCCTGCCAGCGCCTCGCTCAGCCGTCCGCCTTCGAGCGGCTCGGGGCGCAGAGCCTCCACCGACCGGCGGGCCTCCGACAGGCTGTCGCGCGCCAGCTGGGTCGCCGCCGCCACGTGCCGCCGCCAGCCCGCTGGGTTGGCAGGCGCTGCCTCGGCGGCCTGCTCAGCCGCCTGCAGCTGGGTGACGATCCCGGTCAGCCCCTGCGCGAGCGTGTCGTGAATCTCCCGCGCCATCCGCCGCCGCTCCTCGAGCACCCCCGCCTCCCGGGCCTGCAGGATCAGCCGCTGCTGCAGCCCCTCGTTCTCCGCGATCGTCGCCTCCAGCCGCTGATTGGCCGCGCTCAGCTCGGTGAGGTCGCGCTGGTGCTGGTTGATCTTCTCATCGCGCTCGTGCAGCAGCCACATGAGGCTGCCGAGCATCAGCAGGTCGATGGCGAGGGCAACGACGAAGATCGTCACCCGGAGCATCAGCGAGCCGTTGATGTTTTCCGTCTGCGAGACGGCCGCGATGAACGCGACGGCAGCGGCGCCCGCCATCTGCCACGGCCAGCGGAGCAGATTGCGCGCGAAACCGAAGGGCACGGCGGCGAAGAACCCGAACCAGGAGTCCCTGACCACCAGGGCCACGGTGATCACCGTCAGTCCGGTGACGAAGACGGCCATGCTGGCCGATCCTGGTCGCCGCACCGGGCGCAGCGTGTACAGGACGAGCATCCAGGCGGCGGCGAGCAGGCAAAGCCCGACGTCCAGTTCCCGCGACGAAGCCGGCCCGGCTGTGTCCCAGGGGATGCTGACCGCAGCGACCACCAGCAACAGCAGGTACGGCAGGCCGGGCGCGGTCGCGACCACTGACCTTCCCCGATGCCAACGGTCCAGCCGGGAGCGTTCCGCACCGCTCATCTGCTGCCTCCTTCGCTTCACGCTACCCCCGGCCGCCGGCTCCAGCCCAGGCCCAGATCAGCCCGTAGTCAACGGGGCCCGCATCACTGGGCCGCGATGGCGGCGAGCACATCCAGCCGGGCCGCCCGCCGAGCCGGCCAGCTCGCCGCCAGCAGGCCGAGCAGCGCTGCCAGCACCAGGAACAGGATCAGCCTGACCACCGGGACGGTGGTTTCGGTGATGCCCTGCTGCCGTAGCGAGGTGACCAGCGCCAGGCCCAGCAGCGTGCCGACGACGATCCCGATCACCGCGCCGAACGTCGCCAGGATGACCGCCTCGGACCGGATCATCGCCCGGACCTGCCGGCGCCGCATCCCGACCGCGCGCAGCAAACCTATCTCCCGGGTTCGCTCGAGAACCGACAGCATCAGCGTGTTCACGATGCCGATCAGCGCGATCAGCACCGCCAGCGCCAGCAGCGCGTAGACCAGGCCAAGGAGCTGGTTGACGGTCGCCACCTGCGCCTGCTCGAACTGCGCCCGGGTCTGCACCTGCACGTCGGCGTAGCGTGCCAGCGCCTGCGACACGGCCGTCTCCACACTGGGGCTGCCGTTGGTGCGCAGCAGCACCGCCCCCGGAGACGGCTGCCGGAAGTGAGCGAGGAAGAAGGCGGAGCTGACCAGGTAGCTCTGAATGAGGGCATTCGCCTGGTAGATCCCGCCGATCCGCATCGTGGTGGCCCCGGTGTAGGCGAACTTGACCGGCGCAATGTCCCCGACGGCGAGATGATTCGCCTTGGCGGTGGTGGAGTCGATCAGCAGCTCACCCTGGCCCAGTGCGGCGGCCGAACCCGCCGTCATCCGCAAGATCACGTTGTCGGCCAGCCCTTGTGGTGGCAGCCCGGTCACCGTCGCCAGGGTGGACTTGAACTCGAACTGGTCCCGGTAGACGGTGGTGACCGCGGTAACGCCAGGAACGGCCGCGGCCGCGGACGGCACGCCGTCGGCAAGCTGCCCGGTCCCGTTGGCCGAGACGATGAGGTCAGCGCTGACCGCCTGGTCCACGCTGCTGGTGGCCGACTGGGACAGCGACGCGCCGAACACCGCCATCGCCGACACCAGGGCGAGTCCGACCATCAGCGCCGATGCGGTCTGGGCGGTGCGCCGCGGGCTGCGCATCGAGTTTTCCCGGCCGAGCTGGCCCGGGGTGCCAAGCAGTGCCGCCAGCGGGCGGCCGAGCAGGCCGGACAGCGGCCGTGCGATCGCCGGGGCGAGCATCGCCACTCCGATGAAGATGCACCCGGCGCCCGCCCCCACCAGCGCGACCACTGGCTTGCTCAACCCGGCGGCGAGCAGCGCCGCCCCGGCGACAGCCAGCGCCGCCCCGGCGATAAGCCGCCGCCGGGCCGGGGCGGTGCTGCCGCCGGTACCGTCGGCGGGCCGGTCAGCGAGCGCGGCCACCGGCGGAATGCGCACCGCGTTGCGGGCTGGCCCGATCGCCGAGACGACAGTCACCAGCGTGCCGACGGCGAGGCCGACGATCGCGGTGCGCGGCTCGAACGTCAGCGGCCCGGTCGGCAGCGACTGGCCGAATCCGCTCAGCAGCGCCTCCAGCCCGAGGGCCGCCAGCGCGCCCAGCCCGACCCCGATCGCGGAGGAGACCAGCCCGACGATGGCCGCCTCGGCCAGGACAGAGCGGAGCAGCTGACCGCGGCTGGCGCCGACCACGCGCAGCAGGGCCAGCTCCCGGGTCCGTTGCCCGACGATGATCGAGAACGTGTTGTAGATGGTGAAGGCGCCGACGAACAACGCGATGAGCGCGAATACCAGCAGGGCCGTGTTGAAGAAGGACAGTGCCTGGCTGACCGAGCTGGTGTTCTCGTTGATCACCGTCTGCCCGGTGACGACCTGCACCCCCGCGGGCATGGCTCGGGCAATGGCGGCCTGCACCGTGGCCTTGTCGGCGCCCGGCTTGGCTACCACGTTGATGTCGTCGAGCTGGCCGGTCTCCCCGACGATGCGCTGCGCGGTGGGCAGCGTGAATGCGGCCAGGGTCGCGCCGGCCAGGTTGTCAGCCGTGCCGAACTGGGCGATGCCGGTAATGGTGAATGCCTGCGGCGGCGCCCCGGCGGACAGGACCCGCACCTGCTGCCCGACGCTGAAGCCGTAGCTCTTCGCGGTTCCGGCGTCCATCACCACGTCGTCGCCGGTCACCGGCGGGCCGCCCGCGATGAGGTGCAGGCTGGAGATCTGCTGGTCGGGGTCGAACTCGACCCCGAGGGTGCCCACGGTGGACGAGATCGGCTTGCCGTCCCGCGCGACGAACTGGGCGTACCCCTCGACCTGCCCGTACGCCCCGCCGACGCCGGGCACCGCGCGGACCGAAGTGAGCAGCGACTCCGGCAGCGGGTTACGCGTCGCGTTCGCCCCGGTGCCGAGCTGCGCGACGCCGCGTACCTGGAAGTCGATCTTTTGGTAGACGCTGCTGAACAGGTTGGAGAAGGTGCTGTTGAGCGTGTCGGTGAGGATAAATGTCCCGGAGATGAAGGTGACGCCGAGCACGATGGCCAGGGCGGTCAGCGTCAGCCGCAGCTTGTGCGCCAGCAGGCCCCGCAGGGTTACCTTGGCCATGTCATGCCCCCAGGGTCCGCATCCGTTCGAGGATGGAATCGGCGGTCGGCTGGCTCAGCTCGCTGACCACATTCCCGTCGGCGAGGAAGACGACCCGGTCGGCGTAGGCGGCGCTGTGCGGGTCATGGGTCACCATCACCACCGACTGGCCGAGTTCTCCCACCGACCGCTTGAGGAAGGCGAGGAGATCGGCGGCGGAGTTGGAATCCAGGTTGCCGGTCGGCTCGTCCGCGAAGATCAGCTCGGGCTGGGTGACCAGCGCCCGCGCGCAGGCGACCCGCTGCTGCTGGCCGCCGGACAGCTCACCGGGCCGGTGCCCCAGCCGGTCGGCGATCCCCAGCTGGGAGACCAGGTAGTTCACCCATTCCTGGTCCGGCTTGCGGCCTGCCAGGTCCAGCGGCAGCGTGATGTTCTCGCCCGCGGTCAGCGTCGGCACCAGGTTAAAGTACTGGAAGACAAACCCGATGCGGTCGCGCCGCAGCCGGGTGAGCCCGCGGTCATCCAGCTGCCCGATGTCCTGGCCCCCCACGACCGCCGTCCCCGACGTGGGCCGGTCCAGGCCGGCCATGCACTGCATCAACGTCGACTTCCCCGAACCCGACGGCCCCATCACGGCGGTGAACCGGCCGCTCTCAAAGGCGACGCTGACGCCGTCGAGTGCGTGTACCGCCGCCTGGCCGCGTCCGTAGGTCTTGCACAGGTCTGTGGCCTGCGCGGCCG
>Ga0302314_10012432_pt1 | contig 14736 bp, 9 predicted proteins | sample III_Palsa_N2_3_FD_200533 | JGI IMG/M metagenome (GOLD analysis project Ga0302314, IMG submission 200533) | Peat permafrost microbial communities from Stordalen Mire near Abisko, Sweden - III_Palsa_N2_3 | ecosystem: Environmental > Terrestrial > Soil > Palsa > Peat permafrost | place: Sweden... | reverse complement strand
CTTCCGGCCTGCTCCACATCGCCCCCGCCACCTTGCACCACCACGGAGCGCCAGCCACCCTATCCTCCACCAACTCCCCAAACCTCTCCTCAGGAATATGCCCGCCAAACACAAATGACCAGCCATACTGCTCGGCTTCCGTCACATATCCCGACTCACCCACAAACCGTGCAAACTCATCGTTCGTTACCGGCGCAACATCGATCCAAAAAGTATCCACAAATACCTTGCGAACCGGCCCTTCGCCATCCGCAGGAAATCCCTCACCGCTATCGGTGCCCATCAGAAACTCACTCCCAGGCAAACGAACCATGCCCGCCGTCGATACCTCCCCGGGCGCGGGCGCCTTCCCGCCACCGCGAGGCGATTCATCCGCCCGCGCCGGTGTACAGCAACCCTTCTGAGATTCACCCTGCATGATCGTCCCCTACCCCTATTTTGCACGTTCCGCACCAGGCGAGTCCGCATCCACCGGCGTAGTCACTCCGCCTTCGATCAAGGGCACTGGCCCCTTGAGCAGAGGATCGGCCGTCGCCACCATATGTTCATGCAACTCGCCCCGCATCTCGTCGAGCACCTTCGCATGCGCTGGATCGGCCGCCAGGTTATTTTGCTCATTCGGATCGAACACCACATCGAAGAGTTCTTCCTCCTGCACCAGGGGCATGCCCTTCCATCCTTCACGCAGCCAGTAACTCTTACTCGCACTATCGTCCGTATTCGGCAACACGTCCTGCGTCCGGCCGTCGAATCGCTTGATGTACTTGTACCGCCGTGTCCGTACCGCCCGCTTTGGCTCATACGCTGCGTGATACGTGACCTCCGCAAACACTGCATCGTTGATCTCTTCCTGATGCCCTTCCACAATCGGCAGAAACGACCTTCCGGTCAGCCATTCAGGCTTATCGATCTTCAAATACTCACAAAGAGTCGGGAACACGTCCACGTGCGACAGCATCGCATCGCAAACGCCAGCCTTGGAGAACGCCCCCGGCCCACGCATGATGAACGAAACCCCCATCCCGGTATCGCGCAAATCGCACTTCATATGCGGGAATGAGATCCCATGGTCCGTCGTGCTGATCACCAGAGTATTCGCCGCCAGCCCCGTCTGCTCCAGCGCTTCCAGCACCAGGCCCACGCCGTTGTCCATAACTCGCGCGCACTCGTGAAAGCCTGCCATATCGAATCGAGTGGTCGCGTTGTCCGGCATGGGCGCCGGCGGCAGAATGTAGTCCGCATTGTCCGTTGGCGCCGGAAACTCACGATGCGTCTCATGAAAACCGCAGTCCAGAAAGAAAGGCTCCCTCGGCTTGCTACGCAGAAAGGCCGCCGCGTGCGGCGCCACATCCACGGCATAGGTGCTTGGGGGCGGCAGAATCTGATCGTAGCCAATGGCCTTCGGATCTTTCGCCACATGCTGGATACCCGCCAGCACAGACGTATACCCATGCTTGCCCAGCGTATGAATCAGATGTTGACCATAGTCATTCAACTTCCATCCACGATGCGCCAACCCAAGCATCCCACTCTGGTGCGGAGTCTGCCCCGTAAGCAGCGCGGCCCGGCTTGGCGAGCACGTAGGCCCGGCACAATACATGTTGCGAAACAAAACACCGCTCCTGGCCAATCGCAACAGGTTGGGCGTCGGCACGGCATAGCCATACGGCGCCAGATACCGGCCGGAATCGTGGGAGTGAATGTAGATAATATTGATCGGCCCCTCGGTCGCATAGCCGGCTGCCGGTACAGCATGGCTGGCCGCCAATCCACTGGCCGCAAGTCCGCTGGCCTTCAAAAAATTCCGGCGAGACGTCTTCATCGGTAACCTCCTTTGCATAGTGACAGCGGCCCACCAAATGACCTGACCGGATCGCAAGCCAGTGTATCGCCAAACCTCACCCGCCCCATGTAGCATGGCTCATCCAAACTCCGGAGCCCCGCATGTCCCCCACCAACGACCCCACCCGCCGCGAATTCCTCCAAACGACTGCCGCCGTAGCCGGCTCCCTCCTCGCCTCCTCCATCCCAGCAGCGGCCGAACCCGCCCCCAAGCGCCCCAACCTCATCTTCTTCTTCGGCGAAGGCCAGCGCGCCGATGCCATGTCCGTCGCCGGCCATCCGCTCCTCAAAACCCCCAACCACGACCGCATCGCCAACGAGGGCGTCCGCTTCACCAACGCCTTCTGCACCAACGCCCTCTGCGCGCCGGCCCGCGCCGCCACGCTCACCGGCATGTACAGCCGCTCCACCGGCGCGCTCGCCAACAAAGACGCCCACAAACCCATGCCCGCCGACATCCTTTTCTTCACCGAAACTCTCCGCCAGGCCGGCTACGCCGTCGCCATCGTCGGCAAGACCCACGTCCGCAACGGAGCCGAAGACCGCTACTGGGACTACTACTTCGGCCACAACGACCCAAGCAACAACTACTACAACCCCACCTACAAGGAAGGCCGCAACGGCAAGATCGGCGAGCCCCAACAGTTCCAAAACATCTACGCCGACGACCTCGCCGTCGACCGCGCCCTCCAATGGCTCGACGAGCCCCGCGGCGACAAACCCTTCTGTCTCCTCGTCTGGTTCGTCACGCCGCACGCGCCTTTCTTCCGCGCACGCAAATATCTCGACCTCTACAACGGCGTTCCCATCCCCAAGCCTGCCACATTCGACGACGACCTCAAAGGCTACCCCGGCAAACCCCGGTGGTTCGCCAATAACCTCCAGAACAAAATCGGTACCGCCGTCAGCAGTGACTGTGCGCGTTCGCTCGAAGAACTCGCGAAGGACTACTACGCAGGCCTCACCGCTGTAGACGACCTCATCGGCCGCGTCTTCACCTACCTCGAAAAGAAAAACATCCTCGACGACACCGCCATCCTCCACGGCTCCGACCACGGCTACTTCCTCGGCGAGTGGCGGCTCTTCGACAAGCGCCTCATGCACGAGCCCTCCATCCGCGTCCCGCTCATGGTCCGCTACCCCAAACGCATCAAGCCCGGCGTCGTCCGCGACGAGATGGTCCTCGACATCGACATCGCCCCCACGCTCCTCGATCTGGCCGGCCTCCCCACCCCGCCGAAGATGCAGGGCAAGAGCATTCTTCCCCTCGCAAAAGCCGCCGACCCCGACTTCCGCAAGGAGTGGTTCTACGAATACTTCGAGTACCCCAACCCCGAAGGCGTCCATCCCTGCTGCGGCATCCGCACCGAACGCTACAAACTCATCCAATACACCTTGGCCCCGCAGGAGTTCGAGATGTACGACCTCCAGACCGACCCCGGCGAACTCAACAACCTCTACGGCAGACCCGAACACGCCGCCCTGCAAGCCGACCTGCTCATCCGCATGGACAAGCTCCAACAGAAAATCCCAACCCGCCCAGCCGCCGCGTAAGCAGCTGTGCGCATGCCCAAAAATCCGGATCGCACAATACCGGGTGGCCCATTCATGACGGCTTCATCGTCATGAGTGGGATTGCACGATGTAGATACACAAGCCTTACCTCTTTGACCCCATAAAAAATAAATCCCCAACCCGGTTGACCCCAAGCCAACCCGCGCGGTCTAAACGCAAAACATATCTCCCCGCAGGAGATCCTCCGATGCGCATAGCTCTAGCAGCCCTGGCTCTCACCACCACCTCCTTCGCCGTCGCCCAAACCCACATAGCCCCGCCGCCCGAACCCACCGGCGCCGTCTCCGGCCACGTCTTCTGTTCCGACACCAACGAACCCGCCCGCTTCGCGCGCGTTCATCTGGAACCAGTCCATCTCGAAGCCGCCCCCGCTGCCGCGCAGCCCAAAGCCGCCGCCAACGCCAAGCCCGCGCCACCCCCCGCGGCCGGATCCGACACCGTCGACACCACCCTCGACGGAAGTTTCCTCCTCACCAAAATCAAGCCCGGCGCCTACTACGTCGTCGTCGAAAAGGATGGCTACATCAAGCCCCGCGCCATGTTCACCGACCAGGAGATCGCCGACCCCTCGCCCCAGATTCGCTCCCTCGTCGAAGCCGCCCTGCCCCGCGTCCAGGTTGAGGGCTCGCACACCGAGCAGGCCGATGTCCGCCTTGAGCGCGGCGCAGCCGTCAGCGGCACCATCCTCTACGACGACGGCAGCCCCGCAGGCGGCCTCAACATCAAGCTCCTCCACAAAGACCCCTCCGGCAAGTGGGTCTCGCTCACCGGCTCCAACAGCAGGGGCCTCGGCGGCCTATCCACAGATGACCGCGGCGGCTTCCGCGTTGCCTCGCTCCTGCCCGACGACTACCTCATCGAAGCCGATCTCACCCTCACCGACAGCAAGACCTCCAACATCGACGGGGGCGACGGTCGCCAGATGCAGTTCATGATGATGACCGACCGCTTCTCCCTGCCCTTCTACGGCTCCGGCACCGCACATATCTCTGAGGCCGCCAGCTTCAAACTCCGCGCCGGCCAGGAACTCCCCGGCCAGGACATGACCATTCCCATAGCCAAGCTGCACAAGCTCACCGGCCACGTCGCCGCCGGAGCCGACGCCCACTTCGTCAACGCCGCCAAGCTCTCCCTCGTCACCCGAGACGACGGCAAAGAGCTCGCCAACACCGAAATCTCCCGCGAAGACGGCCTCTTCCACTTCGAGTTCGTCCCCGACGGCGACTACATCCTCAAGGTCTCCGATGCACGCGACGTCGTCTGGGATCCAGTCAAGCCCTCACCCAACGCCACCTTCAACCCCATGCAGCCGCAGGAAAAAGAGCGCGTCCTCGCCGCCTACGGCAATACCCAAGAGCCCATCCTCCTCAGCGGCGACCTGCTCGATACCCTCGCCACCGTCAGCCCCGACGCCGTTCCCCCCGCACCCGCCACAGCAGCGCCCTCCACAACGAAATTCGGCGCCGACTCCGGTCCCGACGCCCCACTTCCAGCCGGCCCCGGTCTCCAAACCCTCCCTCCACCCGCTCCCCAACTCAATCCCCAGGCCAAACCCGATGCCAGCCCCGATGCCAAGTCGAACGTAGCATCGCTCCACTAATCGTCCTTCACTTCGCCGCCGCCCCCACCACATCCGGCCCCAACTCCACCTGCGTTCGAATCAAAGCGTCCGCAACCATCCGCCCAAACACCGCCTTGCCCTTGTCGTCGAGATGCGTACGATCCAGTGCAGGCGCAGCGTTCCCAGCATTTTCCGCCTTCGCATCCGCATGTCCTACTGCGTCGAACTCATCTGCCTGCGCCTGCGTCATCGTCGCCAGCAGCGCATCCGACATCCCCAGAAGATCGACAAACGTTACATCTTCCTCCGCCGCAACCCGCCGTGCCGCATTGCCATACAGCTTCAAATCGTCATTCGACGGCTTGCCGTCCCTGAACGACCTCCGCGCCAGCGGCGAGATCACAATCGGCACCGCTCCAATCGCCCGCACATCCTTCACAAACCCGCGCAGGTTCGCCGCATAGGTCGTCTCCGGGTCGGTATGCCGCGCCGGATCGTCCTTCTCATCGTTATGCCCAAACTGGATCGTGTAGTAATCGCCCTTCTCCGCCAGCGCCTTCTTCCACGCGCCCTCATCGATAAAGCTCTTCGAACTCCGCCCATTCAGCGCATCGTCAACGCACGTCACATTTTTCGTCATCACCGCACAGAACCCCGGGCCCCATCCTCCCTGCGGCGCCGTCGTCGAATCCCCCACCAGCACAATCTTCACCGGCCCACCCTGCAAAATCTTCATCGCCTTCACACCTTCCATCGGCACCACAGCAGGCTCCGGCAACACGTACTGCTTCAACTTCGGCACCACGTTCCCAAGGTCCACAGCCACAATCCGCCCCATCACATAGCTTCCCCACCAGTTCCAATGCGTCTTATCCTGGATTGTCTTGCCGTCGCTGTCTTTCTTCGCCAGCGACAACCTCGCGGACACCTCAGGCCCCATCTTCTCCAGAGTCGCAATGCTCTCCGCCTGTAGATCGATCAGCGGCGCCTTCATCTCCTTCGCCACGCCGGCCAGCGCATCGCTGTACTCCGTTAGATCGGAGTGGATCTTCCCATCCGGCCCAAAGTACTGCCGCGTAATCGGCGTCACCAGCACCGGCACTATCCCCGCCGCGCGGGCCTCCGCCACAAACCGCTTCAGGTTCGCCACATAATCCGGCAACGCCACCTCGCGGTCAGCATGGGCCTTGGTCACCAGGTCGTTATGCCCAAACTGGATCAGCATGTAATCCGGCTTGGTCGTGAGCCCGCGGTCCCACAAACCCTGCTCACGGAACGTCCGCGTACTCGCGCCACCCTTGGCCATATTCACGCAGTCCACCTGCGGCATAAAGTTGGCACAAAATCCTCGCCCATATCCCGCGTTATTGGTCTGCGTCGAGTCCCCGATCAACTCCACCCGCACCACAGTCCCGGGCTTGCGCACCGCAGCAGTCGCCGCATCGAACGCCCTCGCCTGATCGCCCTGCGCCCATACCCCGCTCCACCCACCCAACACCGCCGCAAATACCACCGCCAACCGCAGGTTCATCTTGGTCCCTCGCCGATTGAGTCTACGCCACCGCTGCCGAATCGCCCCAAACTCCCGTATGATCGGGGTCGTCAATTTATTGCCTCGCAAAGGTAGACCCAGACCTATGAATTTCATGACCCTGCGCTCCGCCGCCCTCTCGCTCGCTCTCGCCTGCACCGCAGCCGCCGCTCTGGCAGCCGACCCCAACAGCTTCGCCCTGGTCAAGGATGGCAAAAACATCGGCAAGGCGTCCTACTCCATCGACACCGGCAAGGACGGCTACCACATCAAGTCGCGCTACGAGTATCACCTCTCCGTAGCGCCCTCAGCCACCTCCACCACCTCCTTTTCCACGGTCACTGAGGCGCAGTTCACCAATGACTACAAGGTCGATCTCAATGGAAACTACATCTCCGGCTACACCCAGAACGCCACCAACCAAATGATTACCTCCTTCCAGCCCAACAAGACGCGTGACATCGTCACCGTCAACCAGATACAGGGAGGAATAAGCGGCGGCGGCAAACCACTGCCCATCCCCAGGCCAGACTTCCTCGTCGCGCCCGACTATGACCCCAGTGCCCTCCAGATACTGCTCACGACCTCCCTTGCGCATCCCCACGCCGATTTGAAGTACACCTTCGTCGTTCCGGGCACCGGCACGGGACCCAAGGCCGCCAACACGGTCGTCTACCTGACCCTGCAACCCGAGCCCGACGCCAACGGCACGCTCGACGGCAAGCCCATCCCCCTGAAGCACTACCAGATCAACTACGCCAAGGGCAAAGCCGACCTCTTCACCGACGCCGACGGAAAGCTCATGCAGGCCGACATGGGGACCCTCGCAACCAGTTATATTCGTGTCAAATTTGTCCTGGCAGGCCAATAATCCGCCCCCTGAACCTTGACACGGACTCCCATTCCCTTTAGGCTTGTCCCTAATGAAGCAGAACCTCACCGCCGCCCTCTGTTGCATGTGTTGTCACATGCCGCGCTGTTGCGCCGGTGTTTGTCTGCTGTAAAGCGAAGCCGCTAGAGGCTTCCGCCTCAGCCAAAAGCACCCACGCACAGCTGCTCTCCCGAGCACAGCGTGGGTTTTCTGCTTAAGCCCACGTCCTCCCCCAAAAAACTGAATACCAACCGCAGGAGTTCTTCCATGTCCCCCAGGTTCGAAGCAACAAAAGCCGTCACTCACCTCAAGCTGGCCTTCAACGCGGACGCCGCCGCCATCGCCATCGCTCTTGTCTTCGCCGCCCTCATCCGCCTCAACGTCATCCACCACATCGGCTGGTAGCTCTGCGCTCAAACGCTCATCGCTCTGAGCTCGTTCCGACCCTACAGCCACCTGTGTCCGCCCTCACCATCCCGATGCCCACCCCCACCGCAGCTCCTGCCTCGCGTCCGCGCCAGCTTGCCGCGCTACTGCCCGGCACGCTTCTGCTCTTCGGCATCGGTCTCGCCGGCAAGCTCCTCGAAGCCTTCTCGCTCTACCTCAGCAACACCCGCCACATCCCCGTCCCGCACATCGAGTACGTCCTCTGGGCCATCATCCTCGGCCTCCTCATCTCCAATGTCTTCACCATCCCCGAGATCTTCCGCCCCGGCGTCGCCACTTATGAGCTCTGGCTCAAGCTAGGCATCGTCCTCGTCGGCGCAAAGTTCCTGATCGGCGACGTCCTCCACCTCGGCGGCATGTCGCTTGTCCTCGTCTTCATCGAACTCGCCCTCTCGCTCACGGTCATGACGTTTCTCGGCAAGATCTTCGGCCTGCCACCCAAACTCACCAGTCTGCTCGCTATCGGCTCTTCTATTTGCGGCGTGACAGCCATCATGGCTGCCCAGGGCGCCATCGAGCCCGACGAAGAAGACACCTCCACCGCCATCGCCGCCATCCTCACCCTCGGCGCGCTCGCGCTCTTCACCTTCCCCGCCATAGGACACGCCCTGCACATGGGCCAGCAGTCCTACGGCATCTGGACCGGCCTCGCCGTAGACAACACCGCCGAAGCCACCGTCACCGGCGCCCTCTACGGAGACGTCGCCGGCCGCTATGCCGTCCTCGCCAAGACCGCCCGCTCCGCCTTCATCGGCTTCGTCGTCCTCGGCTACGCCGTCTACTGGGCGTCGCAGGGCAAAGCCCACCGCATCGAGCGCAAAGGCCTCTTCCTCTGGCAGAAGTTCCCCAAGTTCATCCTCGGCTTCGTCGCCATCTCCATCCTCGCGACCGTCGGCTTCTTCACCGCCGGCCAGCTCACCTCGCTCTCCAATCTCTCCAAGTGGGCGTTCCTCCCCGCCTTCGCCGGAGTGGGTCTCCGCACCCAACTCCGCGACCTCGTCAATCAAGGCTGGCGCCCCATCCTTGTCGGCGTCCTGGGTGAAATCTTCATCGCCCTCCTCACCCTCGGCATGGTCTTCGCCGTCTACCACCACGGAGGTATGCAATGACCTCCGTGTTCTATACTCAACCCACCAAAAAACTGTCATCTCGACCGGAGTCCGCGCTCTTGGCGGACGCAGTGGAGAGACCCCTGTATTTGTCTCACGCTGGCGCCACCCCAAATCTTCAAATGTGTTGTCGCTGTTGTTGTCGCCCTAGCTCCCGTTAGCCCCGCGCGAGAACCAGCCACACCTCGTCCCGCAAAACCCAAACCAAAGCGATGCTGCGCATCTCACGCAGACGCGTCCCCACACACTCCAGGAGTCCCATGCAATCCCTTCGCCGCATCCTCTTCCTCGCCTTCATCGCGATCGCCTTCACCGCCAATGCCCAGGTCGTCAACGGTACCATCGCCGGCACCGTCACCGACTCCACCGGCGCAGTCATCCCCAACGCCCACGTCCTCGTCCACAACGACGACACGGGCACCCAGCGCACCCTCACCACCAACGGTTCCGGCATCTTCGCCGCGCCGGCCATTCCAATCGGCTCTTACACCGTCACCGTGGACGCGCCCGGGTTCTCCCCCTACAAACGCTCGAACATTGGCGTTACCGTGGGCCAAACCCTTAGCCTCCCCGTCTCGCTCAACGCCGGAACGTCCGGCACCGTCGACGTCTTCGAACAGCCCCTCTCTTCCGTCAACATCTCCGTCGACCAGACCTCCGGCCTCATCGACTCCCGCCAGGTCAAAGAGCTTCCTCTCAACGGCCGCTCCTACGACCAGCTCATCACCCTCAATCCCGGCGTCGTCAACTACACCAACCAGCGCTCCGGAGGCACCGGCACCTCCAACTCGTCCGTAGGCAGCATGTTCTCGGTCTCCGGCCGCCGTCCGCAAGACAATCTCTTTCTCCTCAATGGCATTGAGTACACCGGCGCCTCGCTCATCAACACCACCCCCGGCGGCACCTCCGGCCAGCTCCTCGGCATCGACGGCATCCACGAGTTCAACGTCGTCACCGACACCTACTCCGCCTCCTACGGCAAACGCGACGGCGCACAGATCTCCATCTCCACCACCGGCGGCACCAACAAGCTCCACGGCGGCGTCTACGAGTTCGCCCGCAACAGCTTCTTCGACGCCCGCAACTTCTTCGACGGCACCCGCATCCCCGAGTTCCAGCGCAACAACTTCGGCGCATCCCTCGGCGGCCCCATCAAGAAGGACAAGCTCTTCCTCTTCGCCAACTATGAAGGCTACCGCCAGAACCTCGGAGAATCGCTCGTCACCCTCGTCCCCGACTACCAGGCGCACCTCGGCAACGTGCCCAACGCCACCACCGGCGTCTACGCCCCAACCACCTTCAGCCCCTTCTCCGCTCAACTGCTGAATCTCTGGCCCACCCCCTCGCCAACCTCCACCGAGGTTCTCCAGAAAAACACCACCGGAACCCTCACCATTCCTACCGGCATCGCCTCCATCCCCGGGACCGCACCCCAGCACATCCGCGAAGACTTCGGCACCACCCGCTTCGACTACAACATCCGTGAGAACGACACCTTCAACACCATCTACACCGTAGACGACTCCTACGCCTCTTCGCCCTCCGCCGACCCCTACTCCTACGTCAACGAATCCCTTCGCGAGCAGGTCCTCAGCTTTCAGGAACAGCACGTCTTCTCGCCGCACCTGATCAACGTGGCCCGCGTAGGCCTCTCGCGTTCCACCTTCTACTTCTACGGCTACGTCCCGCCCGCCGAGCAAGCCCTCGCACCCAGCGTCCGCGCCGGCGTTCCCACCTATGCCGTCGTCATCTCCGGCTCCACAGCTTCGAACGGAGCGTCTTCCATCACCACCGCCGGTGCTAACGTCGGCGCCAACAACGGCATCACCCGCAACCTCTACACCTTCGACGACCACGCCTACTACACCATCGGCAAGCACACCATCCAGGCCGGCTTCTGGCTCCAGCGCCTGCAATCCAATGACAACCTCGCCCAGGACCAATACGGCCAGGCCTCCTTCGCTTCCCTCACCACCTTCCTCAACGGCGCCATCAAGACCTTCACCTACGCCCCCACCACCACCGAGCTCGGCTGGCGCACCCTCTTCGCCGACGCCTTCCTCGAAGACACCTACCACGTCACCCCGCGCCTCCAGGTCCGCGCCGGCTTCCGCACCGAAACCTCCACCGGCTGGAGCGAGTCCCAAAATCGCGCCAGCGTCTACTCCTTCAACGCCGCTGGAGTCATCTCCACCAACCCCGCCTCCGGCCTCTCCAACACCCTCACCGTCAACCACGCTCTCTGCCTCCCCGAACCCCGCATCGGCCTCGCCTGGAACGTCTTCGGCAATGGCCGCACCAGCATCACCGCCGGCGCCGGGCTCCACCACTCACTCCTCGACGCCCTCGACTACCGCCTCGACCAGGCCGCTCCCTACAACACCGTCTACTCCTACAGCGGCAGCACCGTCGCCAACCCCACCGGCGTGACCCCCGCAGTCTCCCCCTCCACGGTCGATTCCAGCATCCGCACCCCCACCCTGCTCGCCTACGACCTCAAGATCGAGCAGCAGATCGCACCCTCCACTTCCATCACCGTCGGCTACAACGGCTCCCACAGCTACCACCAGATCCTCAACGGCGACCTCAACGAGCCCGCCTACACCATCGCCAACGGAAGCATCTATTACCCCACCACCACCAAGGCCAACCCCGCCGTCGCCAACACCACCTCCTGGTGGGCCGGCGGCTCGGGCAACTACAACGCCCTCGTGCTCGACCTCCGCCACGACCTCTCCCACGGTCTCCAGCTCCGCGCCAACTACACCTGGTCCAAAAACCTCGACGACGGATCTGCCTGGAACACCTCCGTCTCCTCCAACACGCCTGCCTTCGTTGAAGTCCCACAACTCCCCCACCTCGACTATGGCGCAGCCGCCACCGACATCCGCCACCTCGCCTCCTTCAACACCAGCTACGATCTCCCCTTCGGTGCCGGTAAGCAGTTCTTGAGCAACGCCAACCACCTCACTAGCCACGTCATATCCGGCTGGACCATCAGCACCATCGCCAACCTCTCCAGCGGCTTCCCCTTCAGCCCTCAACTCGGCTACAACCCCACCGGTTCAGGCGACTCCCGCAATCCCGTCCGCCCCAACGTCAACCCCAGCTTCACCGCATCGCTCTACAACCACGGCACAACCACCCAGAAAGCCACCCAGTACTTCAACCCCGGCGCTTTCTCCGCACCCCCTTACGGAACGGTCGGCAACGCCGGTCGCGACAACCTCTTCGGCCCCGGCTTCGCCGACTGGGACTTCTCCCTCCTGAAGTCCACGCAGATCGCCGAGCGCACCCGCCTCCAGTTCCGCGCCGAGTTCTTCAACGTCCTCAACCACACCAACCTCTCCCTGCCCAACGAAGTCGTCTACTCCGCCGGCCCCACCCAGGGCACCACCGCCAACCAAAACACCGTCGCCGCCCTTGGCTCTCCGGGAGCCATCACCGCCACCGCCAACACCAGCCGCCAGATCCAGCTAGGCCTCAAACTCCTCTTCTAGACAAAACCAGCGCGGCCGGCTTACGCACCAGCCTGCCGCGCCAACACCTCCACCACCGCCACATTCGCCATCAGTTCTTCCTGCAAATGGTGCCGCTCCTGCAAGTAGGCCACCGAGTTATACCCAATCCAAACCTCACCCTGCCCATCTTCCCAGACCAGAAGCTTTAGCGGTAAATCGATCGCGACACTCGGCGCAGCCACCATCAATGGAGTCCCCGCCTTGGGACTCCCAAAGATCACCAGCTTCGTCGGCCGCATCGAAAGCCCAACCTTCGCCGCCTCGCCACTATGGTCCACCAGCGCAAACACTGTCACACCCTTCGCCGCCAGCATCGCTTCAATCTTCGCGACAGTCGCATCCACGTCATGCTGACTGCGAACCCTTACCACCCCATTCACCTCAAAATCGGCCATCGCCTCACCTCCACACTCACCTTATCGCCCGGCGTCCAAACCACACTTCTCATCAAGCATGAGCATGCGGCAAGCTCCGCCTCCCCGCCATCGCAAAATCAATAAACGCCCGTGCCGGATCGGTATGCAGCAGCTTCACATTCACCTTATCGCCGACATCCAGCCCATCGCCTCCCTGCACCACTCGACCCTCAAACGGCGGCGAGATCACCCGCACATAAACGCCCTTCTCGCTTGCACCCGTAACCACGCCGGCAAACACCTGCCCGATCCGCGAAGCCATCGCCACGGCCGCCACGCGCTTCTGCATATCGCGCTCGATCTTCCGCAGCTTCTTGTCCGCATCGTTGCAATGGATCGCAATCGCCGCCAGATCCGCATCGCTATACGGCGGCGGCGCGCCGGTCATCATCGCGTGCAGCACCCGCTGCGTCACCACGTCGGGAAAGCGGCGGTTCGGTGCAGTCGAGTGCGTATAGTCTCGCGCCGCCAGACCAAAGTGCCCCGTCGGATCGTCATCCGGACGCATCAGCAGATACTCGCCCGGCCCCATCAGCTTAATCACCGACACCGCCACATCCGGATAGTGGTCGGGGTCCAACTGCCGTAGCTTCGTCAGCACATCGTTCAGCGCGAGAGAGTCCGGATTCACCGGCAGCTCATACCCCCGGTCTTTCGCCAGCGCCACAATCCTGTCCCACCGCTTCGGCACCACCACCACGCGCTGCAACCCGCTCCTTCCACCCTTCCGCAACGCCCGCGCCATCACCCCATTGGCCGCCACCATCAGGTCCTCAATCAGGTTCATCGCCCGGTTCTGGATCGCCTCATGCACATCGATCACCCGCCCATCCACCACCACCGGATCGGCCTCCGACTTATGAAACTCCAGCGCCCCATTCTTCACCCGCGCCGCATGTAAAGCCTGCGCCGCCTCATCCTGCAACTTCAACTGCTCCACCAACCAGTTCGCCCCTAGTCCTGCTTCAGAATTGTCATCTCGATCGGAGTCCGCGCTCTTTGCGGACGCAGTGGAGAGACCCGCAGCTCCAGCCGCAAGACTCGGGTCAGCCTCGTGCTCCCGCGCACTATCGCTCCGCAGCGACATCGCATCGTTGTCCACCATCCCCGCAGCCGTCTTCTCCAGCCACGGCCCCACCCGCGAGTACGCCAACTGCCCCCGGTTGCGCACCAGCGCACGCGATACCGTCTCACTCACCATCTCTCCATCCGGCCCCACCACAAACTCCATCATCACCGCCAGGCGGTCTCCGTTCTCATTGAGCGAAGTCACTCCGGTCGAAAGCTCCAGCGGCAGCATCGGAAAGTTCTTCACCGCCGTATAGATCGTCTGCGTCTGCTCCAGCGCATGTTTGTCGATAGGCGAGCCCTGCTCCACTGCCGCCGCCACATCGCCGATCGCGACACGCAGCTGAATCCCGCCCGCCACGCGCTCCGCAACCTCAATCTGGTCAAGATCCCTGGACGTATCGTTGTCGATCGACGACCACCCCAGCGCCCGCAGGTCCTCAACCCCATCCTCCGGCTTCAACTCCGCCAGCTTCTGCACGATCGCCATGGTCTGTTCGGCCACGCCCGCGCCAAACTCCGGCTTGAACCCGGCCTCATGCATCTCGTCCAGCGCCGATCGCGCCAGGTCGAAGTGCCCATTATGCTGCTGCATCGGCACAAAATGCTGACTTTGCGCCTCACGCTGGGGCTGGTTGTTATGTTGTGAATGTGCGTCGTGCGGCCGGTGGCGATCGTGTCCTGACATGCCCCGCAGACTACCACGCACAACACACAATGGGCTTCTTTGCATCTCCTCTATCATGTGGCCCGCGACAATGCGGTTTATCCAGGGCCGACGAACCGCCACACAAC
>Ga0302314_10012431_pt1 | contig 14736 bp, 12 predicted proteins | sample III_Palsa_N2_3_FD_200533 | JGI IMG/M metagenome (GOLD analysis project Ga0302314, IMG submission 200533) | Peat permafrost microbial communities from Stordalen Mire near Abisko, Sweden - III_Palsa_N2_3 | ecosystem: Environmental > Terrestrial > Soil > Palsa > Peat permafrost | place: Sweden... | reverse complement strand
CTCCACGGCGGATACCGGCTACTTCTACGTCACCAAGAAGAACGCCCGCACCATGACCGAGAAGATGGTCGTGAAGAAGTACGACCCGGTCGTGCGCAAGCACGTCGAGTTTCGCGAAGCGAAGATCAAATAGCTCGCGTCTCTCCCCTTCATGGGGAGGGTTGACGCCGCGAAGCGGCGGACGGGTGGGGCTGTCCGAAGCGACAACGATCCCTGCGCGCCGCCGGAGTCCCCCACCCGGCCGCTGCGCGGCCTGCCCTCCCCACGAGGGGAGGGAGGGAGCTTACGCCGCCTTCGCGATCACCGTGTTCCGGCCCGCGGCCTTGGCCGCGTAGACCGCTTCGTCCGAGCGCTTGAGCAGCGCCTCGGCGGTGTCGCCGACGCCGATGGTGGTCGCCACCCCGATCGAGATCGTCACCGACAGCGGCTCGGCGCCGCCCGGCACGCGGAATGGCGAGCCGGCGACGTGGCGGCGGATGCGTTCGGCGATGCGGCCGGCGTCCTCCAGCCGGGTGTCCGGCATGATCACCATGAATTCTTCGCCGCCGTAGCGGCACGGCAGGTCGATGGCGCGCACGTTCGAGGCCAGCCGCACGGCGAACTCGCGCAGCACCTCGTCGCCGATGTCGTGGCCGAAGCCGTCGTTGATCTTCTTGAAGTGGTCGATGTCGATCATCAGCGCCGACACCGGATCGCCGCCGCGGATCGCGCGGTTGACCAGGGCGCCGAGCTGGCCGGTCATGTAGCGGCGATTGTGCAGGCCGGTCAGTTGGTCGGTGACCGCCAGTTCCAGCGAATGGTCGAGATTGTTGCGCAGGAAGTCGGTGTAGCGCTTGCCGCGCACCTGGCTGCGCACCCGCGCCGACAGCTCCTGCGGATCGATCGGCCTAGTCAGGATATCGTTGAAGCCGATTTCCAGCGCCTTCACCAGGCGCGGACGGTCGTCGGGATCGATCACCCCCAGGATCGGTAGGTGGCGGGTGGCTTCGTCGGAGCGGATCTGGGCGGCGAAGCGCAGGCCGTCGAAGCCGCGCGCCGTGGTGTTGACGATGATCAGGTCCACCGGGCCGCGCGCCGTCAGGTGCGCCTTTTCCGGGTCGCTCTCGACCACGGGGCGGTGTTCGATCGCGAGCTCGGCATAAATGCGCTGGGCCTGGCGTTCGTGGTCGTCGACGATCAGCACCCGTCCGCCGCCGCCGCCGAGGCGGGCTGCCGCGCCGGCGATCACGCCCATGCGGCGGCCCGAGGCCTCGCGCTGGCGCAGTTCGTCGATCACCAGCTTGAGCCGCGTCAGGCTTTTCACCCGCGCGAACAGCATGATGTCGTCGATCGGCTTGTTCAGGAACTCGTCGGCGCCGGCCTCAAGTCCGGTAATGCGGTCGCCGCGCCCGTCGAGCGCAGTCACCAGCACGACCGGGATGTGCCGTGTGGCAGGGTCGTCCTTCAGCCGGCGGCAGGTCTCGAACCCGTCCATGCCCGGCATCATCACATCGAGCAGCACGAGGTCGGGCCGCTCGCGCGCCGCGATCTCCAGCGCCGAGGCGCCGTCGTGGGCGGTGAGCACGTCGTAATATTCGGCCTGCAGCTTGGCCTGCAGCAGCCTGATATTCGCTTCGATATCGTCGACGACCAGGATGCGGCCAGTCATGCCACGGTGTCCGCGGTCGGCTCGAGATAGGTGCGCACGGTGTCGAGGAAATGGGCGACCGAGATCGGCTTGGCGATATAGGCCGCGCAGCCGCCGGCGCGGATGCGTTCTTCATCGCCCTTCATGGCGAAGGCGGTGACCGCGATCACCGGGATATGGGCCAGCGTCTCGTCGTCCTTCAGCCATTTGGTGACTTCGAGACCCGAGATTTCCGGCAGCTGGATATCCATCAGGATCAGGTCTGGCTTATGCAGACGCGCCATCGAGAGCGCGGAGAGACCCTCGCGCGTCTCCAGCGTCTCGTAGCCCTGGGCTTCGAGCAGGTCATGAAAGAGCTTCATGTTCAGCTCGTTATCCTCGACGATGAGGACCTTCTTGGGCATTCGGCTAATGTCCGGCCTTGAGCTCTATTGACCCACCACGGGGGAAACGACTCGTCTCGCTTCTCGCTGGATCAGCAAGACACCAATATCCTTAAACGCGCGCTAATTGGTAAGAGACCCGATACTGGACCAGATCGCCCTTCCGCCCGAAATCGCCACCCTCCGGCTCGACCCCGCCAGACCCGTCGTCGTGGTCGACGTGGACGAGGTGCTGGCCATGTTCGTCCGCGGCTTCGAGACCTTCCTCGGCGGCCATGGGCTGGAGATGCGGCTCAACCACTTCGCCTTGTTCCAGAACATCTTCCGGCCCGGCGAAGCGGAGCACTTGGACGTCGCCGCCGGCCGCAAGCTGTTCGAGGTGTTCTTCGAAACCGATGTCGAGCACATCGACCCGTCGCCCGGCGCCCGTGAGGCGCTGAAGGCGTTGGCCACGCGGGCCAGCATCGTCATCCTGACCAACGCCCCGCCGCAGAGCCGCGCGCCCCGCGCCCGTTGGCTGGCGAAGAACGGGTTCGACTATCCGTTCGTGATCAACACCGGCCCGAAGGGGCCCGCGGTCGCGGCGATCAGAGCGATGACGACCGGCAACGCTGCGTTCGTCGACGATCTGCTGCCCAATCTCGACTCGGTGGCGACCTCGGCGCCCGATGTCGCCACCTTCCAGATGGTCGCGGACGAACGTCTGCGCCCCCTCGCCTACCAGGCGCCGGACCGGCATCCGCGCATCGATGAGTGGTCCGAGCTTGGTCCCGCGATCGCGGCGGCGATCGGCTAAGCATCAAGGTCCGGCGACGAAAGGCGCCAGCGCCTGCCGCATGGCGGCATAGCCGCGCCGGTTGGGGTGGACGCCGTCATGCGAGAACTCGCGCCGCATCGCTCCGGCGCCGTCGGACAAGGCCGTGTGATAGTCGACGAAGGCGAAGCCACGTTCGCTGGCGCGCCCGACCAGCCATTCGTTCAGCGCCGCGATCCACGGCTTCGGATCGAAGCCCGGCTGCCACAGCATCGCACCGGACGGCGGCACGGCGCCCAGGATGACCCGGACGCCGCTCGCTTCCGCCAGTGCGACCATCGCGGACACCGTCGCCTTATAGCGCCCCGGCGTGGTCGGGCCGGTGTTGCCCGCGACGTCGTTGGTGCCGCACAGCAGGTGCACCGCGTGCGGCTTCAGCGCGATCGCGTCCGGCCAGAAGCGCGCCAGCATCTGCGGCGAGGTCTGGCCTGAGATACCGCGGCCGACATGCGCCGGCCCGAACAGATCGGGATCGGCCAGCGGCCACATCTCGGTGATCGAGTCGCCCATGAACACGATCTCGGGGCGAACCCCGAAAGCGATGATCTCCGCGTTCCGAGCTTCGTAGCGCCCCAAGTTGGGCCAGTCGGCCTCTCGCTGCGCTACCGCGGCCTTCAGGCGCGCTTCGGCTTGAGCCGGATCGGCAGCCCCCGCCAGCAGCGACAGATCGAACGGTCCGTCGCCGAGCATACCCTCCACCAGCCGCATGACCTCCGGCGCTGGCGGCGCCTCGTCGGAAATGACCTCTCGCTGCATCGGCATGGCCGCCTCCTAACGCCAGCGCACGGTGACATGCGCCTCGGATAGGGTCCGAGACGGATGCGTGACGACGACGCGCTGTGTCTCGCCCGCCATCAGGTCGAAGTAGTTGTCGCTGAACCTCACCGCCTCGTCGACGACCAGCAGATGCACGAACCAGAGCGGACGGCTCGCCGCGATGATGACGATCAACGCGCCATCCTCCCCGCTCTCGAAGCGCACGTCGGGCGCCGTGACTGTCCCTCGCTCCAGGTCCTTGATCGGCGCGAAGAACCAGCGGTTCGCGGGGAAGGCGTCGTCGGCCGAGCGCACGGTGATCATGTCGCCCGCACCGCCCGCCGCCTCGCCGCGCCAGACGCAGCGGCTCTCGGTCGGTCCCAGATCGACGGCCACCGTCTTGGTCCAGTGCGTTTCGCCCGCGAACGACGCGAATGCCACCTCCGCCCGCGTCGAGATCGGCGCCATGTGGTCGTTGACCATCCAAAGCTCGATCGCGCCGTCCGTACCAGCCTTGAACGACGCCATCACCGGCGCGTAGGCGCGTTTGACGTAGTAGTAGCTGGCCTTGCCGAAGCCGTAGTAGTCGACCAGGCTCCAGCTGATCCCCGGCCAGCAGTCGTTCAGCTGCCAGATCAGCGAGCCCGAGCAGTGCGGCGTGCGCCGGCGGAAGTGCTCGATCCCGAACTTCAGCCCCTCGGCCTGGGTGATCTGGGTGAAGTCGACGTACTCCTGCAGATCGGTCGGCAGGCCGGTGACGGTCACCAGCATCGCGTCGACCTTGTTCTTCGGATGATCCTTGATCCGCGCCTGCAGGCCCTCGCTGCCGTAGACTCGCTGATCCTCCGGCAGCGCGCGCTTCAGCGTCTCCATGACCGGCGAGGCCTGGATGCCGTATTCGCTGACGAACCGGGTCATGTCCTCGGCGTAGCGGGTATAGGCGACATTCTCCGGCGCGATGCTGAACTGGCCGACCATGGTGTCGACCGGCACCGGCGGCACGCCGTGCCAGACGGTCCAGTTGTGCACGTCGCCGGCGATCATGCTGTTGGGGTGCGGGCCACCGTAAGGACTGCCCTGCCAATAGGGCGTGGTCGGGTCGTTCTCGGCCGCCAGCTTCGGCATAATCTCCTCATAGTAGAGGTCGCCCGCCAGCTCGCGCGCGCCGACAGCGGCGCCGATCACCTGGCATTCGTTGTTGCCGCACCAGAGCGCGAGCGAGGGGTGGTGGCGCAACCGCTCGATCTGGACCCGCACCTCGGCCGCGACGCTCTCGACAAAGGCCGGATCGTCTTCAGGATAGGGCGCGCAGGCGAACATGAAGTCCTGCCAGACCAGCAGGCCCAACTCGTCACAGATGTCGTAGAACGCGTCGTGTTCGTAGACGCCGCCACCCCAGATCCGAACCATGTTCATGTTCGCCTCGGCCGCGAGCTGCAACAGCTTGCGATAGTGCGGCTCGTCCACCGCGGCGACGAACGAGCTGGCCGGAATCCAGCAGGCGCCGCGGGCGAAGATCGAAACGCCGTTGAGCAGAAAGCGGAAGAAGGTGGCGCCCGGCTCATCCGGGTCCGGCGACTGGTCGACGGCGATGGTGCGGACGCCGACACGCAGGCGCCGAGCATCGACGGCGGCGCCGTCGGCCTCCAGCGTAACCGCGAGATCGTAGAGGTCCGCCGCGCCCAGCTCCGGCGTCAACCAGAGCGACGGACTGATCAGGTCCACGTCTACGCTCGCCACTCCGCCCGCCAGCGTCAGCGTCTGCTCCGCGGACAGGTTCCCGCCGGGCGCTGTCAGCTCGACCTTGGCCGCCAGCGTCGCGGCGACGAACGCATCGGCCGTGACCGCGATGCGCAGCTTGGCCCGATCCCGCTCCGGGCTGATCTCAAGCGTGGTGAAAACGACGTCCGCGAGCGACGCCTTGGTCTCCACCTTAAGCGCGACCGGCTTCCAGATTCCGACGGTCGGCAGCGTCGGGCCCCAGTCCCAGCCCCAGCCGAACTGAGCCTTGCGCGTGAGGTTGCGGCCCGTCTTGCTGATCGCGTCGCCGGCGAACGGCCACGTCAGCGCTGGCTTGCCCTCGACCCGCTTGGCCACCGGCGCGAAGCTCACCGCGAGGCCGTTGACTCCGGCGCGCACGCGCCCGGTCAGGTCGAGCCGCAGCGGGACGAACATATTGTCGGACGCGGCGATCCGCTCGCCGTTCAGCCAGACCTCGGCGAAGGTGTCCAAGCCCTCGAAGGTAAGGATCAATCGCTGATCCGTGCGCACGTTCGGCGCGTCGAACTCGGTGCGCCACCACCATTCGCGGTCGATCACCCAGGCGCAGTCCGCCTCTGCGCGGTCGCCGAACGGGTCCGGAATGCGGCTTGCCGCAGCCAACGCCAGGTAGATGTCGCCCGGCGCGTCGGCGCCGATCCAGTCGCCGAGGTCGATGTCGAACGCTTTTGTCCGCTCGCCCTCGCCGAAGTCGAAATCCTTCATTCGCCAGCTCGCCAGCGACAGCGGCGCGGGGGCGGTCGTGGCTTCGGCGGCGATGGACATTGTCACGCGATCCCGAGGTTGCGGCGACCCCTCTAGGCCGTCTGCCGGACGGTCGGTCAAGGGCCGCTGCCGCTTGCTCCTCGGCGCGGCCTACCGTTAAAGATCGCGGATCATTTCAAACAAAACAATTGAACGGAGGAAGTCATGGGATTGCTTGATGGAAAAGTGGTGCTGATCACCGGCGGCGGCCGCGGCATCGGGCGCGAAACGGCGCTGATCGCGGCGCGCCAGGGCGCCAAGGTGATCGTCAACGACCTCGGCGCGGCGATCAACGGCGAGGGCGCGGACCAAGGTCCGGCGCAGGAAGTGGTCAACGAGATCAAGGCCGCCGGCGGCGAGGCCGTCGCCAACACCGAGAGCGTCACCGACCTGCGGGCCGTGGGCCATATGGTGCAGCAGGCGATGGACACCTTCGGCGCCCTGCACGGGATCAGCAATCCCGCCGGCATCCTGCGCGACCGCATGGCCCACAACATGACCGAGGAAGAGTGGGACGCGATCATGACCGTGCACCTGCGCGGTCACTTCAACGTGGTGCGGGCCACCATCAATCACTTCCGCACCCAGCAGGATGGCGTCTACGTGATGTGGTCGTCGACCTCGGGCCTGATCGGCAACGTCGGTCAGGCCAACTATGGCGCGGCAAAGATGGGCATCGCCGCCTTCTCGCGGATCATCGCGCTGGAAGGCGCGCGCAACAACGTGCGCTCCAATGCTCTCGCCCCTGGCGCGGCGACGCGGATGACCGACTCGGTGCCGCGCGACGAGGAAGGCGCCAAGCGCCGCGAGGCGATGCGCGCGGTGCAAAGCCCGATCCGTCCGGCCGAACTGGCCGTCGCCCTGCTCTCGGACTCGGCCAAGCACATCTCCGGTCAGATCTTCGGGGCCGGCGGCTACAACCTGTCGATCTATTCCCAGCCGCGTCCGATCGCGACCTATTCGCGCGAGGGCGGCTGGGACGCCGACGGCATCGTCAAGGACTTCTTCCCCCGCGCCGAGAAGGACTTCCTGCCGCTCGCCCGCGCCGCGCCGGCCGAAGCCATTCCAGTTCCGGCTTCTTAAGTCCGAGTTAGCGCTCCCCGCCCTCGATGGGGCGGGGGTAGGGGGTGGGGTGGAAGCTCGTTGTTGGGCGGTGGGCTCAGATGGGCGCCGATGCCCTTTCAGCTTACGCGTCTGCGCAGCGCGTCCACCCCATCCCAACCCTTCCCCATCGAGGGGAAGGGCTCAGAACGCGCGCTCGACGGTTTGCTGCGATCTGCGCTTGGCGGCGCGCGTCGGATTCATTATCAGCGTTCAGTTATCGCCGAACCGGAGTCCGCCCATGAACACCGCCGCCACGTTCGAACGATCCCCCGCCAAGGACGAGACGCAACGCCACTTCGACGTGCTGATCGTCGGCGCGGGCATTTCGGGCATCGGCGCGGCCTATCACCTGACGCAGCAGAGCCCCGGCAAGAGCTTTGTCGTGCTGGACGCGCTGGAGGATTTCGGCGGCACCTGGCGCACCCACCAGTATCCCGGCATCCGCTCCGACAGTGACCTTTACACCTTCGGCTACCGCTTCAAGCCCTGGACCAGCGCGCCGATCGCCTCGGGCGCCGAGATCCTGAAGTACATGGGCGAGGTGATCGACGAGAACGATCTGGATAGCCACATCCGCTATCGCCGCAAGATCACCAAGGCGAGTTGGTCGAGCGCCGAGAACCTCTGGACCATCGAGGCCCGGCGCGTCGACACCGGCGAGACCGAAACCTATACCGCCGGCTTCCTCTGGATGTGCCAGGGCTATTACCGGCATGATCAGGGCTACACCCCCGAATGGGAGGGCATGGCCGACTTCACGGGCCGGATCGTGCACCCGCAGACCTGGCCGAAGAACCTCGACCTGACCGGCAAGAAGGTCGTCGTGATCGGATCCGGCGCCACCGCCGCGACGCTGATCCCCTCGATCGCCGGCGATTGCGAGCATGTCACCATGCTGCAGCGCTCGCCGACCTATTTCATACCAGGCCGCAACGCCAACGACCTCGCCGACCAGCTGCGCGAACTGGAGATCGATGAGAGCTGGATCCACGAGATCGTCCGCCGCCGCATTCTGAAGGACGGCGACGCCTTCACCCGCCGCGCGACCGAAGAGCCCGAGGCGGTGACCAAGGACCTGCTGGGCGCGGTGAAGATGTTCCTCGGCGAGGATTTCGACGTCGAGACCCACTTCACGCCGCGCTATCGGCCCTGGCGCCAGCGCATCGCCTTCGTGCCCAATGGCGATTTGTTCCTGGGCTTGAAGTCCGGCAAGGCGTCGGTGGTCACCGGCGAGATCGACCGCTTTATGGACAATGGGATCAAGCTGAAGTCAGGCGAAATGCTCGAAGCCGACATCGTCATCACCGCGACCGGCTTCAACATGAGCATCCTCGGCGACGCGGAGTTCGTGGTCGACGGCGCGCCGGTCGATTTCGCCGACACCGTGAACTACCGCGGCATGATGTTCACCGGCGTGCCGAACATGGCCTGGGTGTTCGGCTATTTCCGCGCCAGCTGGACCCTGCGCGCCGACCTCCTGGGCGATTTCGTCTGCCGGCTGCTCAACCACATGGACGCGAAGGGCGCGCGCAAGGTCGAGGTGGCGCTCCGCCCCGAAGACCACAACATGCCGCTCGAAAGCTGGATCGATCCGGAGAACTTCAATCCCAATTACCTGATGCGCTCGATGCACCTGCTGCCGAAGCGCGGCGATAAGCCCGAGTGGCAGCACACCCAGGACTACTGGCGCGAGAAAGACGCGTTCCCGGCGATCGACCTCGACGACGCGGCGTTCGTCTACGGCTGACGCTCGCGCGGACGCCGCCTCTGCCCCGTCACCCCGGGAGCGCGCGGACCCGAGGCCGGACGGGCCGTTACCGAGCTGGATATCGTCTATGAACCGGCGCGTCCGGCCCCCGGCTCGGCGCGGCTATCGCCGCTTGGCCCAGGGGAAGGTTGAGGGGATCAGGTCAGCCAGGCCGGCCCGTGTCTGGTCCGCGCCGACGCCGCCACTGGACTTGCCCCGCCCGGTTGCGGGACAAGGGGCGGCATGATCAGGATCGGCGTTGATTTCGGCGGCACCAAGATCGAGGCGGCGGCGCTGGATGCGTCCGGCGGCTTCGCCGCCAGGGTGCGCCAGCCCAATCCCGGCGACTACGCGCAGGCGCTCGAGACCGTCCGCGACCTGGTGATCGAGGCCGAGCGTCAGGCTGGCGTTTCGGGCGCCAGCGTCGGCTTCGGCGTGCCGGGGTCTCTGTCCCCGAGGACTGGCCGCATGCGCAACGCCAACAGCGTCTGGCTGAACGACAAGCCGTTCAAGCAAGACCTGGAGCGGGTGCTGGCGCGGCCGGTCCGGCTGGAGAACGACGCCAACTGCTTCGCCCTCTCCGAAGCGCTCAGCGGCGCGGCTAAGGAGGCGGCGGTGGTGTTCGGCGCCATCCTTGGCACCGGCTGCGGCGGCGGCGTGGTGGTGCGCGGCCAGACCGTCGAGGGCGTCAACAAGATCGGCGGCGAATGGGGTCACACCCCCCTGCCCTGGCCCAGCCAGGAGGAACTCGGGGCGCGTACCTGCTGGTGCGGCCGCTCCAACTGCCTTGAGCAGTGGATTTCGGGGACGGCCTTCGGCATCGACTACCAATTGGCCACCGGCGAGGCGCTGACCGGTGACGTGATCATGGGTCGGGCCCGCGCCGGCGAGCCCGCGGCGAGCGCCGCGTTCGACCGCTACGTCGACCGGCTCGGCCGCGCGTTGGCGGTGATCTGCGACATCATCGATCCGGACGTGCTGGTGTTCGGTGGCGGCATGTCGAACGTAGCCGAGCTCTACGACCGCGTGCCGCCGCTGGTCGCCCGCCACGCCTTCTCCGACGTGTTCGTCACCCAGATCGAACGGGCGCAGCACGGCGATTCCTCCGGCGTCATCGGCGCCGCGTGGCTCTGGCCGCTGGACCCCTCCACCGCTTCGCGGTCCCCCTCCCCCACGTGGGGAGGAGTGTGACGGCGCTCTGCCGCGACTGCCTCTGGAACGGCGCCGACCCCGGCGCCCGCTGCCCTTCGTGCCAATCGCGCCGCCTCGTCCGCCACGACGAACTGGCGACGCTGTCGATGGCCCACCTCGACTGCGACGCCTTCTACGCCTCGGTCGAGAAGCGCGACCGCCCGGAGCTGCGCGACCAGCCGCTGATCGTCGGGGGCGGCGTGCGGGGCGTGGTCACCACCTGCTGCTACATCGCCCGCATGTCCGGCGTGCGATCGGCGATGCCGATGTTCACGGCCCGCAAGCTCTGCCCCGAGGCGGTGGTGCTCAGCCCGGATTTCTCGAAATACCGCGCCGAGAGCCGGCGCATTATGGCCAAGCTGCACGGCGTGACGCCACTGGTGCAGACGCTGTCGCTCGACGAAGCCTGGGTCGACCTGTCCGGCACCGAGCGCCTGCACGGCGCCATCCCGGCGCTCACCATGGCGCGGCTGCAGGGCGAGATCGAGCGCGAGGTCGGCATCACCATCTCGATCGGCCTGGCCGCCAACAAGTTCCTGGCCAAGATCGCCTCCGATCTCGACAAGCCGCGTGGCTTCGCGGTGATCGGCGCGGCCGAGGCGAAGGATTTCCTCAGCCCCCGCCCGGTCGGCATCCTGCCCGGCGTCGGCCCGGCGTTCGTGAAGACCCTGCAGAGCGATGGCTATGCGACGGTCGGCGACCTCGCCGCCGCCGAGCCAAAGAAGCTGGCCGACAAATACGGCGCGCACGGCCTGCGCCTCAGCCAGCTCGCCCGCGGCCACGACGCCCGCGCCGTCAATCCGCACGAGGGCCGCAAGAGCCTGTCGGCCGAAACCACCTTCAACATCGACCTCGTGTCGGTGGCCGAGTTGGAGGACGTGCTCTGGCCGCTGTGCGAAAAAGTCGCGCGGCACGCCCGTAGTGAAGAAATCGCGGGCCGCGTCGTGATCCTGAAGCTGCGCGCCACCGATTTTCGCATCGTCACCCGTCGCCGCACGCTGCCGTTCGCGACTCAGACCGCGCGGACGCTGTTTGCGGCTTCGCGGGAGATGCTGGCGATCGAAGCCCGCGGCAAACCGTGGCGGCTAATTGGGGTCGGCATCTCGGAGATCGTCCAGGCCGACTCCGCCGGCGGCGATCTTTTCGATGGCGGAGAGTCAAGAGCGCTGAGTGGCGAAAGGGCCGTTGACGCACTACGTGGTCGCTTCGGCGCCGAAGCGATAATCATGGGCCGATCGCTCAAGCGCTGACGCCACCAAACGCAGCCAATCGCGTTGAAAGAACGCAGGTCGCAAATCCACCCTTCCAAAGGGCCCAGGTTTTCATATCTAATCATCGAAGGGGGTGCTTCGTCGCATCCCCGCCCGTTGGAGAACCCGTCGTGGCGGAGAAGGACCAGGGAGACCAAGTTATCGGCACGGGTACGGCTGTCGTCACTCAGACGAAGCCGAAGACCCAAAAGCCGTCCATGTATCGCGTGTTGATTCTCAACGACGACTACACGCCCATGGAATTCGTGGTCTATATCCTTGAACGCTTCTTCAACAAATCGCCGGAAGCTGCGACTCGCATAATGCTGCACGTGCATCAGAACGGGGTCGGCGTCTGCGGCGTCTTCACCTACGAAGTGGCCGAAACCAAGGTCGCTCAGGTGATCGAGACCGCCAGACGTCATCAGCACCCGCTCCAATGCACCATGGAAAAGGATTGAGAGGCCCAGCTTGCCGTCTTTCTCGCGTAATCTTGAAGAGACCCTCCATCGGGCCGTCGCCTACGCTAATCAGCGTAAGCACGAATACACCACGCTGGAGCACCTGCTCTTGGCCCTCATCGACGACAGCGATGCCGCCGGCGTCATGCGCGCCTGCGAAGTCGATCTCGGTGAGCTGAAGAAGAGCCTCAGCAGCTATGTCGACAACGAGCTGAAGAGCCTCGTGGTTGACGATGGCGAGGACGCCAAGCCCACCGCCGGCTTTCATCGCGTGATCCAGCGCGCGGTGATTCACGTCCAGTCATCCGGCCGCGACGACGTCACCGGCGCCAACGTGCTGGTCGCGATCTTCTCCGAACGCGAGAGCCACGCGGCCTATTTCCTGCAACAGCAGGAGATGACCCGCTACGACGCGGTCAATTTCATCGCCCACGGCATCGCCAAGAAGCCGGGCGCCTCCGAAGCGCGGCCGACCAAGGGCGCGACGACCGAAGGCGACGATGAGAAACCCCCGGTCAAGACCGGCGGCGAGGCGCTTGAGGCCTACTGCATCAATCTCAACGAGAAGGCCCGCCAGGGTAAGGTCGATCCGCTGATCGGCCGGATGAGCGAAGTCGAGCGCTGCATCCAGATCCTCTGCCGCCGGACCAAGAACAACCCGCTGCTGGTGGGCGACCCCGGCGTCGGCAAGACCGCGATCGCCGAGGGCCTGGCCCGCAAGATCGTCTCCAAGCAGGTTCCCGAGGTGCTGGCCAAGTCGACTATCTTCTCGCTCGACATGGGCGCCCTTCTGGCCGGCACCCGCTACCGCGGCGACTTCGAGGAACGCGTCAAACAGGTGATCAAGGAGCTTGAGAACCACCACAACGCGATCCTGTTCATCGACGAGATCCACACCGTGATCGGCGCCGGCGCCACCAGCGGCGGGGCGATGGACGCCTCCAACCTGCTGAAGCCCGCGCTGGCTTCAGGCAACCTGTGCTGCATGGGCTCGACCACCTACAAGGAGTTCCGCCAGCACTTCGAGAAGGACCGCGCCCTCGTGCGCCGGTTCCAGAAGATCGATATCAACGAACCGACCATCGAAGACACGATCAAGATCCTCAAGGGCCTGAAGACCTACTACGAGGAGTTCCACAAGCTGAAGTACACCGCAGAGGCGATCAAAGCCGCGGTCGAGCTGTCGGCCAAGTACATCACCGACCGCAAGCTGCCGGACAAGGCGATCGACATCATCGACGAGGCCGGCGCGAGCCAGATGCTGCTGCCGGAAGGCAAGCGGAAGAAGACCATCGGCCTGAAGGAAATCGAGACCGTCGTCGCCAAGATCGCCCGCATCCCGCCGAAGTCGGTGTCCAAGTCCGACACCGAAGCGCTCAAGCAGCTCGAAACCGACCTGCGCGGCGCCGTGTTCGGCCAAGAAGAAGCGATCGGTCAGCTCTCCGCCGCCATGAAGATGGCGCGGGCGGGCCTGCGCGATGGGGACAAGCCGATCGGCTGCTACCTGTTCTCCGGCCCCACCGGCACCGGCAAGACCGAGACCGCGCGCCAGCTCGCCCTGACGCTCGGCATCGAACTGCTGCGCTTCGACATGTCCGAGTACATGGAACGCCACACCGTGAGCCGCCTCATCGGCGCCCCTCCCGGCTATGTCGGCTTCGACCAGGGCGGCCTGCTCACGGACGCCGTCGATCAGCACCCGCATGCGGTCGTGTTGCTCGACGAAATCGAGAAGGCCCACCAGGACGTCTACAACATCCTGCTGCAGGTCATGGACCACGGCGCCCTCACCGACGCTAACGGCAAGAAGGTCGATTTCCGCAACGTGGTCCTGATCATGACCACCAACGCGGGCGCGTCGGACGCCCAACGCAATTCCATCGGCTTCGGCCGCGGGAAGATCGAGGGCGCCGACGACGAGGCGATCAAGAAGCTGTTCACGCCGGAATTCCGCAACCGGCTGGACGCCACCGTGGGCTTCAAGCCGCTGACGCAGGAGGTGATCCGCCTGGTGGTGCAGAAGTTCGTGCTCCAGCTCGAAGCCCAGCTGGCCGACCGTCACGTCACCATCGAGGCCACGGAAGACGCGCTCGACTGGCTGGCCAAGAACGGCTTCGACGAGCTCTACGGCGCCCGGCCCCTGGCACGCGTGATCCAGGAGCACATCAAGAAGCCGCTCGCCGACGACATCCTGTTCGGCCGCCTGTCCAAGGGCGGGCACGTGAAGGTGGAGCTGAAGGACGGCAAGCTGGCGTTCGAATTCGACGCCCCGCCCCCTGCCCCAACCGGCAAGCCGACGGCGTCGTCGGAAGATACCTCCGAGTCTGAGGAAGAACCGGCGCTGGCCGACTAGCACCGCTTCCGCGCCCTCCCTCCCCTTCATGGGGAGGGAAAGGCCGCGCAGCGGCCGGGGTGGGGGAGTCTGGACAGATCAGCGGTGTTGTCAGGCGCCGGTGAGGCGTCCGACTCCCCCACCCTGCCGATACTGCGCATCGGCTGTCCCTCCCCATTAGGGGGAGGGAGAAAATGTCAGTTTTACCGCCTCGCCGATCGCCGTCGCGTCCCACTGCGTCGTGAGCCTGGCCATCCGTTCCCGCACGGCCAGCACGACCGCCGGCGTGAACCAGCGCGGTGGGCGCTCGTCGTAGACGTCGAGATTGTCCGCCACCAGCGCGACGAACGCTTCGTCATCGAGTTCGCCCGCCTCCAGCGCCCCACCGAGCGCTCCGACCACGCGCTCGGTGATCGCGATCTCGCCGCCGAGCGCCGCGCCACCGGCGACGGTCAATTCCTCGTAGCCGCCGACCTTGTCCAGGATGCCGTAGAACGATCCTTTCAGCCTGGCCTCGCTCTCGACCGCGTAACGCAAGAGGTCGAGGA
>Ga0302314_10012430_pt1 | contig 14737 bp, 18 predicted proteins | sample III_Palsa_N2_3_FD_200533 | JGI IMG/M metagenome (GOLD analysis project Ga0302314, IMG submission 200533) | Peat permafrost microbial communities from Stordalen Mire near Abisko, Sweden - III_Palsa_N2_3 | ecosystem: Environmental > Terrestrial > Soil > Palsa > Peat permafrost | place: Sweden... | reverse complement strand
GCGCTAACTGCACTGAGTTGCACTGAACTGCGTGTAAGTGCGGCGATTGCGCTGCAAATGACCCACTTGTAATGAAGGGGTTTCCGGTTCGAGTCCGGAGGCGGGCTCTACAAAGCCCCGGAAACGGGCACATGGAGCCACTCCATCGCGTTGTCAGGTCCTCGAGCCTCTGGATCCCATCGATCCTCTGCCCTAGCATTCTCCCCATGTTTCGCGTGACCAACGTGGCCTCGCTTGACGGGCACAACCTTCGAGTTGAGTTCAACGACGGCGTCGTCCGCGACGTCGACTGTTCGTTCCTGCTCCACGGGTCGCTTGGCGAGCCGTTGAGGGATCTGGACTACTTCCGCCAGGTCCGGGTTGATCACGACCTGCGCACGATCGTCTGGCCGAACGGCCTCGATCCCTCGCCTGAACTGCTCCATGGTGATACAGCCACCCTCGCTGCCGGAAGCGGCGCTCGTCGGCGGACGGCTGCGTAGCGCGACTCCGCACGCCGAGCTGACCCACGTCCACGGAGATCTCGTGGCCGCTATCGGACGAGAGGGGCTGTCTCGCGCCGCCGTCCGACACCGCTGCTGGAGCGGCAAACCAGCCGCCTGCGATTGCGTTCGTGGCAATCCATTCGTGCAGCACTGGGCGTGCCGCGTGACAACTCCGTCGCCAATCCGCTCGCGCGTTCGACGCCGCCGCCCGGGCGAAAGGGATCGTGCGGCCGCAGGCGTCTCCGCGGAGACGCACTACCCCTTCGTCGCCGCACCAACGGCGTGCGCTCAACTCGAGAAGGCGAGAAAGGGGTCGCAGTTCCTTGCGTCCGATGTCATCACGGTTGACCGTGCATCGTTTGGAGTCTTTATCCGGGGGAAGCCAATTGACCCGGAGGCTGTGTCAGCGCGATTGGCGAAGGTGATCTTCAATCACAGTCGTGATGTCGGGGACATCAAGCTCGCCACGAGCGACGGTCAGCACGAACTGCTCGGCGTGATCGACGGTGAATTCAAGATCGCGGCCGTTCAGCAGGCAGAACGCGCGGGTGGCCGCCCACGCTAGACGCTTGTTGCCGTCCACAAGCGCGTGGTTACGAGCGAGCGAATGCATTAGCGCAGCCGCCTTCGCCGAGAACGTCGGGTAGGCGTCCTCACCGAAAGCGCTGCTCTGCGGACGCCCGGCCGCGGACGCGAGCAGCCCGTGGTCGCGGATCCCAAGGTCCCCGATGATGCCGACGGCAATCTCCAGAAGGTCTTCGACGCTGAGGCAGTCGATCGGTGGGTCACTCACCGGCTCAGCCGGTCAAGCAGCTCAGCATCCTCAGTACGGATCCGCTCAATCGCGGAACGCAGTCGCGCGGGCCGGTCCGATACGTACTCGGCGATCGCGGCACGTGCGACCTCCTGCATCGAGCGACCCTCTTCGGCCGCCTTGCAGCGCAGGGCCGTCGCCTCATCATCGCTGAGCCTCAGATTCATCGCCATGAGCGCATGGTACCAGGACGGTACCACGGTTGGCGATCGCTTCCGCATACGCGCTGGTCCAACCGCGGCGGCCGCTTCGGCGACAACCTGCGCTCGTATCAACCGCCAATTAGCGTGGACGGCCGCTGAGCTAGCCCGGGTCGAACTAGGTCGCGTTCGTCACAGCTTGCGAGCGTAACGCCGAGCTTGCGCGCAGCGGCCACATAACCTGCGTCGTAGGCGCTGAGGCCGTGCTCGGCGGCGAGCTGTGCAACCTCATCGCCAAGCCGGTGGTCAACTCGCACCAGAGTGCCGAATTCTGCGATCGCCCAGACGCGTTTAGCGAGTCGTGCTGCGGCGTCCTGGTCTGCCCAGCGCCCGACGGCGACGTTCGTGGTCTCGTACAACGCCAGGTCGAGCGTTGCTAGAGCGCCAGATCGCAGCAGCCTCCGGGAGGCGTGGTGCTCGCAGTCGTCGACATCCTCGGCGGCGAGCAACACGCTCGCGTCAAGAAAGATCACTTTGGCCGGCCGGACTTAAGGTCTTGGACAGCGTTGCCGCCATGTCCTCGTGCCGGCCCGTCAAGTGCTGCCATGTGTTCGGAGAGCTGCCGTTGACGTTCACCCAAACCGACCTCGGCCAGCTCACGAATCGTGGCACTCCGGGTATTGCCGTGAGCGTTCGCTTGTGCATCGACGCGTGCGAGCAACTCATCGGGCAAAGAAATCATCACCTTCGCCATGCACGTAGTATACCCGGTACTACCGCTGTCTCTCGATCCTCCATGCGTGACTGCTTTCGCCAGGACGGCCCCAGCAAGCGGACGATGCCCTTGGCGACGGAGTTATCACGCGGTACGCCCAGCGCCGCACGCCTGGAATGCCACGAACGCAATCGCAGGCGGCTGGTTTGCCGCTGATCGGGTTGCCGCCGATCGTGCCCGCTTTGGCCGCCTTCGACCTCAGAGCAGGCACCACGCCGTTTGACCCGTGCAGCGGCATTGCGGTCACCCGGGACGGGTATCCCGCTCTTCGCCCACGGTGCGAGCATTCGGGTTGGTTAGGATCGGGCGATGGGACTCCCGCGCGTTGACCCCACAGCTTCGCCATCGCTTACCAAGCGCGCGATCACGCCAGTCGCGCTCACCAAGGCTGGCACCTGGTTCCTCAAGAATGTGTCGCGGAGGATCGACCCGACGCTGGTCAGACTCTCCGGCGGCCGGGTGTCGACGATCGTGTTCACGCCGGTGGTTCTACTGACGAGCACGGGCGCTCGCTCGGGGCTGGCGCGCACGGTACCGCTGTTGTACTTCAGCGCTGGCACCGATGCGGTGCTGGTGGCCTCCAACTACGGTGGCACGAGACACCCCGCCTGGTATCACAATGTCTGCGCCAATCCGGAGGTGACGCTTTGCGCCGGAGGCTACGAAGGTCGTTTCCGCGGACGTGTGGCGGTAGGCGAGGAACGCGCGCGACTTTGGTCGCTAGCACAACAGTTGACCCGTGGTTACAGCCAGTACGAGGGCACAACGCAGGGGCGCGAGATCCCAGTCCTGATCTTCTCGCCGGTCCCGTAGATACACACCGTCGGTTCAAAAGGCGCAAAACGTTCGCTCGCTTTGCCACGAACGCAAATCGCAGGTGGCCGCAGTGCCGCTAAACGGGTGCTAACCAACCGCGGCTGCTTCGGCGTCGCCGCCGTCAGAAGCAGCGACGAACACGTCGTCCTCAGACGCACGTGATCTTGGTTTCGCCAGGGCAACCGTCGCGTCAACCTCATCGAGCGAAGCGAGATCCTCAGCGAGAGCGAAGCGGTTACGGTCGCGCTGCTCCCTGCTGCCGATCATCGATCTGTGCTCTCGTGGCAGGCCGGTGCGGCTTGCGTGTCCCGAACCGTGTCCCGAAATCAGCAATTCTGACCTGCGCTAACTGCGCTGAGTTACGCTAAATCACCGGTAGTTGCTGCAAATGCCCTGCAAATGAGCCACTTGTAATGAAGGGGTTTCCGGTTCGAGTCCGGAGGCGGGCTTCGGAAAGTCGGGGTGAAGTGCCGACTAACGCGATGGGCCGAACAGTCCGCCGCGTTTTTCGGGAAGCGCGAAGCCGGGCGGCGGATCGGTTGGGAGCTGCGCCGGGGCCTTCGGAGCGGCAGGTTTCGGAGCGGCGGTGGCCATAGATCAAGATTAGCTCGTGAGGCTGATGGTCCAGAAGACGATCTCGGTGGCTAACAGCATGCAGCTCAATGTGAACCAGGTTGACAACGTCGCGATCGTGGCACGGTTGGATCCGAGATACGGCTCGATCCACAGGCCGGCGGCACGGTATGCCTCTTCGATCTGATCGACGCCCTCGTGGTCGCTCGCCGCTAGGAGGGCCTGGCCGCGGAACGCGAAAACCAACTGATGTGGCAGTAGAACGTAGATGGCGCTGCCAACGCACAGCACGAATGTGATTAAGGCAGCGACCCCCCAACCGCCAAGAGAGCCGTGACCGACCTTCGCGCCAAGGAACGATCCGGACACCGACGCAGCAGCGATCACGGTGCCGGCGCGAGTCCGCAGCGCGTTGAGCGCGCGCTCCTGTTCGGCCAACGCGTCGGTGGTCAGTCGGAAGCTGAGTTCTTCGATCGATTGCGCCACGCCCCGGTTTTAGCGTCAGACCCTGACGGACTGACGGGCGATGAGGTCACCGGTCGCTACAGGATCTGCTGCGGAAAGCGTGTCCCAAACCGTGTCCCGAACCCAGCAATTCTGGCTTGCGCTAACTGCACTGAGTTGCACTGAACTGCGTGTAAGTGCGGCGATTGCGCTGCAAATGACCCACTTGTAATGAAGGGGTTTCCGGTTCGAGTCCGGAGGCGGGCTCTACAGAACCCCAGCAAAGTACGGGTTTTGAGGCTCAGGCGTAGGTAGTTGGTCCGGGTGCGAGAATGTTGCTATGGCTGTTGAACCGAAGCGGGTGCGGATCTCGGAACCGGGCGTGGCGGGGTCCTATGAGATCGTCGAGCGCCGGACTGACGGATCGCTCCTCTTGCGCCCTGAGCCCGAGTTGCTCTCCGAAGTGCTCCGTGAGACGGACGGCGCTGTCTTCCGTGACGAGGAGTTCATCGCTCATCTTGAGCGGGTCGCGGCCAGCACGGACGACGGCTTCCCCAGCCACGAGTAGCCCGTGCCGACGTTCGAGCGGATGGCGCGATTCGATCGCGAGTTTCGACGTATGCCGCGCGAGCTTCAGCACGCGTTTCTGGAGATGCTCCCGATCTTCATTGACGCGCTGCGCGCCGGGCCCGCCGCGTTCCCGCCGAAGTTGCGGGTCAAACGTGTGAAGGGCACCAGCGATGTGTGGGAGATCACGTTTGCGCCCGATGGACGGGCGACATTCGCCTACGGCGATGAGGTCAATCCAGGACAACCTCACGTGATCTGGCGGCGTGTCGGTACCCATGACGTCCTCGCCGACGCCTAGTAGCCGGGCCTGTTCTAGGGCGCCGACGTGAAAGCGTGACCCGAACCTGTCCCGAACCGTGTCCCGAACTCAGCAATTCTGGCTTGCGCTAACTGCACTGAGTTGCACTAAAACGCGCGCGTTTGCTGCAAATGCGCTGCAAACGAGCCACTTGGAACGTCTCAGCGATTCTGAGCTGCGCTAGGTTCTCGCGCGCTTTCTATTGAGGATCCGCCAGCCTGCGGGCAGCCTCGGCGATCACCTCGGGCCGTTTGCAGAAGGCGAATCGCACGAGCGTCGCGCCAGCTTCGACGTCGTCGTAGAAGACGCCCATCGGGATCGCGACGACGCCGCAGCGCGCCGGTAGCTCGCGGCAGAAGCCGACCGCGTCGCCGCCGACATCGGCGTTCAGAAAGTACGTCCCCTCGCAGCGCAGGGGCTTGAGGCCGGCGGCTTGCAGGCCACCGGCCAGCGCATCCCGGTTGGCGCGGAGCCGCTCGCGTAGTTCCACCAGCACCGTGTCCGGAAGTGCCAGGGCAGCCGCGGCCGCGTGCTGCAGTGGCGTTCCACCGGCGAAGGTCAGGTACTGCTTGACCGTGCGCGTGGCTGCGACCAGCTCTGCCGGACCTGAGCACCAGCCGACCTTCCAGCCGGTGAACGAGAATGACTTGCCGATGCTTGAGACCGTCAGCGTCCGCTCGGCCATCCCGGGCAGTGTTGCGATCGGGATGTGCTCGCCGTCGTAGACCAGGTGTTCGTAGACCTCGTCACTGATGCAGACCAGACCGTGGGCCACGCACGCCTGTGCGACCGCCTCAAGCTCGGCCCTGGAGAGCACCCGGCCTGTCGGGTTGTGCGGCGTGTTCAGCAGCAACACGCGGGTACGCGGCGTGATCGCGGCGGCCAGCGCGTCCGGGTCCAGCGCGAAATCCGGCGGCCGCAGCGTGACGGTCACGCGGGCGGCGCCCGCGAATGCGATGCAGGCGGCGTAGGAGTCGTAGTAGGGCTCGAGCACGACCACCTCGTCGCCGGCCTCGCACAGCGCCAGCAGGGCGGCGGCGATCGCCTCGGTGGCGCCGAAGGTGACGAGCAGGTCCTCAGGTTCGAGGCCGTAATTGTGCAGCTGGTGGTCGCGGATCGCCTCGCGCAGCGCCGGCACTCCGGGTAACGGCGCGTATTGGTTGTTGCCGCCCCGCAGGGCGGCAACCGCCGCCTCGATCGCGTCCGACGGTCCGTCCGTGTCCGGGAACCCTTGCCCCAGGTTGATCGCGCTGTGGGCTTGGGCCAGCGCCGTCATCTCCGTAAACACCGTCGTGCCGAGGCCGTCGAGCCGGTGTGCGTGGTGGAAGCGACTCGGGGTGACCATTTGCGGAGTATCCCGATCGGCTGGGTCGGCTACCTGCTTAGATCAAATGGTGGAGATGCCATCCACGCCGGTCAAATCCGTGATCAAGGACTCGATCCTCGAGACGATTGGGGACACGCCGCTGGTCCGACTGTCGCGGATCGGGGCCGGGCTGACGCCCCAGCTGCTGGCGAAGGTCGAGTCGTTCAATCCCGGCGGTTCGATCAAAGATCGGATCGCGGTGGCGCTGATCGACGCGGCCGAGCGTGACGGCCGGCTGCGCCCCGGCGGCACGATCGTCGAACCGACCTCCGGTAACACCGGCACCGGCCTGGCGCTCGTCGCTCGGCTGAAGGGCTATCGGGTGATCGCGGTGATGCCGGACAAGATGTCGCGCGAGAAGATCGACCTGCTGCGCGCCTACGGCGCTGAGGTGGTCGTCACTCCGACCGATGTACCAGCGGACTCACCCCAGTCCTACTACCGCGTGGCAGACCGGCTGACCGCCGAGATCCCTGGCGCCTTCCAGCCCAACCAGTACCAGAACCAGGCCAACCCAGACGCCCATTACCGGTCGACCGGACCCGAGCTGTGGCAGCAGACCGAGGGCCGGATAACCCACCTGGTGGTCGGCGTCGGCACCGGCGGCACGGTCAGCGGCAGTGTCCGTTACCTACGTGAGCACAAGCCCGAGCTGGTCGTGATCGGAGCCGACCCTGAGGGGTCGATCTACTCGAGCGGCGAGCAGAACATGCATCCCTACTTGGTGGAAGGGGTCGGCGAGGACTTCTGGCCGCAGACCTTCGACCGCGCGACAGTCGACCGCTGGGTCACGGTGTCCGATCGCGATGCCTTCCTGACGACTCGGCGCCTGGCTCTGGTCGAGGCGATCCTGACCGGCGGCTCGGGCGGGCTGGCGCTGCACGCCGCACTCGAGGTCGCGGCCGAGATCGACGACCCAGAAGCGGTTGTGGTCGTGATCCTGCCGGACGGCGGTCGCTCCTACCTATCCAAGATCTATTCCGACGGCTGGATGCGCCAATACGGTTTCCTCGAGCGGGTGTCCGACCTGCTGGTCGGTGACGTGCTGGCGCGCAAGCGTGAAGCCGGCGAGACGCCGACACTCGTCACCGTGCGCACCGACTTCCCGGTTCGCGACGCGGTCGCGCTGCTGCACGAGCACCGCGTCTCGCAGCTGCCCGTGGTCAATGCCGAGGACCCAGCCGCCGTCGTCGGTGCGGTCGGCGAGCGCGGCTTGCTGAAGCACGCGGCCCGGGATCCGGAGATGCTCAGCGCACAGATTTCGGCGGTGATGGAGCCGCCGTTCCCGTCAGTCTCCGTCGATGATCCCGCGCGCGACGCGATCGAGTTGCTGGTCGGCGAGCAGCAGGCGCTGCTGGTCACCCGCGATGGCCGGCCAGAGGGCGTCGTCACCCGTACCGATCTGCTCGAGGCGCTCGTCTGATGTCCGACCCGAGTAACGAGCGCGGGTTCGGCACCCGCGCGGTTCACGCGGGTCTTGACCCCGACCCGAGCTACCGCTCGGTGATCCCGGCGATCCACCAGACCTCGACCTACGCGCAGCCACGTCCCGGGGAATACATCGAGGACTACGACTACTCGCGCTCGTCGAATCCGACCCGGGCAGCCTTGGAGCGGGGACTCGGCCAGCTGGAGGGCGGTTTGGCGGTCACGTTCGCTTCGGGCCTGGCCGCCGAGCACGCCCTGATAACGGTCGTCTGCGCCGCCGGCTCGCATATCGTGCTGCCAGCCGACCTATACGGCGGCACCTACCGACTGGTCGACAAGGTGCTGTCGCGCTGGGGTCTCCAATACACGCTGGTCGATCAGACCGACCCTGAGGCGTTGGCGGCGGCGATTCGCGACGAGACCAAACTGGTGTGGGTTGAGACACCGACCAACCCGCGGCTTGACGTGGTCGACATCAAGTCTGTGGTGGGGGTCGCCCGAGCCGCTGCCCGGCCCGGGCGCGAGGTATACGTCGCCGTCGACAACACCTTTGCGACGCCCGTCAACCAGCGGCCGCTGGAGCTCGGGGCGGACTTTGTGATCCATTCGACGACCAAGTACCTGGGCGGCCACTCCGACGTGGTCGGTGGCGTCGCGGTCGCGCGCGACCCCGCGTGGTACGAGCAGTTGCGGTTCGCGCAGAACTCGGTCGGCGCGGTGCCGGGGCCGTTTGACTGTTTCCTCGTCCACCGCGGATTGCGCACGCTGCACCTACGGATGGCCGCCCATGCCCGTAACGCCGCCGCGGTGGTGGAGCTGCTGCAGTCAGTACCTGACGTTTCTGAGGTGCGCTGGCCGGGATTCAGCGGGATGGTCTCGTTCCGCCACCCGCGAGCAGCTGCGGTCGTCGCGGCGACCGAGCTGTTCACGCTGGCGGAGTCGCTTGGCGGTGTCGAGTCGCTGATCGAGTTGCCTCAGGCGATGACCCATCAGTCGGTCGAGGGTTCGGCCGCGGCCGTACCGGCCGACTTGATCAGGCTGTCCTGCGGCGTTGAGGACGCCGAGGATCTGGTCGCCGACCTGCGCCGGGCGCTGAGCTGATCAGCCGGCAGGTTTTCGATGCGCGCCAGTGCTTGCGCTGGTATGTTGCCCACCGTGCGCGGTCGTGTGATCACCGCATTTGCGATTGCGAGCCTCTTGCTCCTCTGGGGTGGCGGGTTCGCGCAAGCCTCGACGCGCAACTATTCGGTCACATATACGGGCTCCGGGCACTTCACCTCGGACACCGAGAGCGAGGTGTCGCCACAGTGCGGAGACGTGATCGTCACCCGTGACGAGGACACGCATTTCTCGTGGATCGATCAATGGCATCTCTCCCTTAGGGTGGGGGACTCAAGCGTTGGCAGTGGCAGTGCGACTGACAAGGCGAAGTCGATCGAGGGGGATAACAACGATTCCACGGTCACGCTCGATGGCTCCGGCGACGGCTGCCAGGACGGCACCGCCTCCTGTCACGGCGAATCTGAGCCGGACCCCGGCTGGGATACGGACTTGAAGGTCCAGGGCGGGCGGCTGACGGCTGAAGCGCTGTTTGGGCCGAAGGGCTGGACGGCGGACGACGACTGGAGCGGTACGTGGGCCGATCCGGACAGCGTTCTCGCCTTCGGCGCTGACAGCTGCGATGCGTACCTCGAGGACTCCGACGAGCTCTTGATACCTCTGATCCAGGTACCCGATGAGTTCAAGGCATCGTTCCCTGTTAAGGCTGCGACCTGGAAATCGCTGAAGCCCGGGCACTACTTTAAGGTCAAGATCTCCGAGGGCCATTACACGCCGGAGCTCCCGTTCTACGACCGTTGTGAGGCCGACGACGGCTGCAACAGCCAGGACCTCTCCTTCAACGGCACGGTCAAGGTCACGAGGCTGGGCTGAGGCAGCCGGTTCGCCGGCTATCTCGCGCGCTGTCCTGCGCTACGCTGATCCGGTCAGATAGCGATGGCAACCAGAGGGCGAGACCTTCATCTGAACGTCCCCTTCCCGCGTAAGCCGCCTGATCTTCTGATGGCCGAGAGTCCACCCCCGGGTGGGCTTTCCGCGCTTAACCGGACGACAAGATGCCTACGGCGGAGAGCTGCCGCTTTGACCAACGGCCACCAGGTCCGATAGAAGTGCCTGACTTGCGCCTCAACGGATTCCCACTAATGGCGGCGCTGATCGCTGCGCTCCTCACGCTTAGCGGTTTGGTTGTGCTTCCGGCCGCGGCTGACCCGGCCGCCAGCTCGTTCTCCGGCAGCTGCAAGTTCTCGGGCCCGATCAGCCCAAATCCCCCGATCACGGTCGTGCCGAAGCCGGGAGCCCATTTCTCCTACAACGGGACGGGGACCTGCTCGGGAACCCTCGGCGGCACCTTGGTGAACTCCACACCCGACGTGGTGACCTTCACGAACGTCGCCACCGTGTTCGACACCTGCGAGTTTGGTCCTGACTTCGACCTGCCGGGTCGGATGGTCGTTGGGGCAGGATCACGCCGAGCGCAGTTCAACATCACGATCAACCTGGCCCGGCTCGCACTCGCCGGACCGTTCGTGCTGACGACGCCCGGCAAAGGGCAGGCGTTGGGCGTCGCCACTTTCACGCCGCCGAGTACAGCGACCGGGGCGCAGCAGTGTGGAAGCAGCGGGATCACCACTGCGACCCTCGCGGGTAGCTTCGAGACGACCTCACCGCTTGTCGGCCTCGCCGATCCAACACCGACGCACACGAGCGGACCGGGCCAAACGAAGCAGTGCGTCTCCGGCGGTCACATCGTGATCAAGTTCAAGGCGGCGCGCGGCCAGCGGATCGTCCAAGCGACTTCCTATGTCGACGGCCGCAAGGTCAAGCTGCTCCGTGGGCGTGATCTGACCTCCGTCACCCTTCACGGCCTCAGCGCCGGCGTGCGCACCGTCAAGGTTGTGATCCGCTCAAACCGCGGCCAGATCCGAACCGTGCTGCGCCGCTATCGCATCTGCCGATAGCCGCGCTGACGCGCCTCCCGTCAGCCTGACGGAGCTGGCGCCACCACAGGCGGCGTGGCGCTCGCGCTGAGCCTGCTTGTCACAAGGCCGTCAGTCAACGCCCAAGTCGCGTAACAAAGCGCTCCAACAATCCCGGTTACGGCCAGCAGAACCCCCGCCGCGGCGCTGGCAGCTACGCCGTGAGCCCCCAGCACCAGGACCGCCGCCGCGGGGCCGATGCTCGGCCCGATCGGTAGCTGCCCGAGCGTGAACATCGCAATCAGCAGTGCCATCGCGTCGAAGATCGAGACGTTCTCACCGATCGCATGCAGCATCAGCCAATTGCGCAGCACCTGGGCGCAGACCGCCAGCAGCGTGAACGTGATCATCCGTACGCGCCCCTTCTTCCGCATCACTGCCAGCCCGGCCCACAACCCAAGCTGGCGCCGCTCGCACAGTCGCCGCATACCACAGATCACGCCGGCCATCACCGCGATCGCGATTACCGGCGCCCACCATGGAACGCCGAGCGGTGCAACCAAGGTGAAGGAGAAGATCGCGACCAGCGCCACTTCGACGGTGATGATCGGGACCTCGGCGGCGAGCAGAACCGGTACGCGCGGTGAACTGTCTGGCGCCACTCGGCGCAGTGTGGTGATACGGGCGGCCATGCCCACCGATCCGTTGATCACGCTTGCCAGGTACCCGAGTCCGGCTGCGCGGAGCAGCAGCCGCCGCTTGACGGTGCCACCTGCCGAATGGATGCAGACCAGCCAGGCCTCGCTACGTGAGACGAGTGCAATGACCTGCAACACAGCCGCGAGCCCAAGCATGTCCAGCGGCGCGCTGTTCAGCGAAGCGACGAACTCAGCGCGCTTGCCGGCAAGAACAAAGACCAACAAGCCCGTAGCCGCAAGTGTGCCGAGCACACTCAAAACGATCTTCCGGCGAAGCCTGGGCCGCCGTAGCGCAGCCGTAGACACGGTGACAATCCCCGGCTGGGATTCGAGCAACAAGCGCTTCTCCGGCGTGGTGGTTCCGAAGGATCAGATTGGCGCTGTAACTCGCTAGGCGTCGCGTCAGGCTGGTACTCCCTTTTTTGAGCCTAGCAACGCGGGTGTGCGGCCCTTGTTACGAAGTGGTTGCGCGACTGGTTCCCGGCGTGTCTAGTTCGTCGCTGGCGTCGCTAGTGGTGCCTTCCAGCTGGGCTTGCGGAGTCGCAGCAGCAGCAGTGGTGGGAGGATCCCGATCGTGAAGATCCCGGTCAAGATCAGCAATCCGTAGACGAACGGACTCGTGTGGGCCAGCTGCGATGGCGCGATGAAGCCAATTAGGAACGCGACGATCGACGAGGCGCCGCCAAGCGCGCACAGCAGTCCAAGCGCCGGCGCTCGGTAGCCACGGGCGTGGTCTGGCTGTGCTCGCCGCAGGCGCAGCGCGGCGATGAACATCAGCACGTACATGACCAGGTACACCTGCGTGGCCATCGCCGCGAAGATCCAGTAGGCGTTGGACACGGTCGGCACGAGCGCGTAGAGCAGGCCGATCACCGTGATCACCACTCCCTGGGCGGTCAGGATCCGGATCTCGACCCCCTCCCGCTTGGTCTTCTGAAAATACGGCGGGAGGTACCCCTGCTCACGTCCGATTTCGAGCAGACCTTCGGCGGGACCGTCGAGCCAGGCGATCATCCCGGCCAATGCACCGACGGCCAGTGCGACCGCCATCAGCGGCACCACGAATCCCAGATGGAAGTGCCGGAACAGGTCATTGAACGCCTGCATCACCCCCGCCGTCAGGCTGATGTGGTGTGAGGGGATCACCCATGAGATCGCCAACGTCGGGAGGATGAAGACCGCGAGCACGACCGCCGTCGCAAGGAACATCGCCCGCGGATATTGACGGCCTGGGTCACGCAACTCATCGACGTGCACAGCGGTTACCTCGATGCCTGCGTAGGTGAAGAAACTGTTGACCACAAGGACGATGCTGGCGAGTCCAGTCCAGGCCGGGAGCGCGTGGTGAACGTTCATCGGCGCCGCCGAGTGATTGCCCTGGAGCAGGTAAACGACGGCGAGCACGACCAGGATCGCTCCCGGGATCAGGGTTCCGATCACGGTCCCGCTCGAGGAGAGCTTGGCGACGATGCCGACCCCGCGGGTGGAGACGAGTGCCCCGCCCCAGAACAGGACGATGATGATCGCCGCCGTGTAGATGCCGTTGTTGGCCAGGGACGGGTCGACGACGTATGCGAGCGTGCTGGCCACATATGCCAGCAGTGCCGGGTAGTAAAAGATCGTCTGCGCGAACTGGCACCACACGGCGATCAGGCCCAGCGGTGCCGAGAGGCCCTCGCGCACCCAGTTGTAGACGCCGCCCTCCCAGCCCGACGCCAGCTCAGCCGCGACCAGTGACACGGGCAGTAGGAACACGATCGCGGGGAGGACGTACAGAAAGACCGAAGCCAGCCCAAACTCGGCCGTTGCCGGCGTCGATCCAAGGTAGCCAACCGCACCGACCGTCATCAGCGCGAGCGCGCGGCTGCTGATCAAGGACTTGCCCGTTGGGCGCGCCGTGCTCTTCCTGCGGCGTAGCTCGCGCGGTAGTCGTAGCAAGGCCGGGATCACAATAGACATCAGGCGACCGACGAACGTCGCGGCCGTCACGCGCGTGAGATCGGACTACGGTCATTCCTGATGCCGGTGGTTCCACACACAATCGAGGTCGACGGGGCACAACGTCGGCTGCTGGTAGCGGCGCCGACCGGCGCGCCGAGCACGGTTCTCCTGAGCATGCACGGCAGCGGCTCAACGCCTGAACGCCAGATTCTCCTCAGCCGCATGGCTGCGCTGGCCGACCAGGGTGCAGTGGTGGCGTTTCCGCAGGGCTCTACGCCGTTACGGTATGGATCGGAGTGGGACCTGGAGCGGGACGGCGCCTTGCTCGACGCGTCCGTCGATTACCTCCGCGCGACGTTCGGCGCCGCAACGGTGCCGTTGGGCGTCACCGGCATGTCTGGCGGGGCACGGATGGCCAGCACCGAGGTCACCGCGAAGCTCAGCCGGCTCGCGTACGGACCACAGGACGATCCTGGCGCCGTGACGCTGTGGGTCTGCGACGGCGCAGGGCACACGTGGCCGGGGACACGTCTCACGCTTAGACCCCGCCTCATTCTTGGCAAGGTGTCCTACGAGGTTGACGCCAGCGCCGAGATCGCTCGCGCACTGCTTCCGCCGAGCTGATCGAGGCCGCAGCACCCGTCCGGATGCCGGGCTCGCCGGGGGCGGTAAGTACCATGGGATCGGGCGCTGGAAACCGACCGGGACCGATCGGGACCGACCGTCGCGGCGCTGACGCCCCAGCCCGACCCTAGAAACACGTTCCGATCGGAGAAGCATCATGAGGTCTATTGCCAAGTGGTGCGTGACGCACCGTCGAACCGTGCTGGCGGTCTGGCTCGTCGGATTGATCGGCCTGACCGTGCTCAGCCAGAGCCTGGGCAGCGACTACAAGAACAGCTTCAGCCTGAACGGCACGCAGAGCTTCGAGGCGCAGACGCTGCTCGAGCATGCCGCGCCGAAGGCCTCCGGCGACAAGGAGCAGGTCGTCCTCGCGGTCAGCCACGGCCGCGTCACCGCTCCGGTGATCGAAGCAAGGGCGCAAAAACTATTCGCCAAACTTGCCGCGCTCCCCGACGTCGCCTCCGTCGCCTCGCCGTATTCGGCGGGTGCGAGCACTCAGATTTCACCGTCGGGTCAGGTCGCCTTCGCGAACGTCACGATGAACGGCCAAGCGACCAAGTTCACGGTCAGTGAGGCGCAGAGGTTCGTCAATACCGCCCGCGCTGGCGCCGGCGGCGGCTTGAAGGTGCAGGTCGAGGGTCAGGTCGCCGAGCTCGCCAACAAAGCCAGCATCTCGACCGTCGGGCTGGGTGCGTTCGCCGCGTTGATCGTGCTGCTGATCGTGTTCGGCTCGCTACTTGCCGCGGCCCTCCCCCTGATCACTGCTGGCCTCGCCCTCGGTGCCGGCACG
>Ga0302314_10012428_pt1 | contig 14739 bp, 14 predicted proteins | sample III_Palsa_N2_3_FD_200533 | JGI IMG/M metagenome (GOLD analysis project Ga0302314, IMG submission 200533) | Peat permafrost microbial communities from Stordalen Mire near Abisko, Sweden - III_Palsa_N2_3 | ecosystem: Environmental > Terrestrial > Soil > Palsa > Peat permafrost | place: Sweden... | reverse complement strand
CAGGCTGCGGATCGAGTGCACATAAGGTGCCAAAGTAGCTTCCGCTGGGCAGAAAAATAGGCACCGACACATAGCTCTCGACTTGATACAGACCGCGCTTGTGACGGTTCATGTAGCGTGGATCGGTGCTGGCCTGTTCGATCACAATCGGGGTTCGCGAGGCTTGGGACTCCAAACCTAAATTGGTCCTGATGGCGAGCGGGCCTGCGGGAGTTATCCCCAAATGCAAGCCGTCCTGCAGGGCGCATACGGTCCAGACTTTGGCCCTGACGTGCGCCACCATGGCCAATCTCATGCCGGTGATCTCGCACAGCACCTCGAGCAACGTCGGCACCGCGTCGATACGGCGAATGGCCGCGACCGCTTGGGAGACCTCGTTTGTGCTCTGCATGTCTGGATTTGCTGTGTGCGGCAACATTGTTGGGATCTCACGAGCCGTTGCGTGGCTGTTGTTAGGTCGTTAGCGGTCAATCCGGACAGCGAACATACGGCTTTGCAGAAGCCGACGTCTGTACGTTGTCCTACATAGCTTGTAATTTTTACCGCCCAAGAAAGCGCGGTCTGTGTGCGCTAACGAACAGACCAAACTCCCAGGATCGACCGACAATTTCTGGCTACGTCAATGGAGGCGCCAAGAGGCAGATTGTGACAAGCGCAGGCGTTAATCCCAAAGAAAATCAATTGCTCGCTGCCCTACCCCCGGGCGTGCTCAAGCGCTGGCAGAAGTCTCTTGAAGACGTCGAGCTGCCGCTGGGCGAGGTGCTCTATGAGCCCGGGACCGTGCTCAGCCATGTCTATTTCCCCACCACCGCCATCGTCTCGCTGCTTTATGTCATGGAGGATGGCGCGTCTGCCGAGATCGCAGTGGTCGGCAAGGAAGGCCTCGTGGGCGTATCGCTATTTATGGGCGGGGAATCCACGCCGAGCCGGGCCGTGGTGCAAAGCGCCGGCCTCGGACTCAGAATGAAAGCCGCGAATCTCAAGAATGAGCTTGCGCGTTCCGGCCCCGTGTTGCGGCTGCTGCTGCGCTACACGCAAGCCCTGATTACCCAGATGGCGCAAACCGCGGTGTGCAACCGGCATCATTCCCTGGACCAGCAGCTGTGCCGCTGGCTGTTATTGAGCCTGGATCGATTGTCGGGTCATGAATTGATCATGACTCAGGAACTCATCGCCAATATGTTGGGAGTGCGGCGGGAAGGCGTCACCGAAGGCGCCCTCAAGTTGCAGAAAACGGGCTTGATCCGCTATACCCGGGGCCGGATCACGGTGCTGGACCGACCCGGGCTGGAGCGCCGCTCCTGCGAGTGCTATGCCGTGGTCAAAAAGGAGTATGACCGCCTGTTTTCCATTCCGATGAGCTGATTCCACGCCGGGCGCTACGTTCGTTAGCAGACTGTGTTGTTGATCGCCTTGACGCACACTCACGGGGTGTTGAGCGGAGCGTCCCTATTGAGCACACCTGAAAACCATCTGATCGAAATGCTGCCCGGCAAGGCGCGGCGGCGGCTTCTGGGCGTCGCGCAACAGGTGCAACTGGTGCAGTCCGATGTCCTGGGCGGCTCGGGTAAGCCGACCCGCCATGTATACTTTCCCATCAATGGGTTCATTTCATTGATCACCTCGATCGACGGCAAGCCGGTCCTCGAGGTCGGCATGGTCGGCCGTGAAGGCATGTGCGGCGCGCAAGTGGCGCTGCGGGTTCCAACACAGCCTTTGCATGCATTGGTGCAAGGCCCAGGCACAGCCTGGCGCATGCCCATCGGGGCATTTCGCCGCGAACTGGACCGGTCCCCGCCGTTGCAGTTGATCATCGATCGCTATCTGTATGTGCTGATGCTCCAGCTCGCCCATGCTTCCGCCTGCACTCGCTTTCATCAAATCCACGCGCGTCTCAGCCGCTGGCTATTGATGATGGAGGACCGCGCCCATGCCGACACATTCGGAGTGACCCAGGAATTCTTGGGTTTCATGCTTGGGGTGCGGCGGGTGGGCATCTCCGGTGCCGCCGCCGCCTTGCAACAGCAGGGTTTGATCCAATACAGTCGCGGGCAAGTAACCGTGCTCAATCGCAAGGGATTGGAAGCGGTCAGCTGCAGCTGTTACGCCGACGACCGGCGCACTTACTCGCGCGTCATGTGATGGAGCCGGCAGGGAGTTCAACGCATGGCAACGCTGAGAGTCAAGGATCTGCGCACGGTCACCGTCAAGGTATTGCCCGATAAGAAGCGGGTTCAACTGCGTTTCGATACCGCCGATGCCAGCCCGTATGATTGCATTGAATTTGAACTCGCTGCGATTTTGGCCCTGGGTTTGGCGAGTGAGGCGATGAAATTAATATCTCCCGGCAGCATCCCCTCCCGGGCGAGACTGCGGATTGGGAAATAACCTCAGCTCAAGCTGACAGCCGCAAAGCCGACGAATGCGTTGCGCTGTTCGTCCCATAAACGAAAGCCGAGTGCTCTGAGGCTCGCCAACAATGTGACCGGCTTGATGGTCTTGAAGAATGGATCCGCCTCATGGCAGCGCTGCAGATGATAGTTGGGAATTCTCGGGCTCAAGTGATGAATGTGGTGAAATCCGATATTGCCGGTGAACCACTGCAGTATTCTCGGCAGCTTGTAGAACGAACTGCCCTGCAGCGCCGCCGCGGTGTAATCCCAATGCTCGGATCGCGCCCAATAAGCCCCCTCGAATTGGTGTTGAATGTAGAACAGCCATAAACCCGTCGCGCCGGCAAATGCCGTCACGGTGAGTTGAATCAACAGGAACGCCTTCAGGCCGATCATGGCGCTCATCACCAACGTGATCCCGAGTAAGGCGCAGTTTGTGCGCCGGACCGATTCGCGCTCCCGCTTGGGGGCAGTCGCCACCGCAAAGCGCTGGTGGACGACGAAGACATAGATCGGCGCAATCACAAACAGCACGATTGGATTGCGCGCGAGCCGATAGGCAAAGCGCCGCCAGCGTGTGCTCTGGATATATTCGCGAACCGTCAGCGTCCAGATATCGCCGGAACCGCGCCGATCCAGATCGCCGGCGGTGCCATGGTGCAGGGCATGCTGCCAGCGCCAATGCCGGTATGGAGTGAGGTTCAGCAGTCCCGCGATCACGCCCAGCGCATTGTTGGCACGCTTGGACTCGAAGAAAGACGCGTGGCCGCAATCATGAAAAATAATGAAGATGCGGGCGAGAAAACCCGCCGCCAGAATCGCCACGGGCAGCATCAGCCAGAAGGAAATAGCCAGCGCCCACACCATCGCCACCCACAGCAGCACATAGGGAACAAACGAGTTGATGAGTTGCCAGCGGGCTCTCCCCAAGGACGCTGTCTGGAACTTCGTGACATTGTCCTTCGAAATTTCCGCCGCTGGTAAATACATGGATCGAGCCTACCGCGACGGCCCAATTTGGTATGTACGATGGCCAACACTCGGCGTAAAAACTCAGCCCGCCTTAAGGAAGCGCGACCTGATGATCGCCTCCCTGCGACACCGGCGCGGCACCGTCGATGCGGTAATAGTCGGCCGCCTCGCCGGCAAATATGTGCGCCGCGATCTTCAAGCCTTGCGGCTCATCCAGGGAACCCGCGGCGATCGACACCCGCTCGCCGTCGGTTTCCTCGAAGAACAGGCTCGATCCGCAAGCGCCGCAGAATCCGCGCCGGAAACCCGGCACGGCCACATACCACTTGAGTGTCTCGCTTTGCACGAGCCTGAATGCGCTGCGCCGGCAGGCCGTGGCTGCGACGAAGTGGCCGCTGGTGCGCCGGCACTGGACGCAGTGACAGGCAATGATATCGCGCAGCTTGCCGCGCACTTCGTAGCGCACTGCGCCGCACTGACATCCTCCGGTGATTACCTTGGTCATGACTGCCGCCTCTTCTTGCCGCTTCATTCTGCTGCGCCCGAACCGGCCTGCAACAATTCCAGCCCCGCCGATTGACTGCGCTGGAAGCCCTTCCAGACCGTGATCTCGGCCGTGGCGGGACTGTAGGCATCATAGGCCAGCGTGCTCGTCGCCGGCCAGGTGCCGGCCGAGGACTCTCGGCCCGCAACATTTAAATAAGCCGCCCGGCTCGCATCGCCCTTGACGTACAAGTCCAGGAACGCCGTGATGAAGTGGGCATTGATGGCATTGACGCGCTCCGTCCTCCACACCGGACCGTCGAACCAGTCCTGGTCCCACAACCGCCGGCGCATGGCGTCGGGAGCCGGGCTGTAACCGATCGAATGTCCCGCGCCTTCGAAGGTGAGCAGATACCGATGCACTGCCGTCGCTTGATCGAAGAAGGCGCGCGCGCCCGAGGTGTAGTCCAGGGTCCGGTCGCGATCACCCGCGATCAGCAGCAGCGGCACCTTGATCGTGGCGATTCCCTCACTACCCCAGGCGGCGAGCGCGCCGCCGCCCATGGGAGCGAGCGCGACCGCTGCGCGCAGCCCCTTGATGCTGACCGAATCGCGCATGGCGCCGCCGCGCGCGAAGGGCAGCAGCAGGCCGCCCGGCACCATGTGCGCCGCCGGACTGGCGGGGTCCAAGGTCGCACCGGCCGCGGTCAGCACTCCGTAGCCTCCGGCGGAATAGCCGATGAGGGCCGTGCGGGTCGGATCGATCAGCCGCTGCCTCGCCAGAGTGTCTTGCAGAGTGCGAGCCACGAAGGCGATGTCCAGAGCCCGGCGCAGCAGCGGCTGCGGAAATGCGGAGCGGTCGGTGATGGGTGGATCTTGATGGCGGATTGCCGCGACCACATAACCCTTCGACGCGAGATTCTCGGTCAGCCAGGTCATTGCGGCTGGAGTGCCGCTGTAGCCGTGCGAGACGATGACCAGGGGATAACCTCCACCCGCGGGCGTTGCGCCGCGCACCGCCAGGCCCGGCACTGAAAAACTCGCCGGCGGCGCCGGTGCCTCAGACGGAAAACTCGCCGCATAGACGGCGGGCGCCGCGCCGCGCGCGGCGCGCGCGGGATACCAGAGATCCACGCTGAGCATGCGATCCCTGGCAGGCGCCGTGCCATGCGCGGCGTCGAAGGCGAGCACATCCGGCTGCGCGGCCTGCACCAGAGTGAGCGTCTTGACTCCCACCGCAAACTCGCCCAGGCGGGCAAGCTCCGGCGCATCGACACCGAATCGGCTCGGCACGCCGTCCGCGACGACCGGGCCGGCGACCATTGCCAGCAGCAAGACTCTGGCGATCATGGCGTGCTCCCGGAAATAGTGGTTTCGAACAGCAGCGCTGGCAATTCCGCCAGGGTGCCGAGCATCGCGTCGCACTCGAGCGATCGCGGATCCTGGCCTTCGTTATAACCGTAGGGCACACAGATGATCGGCATGCCGGCAGCTCGCGCGGCTAGCACATCGTTGATGGAATCGCCGACCATCAACCCCCGCGAGGCGGGCACCTGGAGTCGCTCGCAGGCAAACAGCAGCGGCTGCGGATCCGGCTTGCGCCGCTCGCAGCTATCCCCGCCGACCACCAGATCGACATCGCCGCTCATCCCAAGGCGCGCGAGCAACCCCAGCGCGAAGCGTTGCTGCTTGTTGGTGACGATGGCGGTTCGCAGGCCTGCCTGATGCACAGTGCGCAGCGACTCGGCCGCTCCCGGATAGGGCTGCGCCGAGCATTCGTCGAGCTCCTGCAGCGCACCGTAGTGGTGAAAGAAGCGTTCGATCGCGGCCGCATGCGATGCCTCATCGAGTGAACGGCCGGACAGCGCGGCAGCGCGCTGCAGCAGTATCGGCGCGCCGCGGCCAATCATGCCGCGCACCGTGCTCTCGGCTATCGGCGGCCAACCAAATTCGCGGATGGCACGGTTCAGTGCCAGGGCAATGTCCGCGGCGGTGTCGAGCAGCGTGCCGTCGAGATCGAACAGCACCGCCGACGGCGGCAGCGCCCGCCAGTGTGCCGCCAAGCCCTGCATTGGCCGATCGATCCTCACTTAAGCGAGCGTCACGCTCACGGGACAATGATCGCTGCCCATGACGTCCGCATGAATTTCCGCGCTCTTCACCTCAGGCTGCAAGCGGGCCGAGACCAGCACGTAGTCGATTCTCCATCCCACATTGCGCGCGCGCGCGTTGGCGAAATGGCCCCACCACGAATAGTGGCCATTGCCCTGGGTGAACAGGCGGAAGGTATCGACGAAGCCTGCATCCAGCAGATTCTGGAAGCCCTTGCGTTCCTCATCGGTGAAGCCCTTCTTGCCGCGATTCGGCTTGGGGTTGGCCAGATCCAGTTCGGTATGCGCGACGTTGAGGTCGCCGCAGAAGATCACGGGCTTGCGCTCGTCGAGCTGCCGGCAGTAGGCCAGAAACGCAGGGTCCCAATGACCGAAACGCAGCGCCAGGCGGCTGAGGTCGTCCTTGGCGTTCGGCGTGTAGACCGTCACGGCATAGAATTTGTCGAATTCCGCGGTCATGACCCGGCCCTCCTCCGCGCTGTCGCGCTTCAACTCATCGGCGAAGGCGAATCGACGGGCAAAGCCCTCGGGAAAGCCATTGATGACCGCAAGCGGCTTCTGTTTGGAGAATATGGCGGTTCCCGAATACCCCTTCTTGACTGCGGAGTTCCAATACTCGTGATAACCCGGCAGATCGATCTCGATTTGACCGCGTTCGGCCTTGGTTTCCTGCAGGCAGAGGATGTCAGGCTGGTATTTCTTTAAGAACGACTGGAAAACACCCTTCTTAAGTACCGCGCGTATGCCATTGACATTCCAGGAATAAAGCTTCATTGAAAATCTCTGGCCGTTAATCGAAGGGGACTGGGCGCCGATGCTATTAAGGATAATCGATCCTGGGGCGGCCCGGTTGGCGACATAATGCTAAAGGCATTGACAATCATTCGCATTCGCGTTCACAATGACAGCCATGATAGTTTGTGTATGCAAAGCGGTTTCCGACCGGCACATCCGCGCCGCGGTAATGGACGGCGCGACGTCGTTACGGGACATCAGCCGAGAGCTCGGCGTGGGGACCTGTTGCGGCAAGTGCGTGCCCGAGGCGAAAGCCGCCCTATCGGCGTCGTTGGGCCAGTGCGCGTCGGCAGCCCGCTGCGGCGCTTCGGCCGCCCCTGGCTTTTTCTCCTCGCCCCGCACTGAATTCGCCGTCTAAGCGGCTGAATTCGGGCATACAATCCCAACCCCAATCCATGAAGGGGTCACCGTGCAGGGCGATGCCAAGGTCTTGGAATTTCTCAATCAGGCGCTGAAGAACGAACTCACCTCGATCAATCAGTACTTCCTGCATGCGCGCATGCTCGATAACTGGGGCCTCAAAAGGCTCGGCAAGATCGAGTATGAGGAATCCATCGATGAGATGAAGCACGCTGACCGGCTGGTCAAGCGCATTCTGTTCCTGGAGGGGCTGCCTAACCTGCAGGATCTGGGCAAGCTGTTCATCGGCGAGGACACCCGCGAAATACTCGAGTGCGACCTGAGGCGCGAAATGGCGGCGCACCCGTTGTACACGGCAGCCATTGCCCATTGCGAAGCGGTCAAGGACTTCGTGTCGCGCGAGATCTTGGTTCTCATCCAGAAGAGCGAAGAAGAACACATCGATTTCATCGAGGAGCAGCTAGGGCTCATCGATAAGATGGGCTTGCAGAATTATCTGCAAAGCGCGACCGGGAACTTGAGCGAGAGCTCTTCTAGCTGACCTTAAGCGCAGGCGCGCGGCTGGCGCGGACAGGCGCCGCTGCGCGGGCATATGACGCTCGCGGGCGAATCAAGGGCATCCGCGATCCAGGCGATGTTGAGCACCTGGGAGGCGGCGCGGATGCTGGCCGCGGCCTCGGCGGGAATCCTGCCGTCGCCACCGCCCCGCCGGCACGAATCGGCCACCGCGGCCACCACGCTCTCACCGTCGATGCCCTGCGCATCCAGCGCCGGCAGCAAGTCCACGCCGACCGACAGCACGTGCACCTCGTCGATCGCATCGCGCGTCAGCAGCGAATGACAGCAGTACAGCAGCGCGCGCTTGCCATCCTGCATCACCGAAATTTGCGACTCAGGGCCGCGGCGCGCGGGCGCGGCCGCCGGCGTCTCTTGCAGAAGGCGGAAGACCGCCCAGCGCGGGCACGGGTCGGATACCAGGCTCATGTTGCCCCAGGGCAGCGGAATGCCGTTGCCGCGGTAAACCGCCCGCAAATAGCCCGGCGGGTAGGCGTCAAAGAAATGCCAATGGCGATAGGGCGACACGGCGGTCATGCGGCGCATGACCAACGCCGGCGTCACGCCGAGCTTGTGATAGGTGGACACGCGATGCGCCTCGCGAATCAGATAGCGCCGAAACGGCACCCGCGGGCACAGCAGCGCGCCGGCAAAAAAACTGCACTCGAAATCGCGCCAGGCATACAGCACGTCCTGCGCGCCCATGCCCGCGGGCGAGCCCGAGGTCTCGCCGTCTCCTGACAGAATGGCGCTATGTGGCGAAATGACGCCGTCGCCGTTATGCAGGATCTTATGGCCCACAAAAAAGGCCAGCTCGAACTTGAGCCGCTCCGGCTGTTTGCGCAGGCGCTCGTTGACCCACACAGTGCCGGGCGACTCGAAGCGTGATCGCACCAACGCGCCGCTTGGCTTGCGCCCGTCGCCGTCGAACCAGCGGATCTTGAGCGCATGACGGGCGCAGATCTCCACGATATCCTCGAGACTCAATGGCATCTTGCGTTCGCCGCATTCTTCAGCGGCACGCTCGATGTCCGGGAAGTTGTTGTGGCGCGTTTCCTGCCAGACGCGGATCAGCAGCTGCGCGAACTGACGGCCGGTGGTGCCGGTCTGCGACAGCAGCTCCGGCAACGCGTTCTGCAGCAACTCGTTGGAGAACAGAAACGCCGGCTCGAGCGGCATGGCTGCAAGGCCGCCGCGTTCGCGCTGCGGTGGAGCGATTTCCGCCTCGGTGTTGACGTCGAGGAACCAGCGCGGCTCCTTGCTGAAAATGCCCGCCAGCATCTCCAGCATTTCGGCCGACGGCATGCGCTTGCCGGTCTCCACCATGCTGAGGTACGAAACCGAGGGCGCTCCCGCGGCATCGATTTGCACGCAGCGCGCGGACAATTCATCCAGGGTCAGCCCATTGCGCTTGCGCAAGGAGCGCAGCTTCGCGCCCAGAAAGTGCCCCTGTCGGATCAGGCCGGTCATGTCGTCCCGCTCCTAGGATCGCCTAAGGTGTGAAATTCACAGTGTTAAATTTCCAATGTGTAAATTCTCTCTTTAAGCACTTTAATCTTGTCGCCTATCTAGATGCAAGGAGACGACGATGGCTACCCAGGCACCCCTCAATTCGCGATGGCAGGGCATCCAGCGCCCCTACAGCACGGCCGATGTCAGCCGGCTGCGCGGCTCCGTGCGGATTGAATACTCGCTCGCGCGGCAGGGCGCCGAGAAGTTCTGGCGCCAATTGAACAGCGAGCCGGTCATTGGCGCCCTGGGATGCATGACGGGCAACCAGGCCGTGCAGACCGTGCAGGCGGGCCTCAAGGCGATCTATTGCTCGGGCTGGCAGGTTGCCGGCGATGCCAATACCGCCGGGGAAATGTACCCGGACCAAAGCCTGTATCCGGTCGACGCAGTCCCGCGCATGGTCGAGCGCATCAATAATGCGCTGCTGCGCACCGACCAGATTCATCACTTGGACGGCAATTCCGACATCGATTGGATGGCGCCCATCATTGCCGACGCCGAGGCGGGTTTCGGCGGCAATCTGAACGCGTTCGAACTCACCAAGGCGTTGATTCGGGCCGGCGCCGCCGGCGTGCATTTCGAGGACCAGCTCTCCTCCGCCAAGAAGTGCGGGCATCTGGGCGGCAAGGTGCTGGTCTCGACCGGCGAAGCCATCAACAAGCTGGTCGCGGCCCGGCTTGCAGCCGACGTACTCGATGTGCCCACGGTGATCATCGCGCGTACCGATGCCGATGCGGCCAATCTGCTGATCTCCGATCACGACTCGCGCGATGCGCGCTTCCTTACCGGCGAGCGCACGAGCGAGGGATTTTTCCATGTCAAGGCCGGCATCGAGCAAGCCATCGACCGCGGCCTCTCCTATGCGCCCTACGCCGATCTGATTTGGTGCGAGACCTCGAAGCCCGATCTGGCCGAGGCGCGCCGCTTCGCCGCCGGCATTCACGCCAAGTACCCCAACAAGATGCTCGCCTATAACTGCTCGCCCTCGTTCAACTGGCAGGGCAAGTTGAGCGCGGCGGCGATGAAGCAGTGGCGCGACGACCTCGCCGGCATGGGCTACCGCTTTCAATTCATTACGCTCGCGGGCTGGCACGCGTTGAATCTTTCCATGTTCGAATTGGCCTGCGCCTATCGCGAGGAGGGCATGCTCGGCTATTCCCAGCTGCAGCAGCGCGAGTTCGGGCAGGAATCCGCGGGTTATCGGGCAACCAAGCACCAAGCCTTTGTCGGAACCGGGTACTTCGACGCCGTGCAAACGGCGATCACCGCCGGCGCGCATTCCACCGGCGCCATGGAGGGCAGCACCGAGGCCGAGCAATTCACGCAGCCGGCTTCCGGAGCGGCGCCGAAACGCGTTGTCGCGTAGCCGGCCAGGGTATGGCCGCCGTTGCGAGCTTGCCTAGGACAGTCGTGACCGCAAAAGATCATGCGGCGGCGATTGCCGAGCAATTCAAGGACTACAACGAGGAATTCGGCCGCATCACGCGCCGCGCGGCCATCAATTTCCTGACCGAGGACTGGTTCTCGGCGCAGCTCGATGCGGTCGCGCGCATCGAGCTGTACGAACAGCGGGTCGCGCGTTGCGTCGCCACCATCGGCAGCGAGCTGCGTTCGCGGATCACCGACATCGCCCTGTGGACGGAGATCAAGCGCGCCTACGATGTGATCGTCGCACGCCGCCCGGACAGCGATTTCTACCGCACGTTCTTCAATTCCGTGGCGCGCGATTTGTTCGGCACGGTGGGTGTGAACTCCGAGGTGGAATTTTGCGCCACCAACGTGGGGCGCGCCTCGGGAACGGTGCCGATCAAGGTGTACCGGATCGGAAGCTCGCTGCCGGCAACGGTGCGCGAGGTGTTGCACGATCTGCCGTTCGGCGCCGCCATCGAGAATACCGACGGTGCAGTGCACCGGGTCAGCGCCGAAATCGGCCGATACTTCAACACCGGCCGTCAAAGCGCGGCTCCCGAATCCATCGAATTGATCGAGCCGGTGTTCTACCGCGGCCTGCATGCCTTCATCGTCGGCCGCCTCATCGGCGACAGCTCGATCACGCCGATGGTCATCTCGTTCACGAACTCACCGCAGGGCGTACACGTCGACGCCGTGATGCTGTCCAGCGCCGAGGTGGGATCGCTGTTCGGTTATTCCCGATCTTACTTTCACGTCGACCTCCCGGTGGTCAGCGCCGCAATCACCTTGTTGCGCTCCTTCATGCCGCGCAAGCCCATCGATGAGTTGTACACCGTGCTGGGGCGCGCCAAACAGGGCAAGACGGAGCGATACTTCGCACTGCAGCGCCATCTCGAAAGCTCCATCGACAGTTTCGTGCATGCCCCCGGCGACCGCGGCTTGGTGATGATCGTGTTCACGCTGCCGTCTCACGATCTCGTGTTCAAGGTGATTCGCGATCGCTTCGGCGCGCCGAAGACCAGCACGCGCGAGGACGTCATCGAGCGCTATCAGTTCGTCTTCCGGCATGACCGGGCCGGACGCTTGGTCGATGCACAGGAGTTCAGGCGGTTGCGCCTGCCGCGCGCACGCTTCATGCCCGCCCTGGTCGAGGAGTTGCTCGGCGAGGCGCGCCAGAGCTGCCGCATCGAGGGAGACGATCTCATCGTCGAGCACTGCTACATCGAACGTCGCTTGAGGCCGCTGAATTTGTACCTGCGCGAAGCCGACCCGGCGGCGGCCGAGGCTGCAGTGATTGACTACGGCAACGCGCTGCGCGATCTGGCATCGAGCAATGTGTTTCCGGGCGATTTGCTGTTGAAGAATTTCGGCGTGACCAACCACGGCCGCGTGATCTTCTACGACTACGATGAGCTATGCCTGGTGTCGGACTGCGTGTTCCGCGACCTACCGCAGCCCACCAGCGCTGAAGAGGAAACCAGCGCCGAACCATGGTTCTACTGCGGCCCGCGCGACGTGTTCCCGGAACAGTGGCTGCAGTTTCTATCGATCCCCGCGCAGTTGCGCGAGGTATTCCTGCGCCAGCATGCGGAACTTCTGACCGCCGCGTGGTGGCGCGCAGTGGCCGCGCTGTCACCCGCCATGGTCGCCGCCACCGCAGCGCAAACATCGCAAGCCGTCTCCGCGGCCTCCCCCGCTTCCGCCCCCGTCGCATAGTGCTGCCGCGCTCGGGCGCTTACTTTGCGACGAAGGCCGGGATGATTTCGGGGACCAGGTACTGCTGAATGATGACGATGACCACCAGCACCAGGGTGAGCACGACGCTGTGCAGGAAGGTGCGCGCCACCACCAGCCCCTCCTTGCCCTTAAGGTCGGTCACGGACACTCCGGTGGCGATGTTCTGAGGCGAGATCATCTTGCCGAGCACCCCGCCCGAGGAGTTGGTGGCGGCGAACAGCAGAGGATTGAGCTGCAATTGCCTCGCCGCCACCACTTGCAGATTCCCGAACAGCGCGTTGCCCGAGGTGTCGCTGCCGGACAGGAATACCGCGACCCAGCCGAGGAAGGGCGAGAACAAGATAAACCAATGACCGGTCGATGCCACGGCAAGCCCCAAGGTGTAGGCAAGTCCCGAGTAGTTCATTACGTAGGCCAGGGCGACGATGAGCATGACGGTCACAACCGCCTGCCATATCTGACGGATGGTGCGGGTGAAGCATCTCGCGACTTCCACAGGCGCCATCCTGACGAACAGCGCCGTGATCAGCGCCGCCACCAGCAGCGCCGTGCCGGCGCTTAAGGGTTGAAAGGTCCACACTGCGGCATACGGCTTGTCGTGGTACAGCGTGATCGACACCGCCTTGTCCAAGCCCGGCCAGGGAATCGCCTGTTGGCCGATCGTGGCCACCTTCTTGTAAGTCCACACGATCACTGTCGCCGTCACGATGAGCCAGGGCATCCAGCCCTGCCAGGCCGGCACCGCCTTGGGGGCAGTCGCGCCAGCCGCTTCGGATTGAGGCGAAATGGCGAATTGCGGATCCGGCGCCGGGCGCCAGACCTGCAGGAACAGCAGCGTCGCGGCCAGCGACACCAGCGCCGCGAATACGTCAGTCAGGGTGTAGTCCAGGTAGTTCGATGCCCCGAACTGGGCCAGTCCGAAGCTCAGTCCGGAAACCAGCAGCATCGGCCACAGCGAGCGGATGGAGCGCCAACCGCCGTAGATCCCCATGACATAGAAAGGCAGGAATGCGGCGATGAACGGTAGCTGACGCCCGACCATCGCCGCCAGCTCCTTCGCGGGAAGCCCGGTCACCGCGCCCAACACGGTCACCGGCGTGCCGAGCGCGCCGAAAGCCACCGGAGTGGTATTGAAGATGAGCACCAGCACCAGCGCCTCGAGCGCGGGAAAGCCCACCATGATCAGCAGGGAAGCGGTGATGGCGACCGGCGCGCCGAAGCCGGCAATGCCCTCGAGCAAGGCTCCGAACGAAAACCCGATCGCGATCAGCACTACGCGCTTGTCGTTCGGCAGATGGCGGATGATCCATGCGCGAAACGCGTCGAAACGCCCGGACGAGACCGCGATGTTATAGACCCATAGCGCATTGATGACGATCCACATCACCGGCCAAAGGGCAAATACGGCGCCGTTGAATGCCGCGGCGAATGCCGTTACGGCCGGCATTTGCCACACACCCACTCCGATCAATAAGGCAAGGATCAGGCCCGCCAGCGCCGCCTGCCATGCCGGGCGTTTTACCAACCCGAGCAGGACCAGAACAGTGACGATGGGAAGGATGGCGACCAAGAAGGATAAACCTAGGTTGTCGCCGACGGGGGTCAACAATTGGTGGAACATTCATTCTCTCCCGTTGCGTCTCGCGCTTAGGCCTTGGGCTTCAAATCGAACCACACCTCCAACGTTTTCCCGTCCGGCATGGGGCCGATGGTGGGTATCGTGGCAATCCAGGGGGTTCCGTCCCAGGCCGTGAAATCGAGCTCATGGTCGGAATGATCCTCGCTGCTCTCTCCTTCCTTGAAATGCGCAAAGGTGAAGCTGATCATTCCGCTGTGCACATTGGTGTGCGAGATGCACTTCGCGGACCAATTCACGTTGTCCCAGCCGATGTACTCCAGCTTTCCGTCATCGTGAGCGCTGGTGCCCGGATCAGGTCCAACCAGGTGAAAATCGGGATCCGTGGTCGCAGTGTTGCGGCCCTCGATCGATACGCGGCTGGCGACATTCTTCAGACTCGCGGTCCAGTGCTGGTGATCCCACTGCGTGATCTGGATGATCTTGGACTTGCCCGGCGCCATTGCCGTGGCGTCCGCGCGGGCTCTGATGAAAGCCGCCTGGCTGAGAACGGCAGCGCTCAAGGCGTATTTCACGAATTGGCGGCGATCATTCATAAACATCCCCCCGTTGTCATTATTGGCTTGGCATAGGTTCCTCCACCTATCCCGGTGTTGTAAATCCCCCTCCCCTCGGCACGCACCCGGTTTTCATGGGATCATCCATAAATCATGAGCCTGCCCCTGCTGCATCGGCGCCTGCTTCGATACCTATTGCCGGCCGCCATGTTGATATGCGTGGCAGGCTGGGCACCGGCCGCTCAGTCCATCGTCCGCTACCTTCCTCCTGGATT
>Ga0302314_10012427_pt1 | contig 14739 bp, 14 predicted proteins | sample III_Palsa_N2_3_FD_200533 | JGI IMG/M metagenome (GOLD analysis project Ga0302314, IMG submission 200533) | Peat permafrost microbial communities from Stordalen Mire near Abisko, Sweden - III_Palsa_N2_3 | ecosystem: Environmental > Terrestrial > Soil > Palsa > Peat permafrost | place: Sweden... | reverse complement strand
ACTGACGTCCAGGTTTTCGACAAACCCACAGACGCATCGACGCACATCGCGCCGCATGCCGAAATGCCTGGCTCCGGTAGTTCAACCATCGACGCGGTCGACGATCAACCCCTGAAAGAACAGGTAGAAGAAACTACCCTCCCTCCCGCGCCCGAGCCCGAGCCGGAGAAACAGGGGCGGGAGGGGGCCGACGCCGATGAGACGGCGAAAAGCGTCGCCGTACTGGCCCGGGTCTCCCGAGCCGAACCGCGGTTGCCCCTCGGGCAGATGGAAGCCGCCACACTCGCTCCGCTGGTGACCGAGTGGCGCCGCCGCGGCGCTTCCGACCTGCACATCATCGGCACGCTCACGGCCGGACTACCCAAAACAGTGTATTGCCCGACTGCCCTCGTCAAGGACCGGCTGCGGCGCAAGATGCCGACCGAGCCCGTCGCCACGCGGATCCGCGCCGAGTGCGCCGAATGCGCGGTTCCCATCAACGCCGCGGGGCTGTGTCAGCGCTGCCAACGATCCGGTCCGGACCAATCCGTACACCAGGCCGACCGCGCCCAGGTCTGTGCTCGAGGCGTCGCCCTCGTGCGAGCCGCACTGCGCGGCATCCCGGCAGGTGCAGGACTCGGATTCGCGTCATAGCGGGGTGCGGGGACTATTGCTGTGAAATTGAACGTCAAGCATAGAGCTATTGATCATGGCTTTGACGTGTGGCTACGGTCGGGCCCATGTCTATTGAGAATCTTTCTGCGGCAGAGTTGGCGCGTTTCCCGGGCCGGCTTCCCACGTAGTACGGGTATGCACGTGAGATACGGGCTCATCGACCGGGACCGTGGCATCAGGGTCTTGGTGGATGCACGGCGCCCGTGGCCTTTGTCGATCGTTCGTGTTGCGACGCAATGGAGGATCGCGCGGGAAGGTTCTGGCGTGTTGTCTGCGCGCGCATTTTCCGGTGGACGTTTTCAAAGTAGATGGGCTCGCGGTTCGATCGCCGCGACTGTGGCCGCTTCCAGCGGCACCGTCACGCTAGAACTCACGGACCTTCACGGTGACATCATTGCCACCGTGAACCCGCAGTCCGACAATGCGGCCAGTGCGACCTACACCTACACGGAGTTCGGCACCCCGGAAACCGGTGCGGGCACGGCCGCCACTTACGGCTACCTCGGCACCGCCCAGCGCTCCTCGGAGGCCTTGGGAGACAGCGTACTGATGGGTGTACGCGGCTACAGCACGAGCACCGGTCGCTTCGACTCGCCGGACCCTGCTGCCTCTGGCGACGGGGCCAACACCTACGGCTATTCCGGGGCGAATCCGGTCTCATCCTCCGACACCAGCGGCGCCCTGACGGTCTACCACGGCTGCTGGTGGCGCTGGTGGACCTACTACTGCCAGGCTGACATCACACGCAGTGAAACGCGGAGTCTGTCGAATTACATAAGCTACTGGGGATGGACGGCCGCAGCGGTTGTATCGGCGTTCGTCGCGGTCATGGCTGGCATCTGTGCCATAGGTGGCCCCTGGGCCGGCGTTATCTGCGGAGTCGTCTGGGCCATCGGCATCGGCTACGCAATCGATACTCTTGACCATGCCTCCAGCCAAGGGCACTGTTTCGGAATAAAGGTCACCGACCTGGTTGTCGGCTACCCGATCAATGACAACAGCGGGTACTGTCACGGTAACGCATAGTTAGATACCGAAAAGTATGACTGGTCGCTGCGGCCGGGGCCGAACCGCTACGGTTGCGGGCTCCGGCCGCGGCATCGCAAGGAAGACTCACATCATGCCGCAAATCAGGTTACATCGTGCACCTCACGGCCTACGCGACCTACTGAGGGCCTACACTGTCTTGCTCGACGGTGTGAAGGTGGGAGAACTCCGCCGTGGCGAGTCCCTAACCTTCGAACTGACACCTGGACACCACACCGTCAGGTTCAAAATCGACTTCGCATCGAGTCGGACTCTTGCATTCACGATGGCGCCTGTAGAGCAACTCGAAGTTGTGTGCTCACCAAGGCCGCTGCTGATGACACTTTTTGACGCCATATTCCGCCATCAATCGTACATAAAGGCTGATTGGTGTGTTTCTCCTTGAGTGATCTAGCGGGGTGACTGCAACCCGCTACGCCCCGCACACGAGTAGGCGCGTGAGAAGCACGCCGGCGCTGGCGTAGGGCTGTCCCCATAGCGTATTGAAATCCCGGGCCGGTCAAGGAGCGATGAGAAAATGCCCACACTCCATGGTGCGGGCTATGGCTCCTCGATCGGCCCGAGCTCCGTGCGGAGTATCACGTCTGGTCCCGGCACTATCACCCAGGTCTACTCCGAGAAGATCTCGACCCGCGCGACGACACGCCCGGGGCTCGTGGCGGCTGTCGCGCACGCCCAGCGCTGCGTGCGGCGACGATGACTTCTTCGACCCGGTCGAGCAGGATCGAGGGCGGGCGCCCGGGGCGCGGCTTGTCCACCAGGCCGTCCAACCGCTGCTCGACGAACCGGGTGCGCCACCGGTTGACCGTGCCCGAGGTGACTCCCAGTTCCCGCGCGACCTGGTCATTGGGCATACCATCCGCGCAGCGCAGCACGATCTTCGAACGCAGCGCCAGGTCATGAGTGATCTTCGACCGCCGACCCCAAGCAGTCTGCGACCGCTGCGCCCACCGGCCCAACTGCTCACGTTCGGCCAGTTCAAGGACCAGATCAGCCTTCGGCCGGCCAGGACGCAACTCATCGGCCAGGCCAGCCATCCGGTCCTCGGCGAACCGGCGACGCCACTTGGCCACCGTCGTCACAACGTCTTCGCCGAAAGAAGTCCGGCAGGGCTGGCAGCGCCCGGCCGCAATGGCGGGTGCGTGCGATCCCGCCTGCGCCCCGGCGGCACCCCGGTGGTGAGCCAGCTGGACCGGATGGGCCGCGACATGCGCGAGATCATGGAGGCCGCGTGGTCGCTGCGGCAGGACCTCGGGGCGAGGTTGGAGATCCTGTCAGGGCCGCTGGCCGGGGTCTACGACCCACGGGGCATGGGCAAGATCTTCTTCGCGATGCTCGCCGGATTCGCCGAGATGGAACGCGAGATGATGATCGAGCGAACCAACGACGACCTCGCCCAGGTGGCCGCCGAGGGACGCAGCGGCGACCGGCGGCGCACCTCAGCCGTGAACTCGGCGAGCAGCTCGTTGAGCTCGGGAAACTGAGTGGGATAAGGGTTGGCAGAATGCTTGCTGATCATGAATCTTCTCCGAACACGTCACGGGTGGCCGCAGCCCGGCGCTATGCGCTGGGCTGCGGGTAGACGCGGCGACGCGACGAACTGACCGAGCTGTCCGTCGCGTCAGGCGCGGCGGGTGCGGTCGGCGGGGAACCAACACAGAGCGGATTTCATGATCACGAACATACTCGACAGGCGTCCGCCCGGAACGCCTCGCACCAGTACCTGGCCCCAAGCCGAACCACGGTCCTGCGGCCTGAACAGGGGACTTGCCGATCAAAGATTCACTTGATGCCGGAACCGGACTACCCCAGCCCCATCAAGAGCTCCTGCGCCGACAGATCGTCTGAATGATCGGGACATCCTCCACCCTGCGCGACCAGCGCCCGACCAGTGACTTCACCGCTTAACGTTCAATTTCGCGGCAATAGTTCCCCGGACCCCATAGCCGTCTGTATGGCGCCGCGCTCCGAAGGCGATTGCTCGGACGTCCTACTATATGGTGGCGCGAGACTCGTCCCACCCAGGGCACCGTGAAAGGAAACGAGCAACAGTGACGGACTACGAGACGATCCTCCTCGACCGGAAGGGCCGCACCGGGTGGATCACCCTGAACCGGCCCAAGTCCCTGAACGCGCTCAACCTCCAGCTGATGCACGAGGTCATCGACGCCGCGTTCGCGCTCGACCGGGACCCGGGGATCGGCTGCCTGGTGATCACCGGCTCGGAGAAGGCCTTCGCCGCCGGGGCCGACATCAAGGAGATGCAGTCCAAGGACTACATGGACATGTACCTCGGCGACTGGGTCTCCGCCTGGGACCGGCTCATGCAGGTGCGAAAGCCGATCATCGCGGCCGTGGCCGGCTACGCCTTCGGCGGCGGCTGCGAACTGGCCATGCTCTGCGACATCCTGCTCGCCGCCGACACCGCCAAGTTCGGCCAGCCCGAGATCAAGCTCGGCGTGATCCCCGGCATGGGCGGCTCCCAGCGGCTGACCCGGGCCGTCGGCAAGGCCAAGGCGATGGAGCTGTGCCTAACGGGCCGAACCATGGGCGCCGAGGAGGCCGAGCGCGCGGGACTGGTCTCCCGCATCGTTCCGGCCGCCGAGCTGCTCGCCGACGCCCAGGCCACCGCCGAGACCATCGCCTCGATGTCCACGCCGAGTGTGATGATGGCCAAGGAAGCCGTCAACCGCGCCTTCGAGTCCTCACTCGCCGAGGGCATCCGCTTCGAGCGCCGCATGTTCCACTCCGCTTTCGCCACCGCGGACCAGAAGGAGGGCATGGCGGCGTTCGCCGAGAAGCGCCCGCCGTCCTTCGTCAACCGCTGAGTCCGCGCTCCGTGCGGCTCGGCCGGCTCAGCTCCCGGACTCCTCCAACACGGCGATGAACCGCTTGCCGAACAGGTACGCGTCCCCGGGCCAGCGGGCCGACACGTACGTTCCGTCCTCGACGACGAAGGCGGGCGAGTCGTCGGTCGCGGTGCCGCGGGCGGAAGCCACCCGCGGCCCGCGGTGGAAGTGCGCCGGAGTGTCGAGCGCCGCGACGACCTCGTCCTGGACATACGCGGGATAGGTCCGGTAGTACCTGCCCAACCGCCAGGCCGTGAGCAGAAAAGCACTGCGTTCCATGTACTTGGGCAGACACGTGGTGGTGCGCCCGGCCAGCACGCTGCGCCCGGTGGCCGGGTCCACGGTGCGCGCCAACACGAGCACGCCGTGGCAGATCGCCCCGACCGGCCGCCCGAGCGCCCAGAACTGCAGGACCTTCTCACTGAGCACGGCCGACCCGAGGTACTGGCGCATCCCCGGCGCGTGCCCGCCGGGCAGGATCAGTCCGTCGAAAGCCGCCGGATCTATCTCGCCCCACGCGGACGGCGACTGGAACTGCGGCGCGGCGGTCATCCGGTGGTAGAAGGCGGCCGCCTCCGGCGCAGCCCCGAGCTGCCCGAACAGGACACCGTCGAGCAGGCGCTGATCCGCAGCCGGCGCCGCGCCGCCGAACTCGGTCGCGAACTCGACCTCGTGCCCGGCATCCGTCAGCAAACGCCAGGGCACGGCGACCTCGGTGACATCGAAATCTTGGTCGGGGAGAGGTATTAGTACTCGCACCTGCTCACAGCCCTCTCTTCAGACAACCAGTGCACTATGCGATGGGTACCATACCCGCGCAGGGCCGGGCATACGTCACCGACTGTCACATCTCACACAGGGACTCGCTGAGTTGGGCCAGATACCGGCCCGCCGAACCGGACCGGGACGCCAGGCGAGTACAGCACACTGATCGGGGGACCGGGCGGCGCCGGCAGCCCGGCTGCGGCAACCAGGTCCTCATCGCAGCGGAGCAGTTCCGCCTGGCAGAGCGACCAGCGCGGATGCTCGTTCGGCATAAAGATCGGCCGCCCGAACCACGCGTTGTGCAGGCCCCAACGAGCCGTCAGGAAGTGTTCGAGCGGGGTCGGCTCGGCGATCGGCTCGCCGACCCTGATCGTGATCCGGCTGCTCGCGCCGCGCGGGGCGGGCCAGCGGCGCCGGCTCTCGTAGTCGAACACCTCGCCCTCGCGGCGCACCGACATCCGGGCCCAGGTGTACGGCAGGCGGAAGCCGAGCCGGGCGGTCAGCACCGGCAGCAGCCGGGACGCCTCAAGGGAGCGGAACACCACCCCGCGACGACCGTGGGCGTCGACCGAGTAGAGCCGCACGTTCGTCTCCGGGAAAGTGCCCAGATACGGCAGTCCCGGCAGCCCCAGCCAGCCGATCCGGTGCATCCGGAAGGCGATCAGCCCGACGTACGTGACGCCTTCGTACAGGTCCGGTGTCGCGCCGACCGGCAGCAGCGGGGCGACCAGCGCCGGGTCGACCGCCCAGTGCAGGAACGCCAGGTCCAGCCACGACTGGGTGAGCAGCGTCCGCCCGGCCAGGCCGGGCGCGTCCGGCGTCACAAGCTCTGGCGTCTCGGGTTCGTCCATGCCGTCAGCATGCCAGATCAGGCTGCGCCGCATGATCGAGGTCGAACAGGCGGGGGCATCCTTCATCGGGCGTAGCCGGGACAGGGACCAAGACAGGGATCGGAACGGGCCCGGGTTAGCCCGGATGCAGCCAAGCACGTTTGGCGGCGGCGCGCAGCGGCGATCAAGACGGGCATGGCGTCCAAGAAAGCTGCTAAGAAGCTGTCCTTCAGCGATCTGCTTCGCTGCCCCACCGGAAAGGTCGACCTCTCCGGCCTCGCCACGGACTCGACCGTGGGCGCACTGGGCGGCAAGAAGGACGCCAAGGAGGCGACCCTCGCCGAAATGGCCGACGTCTGCGCCCGCCTCGGCGAGTTGCAGGAACGCCTCTTCGCGGCCTCGCGCAGCGCGAACGACCCGCGGCGCGTCCTGCTGGTGTTGCAGGGTATGGACACCGCAGGCAAGGGCGGAGTGGTCGGCCACGTCGTCGGGACGATGAGTCCTTACGGCATCCAGCTGACCGCCTTCAAGGCGCCCACTCCCGAAGAGCTCTCACACGACTTCCTCTGGCGCATCCGCAACGCGCTGCCCGAGGCCGGACACCTCGGCGTCTTCGACCGCAGCCACTACGAGGACGTCCTGATCGCCCGCGTGCGCAATCTCGTGCCCAAGACCGTCTGGTCGCGCCGATACGCCGCCATCAACCGGTTCGAGAAGGTCCTGGCCGAAGACGGCTGCACGATCGTCAAATGCTTCCTGCACGTCTCGCCGCAGGTGCAGAAGAACCGGCTGCTCGCCCGCCTGGACGATCCGACCAAGCAGTGGAAGTACAACCCGGGCGACGTCGACGAACGCGAACTCTGGCCGAAGTACCAGGAAGCTTACGAGGTGGCGCTGGAGAAGTGCTCCACCGAGGCCGCGCCGTGGTACATCGTGCCCGCGGACCACAAGTGGTACCGCAACTACGCGGTCGCCAAGCTCATGCTCGAAGCCTTCGAACGGCTCGACCCCCAGTGGCCGCGCGGCGAATTCGACCTGCCCAAGGAACTGGCGCGGGTCCGGGCCAGCTAGCCCGCGATCGCGCCGGGCGCACTGCCGCCACCAGCTGATCCGGGGCACAAGGAAGGGGCGCGGCGTGAATGGATCACGCCGCGCCCCCGATCGGGCTAGGTCAGGCAGGTCAGGCTGTTTTTAGTAGCCGTACCAGCAGGAGCCGCCGCAGCGGTCCGCCACCACGACGTCCAGGCCGCCGTAGGTATCCTGGGCGTAGATGGCCGCCGCGATGATGTTGTCCACCGGGTTCCAGATGTCGTCGTAGCCGCTCAGCGCGTACGCGTCGAAGGTCGGCTGGATGACCTGCATCAGGCCGATCGACGGCGTGCCCGCGGCGGCGTTGGAGTCCCAGCCGTTCTCCGCGTTCGGGTCGCCGCTGGACTCGTTCATGGCCGTCTCGTAGATCGCGTTGTACGAGACCGTGTAGCCGTTGTCGGCGAGGATGGCGATGGCCTGGTTGATCCAGCCGTCCAGGTCGTCCGCGTAGCCGGAGCTTGAGGAGTCCGAAGAGGACGACGAGGAGTCCGACGAAGACGAGGAAGACGACGACGAGTCGCTGCTCGACGACGAGGACGAATCGGATGACGACGAGGACGAGGACGAGTCCGACGAGGACGACGAGCTCGCGGCCGGTGCCTGGGTGGTGGCCGGGGCCACCGGGGCGGGGGCCGCCTGGACCGGGGCCACGGCGGACTTGGAACCGGCCGGCAGGGTGATGGTCCAGCCGATCTGGATCAGGTTCGCGTTGGTGAAGCGCGAGCCGTCGGACTCGGTGTGGCCCTTGTTGAGCTTGAAGATCTGGTGGTACTTGTTACCCGAGCCCAGCGCTCTCTCGGCGATGCCGTAGAGCGTGTCGCCGGACACGACGGTGTAGGTGGGGTCGGTGCTGACCGTGTCCGAGGTCGCGGTCGCGGTGGTGTGCACGACGACCGGGGCGGACTTGGCGACCGCGACCGCGGAGGCGGTCTTGGCCTGGGCGAGCGCCGAGGTGATCTGGTTCGCGCTGGCGACCTGCACGGTGGAGGCCGAGGCCGAAGCCGAGGCGGAGGCGATCGCCGGAATGCAGGCGGTGCCGATCGTGGCGGCGCACAGAGTGATGGTGCGCGCCCGGTTCCGGGCAGCGCTCAGTCGAGGTTTGCGGTGCGAGGGCAATGCATGCTCTTTCCTCTTCGGCCGCCTACCGGGTTAGCTGACGGGTTCGGGCGTAAGAGGTCGCCCTACTGCGCGGTGTCGCGCGGATTCACCCCACGGGGAATGGGTCCCCGGTTCCCTGAGGGCGCCTGTGGCGCCGTTTGACGGGATTCGGCGGTTGCGCTGCCGTCGCGAAGGAACGCGACTGTTGAGCAGCGGCTTGTTGAGAAGACTCTAAACATCACCGGGCCCGCCAAATGGCCATTTTGAGGTAACCGGTTTATAACAACACAACGGGTAGCCGGTATTGACTGAATCTGTGACCGGATATAAGTATCAAATCGGTCATATGTGGTGCTGGGCAGGGTTATCCGCATTTGTCGTCGACCGACTGTCATCCCCGTCGGTGGCCCACCCTGGCAGGGTCGTGCCCCGTTTCGTGACCCGATTCGTGCCCCGGATGGAGCAGTTCAGGGGGGACTTGACCGCCGCCACGGGTTAGCGCCTAACATATTAGTGGCTAATATATTAGTTACTAACTCATGGAGGGGTCATGAATCGTCCCCGCGCAGTGCTCGGCAGCGTGCTATCGGAGCCCGAACCCTCGGACTGGCGGGCCCGGAAGAAGGCCGCGACCCGCCAGGCCGTCCAGGACCACGCCCTGCGGTTGTTCCTGGAGAAGGGGTTCGAGGCCACCACGGTCGAGGAGATCGCGGCCGCGGCGGGCGTCTCGCACATGACCTTCTTCCGGTACTTCAAGACCAAGGAGGACGTCGCCGCCAGCGACGACTACGACCCGCTGATCGGCGCCCTGGTCGCGGAGCGGCCGCCGGGTGAACCGGTGGTGGAGAAGATCCGGCACGCCTACGCGACCGGACTGGCCCAGATCTACGCCGCCGACCGCGCGGCGCTGCTCACCCGCACCCGGCTGATCCTGGGCACCCCCGCGCTGCGGGCCCGACTGTGGGACAACCAAGCCCAGACCCAGCAATATTTGGTCTCAGTCCTGTCGGACCGTACCGGAGCCGCCGACCCGGCCGCAGAGCTCGGCGAGGCCGTGCCGGGGGAGCAGGACCTCGCCCTGGAAGTTGTCGTGGCCGCCTGCCTGTCCGCCGCCGCGACCGCCGTGCGGATCTGGGCCGACAACGAGGACGCGACCGAGTTGCCCGACCTGATCGACCGTGCTTTCGCCGCGCTCAGCGCCGCGGTGCCGGGCGCCGCGCCGCCGCCGAGAATCTGTCTTTGACCCTCCCCTCGCAGGTGATCGGCATGATCGGCCGGCAGCGATCTGGCCCACTCGCTCTACAGCGACAGAAGGACCCCTTGGGCGGGATCGTAAGCGTTTTGCCAGTGGTCGGTGATTTTTCCGTCGCGGAACCGCCATACCCCGCAGAACGGCATGGTCCATGGGCGGTCGTCGACGACGGCGTGGAAGGTGCCGGTGACCGTGCCGAAGTAGTCGTTCGCGGTGACGTGTTCGATGAGCGGGGTGAGGCTTCCCGCGGTGGCGTGGAGGAAGGCGCGTTCGTTCGCCTCGGCTGCGTCTACGCCGCGCAGGGTGGCGGGCGAGCCTGGCGAGTCGCGGCCTGCGAGGTGGTAGGCGATGTCATCAGCCGCGTAGCGCCGGATCTGGGTCAGGTCGCTGTAGAGGGTTCTGAGGAGTACCGCGTTGGGATGCGTGGCGTCGTTGCTCACCGTGCCGCCTTCGCCATCTGGTGAGTGCGCGCGTGCTTCGGTGTCGGGCGCCACAGGGGAATCCCCGCACGGTCGACCGCGTCAGCGATCACGGCGAGTTCGCCGGCGCTCAGGCGCACGTCGGCGGCTGCGAGGTTCTCTTCGAGATGCGCGATCGACGTGGTACCCGGAATCAGGACGGTGGCGGGGGAACAGTGGAGCAGGAAAGCGAGGGCGAGTCGCGCGGGGCTCAGCCCGAACTGGCGCGAGATCGCCGCGAGGGGGCCGTGCGGGGCGACGAGTTCGCCGTGGCCGAGGGGGAAGAACGGGATGAATGCCACGCCGGTCTTCTCCGCGTGATCGAGCACGTCCTGGTCGGTGCGGTCGGCGACGTTGTACAGGCCCTCGATGGCGGCGATCTCGGCGTGGATACCGGCCTGGTGGAGCTGGTCGAGTGTGACGCCGGGCTGGTTGGACAGACCGATGTGCCGGATCTTGCCGGCTTCCTGGAGGCGCACGAGTTCGCCGAGCTGCTCGGCGAGCGGGATCGCGGGGTCGATGCTGTGGAGCTGGTAGAGCGCGATGCTCTCCAGGCCCAGGTTACGCAGGCTCAGCTCCACCTGCTGGCGTAGGTACTCGGGTCGGCCGCACGCGACGATGTACGGATCGTGTGGTCCGGTCCAGTCGGTCGGGCCCGAGCGCAGCAGCCCGCCCTTCGTGCCGATCACGAGGTCGTCGGGGTACGGGTGCAGGGCACGCCTGATGATCCGTTCGTTGCTGCCCGGCCCGTAGGAGTCAGCGGTGTCGATGAACGTCACACCGAGCTCGACCGCGCGGCACAGGAGTTTGACTGCGGCCTGCGGATCGGGATACGCGCCCCACATGCCAGGGCCGGTCAGGTGCATGGCGCCGTAGCCGATCCGGTGTACCCGGGTTGTACCGCCCAGGGTGAGGGTGAGTTCCTTCGGGTCGGGGCTCAAGGTCACGGCAGTGTCCTTCCTGCGCTCAGGGTCTGTCGGGGGCTCGGTGTATTGGAGAGCCAGGTGCCGAGGGTGATCTCGGCGGTGATCCCGGGACCGAATCCGGCGATCATTCCGCGGGCGCCGTGGGCGAGGCCGCCCGCGTCGAAGGTGCGCCGCAGCGCGTCGAGCACGACGGCGGAGGCGATGTTCCCGTGGTTCTGGAGGGTGGCGCGGCTGGCGGCGAATGCGGCCGGATCGAGCCCGAGGTGCCGGGAGAGGTCGTCGAGGATGCGTGGGCCGCCGGCGTGGATGACGTAGAAATCGAGCTGTGCGGCGTCCCAACCATGCTCGGCGGCCACCGCGCGCAGGGCCGGGGCGAGTTGCTCCATGGTGGACGGTACGCGCCTGTCGAGCAGGAAGTGGAAGCCGGTGGCCTTGACCGCGTAGGAGATCCAGTCCTCCGTGTCCGGGACCAGGCGGGTGCCGTTGCGCTCGAGGAGTAGTCCCGGCGCGGCGTCGTCGCCGCGTACGACGGCTGCCGCCACCGCGTCGCCGAACAGGCCGTTGGACAGCAGGTTGCCGACGGTCAGGTCGGAAGGCTGGTAGCACAGCGAGCAGAACTCGCACGCGACGATCAGCACGTTGGCGCCGGGGTGGGCGAGGGCGAAGTCGTGCGCCCGGTTGATCGCCGCACTGCCGCCCGCGCATCCGAGCTGTGCGATCGGCAGTTGGCGGGTGTCGTGCCGGAACCCCAGCTTGTTGATCATCCATGCGGTCAGCGACGGCATCATGAACCCGGTACACGAGACGTAAATGATCGCGTCGATGGCTTGCGCCTCCAGTCCCGCAGAGGCGAGCGCCTGGTCCACCACGTCGGGTACGCGCAGCTTCGCCTCCTGCTCGTACCGCCGGTTACGCTCCTCGAAGCCCGGGTGGCGCAACGCTTCGGTAAGCGGTTGGACCAGGTGCCGCGTGCGCACTCCGGTGTTCGCGATCAGGCGCAGCGCCAACTGCAGCTGGTCATGGTCGGCATGCAGCAGCCGCGCGTACTCGAGGGTCTGCTCGAGCGTCACGACGTACTCGGGCACCGCGACCGCAGGGCGGGTGAGAACCGGCACGGCAACCTCCTGACGTGAAACCACGGACGCGAAGCGCCGCTGAATGACCGCATTGCCAAGATGACAATGCATCAATATGCCGATGAGTTAACCCGACCGGGTCCGATACGCGCCGCGCTGTCCCTCGAACAGCGCATCCGCAGGTCCTGCGCAGGTTCCAGGCGGGCACAGGCCGCGTATGGAATCCCCCCTACAGGCAGCCGCGGACGCGGCACAACCACCGCCCTCATCCCAGCCGGGATACTGCCCCTTCGACTTCTCGGACGCGCTCGAGTTCGACCCGGCGATGCGCGAACTGCTCGCCCCCGACCAGGTCCCGAGGGTCCGGATGCGCTACGGCACCGGCGAGGCGTGGATCGTCACCCGCTACGACCAGGTACGCGCGGCGGCCGCCGACCCGCGCTTGAGCCGGGCGGCCGCCGTGGGGCTCGACTATCCGCGCATGACCCCGATCCCCATCGCCCCGCCCGGCGCCCTGATGATGCTCGATCAGCCCGATTCCGGCCGGGTCAGGGCGGCGCTGGCGCGCGCGTTCGCCGCCTATGGGACACGCCGGCTGCGCGCCCACGCCCACCGGGAGGTCAGCAGCCTGATCGAGCGGATCCTCGACCGCGGCGCCCCTGCGGACTTGCGCCGCGACCTTGCCGCTCCGCTGCCGCTTCGCACCATCTGGGACGTCCTGGGCATCCCCGTCGAAGACCACGCGTGGCTGCGCGAACAGATCGACCCGCTCAAGGACGTTGCCCCGCGTCAAGACCAGCCTACCCACCACCGCACCGTGCACGCTTACCTCGCCGACCTGACCGCCGAGCGCCGAGCGCGGCCGCGCCCGGACATGCTCAGCGCGCTCGCCGCCCCCGGCCACGCCACACTGACCGACCACGAGGTCGCGGCGCTCGCCGTCTCCCTGATCCTCGGCGGCCACGACAACATGACCAACCAGGTCTCCAACATCGCCTACACGCTCCTCGCCCGTCCCCACCTGTACCGACTCCTCGTCGAGTCCCCCGAGCGCACCGACGCCGTGCTCGACGAACTCCTGCGCCACATCCCCTACCACCGGGGGGTCGGCACACCGCGCGTCGCCACCGAGGATCTCGATCTGGACGGCACGAAGATCTCCGCGGGAGACGTCGTCTACGTCTCCTACGTCGCCGCCTCACGCGACCCGCGCCGTTACCGCGATCCCGACCGCGTCGATGTCGAGCGAGCTCCCACCGGCCACCTCGCGTTCGGCTGGGGACCACACCGGTGCCCGGCCACCACACTCGTCATGACGGTTCTCGAGACCGTCTTCACCCTCCTGCCCCGCCGACTGCCCACCCTCGCTCTCGCCGTCCCCGCGAGCGAGATCCGCTGGAACGACACCTCCGTCCTGCGCTCACCGCTCGCCCTGCCGGTGACCTGGTGACACGTCAAAACCGCCACCCATCCGGCACACCCCCGCGCGCGACGCCCCGGCGCCCGTGTTCGACTCTCCATATCAGCCTACATCGGCAGTGAACGACCCCTGCCCTCCCAAGAAAGGCCGTTGTTCCGATGCGAAACACCGTACGCTCCCTGGCAGTCGGCGCCGTCCTGGCCCCGCTCGCCCTCGGCACCGCCGTGTCCACCGCCGCCGCCGCGACCACCACGCCCGCCCCGCGCGCCGCCGGGGTGACCTACAACTGTGACGGCGACCAGACCCTCACGCTGAGCCCCAAAATCACCGACGCTCCGCAGAAAAACGTCACCGGAACCGTGACCTACACCCTCGGCGACGACGCCGACGGCCTCCTGGGCCTGCTCGGCTCCGCCGACTGCAGGTCCACCGACGCCAACCAGACCGCCGACGAATTCCCGGGCAGCACCGCGACACTCACCTTCACCGCCACCGTCTCCTGCAACGGCGCCTCGAACATCACCTTCAACGGCGGCACCATCACCTGGGACAACGGCGACACCAGCACCGTCGGCGCCGGCTCCGCGGCCCTGACCGAGGTCGACCACGGCGACGGCCTGTCCGAGCAGACGGCGCCCATCACATCCGGCCCGTTCGCAGGCCAGAGCATCGACATCCAGAACCAGGAGTCCACCGGCGTGCCCAACGCCTGCGAGACCAACGGCGTCGGCCAGACATCCGGCACCGCCTCCATCGAGATCAAGTAGCCCCTGCGGCCCCGGCCTCGGCTGATCACGGCGAGGCCGGGGCCCTGCCGCCCCCTGCGCCGCCCCTCCCCGCAATCGACTCGGTCTCGCGCACCGTCCATTACTCCCCGGGCATCCGGCGGGCCCGTCGCCGCCGAAGCAGGCGCAGCCGGCCCGGCGGGCGCGGCTCCCGCGGCGGACTGATCACCACGCTGCCGCCGGAGACCATCCCGGTGACGGTGATCCGGTGCAGGACCGGCGTACCGGGCGTGACGGCCTGACCCGAGCGGTCCTTGATCGAGCCGCCGCGCATGTTCACCTCGTTGGCGTCCACGGCGTAGCCCGGCGGGACGGTGATCTTCAGCGAGCCGCCCCGGACCACCGCGTTGATCTCGGTGGTCGGTCCGGCGACGGTCGCCTGAGTGAAGTCGAGCACTGCGGAACCGCCGCGCACCTCCAGGTCCAGCTTCTTCGGAACCAGCCAGGGGCCCAGGTACTTCAGCTCCCGCCGGAACGCCTGACCTTGATC
>Ga0302314_10012424_pt1 | contig 14741 bp, 11 predicted proteins | sample III_Palsa_N2_3_FD_200533 | JGI IMG/M metagenome (GOLD analysis project Ga0302314, IMG submission 200533) | Peat permafrost microbial communities from Stordalen Mire near Abisko, Sweden - III_Palsa_N2_3 | ecosystem: Environmental > Terrestrial > Soil > Palsa > Peat permafrost | place: Sweden... | reverse complement strand
GGGCAGGCCCTCAGCGCGGAGGCGGACGATCACCTCCGGCCCCAGGATAGCGCCGGCCGAGGTGCCGTAGAGGGCGATGTCGCCGGGTTTGTGGGTCTTCAAGAGCTCGCGATAGACGGCCACGGCGTCGTCGAGACCGGCCGGATAGGGATGCTCCGGGGCCAGGCGATAGCGCACCGCGACGACCGGCAGCCGGGTCAGGGCGGCGATCGGGATGTTCTCGGTCCGCGATCCGGAATCGAGCATGAAGCCGCCGCCGTGGAGGTTGAGCAGCACGGGCCCCGACTTCGGCAGGACCATGCCCTTGGCGGTGATGATCCGCACCGGGACGCCGGCCATCGACGACTCAGTGATATCGACCGCATAGGTCTTGCGCTGCAGGTCGCCGAAGGTCTGCTGATAGTTGTCGATGAAGGTGCGCTGCCCGGCCAGGTCGAGCGGCGTCGATGCGGCGGAGGCGGCGTTCGCCAGCACCGCCGCCTTGGCCTTGTCACTGATCGTCGGCGGCAGGGGCGGCTGCACCGGGACCGCGGTCTGGGCGAAGGCGACGCCCGAGGCCGCCAGCAGCAGTCCGCCGAGCAGGCAGAATCCGAGGCGTCGCGCCCCCGCAAAAGAAGACTTCATGACCATTCCTCCGCCGTGTTGTCGCCGACCCGCCTGTCGGCGCCCAGCATCAGCGCCTGGACGACGCCGTTGGTCCAACCGAACCCTTCCTGGTTCGGATATTCGCCGCCCGCCGCCGGCAGGTGTTCCTCGATGTCGTATTTCTCGAGCAGGACCCCGGTCGCCGCGAAGCTCCACTCGACCGTCGCCAGCCAGCGTTCGGCGATCGTGTCCGCGAGCGCATGATGTCCATATCGCCGAAGACCGACGATCGCGATCCACTGCAGCGGGGCCCAGCCATTCGGGATGTCCCACTGCTGGCCGCTGCGGACGGTGGTCGTCCGCAGGCCGCCGGGCGCCAGCAGCGACGCCTGGGTGACGGCGGCCACGGCCTCGGCCTGCTGTTCGGTCGCAAGCCCCACAAACAGCGGATAGAGGGTGGCGGCGGTGACTCCGGGCGTGGCGCGGCCCTCGGTCCACAGCCAGTCCGCGAACCGGCCCTCGCCTTCGATCCAGCAATGGCGCTGAACCGCCGCCGCCCGCCGCGCCGCCGTATCGAGAAAGTGTGCGGCCCCCACGGCGTCGCCGACCACGGCGCATTCGGAGGCGATCCGCCGCTCGCTGAAATACAGCAGCGCGTTCAGGTCGACCGGGATGAGCGCGGTGGTCCGGATCGTCGACATCGAGCCGCCGTCCGCCAGCCAGCGCGAACTGAAATCCCAGCCGCTTTCGGCCGCCGCCCGCAGATCGCGGTAGACCGTCTTGGATGGGCGTTCCGAGCGGTTCGCGACCGCGATATCCTCGGCGTAGGCCTCGGGCCGTGGAGCGTCAGCGGCGTCCCAGTATCGGTTCAGCAGGCTGCCGTCGGCCAATCTGACCACATGTTCGCGGGCGCTCGCGCCCGGGGCTTCGAGCTGCGACGCGCCCTGCATCCAAAAGGCGTGTTCGGTCCGTAGCGCGGCCAGCCGGCGCAGCCGCACTGCCGGATCGGCGTTTGAGGCCAGGCCGAGCATCAGCGCCAGGAAGGGAGGCTGCGACCGTGACAGATAGTACGAGCGCGTGCCGTTCGGGACGTGCCCGTAGCGCTCGATCAGGGAAACGAAGTTGTCGAGCATCTGCTCGATCTGCGGCTGGCGCCCGTCGGCCGCCAGGCCCAGCATGGTGAAGTAGCTGTCCCAGTAGTAGATTTCACGGAACCGGCCGCCGGGGACGACATGCGGATGCGGCAGGGGAAGCGCCGAGGAGTGTGGACCGCGCGCCGCCGGCTCGAGCGAAAGCTTGTCCCAGAGCGTGCGGATGTATCGGCTGATCGGCAGCGCATGCGTTTCGACGCCGACCGGGGGCGCCAGCGGCGGCGCGAAATGCCGGGAGACGAACGCCCGTATCTCCGCCTCGGTCTTGGGCCGCTGCTCGGTCCAGGCGGCCATGATCTCGGCCGGCGAACGGCGCGGCTCCATGTCGGGGAAGGTCTTGCCGTCGCCGAACAGACGCAGGGCCTGCACGCTCGTGAACAGGTCTCCATAGAGCTGGTCCGGACCGGCGGGCCTCAGGCGGCGATCCTCCGGATGACCTGACGGGACGGCGTACTCCTTCTCGCGCATCGGGCGTTACTCTGCGGCCTCTTGCGGTCGGTCACTCAAGTCCGTCTCCCCCTGTCGTCGTGCCCAGCCGCCGCCTTCGACTTCAGCGTTAGCCCAAAATGGTATCGATAACAATGATGTTTGTCGCAGGACGCCGACGCTCTCGGCCCCCTGGCTTCAGGCGCTGAGTCTGGCGACCAGGGACACTGGGATCACTTCGGGCGTGGGCTCCTCGCCGCCGAGCCAGGTCAGCATCTTGCGGGCCAGCAAGCGGCCCGCCGCATTCCAGTCCTGGCGCACCGTCGTCAGCGGAATCGCGGCGGTCGCGGCGATCGGGCTGTCGTCGAACCCGATCACGGCCACGTCGCCAGGAACCGCAAACCCACCGGCCTTGAGCGCATCGAGCGCGCCGATCGCGACGAGGTCGCTGCAGGCGGCCACCGCGTCGAACGTCCGCTCGCCGCCGAGGCGAGACGCGAGGGCTTCGCGTCCGGCGCTGGCCGAGAAGGTGCAGGGAACGACGGTCAGCTTGGCGCCCGGTGGAAGACCCTGCCGCACCCCGCGCACGCGCGCCGCGACCTCGGGGTGCGATTCATCGCCGAGATAGAGGATCCCGCGGCGTCCGGTTTCGGCGAACCGTCGCCCGATCAGGACGCCGCCCGCCTCGTTGTCGCTGCCGACCACGACGCCGGGACCGACGTGGCCCTCGGCGCTGCCCCAGACCACGATGGGAACGTCGAAGCGGGCGAGCTGGAGCACGGCGTCCTCGTGCGCGCCCTGACCCAGGAGGATGATCCCGTCCGCGTCGGGGTGGGCGGCGGAGCGGATCTGCTCGCTGGTGGTGAGGACGATCCGATATCGCGCCTTGGTGATCTCCTGCATCATGCCGCCGAGCGCCGCCAGGATGACAGGATCGCCCATGGGCCGCTCGTCGCTGGGATCGATATCGATCACCACGGCGATCGAGTGCGTGCGCATGAGCCGAAGGTTGCGGGCGGCGCTGCTGAACTTGTAGCCGTGGGTCTCGGCGAGCTGTTTGATGCGTTCGCGAACGTCCGGGCGAACCAGGCTGCTATCCCTCAGCGCCCGGGAGACCGTGATCGCCGACACACCGGCCAGGACGGCGAGGTCGGCCATGCGGAGCCGGTCACGCGGTCGCGCCTCCTTATTGGCCGTGCTCTCGTCGCTCATCCGCAATCCAGTTCCGGGCCCATCCGTCTCCCCGCGCATCGATACGGAGGAATCGTTTGCGCCGCGAGGGACATCGATATCGTCGCGCGACAAACGCGCCGCAGACTTTGTCACCGACGTCAGAACAGCATGACTGACATCGATGTCAACACCGCGGTGTCAGGTCGAACGCCCCGCACCACCGGCGGTGAATGCTGCGGATTGACATCGATAGCAAAATCACTGACCTATATGACATCGATACCAGAGCGACCAATCTCAGGGCCGCCGGAGGGGGAACATGGGACTTCAGCAAGCACTGCTCTTGTCGGCGGCGGCCGTGGCGATCAGCGCCACCGCATCGGGCGCCGCGGCGCAAGCGATCACCACCGCGCCGGTCGACGCCGCGCGAAGCGACGCTCCGACCAGTGCGATCGGCGAAGTGGTGGTCACCGCCCGGCGCCGGGCCGAAAACCTGCAGGACGTGCCGATCGCGGTGACGGCCTACTCGCAGAAGGACCTCGACGAGCGCCATATCACCAGCCAGGTCGACCTGGCCAACAACACCCCCTCGCTCGTGGCGATCCAGAGCGGCTATCCCGGCGAGCTCGGCGGCTTCGTCCTTCGCGGCCAGGGGCCGGCGTTCAACGGCACCTCCGGAACGGTCACCTATTTCGCGGAAGCGCCCGATCCCTACCTCGGCCTCGACGGTCGCCCCGGCAGCTATTACGACCTGGCCAACATCCAGGTGCTGAAGGGGCCGCAGGGCACCCTGTTCGGCAAGAACGCCACGGGCGGCAACGTCCTGTTCGAACCCCAGCGCCCGACCAATCGCTACGAAGGCTACATCCAGGGCCAGGTCGGCGACTACAACGACGCCGGGGTCGAGGGCGCCATCAACCTGCCGCTCGTCGACGACAAGGTCCTGCTCCGCGTCGCCGGAACCGCCGAGCGTCGAGACGGCTACACCACCGACGTGGGCCCCTACTATCCCGGCAAGCAGTACGACAACCTGGACTACTACGGGCTCAGGGTCGGCCTGCTGCTACGACCGATCGACGGTTTGGAGAGCTATTTTCTCTACCGCTATGGCCAGTCGAACACCAACGGCCCGGGCACCGTGCCGTTCGCGCTCAACGCACAGCAGCCCGGTCTGGAGGCGGCCTTTCCCAACTACGTAAGCGGCTTCGCGGCGCAGCAGGCGCGCGGCATCCGCAAGGTCAGCTACGACCTGAATGAAGGCGACAACGACTACTACTCGCAATTCCTGAATTCGACGTCGTACCGCCTCAACGACGCCCTGACGCTCAAGAACATCATAAGCTACACCCGGGACTATATCTCTTATTCCTACGACTACGACGGCAGCAGCTTGCCGATCGCCGGCCAGCAAAGCCCCGGCTTCCCGACGGAAGATTTCGACTACTTCAGCGAGGAGCTGCAGCTTCAAGGCCGCGCTTTCAACAGGAGCCTGCAATACGCCTTCGGCGTGTTCACCGACTACCTCACCACGGCGCAGCCGGAGCGCCTGCAGGTGATCGACTATCCGCTCAGCGCCTTCCTCGGCCCCATCCCGGCCCAGGCGCACGCGACCGATCGCAGCCGGGCGGCCTTCATCCAGGGCACCTACGACTTCAGCGATCTCAGCCACTACCTGAAGGGATTCAGCGTCACGGCCGGCTATCGCTACACCTATGAATATTCAAATTCATCGTCGCTGGTGTTCGCGCCGCCGGCGACCAGCGGCGAAGGCGACTTCCACTACGGCAGCTACACCGTCGACCTCGACTACAAGCTGACCCCGACCACCCTGCTCTACGCGTCGTTCCGCGACGCCTACAAGGCCGGCGGCTTCAACAGCCTGGTGCCGGCCGGCTCACCGTTCGAGAGCTACCCGCCCGAAAAGCTCACCTCCGAGGAGCTTGGGGTCAAGTCGTCCTGGTCTCTGTTCGGGGTCAGCGGGCGCACCAACCTCGACTACTTCTTCGGCAACTACCAGCATGTCCAGCGCGAGGTCGTGCAGGACTTCAACGGCATCCCGGCTCAGGTGGTCGAGAGCGCCGCGCAAGGCGAGGTCGACGGCCTGGAGTTCGAGGGCGTGCTGGTTCCGATCAAGAGCCTCGAACTGTCGCTGAACTACGCCCACACCACCTCCGGCTACACCAGCGTCAACTCCGTGGCCCAGGGCATATTGGCGGGCGCTCCCTTCCCCTATGTGCCGAAGAACAAGGTGTCGTTGCTGGCGCGCTATCAGTTGCCGCTGTCGTCCTCCATCGGGCAGGTGTTCGTGTCCGAGACCGTGACCTACCAGAGCCGGCAGTCCATCGCGCAGACCAACCAGACGGTGTTCCCCTACCTGCCGGGCTATGGGCAGCTCAATTTGCGGCTGGAATGGCAGCACATCTACGGCCGGCCGATCGACCTTGCCTTCTACGCCACCAACGTCACCGACCAGACCCAGGTCACCGGCCAGTTCGACAGCCTGGTGGGCGGCTATGGCTTCGCCACGCGCACCTATGGGCCGCCGCGGATGTTCGGGGCGCAGCTGAAGTACAGCTTCGGAACCCACTGACCGGGCGCCATTGACAGCGGATTTGGCGTGGATGGTGGATATCGGCCGGATACGGGGAGTCGTCGGATGAAGAGCATGGTCGTCTACGCCGCGGTCGCGGCCGTCCTGCTGGCGCTGCCGGCGGGGGGCGTTGCAGCCCCCTCGGCGGCGCCTGCCGCCTCCACGGCCCCTTCGCTTCGCCCGGCGTCGGCCCTGGCGACCCAGGTGACCGAGGAAGGCCAGACCGTCGTCTACGACGCCTACACCTGGCAGAGGCGTGAGCTGGCCAAGCGGCTGCCCCTGAACGAGCCCTGGCCGTCCGAAGCCGTGATCGCCGCCCAGTTCAAGCGGTTCCAGCTGGACAAGCCGCCGTTGCCGGCCAGCATCCCCACGCCGGCGCGGATCCTGCAAGACGTCTATCTCGTCAACAGCGAGCCGAACCTGACCTATCTGATCGACGCCGGCCCCGCGGGACTGGTCCTCATCGACCCGGGATTGACCAGCAACGTCGAGCCGATCCTGAAGAACGTGGAGGCGCTCGGCTTTTCGCGCGGGAACATCAAATGGGTGATCAACACCCATGCGCACTTTGACCATTCCATGGCCGACGCCGCCTTCCAGAAGCTGGGCGCAAAGATCCTGGTCGGGCGCGACGACGCTCCGGCGGTCGAGAAGGCGACGGAGGTCACGGCCAAATACTTCTTCGGAACGGCGCAGGCCGCCAACTATCCGACGCTGCATGTCGACTGGCCCGTCGACGATGGTGAAGACCTCGTGCTGGGCAATAAGACCTTCATCGCCATCCACACGCCGGGCCACACGCAGGGCTCGACCTGCTATTTTCTCAATGTCGGCGGCAAGAACGTGCTGTTCGGCGGCGACACCATCCTGTTCGACTACCGGCTCGGCGCCCAGTTCCCACCCTATGCCGACAACGTCGCCTACGGCGCTTCACTGCGGAAGCTCACGCAGTTCGTCGCCGACTATCCCCTGAAGAAGGTGACCTGGGACGTCCTGCTCCCCGGACACGGCACCATGGTTCTGGACCGCGCCTATGTCGACGTGATGAAGGGGATGCGCCAGGTGCAGCTCGACCTGATCGACGGCAGCCCGGTGGACGCGCTGCCGTTCGGCGACGACTACTACCGAAAACTGATGTTCGGCCGCCCGTAGGAGGATGGACCCATGGTCTTGCCGCTGAGTTCCGTGGGCGCACGGCGCATCCTGCTCGCCGGGTTCGCCCTGGTCGCGTCGATGATCGCCCCGCGGCTCGCCTCCGCGCAGGCCGTCGCAACGCACTTCGATCCCGACGGCACGGCGCACGTCCAGAACCTGACCGCGCCCTTGTCCCCGTTCGAGAGCGAGCAGGCCAAGGCCGCCTGGATCAAGGCCCACTCGGGCGCGGCGTCGGGGCCGCCCCCCGGGGCCGACCTGCCGACCCTGCAGGCCTTCTACGGACGCTTCAACGATCGCCTGGCCGCGCGGATGAAGGCGATCTATCCAGTCGATATCGAGGCCAGGACCATTGGCGGCGTCCGTACCGAGATCGTCCGGCCCAAGGGCGGCGTCGCCCCCGGCAACGCCCACCGCATCCTGATCAACCTCCACGGCGGCGGATTCCTGTGGGGCGAAGGCAGCGGCGGCGAGGTGGAGGCGGTCCCGATCGCCAGCGTGGGCAAGATCGCCGTGGTCACCGTCGCCTATCGCGAAGCGCCGGAGCACCGGTTTCCGGCCGGCAGCGAAGACGTGGCGGCGGTCTACCGGGCCCTTCTGGCCGACCACCGGCCGAGCGAGATCGGCATCTATGGCTGTTCGGCCGGCGGCGTGCTGACCGCCGAATCCGTCGCCTGGATCGTCACGCACGGCCTGCCCGCGCCCGGCGCGATCGGGACCTTCTGCGGCTCCGCGGCGCCGATGATCGGCGATTCCATGAACATCATGCCGCCCCTGGGCGGCGAGGCCCAGCCGACCAAGGACGGCCGGCTCGGTCCCTATTTCGAGGGCGCGGATCTGAAGGACCCGATGGTGGCTCCGACCAATTCGGACGCGGTCCTATCGAAGTTTCCGCCGACCTTGCTGCTGGCCGGATCGCGGGATTTCGCGGCCAGCTCGCTGTTCTACGCCCAGCGGCGCCTGACGGTTCTGGGGATCGACGCCGAACTCCACATCTGGGACGGCCTGCCGCACGCCTTCTTCGTCGACCCCGACCTGCCCGAGTCCCGAGAGGTCTATGACGTCGTCGTCAAATTCTTCGACCGTCACCTCGCCCGGCGGAATTGATCCATTCGAGCCTGGTCGATCAAATAGACTCCCCGCCGGTGTAAGGAACGGAGCCGCCACGCGCGGGTTCTGTTGAGGCTTGCGGCGCGCCAATCCAGGCGCGGGGGAGACTTGTGAACGAGCGCACGGATCGCAAAGGCCGATCGGAAGGCGCGGGCCGCGATGACGATCACTATCGCCTGCTCGTCGCCAGTACCACCGATTTCGCCATCTATATGCCCGATCCTGAAGGTTTCGTGATCAGCTGGAACGCCGGCGCCGAGCGGTTCAAGGGCTATACCGCCGACGAAATCAAATTCACTATCCCCTTAGTGAACATCTTGACCGGGACGCCCCCACGGGCGACGGTCGCGCACGGTTTTGTGGATTCCAGCGGGTCGATCGGCGGCCTTTAGAGAACGGCCCATGGTCCTTGCGTTTCAGCCGCCCTCCTTCCGGCTCGACGGTAAAAAAGCGCTGATCACCGGCGGCGGGCGCGGGATCGGCGCGGCCGCGGCCTGCGTCTTCGCCGAGGCCGGCGCGGCGGTCACCCTGTGCGCCCGAACGGGCAGCGAGGTCGAGGCCGTCGCCGCGGGCATCCGCGAGGCTGGATTCAAGGCCGACGCCTTCGCCCTGGACGTCAACGACATCGCCGCCACGCGCCGCGAGATCGCCGCGCGCGGTCCGTTCGACATCCTGCTCAACAACGCCGGCGCCAACCGCATCCGCTCCATCATCGACGTCACCGAAGAGGACTATGATGCAGTGCTGAACCTCAACCTGAAGGCCGCGCTGTTCGTCGCCCAGGCGGTGGCCAAGGGGCTGATGGAGGCGAAGCGGCCCGGCTCGATCATCAACGTCTCCTCCCAGATGGGGCTGACCGGCGGCGGCGGGCGCTCGCTCTACAGCGCCTCCAAGTTCGGCCTCGAAGGCCTCAGCAAGTGCATGGCGATCGACCTCGCGCCGCACGGCATCCGCGTGAACACCCTCTGCCCGACCTGGATCGAGACGGCCCTGACGCGCCCGCTGCTCGAGGATCCCAAGACGCGCGACTGGGTGTTCGGCAAGATCAAGCTCGGCCGGCTCGGACGGATGGAGGAGCTGAGCGGCCCGCTCCTGCTGCTCGCCTCGGACGCCTCCACGCTGATGACCGGAAGTTCGCTGGTGGTCGACGGCGGCTGGACGGCGGGTTGATATCTCATGCGGAGGGTCCGCCGAGAACGGACCGCCGCGGCACTGGAGGAACGTGGATGATGACGGGCGAAACGCGCGGTATGGCGCGATGGCTGCTGGCGGGTGCGGCCCTATTGGGCTCGCTCGCCCTCGCCTCCCCGAGCTGGGCCGGCCGCTGCGAGGACCTGGCGCAGCTCAAGCTGGCCGACACCACCATCACCCGGGCGGAGCCGGTGGCCGCGGGCGGCTTCACCGACGCCATGGCCGGGACGGGCCCGAACCTGCCCGCCTTCTGCCGGGTGGTCGCCTCGGTGAAGGCGGCGCCGGATTCCGACGTGGTGGTCGAGATCTGGCTGCCGCAGGAGCATTGGGCGGGGGTGTTCCACGGAACCGGCAACGGTGGTTACGGCGGCACGGTGAAATCGGGCTACGCCGGCATGGCGGCGGGCCTCCGCCGCGGCTATGCGAGCGCGACCACCGATACGGGCACGGCGCCGGCGACCGGACTGATCGGCGATGCCCTGATCGGCCATCCGCGCAAGTGGAAGGACTGGGGCCTCCTGTCGACGCACGTGATGACGGTCACCGGCAAGGCGATCGCCAAGGCCTACTACGGCGCGGACGCGAAACACGCCTACTACACCGGCTGCTCCACCGGCGGGCAGCAGGGGCTGATCGAGGCCCTGTACTATCCCAAGGACTACGACGGCATCCTGGTCGGCGCGCCGGTGGTCAGCCGCACCTGGGGCCACGCCGCCGCCGTGTGGGACTATCAGGCCGCGAACCTTCAGCCCGGCCATCTCCTGTCGGACGCCAAGCTCGGCCTGCTGCACGGCGCCGTACTCACCGCCTGTGGCGGCCTCGACAACGGCCTTGCCGGCGATCCCTTCCTCGCCGATCCGACCGTGTGCCGGTTCGATCCCGCCGTACTGACCTGCACGGGCGCCGCGTCCGACACCTGCCTGACCCCGGCTGAGGTCGCGACCGCGAAGGCCTACTACGTGGGGCCGAGCAACCACGCCGGACGGCCGCTCTACTATGGCTGGGCGCTGGGCAGCGAAGGCCCCGGAGCCGGCGGCTGGCGCTTCACGGAAACGGCGCTCAACCACGAGCCGGCCTTCGACGGCCTGTTCAAATGGGTGTTCGGCGCGGGCTGGGACTGGCGCACCTTCGATCTCGACCGGGATATGCCCAAGGTCGACGCTCTGTTGGGCCCTGACCTGAACGGCGTGACCCACGGCGACCTCAGCCAGTTCCGCGCCCACGGCGGCAAGCTGATCCTCTATCAGGGCTGGGCCGACACCCTGGTGGCGCCGACCCAGACCGTCGCCTTCTACGACCGGCTGACCAAGGAGGCCGGCGGCGCGGCCAAGGCGCAGGGCTTCGCCCGGCTGTTCCTGGCCCCCGGAGTCATGCATTGCGGCGGCGGCCAGGGCCCCAACGCCTTCAACGCCGCCAATGGTCCCGCCGGCAAGCCGCCGGCCGGCACGGCCGAGGACGATTTGTTCGTCGCCATCAGCCGTTGGGTCGAGGACGGCGCGGCGCCGGCGCGAGTGATCGCCACGAAGTACGTCGACGATGCGCCGGCCAAGGGCATCGCCCTGCAGCGCCCGCTGTGCGCCTACCCGCAAAAGGCCTGGTACAAGGGCGCCGGCGACAAGAACGACGCGGCGAGCTTCGTCTGCAAGTGAAGCGGCGCCGTGAGGAGACCATGAACAGGCTGGGCCAAGGGTTGCGAGCGGCGACCGTGCTGGCGCTGGCCTGGTGCGGGCCGTTCGGAGTGCAGGCGGACGCGCTTCACCGACCCGTCCTCAGCACTGTGGAAGGCGCGATGGCCGGCCAGGCTGAGGCCGATGGCGTGGAGGCGTTCAAGGGTATTCCCTACGCCGAGCCGCCGGTCGGCGACAACCGCTGGACCGCGCCCGTCGCGGCCGGCGCCTGGACCGGCGTGCGCGACGCCGGCGACTTCGGCGCGAGCTGTATCCAGCCGCCCTGGCCCGCCGACAGCGTCTACAACGACCATCCGCCCAAGTTCAGCGAAGACTGCCTGTTCCTCAACGTGTGGAAACCGGCCCATGCCCGCAAGGCGCCGGTGATCGTGTGGATCCACGGCGGCAGCCTGCTGCGGGGCGGAAGCTGGGAGCCGAACTATGATGGCCGCAACTTCGCCAGGCAGGGCGTCGTGTTCGTGTCGGTCAACTACCGGCTGGGGCCGCTCGGCTGGATGGCGCTGCCGGAGCTGAGCGCGGAATCGCCGCGCGGCGTGTCCGGCAACTACGGCCTGCTGGATCAGATCGAGGCGCTGAAATGGGTCCGGCGCAATGTCGCCAGCTTCGGGGGCGATCCCGGCAACGTCACCATCATGGGCGAATCGGCCGGCGGGCTGACCGTCGCCTTCCTCCTGGCGAGCCCGCTGGCGCGGGGCCTGTTCCACAAGGCGATCGGCGAGAGCCTCGGTATCTATTCGGATCCGGAGCTGAAACGCGCCGCGCACGGCATGCCCTCGGCCGAGCAGATCGGAACCAGCTTCCAGAAGGCCCTCGGCGCCGCCGACCTCAAGGCGCTGCGGGCGATGGACCCCGACACCCTGACCCTGGCGGCGCCCAAGGCCGGGTTCCGATCGATGGGAAACATCGACGGCTGGGTGCTGACGCGCCAGATCGTCGATACCTTCGACCGCAAGGAGGAGGCCATCGTGCCGGTGATCGTCGGCTTCAATCGCGGCGAACAGCAGACCCTGGGCGGCCCTCCGAAGAACCCGCCGGCGCCGGACGTCTACGAAGCCGAAATCCGCAAACGCTATGGCGACCTGGCCCCGGAGTTCCTGCGGCTTTATCCGGCCTCGAGCGTCTCGGACAGCATGATGTCGGCCGGGCGCGATGCTGTATTCGGCTGGGGCGCGGAGCGGATCGTCCGCAACGAGGCCGACGCCGGAGCGCCGTCCTATCTGTATTTCTTCGATCATGACTACCCCGCCGCCAGCGCGCGGGGGCTGCACGCCTTCCACGCCAGCGAGATCTCCTATGTGTTCGGTCACGTCGGCGATCAGGCGTCCTCGGCCATGCCGAACTGGCCGCGTCCCGAAGGGCCGGCGGAGACGGCGCTCTCCAACGCGATGATCTCGTACTGGACCACCTTCGCCCGTACCGGCGCGCCCACGGCGCCGGGACAGCCGGACTGGCCGACCTTCGCGCCGGGCCGGCGCTATATGCACTTCGTCCAGACGCCGACGCCCTCGACCGACCTTATGCCCGGCATGTTCACCCTGAACGAAACGGTGATGCAGCGGCGCAGGGCCGCCGGCGATCAGTCATGGGCGGGCAACGTCGGCGTCGCCGCTCCTGATCCGGCCGCGCCGCACTGACATCAGGCGGCGGCGTCGATCCGACGCTGCAGCGCCCGGCCGATCCAGCCGGCCAGCCAGCCGGCCGGAATGAGCAGCAACAACAGGAACAGGGCGTTGCGGGGACTGTAGAGGGCCACGCCGGCGGCGGCGGCGAAAACCAACGGCGACGCCGCCGTGCCGACCAGGATGTTGGCGGTGCCGCCCCTGGTCTCGCCGGGTTTCAGCAGGACCGGGCGGCGCGCCGCCAGCGTCAGCAGCATCATCAAGACACCGACCATGGCCACCGAAAGTACATAGAACACCACCGAGCCCGTATCGGCTTTCGTCAGCGCCACCACGCTCGTGGGAAAGGGCAGGAAGGCGATGCTGGCGAGGAACAGCAGATTGGCCCCCAACAGCCGCCCGTCATAGGTCTTGATCGTCTCGAACAGGGCGTGGTGGACCAGCCAGTAGCGGCCGACGACGTAGAAGCTGAGACCGAAGCCGATCAGGTTGGGGATCAGCGGCCCAAGGTCGAAGTGGTCGAGATGTCCCGGCGGGAGTTTGAGATCGAGGACCAGCAAGGTGATGGCGATCGCGAAGACCGCATCGCTGAAGAAGACGCAGCGCTCGAAACCAAGGCGGCGGTCCGCGGATTCATCTCTGTTTGGGGCGCGCATGTCGGTGAAGGTTAGCTCGGCGGTACGCGCGCCGTCCAGGCGCAGCCTCGATCTGATCGTCGCCCATGTCGTCGCGGACGCGGCCGAGTTCGCGACAAGGAATGGCTACTATAGCGAGACCCCGGACAGCAAACCGGTGATATCGCCGCTGCGCGGCTGATATTTCGACGTCTTCAGCCGGGCGCGGGAATCGAAACGACTACGAGGCTCGATGCTCAGCCGCTCCGGCTCAATGACGGTCTCTTGCGAGCTCGGCGCGGCCTCCCCCTGCCCTCACGGCGAACAAGTGGAGACAAGTTAGCGTTGGACTAGCGGCGCGGTCAGGGCTAGTACGCGCGGGTTCATTGACTTGGAGATTTCTATGGTAGAGCGTTTGATGGAGATGACGACGGAGATCGTCGCCAATTATGTAGCAGGCAACACGGTCCCGCAGTCTGATCTGCCGGCTCTGATCCACTCGGTGTTCAAGTCGTTGTCGACCGCCGACGCGCCTTCGGCGCCCGAGCCCGAGCCTCAGGTGAAACTCACGGCCGGTCAGATCCGCAAGTCGATCTCGCCCGACGGCCTGATCAGCTTCGAGGACGGCAAGACCTATCAGACGCTGAAGCGTCACCTGACCACCCGCGGCATGACCATCGCCGACTACAAGGCCAAGTGGGGCCTGCCGTCGGATTATCCGGCCACGGCGCCGGCCTATGCGGCCAAGCGTTCTGCGCTGGCCAAGGCCGCCGGCCTCGGCAAGGTGATGGCGAAGGGCAAGGCCGCCGCGGCGGCCAAGAAGGCTCCGCCGAAGGCCGTCAAGGCCAGGACGACCAGGGCCAAGGCCTAACGCTTACAACGCCCGGTCAGGGCGTCCGCTCAGGGCGTCCTGACCGGGTAGGTCGCTGCGTCGATCCAGATTGGATTGCTATAGGCGCGGTGACCGGCCTGGTCCTCGACGGTCAGGGCGTACCAGGTCGACGCCGAGGCTCAACGGCTCGCCGCGCCGATCGGCGATGGCCTCGATAGACCCCCGCGCGTGGGCCCCGCTGCTGCTGCTCCGGGCGTTCGCGAGAAGTGGCGGCGAGTTCGCCCGCATGCAGACCTTCGGAGTACGTGCTGAGAGTGGTGAACGGACATTGAGCCGCCCGCCGCACTCGGACATGCTGCGCGCTCGGCGCGGGACATGCTCATGACATTCACAAGCTCTTCCAGTTTCCCGTTCTGGGTTGGCGGGGTCACCACCGCCATCGCATTTGCGGCCGGGGCCTCTGGCGTACTGTCAAACCTTTCAGCCGCTTGTGTCCTTATGCCCGGCATTTTGTTGTTGCTGGACGCGAGCGTCGGGACTCAAGCTTTGAACTACTATTTCTTCGCAAGTCATCCTTTCATCCAACAGCGGGTGCAGGAACTGTATTTTG
>Ga0302314_10012422_pt1 | contig 14743 bp, 12 predicted proteins | sample III_Palsa_N2_3_FD_200533 | JGI IMG/M metagenome (GOLD analysis project Ga0302314, IMG submission 200533) | Peat permafrost microbial communities from Stordalen Mire near Abisko, Sweden - III_Palsa_N2_3 | ecosystem: Environmental > Terrestrial > Soil > Palsa > Peat permafrost | place: Sweden... | reverse complement strand
ACGGTCTGGGGTTGAGAGCGCATGTGGGCGAGTGGGGGACCGCCGACGACGTCTGGCGGGCGGTCGAGACGCTGGAGTTGGACGAGGTGCAGCACGGGATCGCCGCGGCTCGATCACCACAGGTGATGCGCTTCCTAGCCGATCAGGGAATCCGCTTGAATGTATGTCCGACCTCGAACCTGATGCTGGGTCGGGTGGCGCGGCTCGAGGAGCATCCGATACGCGCGCTTTTCGACGCCGGGGTGAAGGTGACGGTGAACACCGACGACGCCCTGGTGTTCGGCGTGGGCGTGTCGGAGGAGTTCCTGTCGCTTTATCGGGCAGGCGTGTTCACGGCGGCGGAGCTGGAGGTTATCCGTCTGTGGGGGCTCGAAACCTAGGCGTCGGCGCGGCCGAACGCCGAGCTCTATCTGACGCTGTCGCTCCAGACCCCACGCAGGCCGACAAGCCCAGGCTCGTCAGAGCGAGCGCGGCGGCGAGGCGCGCCGGTAGACGCCTCATGAGCCTCTCTCGCTCAACCCTCCGCCGCGATGCTGCGTAGCGCCTGCTCGAAGGCGGCGGCGGGCTGGCCGCCCGAGATCAGGTAGCGGTCGTTGACGATGACGGCGGGCACCGCGTTGATCCCCTTGACCCGCCAGTCGTGCTCGGCGGCGCGCACCTCGTCGGCGTAGCGGCCCGAGGTCAGCACCTCGCGCGCGGCGACGGGATCGAGCCCGACCGCCTCGGCCTTGGCGACCAGCACGTCGTGATCGCCCGGGTTCAGCCCTTCGGTGAAATAGGCTTCGAACAGGGCGTGCTTCAGCGCCGCCTGCCGCCCCTCCAGCCCGGCCCAGTGCAGCAGGCGATGGGCGTCGAAGGTGTTGTAGATGCGGCTCTGGTCGGTCATCGCCATCTTGAACCCGACCTCGCCGGCGCGAGCGCGGATCGCCTCGCGGTTGGCGCTCATCTGGTCCGGCGAGGAGCCGTACTTCTGGCTGATGTGCTCGACGATGTTCTGCCCCTCGGCGGGCATGTCGGGGTTGAGCTCGAACGGTTGGAAGTGGATGTCGGCCTGGACCAGGTCGCCGACATTGTTGAGCGCCTGCTCAAGCCCGCCCAGCCCGATGATGCACCAGGGGCAGGATACGTCCGACACGAAGTCGATCTTCATTGGCTTGGTCATCTGCACGCCCCGCACCGCTTGGTCGGGAGGGATATGGCTCCGTCAGCGCGCCCATTCCAGTGCGAAGGCGCTCCGGCCAACGCCGCGCTGGACTTGAGCGCGGGTCTGCCTCTATTCGCCCAATCCGCCATTGGGGGCGGGCCCGGCGCCGTTCGATGCGCCGATCGGGGCGTTTTGGCTTGAACCAGCAAGATAGTTTCTGCGTCTATGGCGCGCCTTCGGTCGAGCTGGCCACGGTTCCCGCGGGCGCCGTCCAGGTCTCGCCCCTGATTCCCGGCGCCGCCGTGCTGGAGGACATCGCCCCCGCCAGCCTGTCGGCCATGGTGGTCGCCGCCCCGCCCGGCACGGTGGAGCGCCGCTACGTCCTGGCCCGGGCCCTGCGCGCGCTGAAGCCCGGCGCGCCGCTGACCGTCATGGCTCCCAAGGAAAAGGGCGGCTCGCGCCTGGCCAAGGAACTTCAGGACTTTGGCTGCGAGGTCGAGGACATCGGCCGCCGCCACCAGCGCATCTGCCATAGCGTGCGTCCGGAGGCGCCGACCGGCCTGGACGCCGCCATCGCGGCCGGCGCCCCCCGCCTGGTCGAAGCCCTGGGCCAATGGAGCCAGCCCGGCGTGTTCAGTTGGGATCGGCCCGACCCCGGCACGCTGCTGCTGATCTCCGCCCTGCCGGCCCTGTCGGGGCGCGGCGCCGACCTGGGGTGTGGCGTGGGTCTGCTCGCCGCCCCGGTGCTGGCCAACCCGCAGGTCGCCCATCTCGATCTGATCGACATCGACCGCCGGGCGATCGAGGCGGCGCGGCGCAACATCGACGATCCCCGTGTCGCCTTCCACTGGTCCGACGCCCGCAGCGCCCCCGCGCTCGAAGGGCTCGACTTCGTGGTGATGAACCCGCCGTTCCATGACGGCGGGGCCGAGGACAAGACGCTCGGGCAGGCCTTCGTGCGCCGAAGCCACCAGATCCTGCGCAAGGGCGGGACCGTGTGGCTGGTGGCCAATCGCCACCTTCCCTATGAAGGCGTGCTGACCCCGCTGTTCGCCAAGGTGGCGCTGAAGGCGGAGGCCGGAGGCTTCAAGGTCTACGAGGCGCAGACGTGAGCACCACCTTCCGGCTCGACCGCCTGCTGGCCAACATGGGCTACGGCTCGCGCCGCGAAGTGCAGCAGCTGGTGCGGATGGGCGCGGTGGTTCTGGATGGGACGCCGCTCGCCGATCCGGATATGCGCCTGGCCGCCACCCCCGACCTGGCCCAGCGGATGCGTATCGACGGGGTGCGCCTCGATCCGCCGCCGGGCATGGCCATCATGTTGCACAAGCCGCTGGGCGTCACCTGTTCGCACAAGGAGGCCGGCGCGCTGGTCTACGAGCTGCTGCCGACGCGTTGGCGGATGCGCGAGCCGGCGATCTCGACGGTCGGGCGGCTGGACAAGGAGACCACCGGCCTGCTGCTGCTTACCGACGACGGCGACCTGCTGCACCGGATCATCTCGCCCAAGCGCCACGTGGCCAAGCGCTATGTCGCCACCCTGGCCCGGCCCTTGCGCGGCGACGAGGCCGCCCAGTTCGCCACCGGCGAGTTGATGCTGGAGGGCGAGGACAAGCCCCTGGCCCCGGCGGTGATGGAGCCGCTGTCCGACACCGTCGCCCGCCTGACCGTCACCGAGGGCCGCTACCATCAGGTGCGCCGCATGTTCGCCGCCGTCGGCAACCACGTCGAAGCCCTCCACCGCGACCGCGTCGGCGCCCTGGACCTGCCCGCCGACCTCGCGCCCGGCAAGCACCGGCTGATGGGCGAGGGGGATATCGCGGCGGTGTTTGGGTAGGGGGGCGTAGGAGATAGGTCTCGCTCACCCTCAAACCTGGGTCTTGTTGTGAACGATGATAAGCTGCGTGATCTGTTCGCCCCGGACGCTGAAGTAGAAACTCAGGATCAACGGATCCGGTAGGCCGGTCTTGTCGTAGGCGCCATCGAGCTTGGCATGGACAGTAATGTCTCCATGGCGATTCCAGGCGCGTTGGACGGCCATCGTCACATTGTCCCCGAAAATCTCCTTGTCGCCAAAGCCGCGGATCGCATCGGTCCCGATGAACTCCCGCTGGATATCGTTGAGCATGGCGTCCGGCGCAAAGGTCGCCATCCAGGCTTGAACGTCATGGGCGTTGCAGGCCGCAATATGGTCGGCGACGACCTTGGGAAGATTGTTGGTGATCTCGGTTGTCACGGCGATCTCCTTCGTACTGAGTGTGCGAGGACTTTAGCCGATGCTCCTGTCAGTTTCCGTCAGGAGAGATTTTTCAGTTCGCCAAGCTGTCGAGGTGGGCGCGGAGCCGACGCACGAGGTCTGTGCGTTGGGTCGGGTAACGGTCCAGCCTCGTCATTGCGACGATACGATCTGTGCGGAAGGTGCGGAAACCCTGCCGCAACTCGCACCACGTGCACAACACTCGCGCCTGATCCATGAAACCGAGTTGTATCGGCCAGACGATGCGTTCGGTGCGCCGCTCCTGTTCGTCCCGATAGCGGATGTCGAGCCGGACTTGGTCGCGGATTGCGGTGCGTAGCTCATCGAGCGATGTAGCATTCTGCGGAAAGGTCCGGGGCGGTCCAGGCAAGGAAAGTGGATTGGTCATTTGCGCCTGGGCCTGAGGCGACAATACCGCGCCGATTTTCGTCAAGGCGACGGACGCAGCCGCTTGCAACACGTCGTCGCCACGCTGATCGACGTAGCGCAGGCCCAGCATGACCGCCTCGACCTCGTCTTCCGACAGCATGAGCGGCGGCAGGAAGAGGCCGGGCCGCAGGATGTAACCGACGCCGGCCTCGCCATCGATCGGCGCGCCTTGCCCTATCAGATCGGCCACGTCGCGATAGATCGTTCGTTCTGACACCTCCAACACTTCGGCCAACCGCGCGGCGGTGACCGGCTGGCGGCGGCCGCGCATAACTTGGAGCAGACGAAGGAGGCGGGTGGAGCGGGACATGGATCAGTTGGACCTTAGATGTCCTTCTACACCTCAATACTGACAATATACGTTAGGAGGGATGTCGAATGAAGGTCGAGCCGAACCAGCGAGCCGACTGGCCTATGGGCCTACGCCCTAACCCCGCGCCGCCGCGATAGCCTCGCGCACCCGCGCCAGGGCGGCGTCGACCGGGGCGGTTTCGCCCAGCATGCTGAAGGTCATGTACAGGGTGAAGACGCAGTGGCCGTGCACGGTGGCGACCAGCGAGCGGGCCAGGGCCAGGAGCGCATCCGGCTCCGCTTCGGGCAGGACGGCGGCGATCTCGCCAACGACCACGCCCATCAGCTCCGCGGCGATCGCCTGATACCAGTCCGGCGCGGCGCCGCCGTCGGCCAGATGGTGCTCGTAGATGGCGATCCAGGCCTTGGGGTTGTCGGTGGCGAACTCGAAATAGCCGCGCACCAGGGTGGCGATGCGGTCCTCGCCCGACGCCGCCAGCCGCTCGCGCAGGTGCGCCGCCCACAGGGTCAGGGTGCGGGCGTTGATGGCCAGCATCAGCCCGTCATAGCTGCCGAACACATTGTACAGCGTGCCGATCGAATAGCCGATCCGCTTGGCCACATCGCGTGCGGAGAACCGCGCCAGCCCCACCTCGGCCAGTTGGCGGCGGCCCTCGGTCACGATCAGGGCTTCCAGTTCGCTGCGGCTGTGATCGGATCGGCGACCCATCTTCCCTCCAAATGAACACTGTTCAGAATTTTATTGAACGGTGATCAATTTTGGTGTTTCCTGTCTCTTGCGTCAAGTGGAATGGTCCGGTCGACGCCTGGAGCCGCCGTCATGGCCAAGCCCGCCTCTGAACTTTCGCTGCTGACCAAGCGCCGGTTCGCGCCGTTGTTCCTCACCAACCTGCTCGGCGTGTTCAACGACAACCTGTTCAAGACCGGCCTGCTGATCATGGCCAGCTACGGCCTGTATCGGGCCGACCCGTCCAAGGCCGCCATGCTGGGCACCGTGGCGACGGGCGTGTTCATCCTGCCCTTCTTCCTGTTCTCCGCCCTGGCCGGCCAGATCGCCGACGCCTGGGAGCGGGCGCGGCTGGTGCGGATGGTCAAGGTGGCGGAGGTGGCGATCATGGCCCTGGGCCTGGCCGGTTTCTATTGCCAGTCGATCGGCCTGCTGCTGGCGGCCCTGTTCCTGATGGGGGTGCACTCGACCGTCTACGGGCCGCTGAAGTACGCGATCCTGCCCCAGCATCTTCGCGACGGCGAGATCCTGGGCGGCACCGGGGTGATGGAGGCGGGCGGCTTTGTCGCCATCATCGCCGGCCAGCTGCTGGCCGGCCTGGTCGCGCCGCCGATTGCGGGCCTGATCGCCTGCGGCCTGGCCTGCGTCGGGTTGGCCGCCAGCCTGGCGATCCCTTCCGCGCCCCTGGCCGCCAGCGGCGCCAGGATCGATCTCAACGTGCCGATGGTCAGCTGGCGGCTGGTGCGCATGGCCATGGCGGTCAGGCCCGTGTGGCTGTCGATCCTGGCCATCGCCTGGTTCTACGCGGTCGGCGCGGTGCTGCTGGGCGAGCTGATCCCGCTGGTGAAGGGGATGCTGCACGCCCGCCAGGAGGTGGCGGTGCTGTTCCTGGCCATCTTCTCGCTCGGGATCGCGCTCGGCTCGCTGCTGGTCAACCGGATGCTGAAGGGCGAGGTCTCGGCGCGCTACGTCCCGGTCTCGGCCCTGCTGCTCGTGGCTATCCTGCTGGACCTGTCGTTCGCGGTCGGCGGCTTCCACGCCAAGGCCCACGCCCAGGACATCGGGATCGCCGCCTTCATCGCCACGCCAGGCGCCTGGCGGGTGGTGTTCGACCTGGCCGCCGTCTCGATCTGCGGCGGGGTGTTCGTGATCCCGCTCTACGCCATCCTGCAGACGGAAAGTCCGCCCGAGCAGCGCTCGCGCATCCTGGCCGGCAACAACATCGTCAACGCCGGGGTCACGGTGGCGGCCATCGTCGTGGCGGGGCTGCTGCTCAAGTTGGGCGTCGGCATCGGCGCCCTGATCGCGCTGATGGGTGTGTGCACCCTGGTGGTCGCCGGAGCCGCCTGCGCCCTGTTGCCCGAGACGGTCATCAAGTCGGCGGTGCGGGCGATGCTGAAGCTGCTCTACCGGGTCGAGCTGGTCGGGGCCGAGAACATGCCCCAGCCGGGGCAGGGGGCGGTGGTGGTGGTCAACCACGTCTCCTACCTCGACGGCCTGCTGCTCGCCGCCTTCCTGCCGGGCCGCCCGACCTTCGCCATCCACACCCGGATCGCCCAGGCCTGGTGGATGCAGCCGGTGCTGCCCTTCTTCGACGCCTTTCCCGTCGACCCGACCAACCCGATGGCCGCCAAGGCCATGGTCAAGGCGGTGAAGGAGGGACGCACCCTGGTGGTGTTCCCCGAGGGCCGGATCACCGTCACCGGCGCGCTGATGAAGGTGTTCGCCGGTCCCGGCATGGTCGCCGACAAGGCCGACGCGCCGATCATCCCGGTGCGCATCGACGGGGCCCAGCACACCGGCTTCTCGCACATGAAGGGCAAGGCGCGGCTGCGTCGCTTCCCCAAGATCCGCCTGACCGTGCTGCCGCCGCGCCGCTTCGACCTGGACGGGGTGGCCTCCGCCCGCAAGCGCCGCGCGATCGCGGCCGAGCGCCTCTACGACGTGATGAGCGAGATGATGTTCGCCACCTCCGACATCGACCGCACCCTGTTCCAGGCCCTGCTCGACACCCGCGCCGTGCATGGCGGCAAGGCGGCGGCGGTGGAGGACGTGAAGCGCCAGCCGCTGTCCTACGACCGGCTGATCGTCGGCGCCCGTCTGCTGGGCCAGCGGCTGAAGCCCGGCACGGAGCCTGGCGAGGCGGTCGGGGTGATGCTGCCCAATGTGAACTCTGCGGTGGCTACCTTTTTCGCCCTGCAGTCCACCGGTCGCATCCCGGCCATGCTGAACTACACCTCGGGCCCGGCCCAGATCGCCGCCGCCTGCGATGCGGCCAAGGTCTCCACCGTCGTCACCGCCCGCGCCTTCGTCGCCCAGGCCAGGCTGGAGCCTGTCATCGCCCGGCTGGAGATCACCGGTCGCCGCATCGTCTGGCTGGAGGACCTGGCCGGTCAGATCGGCGGCGGGGCCAAGCTGCGCGGGCTGATCGCCGACCAGTTCGCCAAGCGGTTCGCATCCCTGTCGCCGCGCAAGTTCCAGGACGCCGACGCGCCCGCAGTGATCCTGTTCACCTCCGGTACGGAGGGGACGCCCAAGGGGGTGGCGCTCACCCACCGCAATATTTTAGCCAACTGCGCCCAGGTCGCCGCGCGCATCGACTTCAACCCGACCGACCGGGTGCTCAACGCCCTGCCGATCTTCCACAGCTTCGGGCTGACCGGCGGCCTGCTGCTGCCGCTGCTGAACGGGGTCAGGACGCTGCTTTATCCCAACCCGCTGCACTACGGCACCATCCCGGCCTTCGCCTACGACGCCAACGCCACCATCCTGTTCGGGTCCGACACCTTCCTGGCCGGCTACGCCCGCATGGCGCAGAGCTACGACTTCTACAGCCTGCGCTACATCTTCGCCGGGGCCGAGCGGGTGAAGCCGGAGACCCGCGCCGTGTTCGCCGAGAAGTTCGGCCTGCGCATCCTGGAGGGCTATGGCGCCACCGAGTGCTCGCCGGTCATCGCGGTCAACACGCCGATGTATTTCAAGGCCGGTTCGGTCGGGCGGCTGCTGCCGGGGATCGAGGCGCGGATCGAACCCGTGCCGGGGATCGCGGAAGGCGGACGGCTGTTCGTGCGCGGCCCCAACGTCATGGCCGGCTACTACATCGCCAGCGCGCCCGGCGTGCTGCAACCGCCGGAAGGCGGTTGGCACGACACCGGCGACATCGTCTCCGTGACCGGGGAGGGGTTCGTCACCATCAACGGCCGCGCCAAGCGCTTCGCCAAGATCGGCGGCGAGATGGTGTCGCTCGGTGCGGTCGAGGGTTACGCCGCCGCCCTATGGCCCGACGCCGCCCACGCCGTGGTCGCCAGGCCCGACGTGCGCAAGGGCGAGCAGTTGGTCCTGTTCACCACGGCGCGAGAGGCGAGCTCCCAAGCCATGCTGGCCTGGGCCCGGAGCCGGGGCGTGGCGGAACTGGCCCTGCCCAGGGATGTGCGCGTGATCGAGGCGATCCCGGTGCTCGGGACCGGCAAGACCGACTACGCGACCCTGAACGCCATGGTGCACGAAGACGAACCGGTGCTCCAACCCGCGTGAGGCGTCAGGCCGCGTGGCCAGCCTCTTCCATCCGCCCTTTCGACCCGGTTTTCGGAGCGCGACATGAGCTATCTGCGGCCTGTCTATATCACGGGGACCGGGACCTTCCTTCCTGGCGAGCGTATCGGCAACGCGGATATGGAGGCCTTCCTCGGCGTCGTGGGCGGGCGGTCTTCGCCGCTCGGCCGCCGGGCGCTTCGGTGGAACGGCATCGCTGGACGGCACTATGCGCTGGAGCCCGATGGGCGTTGGCTGCACTCCAACGCCTCGATGTGCGCGGATGCGGTGCGGTTGGCGTTGGGATCGGCGGGGCTGGGACGCGAGGACCTGGACTGCCTGACGGCGGCGACCACCCAGGGCGACCTGCTGGCGCCCGGCCACGCCAGCGCCGTGCATGGCGAACTGGGCGGCGGCGGGTTGGAGGTGGCCAGCTTCCAGTCGGTCTGCGCCTCGGCGCTGATGGCGGCCAAGTACGCCTGGATGGCGGTCGGCGCGGGCGAGGCGGACTGTGCGGCGGCCGCGGCCGGCGAGTTCTCGTCGCGCTGGTTCCGGCCCGAATTCTACGAGGGCGGCGCGCTGGTCGACGCCAAGGGCCGGCTGTCCATGGCGGCCGACTTCCTGCGGTTCACCCTGTCGGACGGGGCGGGTGCGGTGGTGATGGAGGGCCGGCCGAAGCCCGACGGGCTTAGCCTCAAGGTCGAATGGATCGATCTCGTCTCTCTGGCCGGCCAGTTCGACCCCTGCATGTGGGCCGGCGCGACCGAGATGGGGCGGACCGAGCGCGAGGGTGCTTGGAGCCGCCACGGTCCTGCCGCCGCCCACGCCAGCGGCGCGCTTGCGCTCCAGCAGGACTTCCACCTGCTCAAGACGGTGATCCGCGCCTGGATCGGGGTCTATCTCCAGAAGGTCGACGCCGGCCGGATCGCCCCCAAGGCGGTGGACCATCTGCTCTGCCACTACTCCGCCCGCTCGCTGCGCGAGGAGATCGTGCAGATCCTCCAGACCACCGACGCCATGATCCCAGAGCCGCGCTGGTTCACCACGCTCGCGGAGAGCGGCAATGTGGGGTCCGCCTCGATCTGGATCATGCTCGACGCGCTGATGCGCTCGAATCGGGTGAAACCCGGCGAGCGGATTTTGTGCATCGTGCCGGAGAGCGGGCGCGCCATGGTCGGTTTCATGATGCTGCAGGTCGTAGGAGCAACCCGATGAACCACGTGCAGGGCCTGATCCCGGAGGCGGTTCCGGACGCCGCGGTTTCCGACGTGCTGCGCAAACTGGCGGTGGTCTGGACGGGGTTCGAGGCGCGACTGGAGGCGACGCCCTTGATCCGCAAGCTGACGCGCGGTCGGTTCGAGCTTGCGGACTATCACGCCTTCCTGATCCAGCTCCGTCAGCAGGTGCAGGACGGCGCTCTATGGATGTCGCGGGCGGCGTCCAACATCGACGTGGCGCATCTGGAGCTGCGCTCGACCCTGATGCGCCACGCTGTGGCCGAGCATCGCGATTTCCGGTTGCTGGAAGCGGACTTCGTCGCGTCCGGCGGGGCGTTGGAAACCATCCAGGCCGGCCGGAAGAACATCGGCTCTGAGGCGCTGTCGGCCTGGATGTTCCACCAGGCGTCCATCCCCAACCCGTTCGGCCTGCTGGGCGCGATGTTCATCATCGAGGGGCTGGGTTCGATCAAGGCCGCCGAATGGGGCCGCCGGGTGCGCGAGCGCCTGTCCTTGCCGCCCCAGGCCGTCAGCTTCCTACTCTATCACGGCGAGAACGACAGCGAGCACATCCAGACCTTCGCCGAGATGCTCGCGCCGGTGGCGACCTGTCCTGCGACGGCGGCGCGCATCGTCCGCTGCGCCGAAGTCACCGCGCGCCTCTACGCCCTGCAGATCGAGGAGATCGTCGCATGAGCCCTGCGCCCGACCCGTTCGACATCGCCCGCTTCGATCCCGCCGATCCCGATCCCTGGCTGGCGCTCTATCTGGACCACAGCCTGCCGATCGACGATGGGGCCAAGCGGGCGTTGCTGCTGGGCAATCGTTCCTTCAGCCGGCGCTGGCTGTTTCCCGTCGTGCGGCCTTTCATCTTCGCCGCCTTCGTCCTGATCAAGCTGTTGCGCGCCATTTCCCCGCGGGCGCCGAACCTCAACGTGACGCTGCACCGGCTGATTCACTGGGGCCTGAAGACCTTCGCCTCGCCCCAGGCCAACGCCCTGATCATGCGCCACTTCCATATCGGCACCGAGATCCTGGCCTTCATCCGCGCCAACGCCGGACCGGTGGAGGCCCAGACCATCGCGCTGCGTCCGGTCCGGCTGAAGGACCTGGAGGACAATGTCTTCCTCCAGCATGACCTGAACATCTACAACTTTATCATCCGGCTGAACGCCGAGCTGCGCGCCCAGGACCGCGACCTGGCGCCGGTGGAGCACCCCGATTTCTCGATGATCTCCGACACCTTCGAGCTGGAGGCCTTTCCAACCGGCCCGCTCAACATCGTCGACGTGCAGACGGCGGTGGAGGCCTACACCCCGCTCTACGCCCTGCTGCTCCCACGCGCCGATTTTGTGCGCGCGGCCAATTCGCTGCAACTCGACGAGGTGATCGCCGTCTATATCGCCCAGATCCTGGGCACGTCCTACCATCTGGCCTTCATCAAGAACGGTCATCCCCTGGTCCAGCTCTCGACCCTGCAGGCCGGCTACCGGCTGATGATGCATGGGCTTGACTGTGAGTGCCTGCACGGATGGCTGCGGGTGCTGAAGCAGCGCCAGGCCATCGGCCTGCCTGTCGATCCGCGCGTCCCCACCGCCATCGGCCGCGTCTCGCCCGCCGTCCTGCCGGCTTGAGGCGCAGGATCGTGAGCCCGGACATGGCCTCCCATATCGACCGGCTTGTCCCGCATCTGAACGTGATCAAGCCTGCGGGTCCGGGGCCGTTTCCGGTCGTGGTGCAGATGCACGGCTGCGGCGGCGTGCAGCCGATGCAGACCCGCTACGCCGAAGCCGCGAGCGAAGCGGGGGTTGCGGCGGTGATCGTCGACTCCCTGGCGCCGCGCGACATCGGCCGTCGCGAGGCGCAGCTCACCGTGTGCACGGGGCTGAGGCTGCGGGGCGCGGAACGGGCGATGGACCTGCTGGCGATCCTGCAATGGCTGGAGGGCGAACCCTGGGCCGACACCACCCGCCTCGGCGCCGCCGGCTGGAGCCACGGCGCCTGGGCCATCATGGACGCCCTGGCTGCGCCTGGGGCTTCCATCGACGCCCGGCTCGCCGCCCTGAAGCTGGCGGTGCTGTTCTATCCCTACGCCGGACCTCCGACCCGCACGCATCGCCACGGCTGGGGCGCGAACCGGCCCAAGGTGTTCGCCTGCCTGGGCGGGCGCGATGCGGTGGTGGGAAACGCCGCGCCCCGGCGCGCGCTGAACCGGCTCGAGGCCGACGGCCTGGACGTGCGCATCCTGGACCTGCCCGAGGCCACCCACTGCTTCGACGACGAGCACGCCAGCGATCCCCGCACCCGTTACCGTCCCGACCTCGCCGCCCAGGCGAGGGGCTTCTACGCGGCGGCGCTGTCGGAGGTGCTGATACGGAGCGGAGCTTCCTGAGCTTCAACGCGTTTGGTGGGGATGTGGCGCAGCCGTCATCGGCGCGCAGCACGTTGTTGACATAAAGGCTGTGTAGCCCGACGCCCTCCACTAAAGCGTGGGTGTGGGGCCGGGCGGTCTGATCGGCTTCGCCTAAACTTCGGACGGCAGAATTACATGGCTCGACTTTTGCGCATCTTCTGCCTGGTGCTTTTATTCGCCGCCCCCAGCACAGTTTTCGCTCAGCCTGCCCAGTTCGATCTGGTTGGGCCGACGCTCGAGGTCAAGGTGACTCACGCGGGCGCCACCTTGCCGATTTCCCAGACCCCCAACCTCGCCGCCGGCGACCAGCTCTGGATCAAGGCCGACCTGCCGCCGGGCCAGTCCGTGCATTACCTGCTAGTGGCGGCCTTCCTGCGCGGATCGACCAATCCGCCGCCGGCAAACTGGTTCTACCGGCTGGAGACCTGGGGTCGTAAGGGCCAGGACGGGCTGAGGATCACCGTTCCTCAGGACGCCCAGCAGGTGTTGATCTTCCTCGCGCCCTCGACCGGCGGCGACTTCGGCACCCTGATCGGCGCGGTGCGTGGCCGTCCCGGCGCCTTCGTGCGCGCCTCCCAGGATCTCAACCAAGCCACGCTCGACCGCTCCCGGCTCGACACCTTCCTGGCCTCGGTCCGCAAGGCCAATCCGGGCGATCCCGACTATCTGAAGACCATCTCGCCGCTGCTCGCGCGCAGCCTGGCGGTCAAGCTCAACCCCGATTGTTTCCAGAAGATGCCCGAGCTCCAGGCCGCCTGCCTGATGCAGGGCCAGGACTCGCTGGTGCTGAACGATGGGCACAGCACCTCGATCGTCCAGGCGCTGACCTCGGGCAATCCGGCCGACCTGGCGATGCAGCTCAGCGCCAGCCCGCAGGCCGGCTTCGGATACTACAGCCCCTACGTCGCGGCGGCGTTCGATATCGCCCGGATCATGGATTCGCTGCACACGGCGCAATACCAATACATTCCAGCCCTCGCCACGACCCAGGGCGACCAGCTCTCGCTGCTGCTGAACACGCCGCCCTCCTTCCACAATCCGATGTCGGTACTGGTGGCCGCCCTGCCGGCGGTGGAGCCGCCCCAGGCCCCGCCGCTGCAGCCCGTCGACCCTAAGGAAGTCTACTGCGCCGAACGCAAGGACCTGGTGCTGCCGGTCGTCGGCGCGCCTCTGGCGTTCTCGACCCAGTACGCCCACGACATGGTCCTTCGCCTGAAGGGCAAGGACGGCAAGACGGTCGACCTGCCGGTCAAGGCCGACGCGGAGAAGGGCGGTTTCATCGCCGACGCCTCCGCGATCAGCTCGGACAATTTCGAGGGCGCGCTCACCGGCTCCCTCCACGGCTACTGGGGTTTCGCGCCGTTCGACGGCCCAGAGTTCCAATTGCAGACCGTCCGTCCCCAGCACTGGCAGGTGGTCGCCGACGATGAGCAGTCGCTGATCGTGGGCCGCGACGACGTCGTCCATATCCAATCTGAAGGCGCCGCCTGCGTCGACAGCGTTATGGTCCAACAGGCATCGGGCGAACCCGAGGCCGCCGTCTGGAAAGCGGTTCCGCCCAACCAATTGGCCGTCACCGTGCCGCTGAAGTCGGCCGAGCCCGGCGGCGTGACCTTGCTGGTCAAGCAGTTCGGGGCCAAGGACGCCGACGTGGTCCCCCTGCAGGCCTTCGCCCAGGCTGGCCATCTCGACAGCTTCGACTTCCATGCCGGCGATGTTTCCGGGGTGCTCAAGGGCACGCGCCTGGACGAGGTCGCGGGCCTGACCCTCAGCGGGATCGGCTTCAAGCCCGGCCAGCTCACCACCGCCCATGGCGGCGATGAACTGACACTGGCCACCTCCGACCCGCAGGCCGCCGACAAGTTGAAGGCGGGAAAGACCGTCAACGCCAAGGTGGCGCTGAAGGATGGGCGTACGGTCAGGCTCGAAGTCTCGGTGGGATCGGGTCGCCCAGGCGCCATCCTGATCAGCAAGAGCGTCCAGCCCCAGGCGTCGAGCCCGCCGAACCTGATCCAGCTGACCGGCCAGGACGAGGTCCCGCAGGGCGCGATCCTGACCTTCTCGATCCACGCCCAGGGAACCACGAGCTTCTCGGGCGATGCGAAGGTGGAGGTGGCGGCCGCGGACGGAACCTTCCTGACCACCCTCACGCCCACCAGCGGCTTGGTGCTCGAGGATTCCCACGTCGCCCTGGCCATGCTCGACACCGGAAAGGCCTTCAACGTCTCCGCCTTCGGCCCGCTGCGGTTCCGCATCGTCGACGACCAGGGCGCGAGCGACTGGCAGCCCCTGGCCACCCTGGTCCGGTTGCCGACGGTGCACGATCTGAAGTGCCCAGCCGGGCGGGATCAGCCCTGTCAGCTCAGTGGGGCCAACCTGTTTTTGATCGACTCGCTGTCGAGCGACGCCGGCTTCGACCATCCGGTCAAGGTTCCGGAAGGCTTCACCGGCTACGTCCTGCCGGTCCCCCATCCCTCCGCCGCCGGTCGGCTGCACGTGAAGCTGCACGACGATCCCGCGGTGGTGAACCTGATCAGCTCGGAAAAGTGAGGAAAACCGCCGGTCGTCGCCCTTGATCGGGCGGAAGCTTGTGCGTGCCGGTTCGCGCCAGTAGCGTTTCCAACCTGAACCCGCTCAAGGAACGCCCATGCGCCGTCGCGACCTCCTCAGCTCCGCCGCCGCCGCGGCGGCCGTGTCCGCAGCGCTCCCGACT